>Ga0207831_100053_pt1 | contig 207707 bp, 169 predicted proteins | sample TtanPargueraPR_7_FD_187741 | JGI IMG/M metagenome (GOLD analysis project Ga0207831, IMG submission 187741) | Aerobic enrichment media microbial communities from Bioluminiscent Bay, La Parguera, Puerto Rico - Tt and M1 (2) (SPAdes) | ecosystem: Environmental > Aquatic > Marine > Unclassified ...
GAATTAAACAGTCATTAAGATGGATGAGTCCGGTAGAATACAGGCTTCATCTTAATGCTGCATAAAGTAATAGCGTAGCAGTTAAAAACTACTACGCTATAAAGTCTAACTTTATGGGGTCACATCATACATTAAAAACAAACAACTCTTTTTATATATACCTCAAAGTATGGAAAATTATCTTACAAGTTTCATAACTTTTATTGCTTTTACTTTAACACTATAGTTTTTCTTAGAAGAAGTAGTCATACCTAGAAATTCTTTTTTCGAACAATTAGCGCTTATGGTTAAACCTACTGGCATACCTACTAAAATACCTTTTGCTTTTTCTACAGCAAAAAATAAGTTATACTGATATGTTACATTACTAGCGCTAGAAGATTTCCATAAAAGAAATCCGCTATTTGATGAGCTTAAATTAGTGAAAGTTTGTTTCATAACTTCTTTATAACTATCTAAAGTTGCTCCAGTTAAAGTTACTCCTAATGCTTTAGTGAAGAGAGATAATAATTTAGAACTCATTAAATTTACATCAGCACTTTGTTGGTGAATGTTTTGATTAAGAGTACCGATAAGCCCCATAGTCTTATCGCTTTTTACAATAGATAAAGCTTCAGCAAAATTGAGTTCTAAAGTTTTATCATTAATAGCTGGTGTGAATTTATCAGACATTTCTATAGCTGGCATTATGTACTCATAAGGTAAATCCCAAGCGTCTTGAAATTCTATTGTGCCGTTTTGTTTGAGTATTATAGCTGGCATTTTTCTTGTGTTTAAAGAATCAGATTTTACTACAGGTTCATTAGCAGAAGCAAATGATACAGAATAAGTATTGAATAATAATAGTGCAGAAATAAAGATTGTTAAAAATTTTTTCATGGTGAAACCCTCCTAAAAATAATATTTTATAAATTTTAAGAATATCTATAGTTAAAATTAAGTGACATATTTAATTATAGATATTCTTAACTTCTATTGAGTAAATTGAGTAATAAATAATTAAACGTTATTCAATAGATCATTATTTAATCTTTAATATTTTTAATCCATTAATTTCTAATTTGTAATCAAATTTATCGTCATTAGAAATAGTTAATACATCATCTGTAGAACCATTAATTGTAATTTTGAAATTTAAAGGTAATGAAAATATAATGCCATTTTTTTCAACTGTAAATAAAACATTATATGTATAGGTTGTTATTGGATCAAATTCTGAGTAGTTTGAATCTATAACTAACCAACCACAATCATTTTGAACTATTAAATTTAAAAATATGTTTGAAATGATGGCTTTGTATTTTTCTACATTCGTATCATTTGATTCAAGTTTTAGATTCTCAATAGTTAAAAGTGTAATTTTTTCTATTAGGTCTGAAGTTTTAATGTTTTCTTCATCAATACTATGTTTCAAAGTGCCCATCAAACCTAAGTTTTCTTGTTCTTTTACGAAATTCAACATCTTCTTTGTTTGAAATTGCAAATTATCATTATTTACCAACATCTGCAAATCAGAAGATAATGTTTTTGCCGATTCAATAAGACCATCAGATACAAAAATATATTCATTAAATTTCGAATTGGAATTATCATTTGTATTGGATTCAGCAAATGAAGTTATGTTAGATAAAATCAATGTACTAATAAAAATGAAGATAAATCTTTTCATTTTAATACCTCCAGTATAATATATATTATTGCAATTATTTGAAATATAGATAAGAAAAAATAATAAATTATTACATTCTATATGTATAATTATCTAAATATTCATGTGGTACATATCTTCTAGGCACAGGCTGTCTTCTTATAGGCTGACTACTTATAGGCTGTCTTCTTATAGGCTGTCTTGTTATAGGCAGTCTTCTTACAGGCGGTCTTCTTACAGGACGCTTCTTTATTGGTGTTGAACTATACACTACTTTTAAGCCTTGAACAGTAGCTTTATATTCTCTTTTTTTGCTTACTCTAATTCCAAAAACACGTTTATCTTTTTTGTATACATTAACATTTAAGCCAACAGGTATAAGTGTTAATTGGGAATCATTTTCAAATGCAAAAAATAAATTATAGTAATTATTTTTGCTATAAGATTTTTTGCTTGAGAATATAAAATTACCACTGCTAGATTTTTTAAGATTTGAAAAAGCTAATCTAATCTCTTCATAAACAGCATTACGATAAAAATTAAGCTCATGTGCTGGAATAGATGTACCTAATTTTTGTGTTATAAGATACATAATTTCATTAGTTATACCATCAACATCAGGATGACTTTTTTTTATAGTTTTGTTTAGTGATGAGACAAGTCTTAAATGTGGATCATTATTTGCTATACTAAGAGCTTTTGAGTAATTAAAATAAAGATTAGAATCTACAGTATTCTCAAATTTTTTAATACCAGTAATAATATTATCTTCTGATTTTGAATTATTAGATCTAATTGTAGATCTCTTAAGAACTTGTCCACTACTACTTTTTGAGAAAGAAACTATTCTAAATTTTGAGCTACTTACATTAGAGCTATAAGCATAACTACTACTATAATTAGTTGTGATTATAATAGATAGCATTAATAAAACTAAAAAAAATTTTTTCATAAATAACACCTCCTTTTTATATATTTTATAATTGATTAGTATATATAAGTATAAAATCAAGAACAAAGTAAATTTTAAAACAAAATCAAATAATCAAATAAATTGTAACATTGTAAAAATAAATAGTCAATATATTTTATATATTATTTATTTTATAAATAATTTATTGAAAAAAATGTTATAAATATTAGAATTAAATAAATTAACTGTAAAGTTAATGCCAAAGACATGACTATTGTTTAATATTATAAATTAGGAGAGGGTAATTATGTCAAAAAGTATATTTTAGTAGACTAAGATACAGGAATAGGTAAAACATTTATTAGTGAAAGAATTACATATGTATTAAACAAAAAAATTATATAGTTGTAGAAAATTTTATGTTTAGATTCGATGTTATTCTGTTATAAGGTTTTATCGTCGTTATTTTAGAGAAAGAGTAGAAATTTTTTTGGTTTAATATGATTATATATTTATGGAATTATATATGTCATGTTAAACTATGCGCAAAACACAACTTTAACGAAATGTTATAAGTAAAATATACTGTACGTGAAAATATTAACAAACTTCCATATTTTTATCTTCTTATACTTCTTATTTTATATTGTGTTCAACATCACTATTAATGCATCTTCTTATTATTATTTTGCAAGATCTTATAGGAAATAATTATATATGACTTTTAACTAAAATATTAATTTTTATATACAACTACAGCCTAATTTATTATAAATAATAAATCTAAATTATTAATACTAACCACTATTTAACCCATTTGTTTTATGATATAATATACTAAATTATGCTCTACTATAATATAGATTAACCCCTATAAATATAAATATTATATTTAAATGTTTAAAAGGTTTATATTGCTATATTACGATAATTTAATATATGTTAAATATGTATCAGTTAATTATTATGCCTAGGGACAATTTATATTATAGATTGAATTAATAATCAAATATTAATATATTACAATTTATTAATATTTAAAACTATAATAATAAGAAGAAAGGTTTATATATAATGAAATTACAACAACTACTTAGCCATACTAGAAAAGCTGTAGATACTTACAATATGATAGATGATGGAGATAAAATAGCGATAGGTGTTTCCGGAGGAAAAGATAGTTTAGCACTACTCTATGCGTTAAAAGGACTGCAGAGATTCTATCCAAAGAAATTTGAAGTTGAAGCTATTACTGTTTCTCTTGGCTTTGATAATTTTGATTTAACAGGAGTCAAAAATCTATGCAAAGAATTAGATATAAATTATACAATTGTTGATACTGATATTGGTGAAATCATATTCAACGAAAGAAAGGAAAAAAATCCCTGTTCATTATGTGCTAAGATGCGTAAAGGCGCCTTAAATGAAATGGCTGATAAGTTAGGATGTAATAAAATCGCTCTTGGTCATCATAAAGAGGATATTGTTGAAACTATGATGATGTCATTGTTTTTTGAAGGTAGATTCTATACATTTTCTCCAGTGACATATCTTGACAGGATGAAACTATATTCTATTAGACCTTTCATGTATGTTGCAGAAAAAGATTTGATAGGATTTAAAAATAAATATAATCTACCTGTTGTAAAGAGTCCTTGCCCTGCAGATGGAAATACTAAGCGTGAATATATGAAAAATCTTCTCTCCAATTTAGAAAAAGAGAACCCTGGTTTGGTACAAAGGCTATATAGAGCTATTGAAGGTTCAGATATCAAAGGTTGGAAGTTCTAACATTTATAATATGGCATTAATGAAGGTAAGTAAATGAGGTGTATACTAATGATAAAAAATAATGATTACCATGAACAACAAAATATTAAAAACTCCGTTATATTAAGAGAAATTATGTACTCTCTACCCTCTTTTACATTTGAATTTTTTAGAGGCATAGAACAGACTACTTCATCCAAAACTAGGATTGCTTACGCATATGATCTTAGACTGTTTTTTGAATTTATACTTGAGTATCACAAGGATTTCAAAGATAAAGATATAACACAAATAGAACTAAAACAACTCTCATATATAACACCAGATGATATAGAAATGTATTTAGAATACCTAAGTTATTATAAAAAAGAAGATAAAAAAGGTCATATTATTGAACATAAAAATACTGAAAGAGGTAAATCCAGAAAGCTTGCAAGCCTAAGGTCTTTTTTTACATATTTTTATAAAAAGCAAAAAATAACTAACAACCCTGCTTTGCTGGTTGATCTACCTAAGATACATAATAAAAACATAACACGTTTAGAAATTGATGAAGTAGCTAGATTATTAGATGAAGTTGAATCTGGTGATAAGCTAACACAATCCCAAAAGAAATATCATAAACTAACAAAAGACAGAGATTTAGCATTGATGACGTTATTACTTGGAACCGGTATACGTGTTTCTGAATGCGTTGGTCTTAACATTTCTGATATTGATTTCAACGTTGATGGTATTAGGATTGTAAGAAAAGGTGGTAATGAAGTTATCATATATTTTGGAGATGAGGTTGAAAGTGCATTAATGGCATATTTGGATAATAGAAAACATATTATACCCGTTTCAGGTCATGAAGATGCACTATTTCTTTCATTACAACATAAAAGATTGAGTGTTAGATCTGTCCAAAATCTAGTAAAGAAATACTCTAAGCTTGTAACTAACTTAAAAAATATCTCCCCTCATAAGCTTAGAAGTACCTATGGAACCAATCTATATAGAGAAACTGGTGATATATACCTTGTTGCTGATGTTCTAGGTCATAAGGATGTAAATACAACTAAAAAGCATTATGCACAAATAGAAGATGCAAGACGAAGACAAGCAGCAAAAGTTATTAAGTTGAGAAAAGATTAGTTCTACTTAATAATAGGAACAATAATATGATCTCCATGAAGTATTATATCACTAGACAAGTTATTTATGTGTTTTAACTCTTTTATATACTCCTTAGTGTTATAATACTCTTTATTCATATTTTCCCTTGAAATGGACCATAAAGTATCATTTTTCTCAATCTTGATAGACATATAAGTCTTGTTAGGTTTAATTTCTAACCCCTTAACATAATTTGATCCTAATAAAAAACCACAAACAATAAAAAGCGATACACACATACATATTACCAAGACATAAAATCTTTTGTTTCTATACATTTATCATCACCCCGAACATTTGTTTGTATTTATTATACCCGAACAAATGTTCTGTGTCAATAATATTTTTTAATTATCCGAACATTTGTTTGATATTATTAGGTTAATATGCTATAATTGTTAATAAATGTATGCATTATTTTTAGTAATAAAGATTTTACTTGCATGTAATTACAATACATATAACTGGTAAATAATATTATAGGGGTGAATTATTATGAGTAATGACTTGAGCGAAAAGCAAATCAAGATACTTAATTTTATAAAAAGTGAAATTTTAAATAAAGGATATCCACCAGCCGTAAGAGAAATATGTGATGCTGTAGGTTTGAAATCAACATCAACAGTACATGGCCATCTTGAGAGATTAGAGAAAAAAGGAATCATTAGAAGAGATCCGACCAAACCAAGAGCAATAGAAATAATTGATGAATCCTTTTCACCTACAAGAAGAGAATTGGTAAGTGTACCTATCGTAGGTAGAGTTGCAGCTGGAGAACCATTATTAGCAGTAGAAAATATAGAAGAATATTTTCCTATACCTGCTGAGTTTATACCCAACAAACAGACTTTTATGCTAAATGTTAATGGCACCAGTATGATTGAAGCAGGAATTTATGATGGGGATTTAATTTTGGTACAACAACAAAATCAAGCTATAGATAGAGATATTGTGGTTGCATTACTTGATGACTCTGTTACTGTAAAAAGGTTTTATAGAGAACCAGACCATATTAGGTTACAACCTGAGAACAGTTCAATGACTCCTATAATCGTAGACGATGTAAAGATTATTGGTAAAGTAATAGGTCTTTTCAGAAGATTTTAATAAGAAAAGAGGTTTGCTATTAAAGTGTATAATAGCAAACCTCTTATATGATAATAATTTTATTTCTTAAGGTAGATAGAACTAATCTTCAATTAAACTCTTAACATCTATTTTCTTACCATCACTCCATATTCTTTCAAGATCATAGAATAATCTATCTTCTTTACTGAAGATATGGATAATGATATTACCATAATCCAATAATATCCAGCTAGCTGAGTTATAACCTTCTACTTGTTTAGGTTCGTAACCATTTTTAGATAAAACTTCGTCTGTTCTATCAATAAGAGCTTTTATATGACTCTTATTATTACCATGAGCTATTATAAAATAATCTGCTATAACTGTTAGATCTCTTATATCAAGAACTTGTATATCCTCTGCAAGTTTGTCATCTAAAGCTTTCAATGCAGTTTTTAATAGATCCATTGAATTGTCTGTATTCTTTTCCATATTTATCTCTCCTGTAGTATCCAAAATATTTTTATAGTACTCATAAGCTTCCATAGTAGTAGGTACTATATACTTTTTACTTGTTTTTAAATAATTGATTGTATCAGATAAAATCATATATAATGCTTTGTCCAAATCTTTTATAACTACTCTTCTGATTTCATCTAGATTAGGTGCTTTTGTTCTCCCAGGTTCTATGTAATCTGATACATAAATAATCTTTTCAAGATTGGACATATTGGGTTTACCAGTAGTATGATAGGTAATTGCATTAAGAATGTCTTCATCATCAATTTCATATTCATATTTAGCCATTACAGAACCTATTTCAGCATGAATTAAGTCAAGATTCTTTTTCTGTTCTTCTGTTACTTCAATATTATATTTTTCACATAACTCCAATTTCTTATCATCAGATAAGTTTTTTGCACAATCATGTAACAGAGCAGCCACTCTAGCCTTTTCAATATCTACATTATACAGCTTGGCTAAGGAAATAGCTGTTTTTTCTACTCCTAATGTATGTTCATATCTATTTTCACTAAGCTGTTTTAGTAGGTGATTTCTAATTCCAGTAATATTATAGTTATTTTGCATGATATTTATCCCTTCTTTACAATAAAAATGTTACAGGCAAACTATATATAGAGTTCATTATCATGAATATATTTTTCAACATCTTCAGGTAATAAATATTTGATTGATAATCTATTTTTTACCCTTCTTCTTATCTCAGATGAAGAAATTTCAATATCTGGAATACGAATCAGATTTATTTTAGCATCATATTTGCTTTTCAACCTATGAATCTCCTGTTGTAATTGTTCATCAGTATAAGTGGAACCTCTATTAGTAACAACAAAATTACAGATTTCAAATAATCTTTTATAATTCTTCCATTTAACTAGATCAAATAAAGAATCAGCACCTATTATAAAATAATAGGTGTTATTGGGGTATTTTTCATTTAATTCCTCAATAGTATCAACGGTATAAGTATTACCTACTCTATCAATCTCTATAGTTGATACTTCAAATCTTTTATTATTAATTACACCAAGCTTAGTCATATTGAATCTATGCTTTTTATCAGACGTTCCTTTGTTTGATTTCAGATAAGATATACCTGAAGGTATAAACATTATTTTTTTCAAACCCATCTCATCTAATACGTGCTGAGCCAATATCAAATGACCGTAGTGTATGGGATCGAATGTTCCTCCCATAATACCGATTGATTCATTATTCATAAATAAACCCTTCTATCAGATTAGTTGTATTTAATAAAATACCAGGTAATCTTTAATATTATTATATATAGTCTTTTGTTTATGTTTAGAGAATATCTCTGAAACTTCATCCAAAGAACAGAATGGTTGATCTTCCCTAAAGCTTATTATATCATCAATAATTTCTTTTGGTATTCTAACATATTGATATTTACTGTCTTTCCACACTCTTCCATAGATATTTTCCAGTTCATATCTTGATGCGGTATTCAGATTAGTAAATAGCGAAAAGTCAGAAACGTAATTAGCATAATCAAAATTGATGTTTTTACTGAATGTATATCTAATCCTATTTTTAAGATATTTTTCAGCTTCTTTATCGTTCATATTAAATAATTCAACTGCATTATATCTATCAGTGATATTAATATTAATATACTCAGGAATCTCAGAATTCACAGCATATATATAAGGCTTTAACTTATCATAATAAGCTGAAGTCATAATACTCTTAACTTCACTTTTGGCTGTATATGGTCTATTATCAACTATACGCTTGACAATGTTGTCTCTTGTTTCTTCCTTTATATCAATAAAACCAAATAAAGATTCCAATTCATATTCTTTAGCAGTATTAATATTGGTAAGCAATGAAAAATTGTCACTATAGCGATTGATCTCGTATCTGCTTATATAACCTTTTTTCTCTAATTCACCTAAAGATTTAATAATGTATCTTTGATTATTTCTTTCTTTTACTATTTGGTCAGCTCTATTTACTGAGAAAAAGCAAGTTCTTCTAATCTGTTTGATGGAAGCAGTATTAAGATTAACTACTTTAATTTCTTTTTCCACATAGTCATTAACTGGTTTTAGAGCTATGAATTCTTCTACCTTGGAATAGTTATGATACATACCAGGTATTCTTCTAACTTCATATAGGCTATTAATTAGGTTATACAATCTATATTCTACAATATTCTTTGCCATCTTATCGCCTAATTCAGTATCATTAAACAATGATTTCAATTCTTCAAATGATGCTGTACTGATATTACTTATAACAGACATTTTGTTTCTATTTTTATCAAACCATTCTTTCGTAAAGGCTGTGTTACAAAACTTAATCTCCTCAACAGAATTGAATGGATTATATTTTCTATAATTAACAATAGAATATGCCATTGAACTAGTAGTATCCTCCAATACATCTACTAAATCAGTATAAGTAGCAGTATTGATGTTAACTCCTATAATAGCGTTTTTGTTATTATAATTTTCCCAAATACCTTTTTTCTCTTCTTTTGCTTTTAGCATGGCTTTATCTAAATCACTATACTGCTCAGCTTGATTATATGAATCATCCAAATTAGCTAATCCCTGTTCCAATAATTCTTCACTTAGAGATTTACTTGATAGCAAATAAACATATTTATAACTCCAACCCTCTAACTTGTCAAATGTTGAATCCTTAGAATCCGGTAACAGCATAACTCGTTTGCCTAACAAACGGTTATAAGTATATTCCATAGCTTCAGTAGAAGAATCAGTATCAATTCCTATCATTTTAATAAGTTTAACAGTCTTGTTAGAATTACTATCTTCTTCAATTACTTTGATGGCCTCACCACTAATTACTTCCACAACTTTTGCAAGAGTTATGTCCATATCATTGAAGGTTATTGGTCTTGCTAAACTAGAAAAATTACTTAAATTAATTATTATTAACAACATCATTGTTATCGAAATAAATCTTAAATATTTTTTCATGTAAACCCCTCGTTTCTTTTAATCATTAGTATAAAATCAGCTGTACCATAATTGTTATGGCAATATAATCTTAGCGTTTTCCTTAGATTCTCTATATAGTACAATCTTTCTTCCAATCTGCTGTACTACACTTGATCTGGTTCTTTCTGCTAAAACATAACATATATCCTTTGGTGTGTATAAACAATTCTTCAATACATTAATTTTAATTAATTCTCTAGCTTCTAATGCATCAGATATGGCTTCTGTTATTTCAGGAGTTACTCCTGACTTACCAACCTGGAATATTGGTTCTATATCATTGGCCAATCGTCTTAGATAGGCTCTTTGTTTACTAGTTATTCTTTCCATCATATTCTCCTTTTGTAATTTCTCTTCTACTTATAAAAATCAAATTCAAGGTAATACATCTTAACAGTATCCCCTTCTTCTATACCAAGGCGTTCTAATTCCTCGATTATACCATTTTCCCTTAAGAACTTTTGGAAGAAAGCAAACCCTTTTTCAGTTTCAAGATTAGTGTATCCTAGCATTTTTTCTATTTTAGGTCCTTCTACTAGGAAAGTATTATCTTCTAATACCTCTACAGTAAATGCATCTTCCTTAACTTCTTCACTATCAATGAAATACTCTTGTTCATAGACTAATGTTTCATCATCTAAACCTTTTAATAGATCATGAATATGGTATAATAACTCTTTCACTCCCTGACCTGTAACTGCAGAGATAGGGTATACTTTAATTCCTTTATCTTCAAATTCATCTTTTAATTCCAATAAATATTTATCATCTTGCATTACATCAATTTTGTTGGCAGCTATTACCATTGGTCTTTTAACTAGCTCTGGATTGAATGTTTCAAGTTCATAATTTATCTTATTAATATCTTCTACAGGATTTCTTCCTTCTGTTGAAGCTACATCAACTATATGAACAATGATTTTAGTTCGTTCAATATGTTTTAAAAATTCATGACCTAGTCCAACGCCCTCTGAAGCACCTTCAATAAGACCTGGAATATCTGCTATAACAAAACCTTTTCCATCACTTATATCGACAACTCCTAGATTTGGGTTTAGTGTTGTAAAATGATAATTAGCAATTTTAGGTCTAGCATTAGTTACTCTTGATAGAAAAGTTGATTTACCAACATTAGGAAAACCTACAAGACCAACATCAGCAATTGTTTTTAATTCTAAAACGACCCAAAGGTCCCTGCCTGATTTACCAGGTTGGGCATACTTAGGTATCTGCATGGTTGGAGTGGCATAATGCTGGTTTCCTTTACCACCACGACCACCATTTAATAAAACTTCTTCCATACCAGGATGAGCCATATCAATAATTACTTTTCCTGTTTCAGCTTCTCTTATAATAGTACCAAGTGGTACATTTATTATTAGATCATCAGAATTCTTGCCGTGCATTCTATTTCCTTTGCCAGGTTCTCCGTTACGGGCTTTGAAATGTTTTTTATGTCTAAAATCATATAGTGTATTTAGATCATTATCCACTCGAAAGATAATGTCTCCGCCCTTACCACCGTCTCCTCCATCAGGTCCACCGTTAGGTACATATTTTTCTCTTCTGAAACTTACACAGCCGTTACCACCATCACCTGATTTTATATATATCTTAGCTTGATCTACAAATATCATTTGCATCTATCCTTTCCCATTAGGAAAATTAATTGAGTCTTAATTATTAATCTTATTTTAGTTTAATACTTATTAATCTATGTGTATTATATTATAAAATTACTATAATTTAAAGTGATATTTAACTTTGTAGACTAAATTACCTTTAATTATAGTATTTATTAATTATACTGTCTATATACCTATTCTAAAAAACTTGTTATTATATATTTAATTCAAACATCTATTACGCATTCTCAATAAGTTCATCATATTTTCCTTATAAAACCATAAAAAAAAGTTTCAAATGAAACCATTTGAAACTTTTCAGTAAACTTATTGAGCTTTTGGATATACAGAAACTTGCTTCTTGTCTCTGCCTTTTCTTTCAAACTTAACTACTCCATCAACTAATGCAAATAAAGTGTCATCGCCACCTCTACCTACATTTTCACCTGGATGAATTTTAGTTCCACGTTGTCTATATAAAATATTTCCAGCTTTTACAGTTTGTCCATCAGCTTTTTTAGCGCCTAATCTCTTTGACTCAGAGTCTCTACCGTTCTTAGTAGAACCAACTCCTTTTTTATGAGCAAAGAATTGAAGGTTCATTCTTAACATGCTTACACCTCCTTGATATCAAGAGTTATATAATCACTACCGTATTCTTCTATCATTGATTCTATACCTAATATCATTGATTTCAGCAATAAATGAGATTCATCACTGACTTTATCCAATATTTTAAATGACATATATCCTATCTGTTCGTCTGTAGAACAATCATATAAATCATCTGTAAAATTCTCAATTGAGTTAATAGCATTTATAGTCAATACTGACAGTGCAGCACATACTATATCTTTACCATATTCAGAATAACCTGCGTGACCACTTAATTCAAAACCGTTTATTATCTCGTTACTCGTAAATACATTAACAGTAATCATAATAATAATTACCCGTTAATCTTTTCGATTTTAACTTCAGTAAATGGTTGTCTATGACCTTGCTTTTTATGATAACCTTTTTTAGCTTTGTACTTGTAAACTATAACTTTTTTGTTTTTGCCTTCTGCTTCAACAGTTGCAGTTACAGTAGCATTGCTAACAGTTGGATTACCAACAGTTAAACCATTGTCATTAGATATCATTAAAACTTTGTCAAATGTTACAGTTTCGCCAGCAGCTACTCCTAATTTTTCGATTCTAATTGAATCACCTTCAGCAACTTTATATTGCTTTCCACCAGTTTCAATAATTGCGTACATTTTGGCACCTCCTTTTATCAAGACTCGCCGAATTCGGTGTTTCCTAAGAAATCTTATAACCTCTTCGTGCGGCTATACCACTCAAAAACTTTACCATAATTCACTACAAATGTCAAGGATTTTTACGGTTTTAAGCTTAAAACTGGAAAATTATATTATTTTAGGTCATAAACACATTTTTATGATAAAATAAATTTTGGAGATATTATTAAAAATTAAGTAAAGGAGCGATTAGTATGAACATAAAGTATCTAGGGCATTCTGCTTTTTATATGGAAGCTGGGAATTACAATGCCATAATTGACCCCTTCATAACAGATAATCCACAATGTACAGCTACAGTTGATGACTTTAATAATCTTAATCATATATTTGTAACCCATGGTCATGGAGACCATTTAGGTGATGCTGTGGAACTAGCTATCAAGACTAATGCAACTATCATTACCAATTTTGAATTAGGCAACTATTTATTATTTAACAACAAAAATATATCTGTACATACTATGCATATTGGAGGAAGTGTAGTAATAGATGGTGTATCCATCAAAATGACTAATGCTCTTCATGGTTCCTGTGTCATCACAACTGACCAAGAAATCATTTATGCAGGGAATCCATGTGGATTTTTAATTAATTATGATGGTATCAAAATATATCATGCAGGTGACACAGGACTCACACTAGATATGAAACTGTTAGAAGATGAACATGTCAATGCAGCTTTGTTACCCATAGGGGGTAATTTTACTATGGATATACCTGATGCATGTAAAGCAGTAGACTTCATAAAACCTGATTTGGCGATACCTATGCACTATAATACTTTTCCACCTATTAAGGCAGATCCATATAAATTTCAAGAATCAGCTTCTTGTAAAGTCAAGGTAATGGATATCAACCAAGTCATTACAATATAGATTAAAAGAATATCTATTGAATGAATATAAATACGGCTGGTTTATAATCTGCATATCAGATTTTACACTATTATCTATATGTGTTATTGTACTATATGATATAAAATGCAAGTAAAAAAATAAGGACTCTGTTTAGGGATATTATGTTACATATATCCTCTAAACAGAGTTCATCTTATTTATTTGCTAATTGTTGATACAGAGGTTTATTAGTTTTCTTTCTTGTCATCTCAACAAGACCTAATCCTGTCATTCCTACCACAAAAACTTTGTTCCTATCCTTTTTAACATATGAACTTAGTTCTCTCAAAAGCTGTTGATTATGTTCTTTATTTTTCATGTCAATGAAATCAACAACAATTATACCCGATAGGTTTCTAAGTCTTATCTGATGAGCTATTTCCTTTGCAGCTTCAATATTGGTCTTGAATATAGTTTCTTCAAGATTCTTTTTACCAGTGAATTTAGCTGTATTTACATCAATAGAAACCAATGCTTCAGTAGGCTGAATAACGATACAACCTCCAGATTTTAACCAAACTCTTTCGCACAAAGCTTTTCCAATCTTATCATTCAATCCATATAGATTCATCAAAGAAAGATTTTTATCTTCATAGAACCTTATTTTATCCATCAGCTCTGGATTAGTTTTTTCGAAATAAGACCTAACTTCTTGATATAATTCTTTATCATCAAATATATATTCGACTATATCAATATCGTACATATCTCTAACAAATTTCAGCACCGAGTTAATACCTTTATATATCTCCGTATAACATGTTCTATACTTAGCAGTATCTATGATAGAATTATATCTTGTAACTAGTTCTTCCACTTCATTTTCAATAAGCTCTTCTTGTATTTTATAGGCATTAGTTCTAATAATAAAACCATAAGATTCCGTAACGTATTTTTCTAATATATCCTTAAGACGTTTCCTTTCATTTTCTCCCTTTATCTTACCTGATAATCCAATGAAATTTTTCCCTTTAGTAAGCACCACATAACGACCTGTAAGAGATATATTTGGTGATACAACACATCCCTTACTACCATGCTCTTCTTTTATTATTTGAACCATTATCTCATCACCATTTGAGAGCTTATTAGATGCATTACTCTTGGTATAAAATATATCTGAACTGTTATCAAGGGACATATAAGCATTTTTGCTTCGTCCAATATTGATGAATGCTGCATTCATACCTTTTATTACATTGACGACTTTACCTATATATATTTTCCCAATAAGATCATTACTGTCTTCTTCATTTATACCAAGCTCTATCAATCTTTTATTTCCATCCAATAATGCACTGTATACAATATCTTCATCTTTTGCAACAACTAATTTATATGGCATTTTAACACTCCTATAATATCTTATCCAAGGGAAGAAACTTATTGTCACTGATATAATATATTTCCTGTCTGTGAATTTTGAAATCAAATTTATTGTACTCTATATCATTAACCTTACATAGATTATCCAACACGATTTCAGGTTTAACATTCATTCTACTACCAGTAGCAATTAGCAATAATAAATCGCCATCTTCTCCTAAAGCGATATTGAAGATTCCTGGTTTTATATCTATTTCTTTTAGAACATTCTTTTTATTTTTTTTAGTAATAATTATATTATTCTTGGACATTAGGTTATTTATCATGTCCTCAGTAATAGTAATATTATTAACGGTAATCTTATATTTAGCAGCATCAATTAATGCCATAGCACTTTTAGCTTTCTCAGGGAGTACAGTAATATCAAGAATTTTAATTCCCTCTGGTGCATGTAAATCAAGATTCTTGATTTGATAATTTATATCAATGTCTTCCTTAATCTTAACATCCAAGTATTCCGCCTCACTGGTTATACCTACAGAAAGTGGTGCTCCTATAGACATAATGGGATGTGGGTTAAACCCTTCTGAATATGCAATTGGAAAATCAGCTTTCTTGAATACTCTTTGAAAGTTTCTTATCAAATCCAAATGTCCAATAAATTTCATTGTACCTTCTTTTGCGAATTTTATTCTAATCAACATAGCAAATACCTCCACCAAAACTTTTAGCTCCACAATTCATACAAGAATCAATACAATTTTCACTAACGATTCCTTCTTTGGCACGTAAGTATTCTCTATATAAAAATTCTTTTGTAACTCCTGTATCTATGAAATCCCAAGGTAATATTTCTTCAAAATCTCTTTCTCTTGAAGAGTAAAATAACGGATCTATATCATTTTCTTCAAAAGCATTCTCCCAATTTTCAAATCTGAAGAATTCTGACCAAGCATCGAATGTAGCACCATTTTTCCATGCGCTGTATATGACTTTTGATATTTTCCTATCTCCTCTAGCCATTACACCTTCCAACATACTGGTTTTTGCATCATGGCAGTTATATTTGATACTCTTTTTATTTATCTTCTTATTGAGAAATGTTTGCTTTTCCATAAAAGTCTCATAAGTATCCTGTGCTGTCCATTGAAATGGTGTGAAAGCTTTTGGAACAAAAAATGATGTACTCACAACTATTTGTGGTTTTCTTTTTCTAACTTCTTTTGGCAATTTATAATACTCTTCTACTATATCTTGTCCAAGTTTTGCAATAGCTTCTATATCTTCATAATTTTCAGTTGGAAGTCCAAGCATAAAATATAATTTTACTCTTGTCCAACCACCTTTAAATGCCTGTGAAGAACCAGATAATATATCTTCTTCTGTGATACCTTTGTTTATTACATCTCTTAATCTTTGTGAGCCTGCTTCAGGAGCAAAGGTAATACTGCTTTTTCTTAACTCTTGTACTTTGCTCATAATATCTAATGAGAATTTATCAATTCTAAGTGATGGCAAAGAAAGATTGACATGCTTATCATTACCGAATTCATCTATCAAATAATTAGTTAATTCTTCTAAACCTGTATAATCACTTGAACTTAATGAAATAAGTGATATTTCATCATGTCCTGTATTTTTAATTAATTCAGTAGCTTGTTTCTTAAGAACATTTACATCTTTTTCTCTTAGAGGACGATATATCATACCTGCTTGACAGAACCTGCATCCTCTAGCACATCCTCTAAATAATTCTAAGACTACTCTATCATGAACAGTCTGAATAAGTGGGACTAAAGGTTTGCTTGGATAAGGTGCATTAGTTAAATCCATCACTATTTGCTTCTTAATCTTAGCCTTAGCATTTTTATGATTAGGTTTAAATTCTTTGATTTCACCATTTTCTTTGTAAGTGACGTCATAGAATTTTGGAACATATACCCCTTCTATATCTAACAGTTTAATTAAGAATTCTTCTTTAGTACCTCCATTGTTCTTATGAATCTTATATAGATCAAGGATTTCTGGTAATGTAGTCTCTGCCTCTCCAATATAGAAAAAGTCTATAAAATCTGCTATTGGTTCAGGATTATAAGTACATGGACCACCAGCACATACAATAGGGTCATCTTCTGATCTATCCTTACTGTACACTGCCATACCTGATAAATCTATGGTATTTAATATGTTAGTATAACTCATTTCATATTGAACTGTGAATCCAAGAAAATCAAAAGCTTTTATATCATCTTGTGATTCCAAACTGAAAAGCTCAATATTTTTTTCTCTCATTATCTTTTCAAGATCATCCCAAGGAGAAAATACACGTTCACAAAAAGTATCTTCCCTTTTATTAAGGAAATCATAAAGTATAGATAATCCAACATGAGACATACCTATTTCATAAACATCAGGAAAACATAAAGCAAATCTAATATCTATGTCATTAATATCTTTACCTACAACATTAATTTCATTACCTAAATATCTTGCAGGTTTTTCCACACTAAGTAAAATATCATCTGTAAGTTTTAACTTTTTATCCATTTTATTGGTTAACTCCTTTAATCTATGAGTATTATATTAGTTTATTTAACTTATATAATAATATAATAAAACCCGAAATATAACAACTATAATTTAAATATAAAAGGACTGCTTAAGAATACATCTATTATTAATAGGTATTATAAATGTATTTTAAGGCAGCCCCACTATAATTAATTTTGACTTATAATATTAATTCAAAAAATCTTTGACCGCTGTTTCATCACCAATTTTTAACACTTTATTTGATAACTCAGCAAAGTCTTCATTATAATACAATACTTCATAAATACTGTTTACATCAAATTCACCGATTTTTATTTCATATTTTTTTAGATAAAGTGTTGATAGCAGTATTACGAAAGATATAAAAATCTTTATAGCTAGTTTACTTGAATAGGTGTCTTCTTTTTTTCGGTTTCTTGAATTATATCTGTTGTTCCTTCTTCTGACATTCTTTTTTTTCATTTATATCTCATTCCCTTCACATATCAACCAATTTAACTAATCATCTTAAAATCCGTTTAATAATCAATTTTTATCTTATAGTGTTCAAGCCAATAGTTAAGTTGAATCAGGTAAGCAATGAACTGTGGTTCTTTCATCAATTGTCCAAACCATGGTGTTATAAATGTTTCTCCATCATTATTAATTAGATTATATACATTTTTAGTATCAATTAGATTATGAATAGGACTATTTTTATCATCTAATATATTTTTTAGTAATGATTTTACTGAATTACTGTATTCAGGATTATAAGTTTTAGGATAAGGTGATTTCTTCCTATAGGTTACATCTTCTGGCAAATATGAGCTAAGAACTTTTCTTAATAAGCCTTTTTCTATATTATTATGATTCTTGATTCGCCAAGGTATATTCCAAGTATATTCTACTATTCTATGATCAGCATATGGTACTCTGACCTCTAGGCTCTTATACATACTCATCCTGTCCTTACGTGTCAATAATGTTAGCATAAACCATTTTAGATTAATATATGTAAGTTTCTTGATTCTTTTCTCATGCTCTGTTTCATTATCCAAGAATTCAATATCGCTGATAGTGTCCTTATATTTAGTATTGGCAAATTCCTCTAATTTTAACTTATTTAATTCTTTTGATAGGAAGGATTTTCTTTCATTTATGTATCTGTTCCATGGGAAACCATCATAATATACATCTTCCTGTCTCCTGAACCAAGGATATCCCCCGAATATCTCATCAGCACATTCTCCTGATAATGCCACTGTATGATTACTTTTTACTCTCTCACAGAATAGCATAAGCGATGAATCAATATCAGCCATACCAGGCAGATCATACGCTATAACAGCATCTTGTAGTGTTTTTACCAGCATATCGTTATTTATAGTGATTTTTTTATGCTGGGAACCAATGTATTCATTGACACGCTTAACCCAAATATTATCATTGCTTGGTTGAAAATCAGAGGCTACAAAAAACTTATCGTTGTCTTCGTAATCTATAGAATAAGTAGTGAGCTTTTTAGATTGATTCTTAAAATACTCAGAGGCTATAGATGAAATACCACTTGAATCTAGTCCTCCAGATAAAAATGTACATATAGGTACATCTGAAATAAGTTGTTTCTTTATTGAATCTTCAACTAAATATGCTGTATGTTCAAAAGTGTCTTCATCATTTTCTGTATGATAACTGGTTATTGGCTTCCAATATATATGCTTATATAGATTCTTTGAAGTTAAAATAATAAATTCACTAGGTTTCAACTCATAGATATTTTTAAAAACACCACTGCCAAGTACTCTACTTGGTCCAAGACTGAACAACTCTAATAGCCCATTTTCATTAATTACAGGTTCTAATCCAGGGAATTCCAATAAAGCTTTTATTTCAGAGCCAAATATGAATGACCCATTGATATAAGCATAGAATAAAGGTTTTACACCTAACCTGTCTCTTGCTAGGAACAGGGATTTTGATTTTTCTTCCCATATACCAAAAGCAAATATTCCATTAAGGTATGTAGTACAATCTTCACCCCATTCTATATAAGAAACCAAAACCACTTCAGTGTCACAATGAGACTCGAACTTATAACCCTTTTGAGATAGTTTTTCTCTTAATTCATTAGTATTATATATTTCTCCATTATAAACAATAGTATATTCATGTTCTCCTATTTTTTTGGTCATTGGCTGTTTGCCGCCATCAGGATCAATAACTACTAATCTTCTATGACCCAACAAGACATTGGTTTTATAATAGAAACCATATTCATCTGGTCCCCTATGAACCAATTGGTTTGTCATGCTATGGATAACACTTCTTTTTTCACTAATATTCTTATTATAATTAACCCATCCAGCAATTCCACACATCTAATCATCCCCTCTTACCTCAATACTTATCTAGATTCAATAATAAAACTATAATAAAATATTATTTTTATCTCATAAGATAACTTGTTTAACTTTCTTTATCTATATATATGCAAAAGTACAGCTTTTATGAGTTATAGTGTATTCTAAAAATACTTGAATCATGACATAACTTATGATAGGATTATAAATAATGAAAAAAGAAACATTAGGAGGATTCGTAATGAGCGCATACGATGTGTTAATGGAAAGAGGGTTTATTGAACAAACAACCCATGAAAAAGAAATAAAAGAATTGTTAGAGAATGAGAAAGTCACATTTTATATAGGATTTGATCCAACTGCTGATAGTTTAACTGTAGGTCACTTTTTACCAGTAATGGCAATGGCTCATATGCAAAGAGCTGGACATAGACCAATTATTCTTATTGGTGGTGGAACAACAATGGTTGGTGACCCAACTGGTAAATCTGATATGCGTAAAATGATGACTAAAGATCAAATCAATAGTAATGCAGAAAGATTCAAAGAACAATTATCCAAGTTTATTGATTTTGAAGATGATAAAGCAATCATGGTCAATAATGCTGATTGGCTTCTTGATCTTAACTATGTTGATTTCTTACGTGAAATCGGGGTTAATTTTTCAGTTAATAGAATGTTAACTGCTGAATGTTATAAATCCAGAATGGAAAAAGGACTTACTTTCTTGGAATTCAATTATATGTTAATGCAGTCTTATGACTTTTTGGCACTTAATAGAGAATATAACTGTTCCCTTCAATTAGGCGGTAACGACCAATGGTCTAATATTCTAGGTGGTGTTGAGTTAATAAGACGTAAAGAGCAAAAACCTGCATTTGGAATGACTTTCAAACTTCTTACTACAAGTGAAGGTAAAAAAATGGGTAAAACTGAAAAAGGTGCAGTATGGTTGGATAAAGCAAAAACAACACCTTATGAGTTCTATCAATATTGGAGAAATGTAGAAGATGCAAAAGTTCAAGAATGTCTTAGCCTTCTTACATTTTTACCTATGGATGAAGTTAACCGTCTTGGTGCATTAAAAGACGCAGAAATAAATAAAGCAAAAGAAGTTCTTGCTTTTGAGATCACTAAAATAGTTCATGGTGAAGAAATTGCAAAACAAGCTATGGAAGCAGCAAAATCATTATTTACTGGTGGTGCCAAGAGCGGTTCCATCCCTACTACTGAAGTCATGAAAGATGAATTTGAAGGCGAAGGAATGGATATTATATCAGCCCTTATAAAAGCAAAACTTGTACCTACTCGTTCTGAAGGACGTCGTATGGTTCAACAAGGTGGCGTTAGGGTGAATGATATTAAAGTTGATGGTATAGATAGAGTGATTACAGTGGAAGATTTCAAAGAAGATGGAACCCTATTAATTAAAAAAGGTAAAAAAGGTTTCCACCAATTTAAAATCTAATACTCTAATAAAATACTAAAAGTTTAAGTAATTGTTTACACAAAATTCTTGACACTATCTTAATAATATAGTAGATTTAGTATATAAACCTTAATAATTTAGAATTATAAATTACTTCAATAGGTTATTTATAATTACAGATAAAAAATATTATATCTAAGCGTGTTACTATGATTTATAGGCATTAGCTTTATATATTATGTACCCATGTTGTACATATATGTAATGCTAATGCTTTATTTATACACAAAATCAAAAATTGTTTTACTGCCAAAATTATACTCCACTTTTATTCTTATAATCATTTTGTAAAACAGTTTTTGTATATAAAATTATATGGAGGTATTATAATATGAGATTTTCCAAAAAAATTTCCAGACGTTATACCTACTTATTATTAATTCTATTACTAGTTTTTTCTCTATTCAATTCACTACCAACATCAGCGAACAGCACCAATCCTCAACCTAATGTAATTCCTGCACTACGAGAATGGATTGGAAATACAGGTCTATTTACCCTTACCCCACAATCACGTATATGTATTGATCCAAATTATGAAACAGAATTATTAACTAGAATGACCTCATTTAAAGATGAAATAAAGCTTGTCAATAATGATTTGGATTTATCTATACTAACTTCTAATAATCCAACTGATTCGGACATATATATTACTCTAGATTGTCAGGACACAAATATTGGTACAGAAGGTTATCTTATGGATATAGACAATATATTGACCATAAAAGCTAATACAGCTGATGGTGCCTTCTACGGAACACGGTCTCTTCTTCAAATATTAGTGGCAGATAATACAAAAGATTCTATTCCTAAAGGTGATATTAGGGATTACCCTATGTATGAAGAACGTGCTTTTATGATTGATGTATCCAGAAAATATTTTACTATGGATTTCCTAAGAGACTATGTAAAACTAATGTCATGGTTTAAGATGAATGACTTTCATATTCACTGGACAGATGACTGGTATGATGGCTATTGGGCTTTTAGAATCGAAAGTACAACTTATCCTAATATAACAGCAACAGATGGCAGTTATACAAAGCAGGAAGTAATCGCTCTCCAGGATTTAGGAGATATATATGGTATAACCATAACTCCTGAATTTGATTCCCCATCCCATGCTAGACCCTATACTAAGATTCGCCCTGACCTAATTAATACAGCAAAAGGTGATCGGTATCTTGATCTTTATAATCCAGATACATATACCTTTATGCAATCCATATATGATGAATATATCCCTTTATTTAGAGCACCAGATTTTCATATTGGATGTGACGAATATGATGGCGGGGGCGAAAAATATCGTCAGTACTATAATACTATGGCTGATTATGTTCAGAATCTAGGTAAAAATGTACGTGTATGGACTGGATGGCATCACGAAAGTGGAACCACTGTACCCGACTCTGATATCATTATTGATGTTTGGGAAGGTGGTTTTGATGTAAATAATTATGTGAATAGAGGTAACAAATTAATTAATTCTTCTGGCGACTATCTATATATCGTACCTGATACCAGCTGGTTACCTGATTTACCAGTTCTCTATGAGCAATGGGAGCCTCATATTTTTAATAGAGCAAAAACTAATAAGTTAACCCCTAACCATGAAAAACTTTTAGGTGCAAAACTTCATATTTGGTTAGATGGTAAGAGAAATATTGTGTCCCAGCAAGATTGTGACAAACTGATTCAACCTCCATTAAAGATTTTATCAGAAAAACTGTGGGGTAGTAAAAATTCTAATACTTATGAGGAGTTTGTAAATAGAACTCTTGAAGTTGGTAATGCGCCAGGTATCAACCTTACCCCTACTGAACAGTTACCTCCTATTGACCCTAATAATCTAGCTTATAACAAACCTGTTACTGCATCTTCAACAGAAGATGGTACATATTTTACTCCTGAAAAAGCAGTAGACCGCTTTTCCTCTTCTCGTTGGTCCAGTAATCACAATGATAATGAATTTATATATGTAGATTTACTTGATACTTATAATATCAATAAAGTTAAATTACACTGGGAAGCAGCATATGGAAAGAAATATAAAATACAGGTATCTACTGATGCTATAAACTGGATAGATGTCTATAGCGAAGTTGATTCTGACGGAAATGAAGATATTATTGATTTCTCAGGAATAGATGCACGTTATGTCAAGATGCAAGGTGTTGAGAGAAAAACCAATTGGGGATACTCTTTATATGATTTCTGTGTTTATGAAACTATAGATCAACCTGTAAATCTAGCTGTAGACAAGCCATTTTTTGTATCAGGTGTAGAACCAGCAACTTCATTTAATGGATCTTTAGCTGTTGATGGAAACAAACTTACAAGATGGGCTAGTGATTATGATGATAATTCATGGTGCTATGTTGATTTAGGTGAATTAACAGATATTAGTAAGGTACTTATACATTGGGAAAGTGCATTCGGTAAAAAATATAAAATACAAATATCAGATGATGCAACTGACTGGATAGATATATATACTGAAAATGACAGTGATGGTGGTCTAGATACTATACCTATCAATCAACAAGGAAGATATATCAAGATGCAAGGCATAGAACGAGCAACTAATTGGGGTTATTCAATATGGGAATTAGAAGTTTATAATTAAAGTTATCTCTTATGTATTGAATTCATTTAGTCAAAATTAGACTAAATGAATTCTTTTTCTTTCTTTATTTACTATAATCATTTATAATATTCTTATATTGCTAAAATTAGGAGTGTTTAACTAATGAAAATCGTATTATTATGTTTTGCTGGGTTTATTGCAGCCTTTGTTGATTCTATTGCAGGAGGTGGTGGATTAATTAGTGTACCAGCATATTATATGGCAGGATTACCTTCTCATATTGTCCTTGGCACGAATAAATTCTCAGCTGCATGTGGTTCGTTGACAAGCTCAATAAAATATCTAAGAAGTGGACATGGTAACAAAAATCTGCTGAAATATGCTATTCCTTTTACACTGGTTGGTGCATGTATAGGTGTCACTGTGGCTCTTCAAATCAATGAGCAGACATTAAGTAGTATCATACTTGTAATGGTACTAATCATAGGAGTTTATTCATTATTTTCTAAATCTCTAGGAATGAAAGAAAATCTAAAAAAAGTAACTAAACTAAGAATTTTATTACTTATATTATTAGCTCTATGTCTTGGTTTTTATGATGGATTCTTTGGACCAGGTACAGGTTCTTTTTTAATGTTTGGATTGATACAGCTCTTTGGTTTTGAGTTTACCAGAGCCTCGGCTAATGCTAGAGTAATGAATTTTGTAAGTAATATTACTTCATTATTTTTATTTGCGATAAATATGAAAATAAATTTTACCTATGGTATACCAGTAGCAATATTCAGTATCCTAGGTGCAAGATTAGGAACTTCTTTTGCTCTAAAAAAAGGTGCAAAAATCATAAAACCTATCTTTATAACCATGTCTTTACTTCTATCACTTAAGTTATTGATTGTAGACGTATTACATTTAATATAATATTTTTCTAGTCTATAAGTCTAAAATCTATACTTATGGGTAGAAATACAGATGTACAAAATAACTCTATGCTGATTCATATAGATATAATCAGTATAGAGTTATGTTATATACATTATTAAATATTATTATTCTTTTTCATAGCATAAAAATGAAAATCACATATATCATTACCGTAACCTAGGGCCCCTTTTCTTTCAAAACGTATTTTAGGAGTTACATCAGTAAAAGTTATATGGTCATTGTTACAATATAATGCACACAGTTCAGAACATTCATATTGGCTGAAAGCATCATTATAAATACATCTTTTCACATTGAATTCTAAACTAGTTTTGTTATTCGATATCCATTCAACATCCCATCCTTCGCCTCTTAACCCTATAACAAACATCTTCTTAAAAAGGAAAAAGAAATTGGGTAACTTACTTATTCGTTCATACATTTTTCTTGAAGTTTCTTTAGTATTATTAGAAATCATTTTACTCATGTGCTCAAATGCCTTTTGCTTACTCATTTGGGTTTGTAGCGCGTGATAGAGAGAAATGGTTGGAAAAATTACTTTAAACAGAGTATTTCTGTTCTTTTTACTTTCCTCCACACATTTTTTCTTTAACTCCACTAATTCAGCTTCTGCCTCTGTATGTATTATTCCAGTAATTTGTTTGTCAAAATTATACTTGATATAATTATCCATATACTTAACCATATTGTTACCTCCTCAAAACAAATAATAACAGTGTTATCATAACACTGTTATTATATCACTTAATGAATTTTATTGCAATGATAATAATTATTATTTTCATATATAATAATTGCAATAAAAAAACCATCCTATAGATGGCTCAGTTACTTTTATAATAAAAACAAGTAGCTATTAGTTATTGAAAATCTAATACTTTAATCCACCCAGCTGAAAAAAAGTCACTAATAGTATTGGTATAATGCTTAGCATCTTTATAAGTCATATCACGCTTAACGATTTCATAGATAGATAAATAATGGGTATGTATAAGTATTTCAAGTTCCTGGTCAGAAATATCTTTAATCTTTATTCCCTTACTTTTTAAATTATCAAAATAATTTTTTGTCTTCTTTACACTTATATTAATATTATCATGAATATATCGAGAATATTGGGTACCATCAGAGCAAGTAAATAACAATTTAAAAGCATCGTAGTTATTAAATATATCATCAATATGATTACTCATCCTGATTTTTGATTGTTCCCATAATATATCTTGCAAAACTTTTGGTTCATCAATTGTTCCATCATATTGTGATAATGCATCTTTATACAAATACTCCAAATTATCAATTGCAGGTTGAACTAGAAATTTAAATAATTCCTCTTTGTCTTTGAAATGAGAATAAAAAGCCCCAGTTGTTACTCCTGCCAATTTCACAATTTTACGTAATGAAGTATCTTTGTATCCTTTTTCCAAAAACATTTGTTTTGCTATATTAAGTATTTCTTGTTTTGAATTGCTTCTTCTCATTGTTATCTCATCCTCTTTACATATGGGAATAAGATAATTAATCCTATTCCCATCTAATGTTTATGTTACACTATTTTATATTTTTTAGAGCGTTCAATAAGAATTCCCAAGTCCTCTTTGTGGAAGAAATACTCAATCTCTCATCTGGTGTATGAACATCATACATATTAGGTCCAAGAGAAATCATATCAAGTCCTTCTATCTTTTCATCAAATACACCGCATTCAAGACCAGCATGAATAGCTTTGATTAATGGTTTTTTTTCATACATATCTTCATATGTTTTAGCAAATATATCTCTTATCTTAGACTCTTTTCTATATTCCCATTCTGGATATTCACCAGTTACTTTAAACTCAGAATGTCCATATTCTGCAAATAAACCTAATTGATATGCCATTACTTTTTTCAATGAGCCTACTGAACTTCTTACAGCTATAGTTAATTTAACCGAATCATCATTAGTAACTACAACACCTAGGTTAAGAGAACTTTCAACTAGCCCCTCAATATCAGCGCTCATAGTCTGTATTCCATTTGGCAAGCATGTTAATAAGAAAATAAGATTGTTCAAAGTATCTTTAGCCATTACTTTAGTTTCATCCATATTCTCTTTTGTTATAACTACAGTAAGTCCGCTGTCACTTGTCTTAAACTCATTTTTGATATCTGAAGATATCTTATCAACTATATCATTGAATTTATCAAATTCTCCATCAGGAATAATTACATTAGCATATGCTTCACGTGGGATAGCATTATCTTTTGAACCTCCGAATATATCAACTACATGAATATCCATAGCATCATTCAAATCATATAATATTCTACCTAGGATACGATTAGAATTAGCTCTGTTCTTATCGATATCACTACCTGAATGTCCACCTTTTAGACCTTTAACCATAATCTTACAAGCAGTACCTTCTGCTTGTTCCCACTTGATAGGAACATTTATACAAGCTTTTAAACCTCCAGCACAGCTTACTAGAAATTCTCCTTCTTCTTCACTATCAAGGTTCACTAGTATCCTACCTGAAAAATTGGATGGATCAACTCCAATAGCTCCATTCATTCCAGCTTCTTCGTTTGATGTAATAAATACTTCAATTGGAGGATGCTCAATTTCACTAGAGTCAAGAATTGCAAGACAATACGCTACTGCAATACCATTGTCAGCACCTAATGTTGTACCATTAGCACTGATATAGTCTCCATCAACTACTAATTCAATAGGATCTTTCAAAAAGTCATGTTCTACATCAAAATTCTTCTCACAAACCATATCCATATGTCCTTGGAGAATTACAGTAGGACTTGATTCATAACCTTTTGTTCCAGGTTTTTTAATAATAACGTTTAGTTCTTCATCTTGAATTACTTCAAGATTTCTTTCTTTAGCAAAACTCAAAAGATAATCACTAATCTCTTTTTCATTTCCTGATCCTCTAGGGATATTATTTATCTTCTCAAAATACTCTAATACACTTTTAGGTTCTAGACCTTCTATTATTTTACTCATCCTTTTCACCTTCCCAATCTAATTTAGCTCATAGAGAAGTTTACCATTAATAGTTTAATTCTTAAAACTATGGATTGGAGCTGGTATTCTACCGCCTCTATTAATAAGTCTATCACAACCAAATTCATTTACTGGCATTAATGGCGCATAACCTAGTAAACCACCAAATTCAGCTTGGTCGCCAACATCTTTTCCTATAACTGGTATAACTCTAACAGCAGTAGTCTTTTGATTAATCATGCCAATAGCCATTTCATCTGCAATTATTCCTGAAATTGTAGATTCTTTGGTTTTTCCTGGTATAGCTATCATATCTAGACCAACTGAACAAACACATGTCATAGCTTCAAGCTTCTCTATTGTTAAAGCTCCTTTGTTAACTGCATTTATCATACCTTGGTCTTCACTAACTGGTATAAAAGCACCACTTAGTCCACCAACATATGAAGATGCCATAACCCCACCTTTTTTAACTTGGTCATTCAATAATGCAAGGGCCGCTGTAGTTCCAGGTGCACCTACATAATCTACACCTATTTCTTGTAAAATTTCTGCAATACTATCACCGATAGCAGGTGTTGGTGCTAGTGATAAGTCTATTATACCAAATGGAACATCTAAAGCTTTAGATGCTTCTTTAGCAACTAATTGTCCAACTCTAGTAATCTTGAAAGCAGTCTTCTTGATAGTCTCGCATAGTTCTTCAAAATCCTTACCTCTACAAGTTTCCAAAGCCTTTTTAACAACACCAGGTCCACTTACACCAACATTAATAATAGCATCAGCTTCACTTACACCGTGAAAAGCACCGGCCATAAATGGATTATCATCAGGTGCATTACAAAAGACAACAAATTTTGCGCATCCTATTGAATCACTATCTTTAGTTAAAACTGCTGTTTCTTTTATAGTACTTCCAAGTAATTTAACTGCATCCATGTTAATTCCAGTTTTTGTAGATCCTACATTAACTGAACTACAAACTCTTTCTGTTGTAGCAAGAGCTTCTGGAATAGATTTAATTAATTTTTTATCACTTTCTGTCATACCTTTACTAACTATAGCTGAAAAACCACCTATAAAATTGACACCAACTTCTTTTGCAGCTCTATCCAATGTTTTAGCAATAGATACATAAGAATCAGTCTTAGTACTTGATGCAGCAATTGCTATAGGTGTTATTGAGATTCTTTTATTTACTATAGGAACACCATATTTTTTCTCAATATCTTCTCCAACTTTAACAAGGTCTTTAGCCTTAGTTGTAATTTTATTATAAATATTTTCATTAAATCTATCAATATCAGAATCGGCACAATCCATAAGATTAATACCCATTGTAATAGTCCTGACATCTAAATTTTCTTTTAATATCATTGTATTCGTTTCTAGTACTTCTAATGAATTAATCATGTAAAATTCTCAATCCTCTCAGGTAGTATTTAATAGTTATAATCTATGCATCTTATTAAAGATCTCTTCATGTTGAAGTTTTATGGTTACACCTATCTTATTTCCTAGTTTATCCAATTCATCTACAACTTCTCCAAAAGGTTTTGTTATATTATTGACATCCACTATCATCATCATGTTAAAAAACCCTTGTACAATTGTTTGAGAAATATCAAGAATATTGATATTATCTTTTGCAAGATAGCTACAAACCTCCGATATAATTCCTACTCTATCTTTACCTACTACTGTAATAATTCCTCTTTTCATAACTTTAATTACTCCTTTCTGTCTTATACTACAACTAGTTCTGAATGACTGCTTCTTGAAGCTACCGATAAATTAAATTTATCACAATCTACATGTGAACAATTAGCTAATACTGTTTTAACTGATTCATAGGCTAACTCAGGAAAGTTATTCTCCAAACTAAGATGGCCTAAAATCACATGTGATAATGTTTCATTATATAATGTAGATATTAATTCTCCAGATGTTTCATTAGATAAATGCCCTACATCACTCATAATCCTTTTTTTAAGGAAATAAGGATATTTTCCAACTTCTAAAAGTTTTACATCATGGTTTGCCTCAATAAATAATACATTGGAACCATTCAAATTATCTATTATGTACTCATCATAACATCCTAAATCTGTTGCAACACTTATCTTTTTATCTTCGCTCTTAAATGTATAGCATACTGGATCAATGGCATCATGAAATGAATTAAAAGGATGAATAGTCATATCCTTTATCATGAAATCCTCATTGGGAAAAATTTCAACATGCAAACCTTCTGGAATTTTTCCTAAAGAACTATAGTTAAGTGTAGCGTCCCATGTTTTCTTAGTGGCATAAATAGGCATTTTGTACTTTCTAGCGTATACACCAATACCTTTTATATGGTCAGAATGCTCATGAGTAATTAATATACCATCTATAGTATGTGGATCTACGCCTATTGCATTCAAACCAATTTCTACTTTCTTTTTACTGATGCCAGAATCAACTAACAGATTTACATTATCTGTTCCAACATATATACAATTGCCACTGCTGCCACTGGCAATACTACATATTTTAAGTGCCATTTGAAATCTCCTATCTCTATATTATCTTCATTCTTAAATACTATTAAGAAAAGATTAGTAGGCTTAAACCATATAAAGTTTATAGCTTATATTATACATTATAAATTAATATTATCAATAGTTATTCTTCCTCTTCCATTCGCTTTTGAAATGTACATTGCATTGTCAGCTCTTTTCAATAAATCTTTCGGATTCTTACAAACTTTAGGATAAGAAGAAATACCGGTACTGATATTTATATTAATCAATTTATCATCATGGGATATTTTCTGATTAATAATACTGTTATGGATTTCTTCCATTATTTTGTATGCTTCATCCAACGTTTTATTAGGAAATATTATAACAAACTCTTCTCCACCATAACGCCCAACGATACTACCATTTCTATTGGCATATTTTTCTGAAATGTCTGCAATGATTTTTAATACTTGGTCACCGAATATATGTCCATATGTATCATTGACCTTTTTGAATTTATCAATATCAAAAAGTGCCAGTGACAAAACTTTTTGATTGATACGGGCATCTTCGTAAAGCTCATGGAAAATTTTTTGTAAGTAGTTCCTGTTGTATACACAAGTCAAACCATCTCTCTTAGCCATTTCTTCCATTTTAGTATATAGATTAGCGTTATTTATAGCAATATTAATTTGATTTGCTATACCTTGAAAAAATTGAATGCTATTTTCATTTATCATTTGAGTCGATGTATGTTCAGCAATTAATAATCCATATGTATTTTTGTCATTAAGTATTGGTATTATAACAATAGAACCAACATCTCTCTCAGATGTAAAATCGTACTTTCCTTTAATGATCTCATTATCAATATAAGGGTCACGAATACTAAAATATTTATCTAATTTACCCGATTTCATATTGTCTATAAAAGATTTTAGATAGTCTTTCCCATGCGTAGATTTAACTTTGTAATGATATGCATTAAGGTTAACATCATAAATAACTAATGAACATGTATCTACACCTATAGCACCAAGTATTGAATCAGTAACCAATTCCATCAATTCATCAATATCCAAAACAGAACTTATGTAACTAAGTAATTCATTCTGGATATACATTTCTGCAGTAAATCTATTCAATCTTTCATTAGCTTCTTCCAATTCCATCTTCTGCTTAACTAGCTGGTCATGAACTAATTGAATTTGTTGTCCTGATACAACTAATTCCTCATTTTTATTTTTTGCCCTTAACCAAAGCTTTTTTTGGATATTTACTTGATTCTTCAAGTCTTCCGTAGACCCGTAAAAAATTATGTATACCCCTATTATTACTATTATAATTTGTAACATGAATAGTAGTGGTACGAAGTTTAAATATCCTGTGATTCCACGATATATACTGGTAATCGCTAAAGGTAGTATAACCAAAACATATGTATGATATCTTATAAGTTTACTCTTGAACCCTAGGATGGTGATAACCTCAACACATAACATAATATACATGATGCAAGCTGAATTAGAAAGGAATCTGTTTCTTTCTAAAACAACAAAAGAAGTTATAATTAATTGAACAAGTTTGGTAAAATAAAACACACGAATATTTTTCAAATAGTCTAACCAGTGAAAAATAATATTAATGATATATATTACTATAACCATTGTCAATCCATATATAATATATCTATCGCATTTATATAGTATCTTGGATACTAAAAAATATATTATTATCATTGACGTTATTATAGTATATATATAAATAAATTTCTTTTCATATTTTAGTGTTCGTTCCAAGGCCTATCCCCTCACTTGTCCCAATATATATCAATTTTATCTCCTATACCTATCTTTTCCATGTAAGATGCGTTTTTCCCATTTATCAAACATACAATTTTGCCCTGTGGATTTTTCAAATCAAAATCAATGTAATTAAAAATATCAACGAATATGTAGGATTTTTTCCCATCCAATAATATCTCATCGCCATTTACATAAACTTTTATTTGTAAAGCGTTGTCCACTTCCACTTTTTCTTCTTGTGTAATAGCTGCCTCATTCATAGAAGCACTATTATTACTTATATCATCATCCGTATCCTTTACTTGTTCTTCTTCTATTTTAATAGTTATTCTGTCATTTTGATTCACTTTGTATTGAAAAGACTTGATGTCACCATTAACATAGATATCAGTATCATCTACACTTATATCCGCAATTTTTAATATGTCAGCAATAGAATAATCTGTATAGACCTTGATATCATCTTTATCAACTATACTATAATCCATATTTTTATCTATGTTATTAACCAGAATCTTATAAGGCAAATTAAGTTTAGTATCATTGATATAAATATTATATGGTTCATATTTATCAATTATATCTATAAGCAATAACTTTGGTGTTATTCCATGTTTAGCTTCTCTAAGTATAATATTATCGTTAGCACTAATAGGATGATTAAGACCTACCACTTTATTATTGACAAGTATAACGGCAGGTTCTCCAGTAGTACCTCTTAATTTTTTTTCTTCGCCATTTAACTTATAGTGCAGATCTTTTCCACGTCTACAAATAAGATTTTTATGATTAAATCCCTTATAGGCTACTATATCCACTAAAGTTAAATTATTATTATTGAATATCTTCAATTTCTCACCATTCAAAGAAACATTAATAAAATCATTATTATCTTTATTAATGCCACTCAAGCATATACCAACAGGTGTTACCATTTCAGGATTTTTGGAACTTTTATTTTTGAAATAAACATTATTGAGAACTTCATATCCTCTAAGAGCAACACGTTCATTTGGTAGTTCAAGTTTCTCAGATAATATATTAGTAAATTTCTTAAGCCTTCCTCCACCACCAACACAGAAAACTGCATTTGTGGTTTTTCCACCGTTAAGTTCCATTATTTTACTACTTATATTTTCAGCAAGAGAGTCCATAGTTTGTCTTATCTTGTTATAAATCTCATCAGAACTGACTTTATGTGTGATTCCCATGATATCTTTGAAAACTATTGTTTTCACCTTATTAAGCTTAAGTTTAATTTTCTCAGCAGTCTCAAAGTCTACTAAATAATCATGTACAATCTGTTCTGTAATTTCATCACCTGCCATTGGTATCATACCATAGGCGATTATACTGCCTTCTTTTGTTATAGCAATATCTGATGTACCTGCCCCAATATCAACTAAAGCAATATTCAATAATCTATATTGTTCTGGAATAGCAATATTTATGGCTGCAATTGGTTCTAATGTAAGACTTGATATTTTAAGATTGCATTTATCAATAACTGAATATAGACTATCTACAACTTCCTGAGGTAAAAATGTTGCAAGTAGATCTACCCCTATTTTATTACCTTTATGCCCTTCCAAATTTGAGAATGTATAATCATTTAAATAATATTTAATTACACTATATCCTACACAATGGTATGCATTACCTTCAATTAACTCTTTGTTTAATTTTTCGTGGGCTTTTTCCATAGCCATAAGTTCTAACAGATGGATATGGTCTTTATTTATTACTTGATTAGTTTCCATTTGTTCTTCCACATGAACTTGATAGGTCTTCAAAACTCGTCCTGCAGCAGCGATGCACACGTTTTTCAACTGAAATCCTATTTGCTTTTCCAGTTTTGATTTAACCAAGTTAACTGTTTCAGCAACTTTTTCTATATCATGTATCTGTCCATCAATCATAGCTCTTGTATTATGTAAAGCTGTATAATTACCAATTATGTTAAACTTATCGTTGTCCATGTAACCTACAATTCCTACTATACTTCTAGTTCCTATATCTAGTCCAAAAACATACTCGTTAATATGTAATATCTCTTCTGATGTCATAGCTTAAAAATCACCTCAAATGCTTATTACAGAAATTTAAAACACATATCTTTATTCTTAATTACTATTTGAATCAATCGATTGCATACATATACATAATATATAATAACACATAAATAGAAAAAATCTAGACTTTTATACTTTTTTTAACAAAAGAGGATTAGATTCTTTTTGAAAATAATCCCCTGCCATACACTAGTATTAAATTTATCATTTAGAAATATATAAATCTTTTATTCCTTTATAATTATTATAGATTGAAGGATTCAAGCTTCCTTTAACTCTATCCTTAGAAATGATTGCAGATGTTCTGAAAAACAAGCTGAAGTAAGGCAATTCATCTGCAAATAAATTTTTAAATTCATTAGTAGAACTTAATATATCATTATCGTTAATACTTCCAAAAATAGTTTCTAAAACTCTATCCATATCTGGATTATTATAAGAAATAAAATTACTACCATTTTCAATTTGAGATGAATGGAAAGCAAATGTAAAATCAGGCACTACTGATAATTTCCATTCCCCTAATAATAGGTCAAAATCTTTGTTAACTATTTTTTGGTTATATGTTCCATTATCAACCAAATCAATATTTATAATGAAACCAACATTCTCTAAAGATTCTTTGATCTTATTCGCAATTCTTAGTCTAAGAGGATTCTCGCTATTGACCAATAACCTTAAACTAGGCTTTTGTTCTTCTCCATTAGCATCAGCATAACCAGCTGCAGCAATTAATTCTTTTGATTTATCAGTATCATTCTCATAAGTAACAGAATCACTTTCATTCAGCCATGATTTTGGATGTATTGGATATTCAGTTATATATGCATGGTCTAAGAATTCATTTTTTATGATATCTTTCCTATCAATTGCATAAGCTATAGATTTTCTGATATTCTTATCATTTAATAATGTATTATTAAAATTAAATCCTAAAAATGTATAATAATATGTTGGATACTCTGTCAAAGAAACTCCTTCGGTCTCTGCATAGTCTTGCCAATCAAATTTTGTTGGATTTATTATATCAACGATGTTTTGGTTAAAAGCATCTGAATCATTATTTTTATCCCTAGTTATTATGCCTTTTATTTTTTCTACATACACTTCACCATTGTACCAATTTTCATTGGCTGTAAGATTAAGTTCTTTCATTGTAGTAAAGTCAGCAAATGCATAAGCTCCTGTACCAATTGGTCTCATACTATTATCTTCGTTTGATTTATAATGATGTTTAGGTATTATAGGAAAATTCATAGTATATAAAGAAAATGCAAATGGTTGGTCAAAATAAATTTTAAAAGTATATTGATCCACTGCAGAAGCTCTCTTATAGTTTTTAACATTATTTTTATATATTGAATCTTCAGGTGCAGCTTTTAGAGTTTCTATTGTGTAGATAACATCATCAGAATGTAATTCTTCTCCATCATGAAATAAAACATTCTTCTTTAAAGTAATAGTAATTGTAGTTCCAGAATCCGATAATTGATATGAATCCACAAGATTAGGAACCGGCTTTTCTTTATCATCTAATTCAAATAAAGAATCAAACACTAGCTTCAATACCTGATCTACAGTTCTATCAGTATTAAGCAATGGATTAAGCGTAGATGGATCCCTCATTAACAATTTTAATTCTCCACCAAATTCTGGAGTAGCTTCAACCACTTTCTCTTTTTCGTCTTGTTGATTTACTTGTGTATTTTCTATAGCATCTTTATCTGTTGTTTTAGTACACCCGCTTAATAGGGAAAAACATAATATCAATAGCATAATTAAAGATAATTTTTTCATTATTATTCCTCCTGTTGACTAGTCTAAATATTTTTTCATCTGATCATAAGTAATATCTAGTGTATTACTATTATCAATTATCACATCAGCATATTTCCTGAATTCTTCATCTGATAATTGTTTGCTAATTATATTCATAGCTGATTCAGTAGAAATGTTTCTATATTTCAACAACCTCTCAATACGAACATCAATATCACAATAGATATACCAATATTCATCTATCAAGGAATATATTTCACCTTCGCCTAAGGCAGTTATTTCTAAGACGATATAAGAATATTTATTTTCATTTTTCAATTTGTTGATAATATTCGTTATATCCTCATTTATATATGGATGAGTTATTTCTGTTAAATGCTTTAATTCTTTTTCATCAGCAAAAACTAACTTTCCTAGCTTACTTCTATTAATATTGCCATTATCATCCAAAATATGCTTTCCGAAATGATTTACAATCTTTTTATATGCTTTGCTATCTTTACTAATAACATTATGTGCAATCTCATCGGCGTCAATGATATATGCGTTAAATCTATTCTTAAATAGATTAGATACTTCTGATTTGCCGCTTCCACAACCGCCGATTACTCCAATAATTTTCATTCAATCAACTCCAAGATTATACAAATTTTAATTCATGTAATCTTACTACATATTAGAAATTTTTGCAAATTAATACATAATTAGGGGAAAATTTTATTTCGTATCATACCAAGTCATTCCCATATTCATATCAACTTCTAATTTTACACTTATATCAACTGCATTTTCCATTTCTTCTACTAAATATTTTTTTACTAATTCAACCTCATCCCTGTGTGCTTCTATTAATAATTCATCGTGTATTTGAAGAATTAATCTTGAACGAAGGTTTTCTGATTTTAGCTTATTGCTAATATTAATCATAGCAATTTTAATAACATCAGCGGCACTACCTTGTATAGGTGTATTCATAGCGATTCTCTCACCAAAGGCACGTTGCATGAAATTACTGGAATTAAGTTCTGGAATTGGTCTTCTCCTATTAAGCATTGTTAAGGAATACCCTCTATTCTTAGCAAACCTTATACAATTATCAAGGTATATCTTTACACTTGGGTACTTTTTAAAATATTTATCTATATATTCTTGTGCTTCTTTTCTTGTAATATGGAGATCTTGACTTAAACTAAATGCTCCTATCCCATATACAATTCCAAAGTTAACAGCTTTTGCATTACTTCTTTGCAAGCTGGTTACTTCTTCAAAAGGAATATGAAAAACTTGTGATGCTGTCAATCTATGAATATCTTGATGATTGTTATAAGCTTCAATCAACGTTTCATCTTCTGATAGATGTGCTAACAAGCGTAATTCTATCTGAGAATAATCCGCATCAATAAAAACATAATCCTCTCTTGGTACAAATACCTTTCTTATCTCTCTGCCAATATCCATTCTTATTGGTATGTTTTGAAGATTAGGTTCTATAGAGCTGATTCTACCTGTTGATGTAATAGTTTGTTTAAAGGTAGAATGAATTCTTGAATCCTCTTTGCCTATATAATCAAATAATCCATCAGCATAGGTAGATTTTAACTTAGTAAGTTGTCTATACTCACTAATCTTATCAATTATTGGATGTTCACCTCTCAATTTATCCAATACCTCTGCAGCAGTAGAATAACCTGTCTTGGTTTTCTTGATAATAGGCAGTTCCAATTTTTCAAATAAGATAACACCAAGTTGTTTAGGTGATTTAATATTGAATTCTTCTCCAGCCAATTCATAGATCTCACTTTCAAGCAAATCTATAATTTTGCCCAACTTGTCCGAGTATTCATGTAACAATACAGAGTCAACTTTGATACCATAAAACTCCATATCAAATAAGACATAGATTAATGGCATTTCAATATCATAAAACAATTGATGCATGTTAAGCTCATCAATCATGTCATCTATCTTTTCATAACTATGATAGATAATCGCTGCTAATAAAGAACAATAATTAGTAAACTCTTCCTCAGGTAGGTCTAAATATGAAATCTTATTTCTACCTTTCCCTAATAGCTCTTCCTCTGATTTAATAATAATCTCCAGATATTCTTTAGCAATATCATCTATATCGTAAGTATCTTTTGTTGGATTGATAGTATAAGCTCCAACAAATGTATCAAAACAAATATTTTCACATTTTATATTATACTCACTAAATATGTGAAGATCATCCTTCAATCCATGAGTAATCTTCTTAATATTTTTATTTTCAAAAATACTTTTTATGGTTTCAAGTACATATGAACTATCAAGTTCATCACTGCATTTAATAAAATATGATTCCTGTTCATTATAAGCAATACTAATACCGATAATTTTATGATTCTCAGTCACAATATAATATGCTAATGTTTTTTCATTAGAGATCTTAGGAACAAACTTGTCTAATTCATCTTTTGTAGATATGGAATGATGGATTACCGATAGTGAGTTATTTTCATCATTACTACCTATAGAAGAATCAAATTTTTCCAATAAACGTTTGAATTCCAACTTTTTGAATATGGTATATGTCTCTTCGTTAAATATGTTATCTATCTTCAGACTATCTTTTTCAAAGTCTATATCACAATCTACACAGATAGTAGCTAATTCCTTACTTAAAATTGCAAGATCATAATTCTCTTTTAGATTTTTTGATGCTCTTGGTGGCTTTAATTCATCAATATGATTATAAGCTTCTTCTATTGAATGATAATTAGTGATAATCTTAATTGCTGTTTTTTCACCGATTCCAGGAACCCCTGGAATATTGTCCGATGAATCTCCCATTAGCCCTTTCAAATCAATAAATTCTGTAGGAGTAACTCCATAAAGAGCAATAACATCTTCATCAAAATAGTTTTCAGTTGTAGTAGTCCCTTTTTTAGTCTTTGGAATACTAATTTTAACTTTTTTAGTTGCCAACTGCAATAAATCCCTATCTCCAGATAATACAGTTGTTTCACAACCTGATTTCTCGCTCTTATTTGCTAATGTTCCAAGTACATCATCAGCTTCATAGCCTTCAACCTCATAAATATTAATATTCATGGCTCTTAATACATCTTTGATTATAGGCATTTGCATTCCTAACTCATCTGGCATACCTTTTCTATTGCCCTTATATTCTTTATATTTTTCATGTCGGAATGTAGGTGCTTTAAGATCAAATGCAACGCCGATATGTGTTGCATTCTCATCTTTGATTACTTTTAATAGTATATTTACAAAACCTAAGACAGCATTAGTATAAATACCTTCTGAATTAGATAACAAAGGTAATCCATAATAAGCTCTATTCATAATACTATTTCCATCAACTAATAGTACTTTATCTTTACTCATAATCTATTCATCCTTACTTTTATTTTGTATCCATTAAGATACATTAGTTAAATTTTAACTTATCTAGGTAAAACTTCTAGAATAATACTATAAGTTATTATAACAAATGAATACCCAATTAACAATGAATATGAATTAAAAAAGCAAAGAATAATTATCCTTTGCTTTTTTAATTATCTATTTAATTTATTTTTTTGTATTTTTATATAGATCAATGGAATAATCAGTATAATGATAATACCTATTATAATTATCCACTCAGTATTCCATTCATTGTTACTCTTATTAGATTCAGGTTCAGATTCTGTTGTAGTAATTTCTACTTGACTATCAAAGGTCACTGTGGGACTATTATTGCTTTTTGATTCGCTAAACTCAGTATCAATTTGTTCGCCTTTATCTAATTGCTTATTATCTTTATCCATATTATTGGGCTCATCATCTATTAAATCTGCTTTATCATCTTTAGTAATACCCTGTATACCATTATCTGGCTCAATGTTTTCTTTGGATAAAGCCGGGTTCTCTGAATTTTCTTCAGACCCATTAGCGTCTTCGGATATACCATCTCCATTTTCAGCAGCCTGAAATTCGAATGTATCTAAATCATCTTCAGTTGTCGTTGCTTCATCTGATTCATTTTCATTTTTAGCACCAGGATCATTCTTAAAAGATTTGCTTCCAAACTCTTCTTTAGGTGTTGTTTCTTTTGTTGTTTCATCTTTTATATTTTTATCCATTTTATTGGATTTCTCATCTTTTAAATCTGCATTATCATCTTTAGTGATACCCTGTATACCATTATCTGGCTCAATGTTTTCTTTGTTTAAATCAGGCTTCTCTGATTTTTCAGACCTGTTAGCACTTTCAGATATACGCTCTCCATTTTCAGCTTCTTGAAATTCAAATGTGCCTAGATCATCTTCAGTTGCAGCTGTTTCATCTGATTTATTTTCATTTTTAGCAACAGGATCATCCTTTAAAAATTTGCTTCCAAACTCTTCTTTAGGAGCCGCTTCTTGATCATGATCTGAAGTAGCTATTTGTTTAACAGGTGCTGCTTCTTTTGTTGCTTCATCTCTTATATCTTTATCCATACTATCTTCTTTGATGGATTCTGTGTTAACGTCATATTGTAATTTGTCATCAGTTATTCTGTTAATATTAGTTTTACCAATAAACCCAAATACTAATACAATAACAAAAACTGCTGCTACGGCTGTATAATATTTCGTAAATCTGTTAAGTCTATTTATTCTATTCTCAGCTTGTATATCAGTTAAATTTGTGCTATCTATCTTAACCATTAGATTTTTATGAAAATCTGTTGGTAGCTCTTTCTCTTCATTTATATCATTAACATTATTAATCATTGTTTGAAGAAAATCAAATTCTTCTTTGCATTGTTCGCAACTTGCGATATGTTCTTCAAACAATTTTCTTTCTTCTTTAGATAATTGGTCATCAATGTATAACGACATCATTTCTTGAATTTTACTACAATCCATTTTTTAGCCCTCCTTTCACTTAATTAGACGTAAGCATTTTTATTTTGTTCCTTTTTTTCTATAATTATTTTTTTTAGACTCAACCTTGCTCTGGATATACGCGATTTTACTGTTCCTATAGATATGCCTAATATATCCGCGATATCATCGTAGGAATACCCTTTTATGTCTCTTAGTATAATAATCATTTTATGTTCCTCTTTTAATTCATTTATAGATTCCCTAATAAATAAGATATTTTCATTTTTGATTACTTTCTCTTCTGGAGTCAATCCTTTATCAACAAATTGTTTATGTATCACTCCATCTTGTTGTTCCATGGATTCATCCATAGATTCAACCTTATTATTTTTTTTCTTTTTTCTATATTCATCAATACAAGTATTAACAGTAATTCTATGTATCCAAGTAGAAAAAGAAGATTTGAAATTGAACTTATCCAATGATTTATAAATTTTTATAAAAACTTCTTGTGCCATATCATTAGCATCATGTTCATTACCAAACATTTGGTAAGCAATATTATAGACTCTCTTCTCATATTTTATGATTAATTTCTCAAATGCATCTTTATCTCCTTTTTTTGCCTTTTTAATAATGGTTTTTTCCATATCATGTAGCATTTTAAGGTTGTACCTCCTCTCATTGAACCTTTTTTCTTTTGTAATGTAATCTAATGCAATCATATTGTAACATGTTTTATTGTTCTAATCATTAATATAAAATATTATTGTTACACATATTCTAACAAAAATCCTGAATATGTAAAGTTATTTTTTTCTAGGTGTTTAATATTAACAGAATTTTTAAACTTGTAATTTTTTCAAAAAACATGTTGATTTTTTCTTAAACATGTGGTAATATTTATGAGCGTCAGGTGAACAAGCGGATGTGGCGGAATGGCAGACGCAGTAGACTCAAAATCTACCGGTGGTAACATCGTGAGGGTTCGAGTCCCTCCATCCGCATTTATAAAAAACGTCAATTTATGATTATTCATTAATAGGCGTTTTTTTGTCTATACTAATATTATAACAGAAAACTTACCAATCTATCAAAGACATAAAAGATTTTTATTATGAGGAGATTGATTTTGAAGCCAATAATTAAAAAAACAATAATATGTCTAATAATCATTTTATTTATAATCAGTCCTTTTTTTCAATACATCAAAAGTATATCCGTCATGAAAATCTATAGCTATATTTGTGAAAAAGATAGCTTTATCAAAGAATTGAACATAGATATAAATATGCCTGGCGGTCTAGCTACTAGTGAAAAAGACTGGTATCCTTTTGTTATGACATTCAATGATAATGAAGGTTTTTCATCTTTTATGGATAGAAAAATGAATTTTACGGTATTATATAACTTTGGTGCTTTTGAATATCTAAATGGAGCCTCAATGTTATATAATCCTGATTCCAATTATTATGGTGCTTTTTATGGAGCCTATTTTGTACAAGAAGCAGACAGGGAAAATCATAAATTTGGATTTCTTGATAATGGAGATATCAATATAGAAGAAGCCTTGCTTCCAGGTACTTATGATATTAATGAACTAGTACTGGGAGGCTTTGGATTAAATAATCCTATTTCTGATTATAAAATAGATAGTATCAAAGAAGTAGATACTTATATTGATTATAATAATTGGTCTGTTATTGATGCTACAGTAATGACTCATGGACATAATCATAGATATAAGGAAAATTACCAAGCTTATATCCAATACGGAAAACCACCATCAAAATATAATGGTAAGCAGGATTTTCCAGTTACTAAGTTCAAAAGCAGGATCTATATGAAATATTTTTCTGAAAAGAAATGTACAGTTTTTCTATATGCTATTGCTCCTAATATTAAGACTATAGAAAACTGTGATAAGAACTTTTTACAAAAAAGTATTCTTAAGATTAAATAAAAGGTGCTAAGAGCTTATTTAATAGCCTAGCACCTTATTTTTAATTTTTCTTAAGCACCCCTAGGGACTCCTGAAACGACATTTAAATTAGTTTTATCAATTGTTTCTACCGATTGTTTATTACCAGTGGAGATATTATATTGAACCCATATATAATCTTCACTAGAATATGATTCTTTCCATTTATAATAAATATTATCATCATCATAATAAAGATAGATTTTACCCTCATCCTCTACATAATTATTATAATCGACAAGTTTATGATACTTCAGAGTATCATTTTCAAATATATAATACGCTAACCCGTACATAACTCCTATATCAGATATAGAATACTTTTCATTGATTTTATAATCTTTATTTCCCTCTTTATATAAATCAAAATCACCTTTATTTATAACTCCAATTCCACCTGGTCCATCATAATATACTTCTCCTATTAATTTATCATTAAGCAATCCATCACAATCTAAATTAGTAGTAGAATATACTTCATTAATGTTTGAGTCAAGGTCATAAACTAATGTAAGCACAAAATTATCATAATATATTCTATTCTTATCATCATCTATAACCATTATATTACCTTCCATAGAATCAATAAACTCAAAATTATCTTTATCCATAATGTAAAATTTATCTGGCTCCTGATAAATGATGTATTCATCTGTATAATATATTTTTTTAACATCATTAGTCTTAGTTAACTGTTTGCTTGCTTTGTTATTAACATTATAATGATAAATATTATTATCATCTAAGTCTAGAAAATACACATTTTCTTTACATATACCAATATCTAATACTGAACCAGAATAAATTATGTCTTGTTTATTATTTATAAGATTCTTTAAATATAAATTTTCATTTATCAAGTTTGAAGTATACGCAAGGTAATCTTTTGAAATATCATAATTCCTAATATTTTCATTGGATATTTTCATCAAAGTATTATTTTTTATTTTATAAAGATTATTACTTTCATATTCAAGTATATATGTTATCCCTTCTTTAGTATTATAATCTATAAGTTTTATTTTCTTATTCCCTATACTATAATTTATAAAAGGAGTTGAGTACAAGGTAATTTCATTAGGCGAAGTGTTTTCCATCTCAAAATTTAATGTAGGATAATAATATTTGTTATCAATAGCACCATTAAATTTCTTAGGTTCAATTAATCTATAAGATTTTAAAATACCATCTACAGTATCATAATAATAATTACCAACCATTAAATAACCATTTTCTTCTCTAATGTAGGGTGAACTATCATTGTCAGGAATATTTACCTTTGTTAATTCTTGTGTATTAGCACTATATTTATATACACTATTACTAGAATATATGATAATATCATTATCACTGAAATATATTTTAAACCAGCTAATAGGTTCGCTAAAATGAGATTTTATCAATTTGTTATTCATCTTATCATAGCTGAATATTGAATTTTCATCATAAATTAGGATGATAGAATTTTCCTTATATATTTCTTCATCATTTAATCCTAATTCATTAATATTATTACAAATAATTTTTTTATTGTTATCATAACTCAAAGTGTATAAATGAATTTCATCTTTAATCAACGCTTCATTATTGGACTTATCAATATATATGCTTTTTGGTGGTAAGCTATTTATTAAAACTGAATCATAAAATTTTTCAACATTTTTATTATCCTGTAAACTATTTGTAAAAAGATATTCACCATGATTATAGAAGCAATAACAGTCGTCACCAATTTTAAATGCTTTTAAACCATTATTACCAGGACCTATATCTTTGATTTTAGTTATTAAATTATTAGTATTACGATAAAGCCAGTTTTCTAAAATGAAATATGGCGAATCAGATATAACATCAATACTTGTTTTAGTATTGAAATTAATAAATGCAAATCCATCATTTGAATTAATACCTGAAGTGTAATAAATATGGTTATCTTTATCAATATTGATTCGTTGGCTTTTTGATGGAATAATCAATGTTTTGTAATCTTCCATCTTATTCAATTCTATTTTTATGAAATAACTTTTATTATTATATTCTACCACTCCTGTTATAAAAGCTTGGGGAACATCATAAGTTTTATGAAATTTAAGATTACTAATTGTACTGAGTTTATCAATACCAAAATCAATTTCATCTAGAACAGTATAATTTCTATCACATACAACTAAACTTTTATTTCCAGATTGATCATCGACTATGAATATATATGTATTATCTACATCTAAAATTTGTTCAAATTTATATGGAACAGCATATTGAGTATTTACATCCATATCATTAATATAAATATTTATAATCTGGCTTTCATTCTTATTCTTATAGTTAAGATACAGATGAAGACTATTATAAGCATTTTGTGTAATACCTTTATATTCTAATTTATCATCCAAATCCAATTTTGTAGCTTTTATCAATTCACATTTTTCATTTATCAGGTTAAATATAAGTTCATTTTTACTCTGTGTTACTATAATGAAATTACCATCCACCAATTTCTTAATCTCCAAGATATCTCCTTGCAATGACATTTTATATTGGTTAGTATCATAAGGTTTAAAAGAGATTAAATAGGTAAAATTATTTTCTTCATACCCCAAAAAATACAAATCATCAAAATTAATTAATTTCTTTCCAACAGCATTCGTCAGATCAAAACTTAATAATCGTTCGTATAGATTGATTTCATCATCTGCATACATCGAATAGACTTTTATTCCTTCTTTTGAATTAATCCCTATATTATAATATCCAGCAAAAAATATACTTTTGTCATTGCTTATTTGTTTAGTAAAGGATATTATGTTTTCATCACCACAAGTTTCATTGATTAGTTCAATTTTATTTTGGTCTATATTAGTGGATTTTATTATAAATCTATCCTTCTCTATAGAAATATTATCAATATTATTAACATTAGTATTAGATAGTTCATAATATCTAGTAATCCTTTTATTATCTTTTACAATGTGTTTCACATCTTGTTCATCCAACGTTATTAAATCACTATTTTCATCATTTGATTTACTATTAGTTTCCATTGTAATTTTCTTGTCGATTACTTCACTACTCTCAACTTGTAAAGACTCTTTATCATTATTAGATTCATCTAAACTGCCCTTATTACTATCATTACATGCTACTAATGTTAATACCGTAGTCAATATGATAATTATCAGTAACATACTATTATATAAATTTTTAGTTTTATACATGTTTCCGCAACCTCCTCATATTACGTTATAATACTCCATTAGTAATTATAAATTTCATCTACAAGGAAGTCAATAAATTATATTTTTTGTATTACAAAATTGCATGTATGTCTAATTTGTTGTATAATAAAATATATAGACAATGTTCATTAAAATTCAATACCAAATTGTCTAATGATTTAATAAAATGTCGTATATTTAGAAATCCATATCAAATTAAGGAGGTTTTAGTTTTATGTTAAAACATTTTTCTAAACTCACAAAACTTCTTTGGGTACTAGTTCTATCACTTCTATTGACATCTTATCTCATTCCTAATCAAACCCTTGATACATTAGCATCTGGTTCTACAACTACACCGTATACTTGGAATAATGTTATCCCAGAAAAAATACCTTCCCCTACTAATGATAACGGAAAATTAGTACTATTTGATACATCACATGGCGGTACTTCTGGTAGTGCTGATTGGGTTATGGACGGTGCATTTTCAAGTTTTGCAGATGCATTAGTAAATGAGGGTTACACCGTAAGAGAATATAGAGGCATTGATAAAAATAATGATGGAGTCATACGATTTTATGATGATAGACAACCTGGTAATGTGGCTCTTAATGAATGTGTTATCACTTATGACTCTATAAAAGATGCTGATGTTTTTGTTATGGCAGAACCTAATAGACCTCTTATGATATCTGAATATGATGCTCTAGAACAATTTGTAGATTCTGGAAAAGGAATATATCTTATTGGAGACCATTATAATGCAGATAGAAATCTTAATACATGGGATTCAACCGAAGTTTATAATGGATATAATAGATCAACTGATATTGCATATAATATGAGCACAGAATACGGAGATATGAGAAATCCTGGTTCAGCTAGTGCAGGATGGTTAGCAGAAACATTTGGCTTGAGATTTAGATTCAATGCTATTGATTGTTTGAGCGGTGTTTCTGAAATAAAGTCCTCTACATATTCAGAAGGAATAACTACAGGAGTATCCCCTATACTTATGGCTGCTGGTGCTACTTTATCTATTGTTGACGGTAGCAAAGCAAAAGGTATAGTATACTTTTCATCTACAGATAATCCTACAGCGTGGTCTCATGCTGCAGATACCGGTTTATATTTTGGTGGTGAAGATGAAGGAGCATATGTTGCTATATCTAAACCAAGTTTAGGAAAAGCTGCTTTCATTGGTGATTCTTCTCCTATTGAAGATTCTACTCCAAAATACTTGCGTGAAAATGATGGATCCACAAAATCCACATGGCCAGGTTGGAACGATACTGGACATGCGGCAACATTAAGTATTAATATCGTTAATTGGCTTGCAACTCCAGAAAATTATGTAGGATTTGATGGTGTTAATCATGCCGCTGGTATACCTACTCCTAATCCAATGATAGCCATTGAAACCAACCAGCAACAAGCTGAACCTTGGACTAATCCATCAGGAGGATATGATCCATGGGATACAGATACTTTTGCAGATGGTTCTTTTGGTGCACCTTATCCTTCAACAGGCGGATCAACTGACTCTGCTTCATTTGCTCTATATCCTGCATATGTTTATGAAAATGAACCTTTTGCCATATCTATAACTGGGGATGCTTCCAATCCATTATTTGGTGCTTATCAAGATGGTGGAAATCAGCAAGGGCAGCTATATCTAAATGGCTCATGGACTTCATCGGGATATAATGCTGTTCCTGTTCCATTACCATCTGCAGTTACTGCTAGGATAGTTTCAGTTGCAAATCCACCAATAAAAATACGAATTAAAGTAAACGGTTCTAATAAAGATACAAAAACTGTTACAGGCTTATCAACTGGTTATGGTTATCTACAAGGCTCAATATCCGGAAATACAGGCGAAATAGTAGCAGCATCCAAAAACGGTGTTATCCTAGGCACTGCAATGATTGATGCTTCTGGTCAAGTCAATATTGCAGTTAAAGAAGATACTGGTATAACATTATCATTATACGGTTCTGATGGTGTCCTGAAAAATGATTATACCGGAACATATGATGTGGTAGATGGTCAAACAACTATAATAAATAGTAATCCACAACCTTCAGCACTAACTGTTGCAGAAGCACTTAATGAATCTAATGGTACAGAAGTTACTCTTACTGGTTATATTGTTTCTGATCTTAACGGTATCTATGCTGTTAAAGTTGCTGATACCAATGATCCACAAGCTACAACTATAGCTGTTAAACTGGAATCCAATATGAGAGATGAATTCAGTCCTCTTAATAATCCTGATGCCTTAGGACGTAAGATTCTGGTGACTGGTACTCGTAATGACTATATGTTGCTTCCTGGACTTAAAAATGTTACATCTATTGAGTTTGTTGATTCTGGCAATCCAAGTGCTTTGACTGTTGCAGAGGCACTTAATGAGTCAAACGGTACTGAAGTTACTCTTACCGGTTATATTGTTTCTGACCTTAACGGTATCTATGCTGTTAACGTTGCTGATACCAATGACCCACAAGCTACAACTATAGCTGTTAAACTGGAATCCAATATGAGAGGTGAATTCAGTCCTCTTAATAATCCTAATGCCTTAGGGCGTAAGATTTTGGTGACTGGTACTCGTAATGACTATATGTTGCTTCCTGGACTTAAAAATGTTACATCTATTGAGTTTGTTGATTCTGGCAATCCAAGTGCTTTGACTGTTGCAGAGGCACTTAATGAGTCAAACGGTACTGAAGTTACTCTTACTGGTTATATTGTTTCTGACCTTAACGGTATCTATGCTGTTAAAGTTGCTGATACCAATGACCCACAAGCTACAACTATAGCTGTTAAACTAGAGTCAAGTATGAGAAACGAATTCAGTCCATTAAAAAATTCAAACGCTTTAGGACGCAAGATTCTAGTTACAGGAACTCGTAACGATTATATGTTGCTCCCAGGACTTAGAAATGTTACATCAATTGAATTTGTTAATTAAGCAATAATAGAACTTAAAAACACAAAATTCTAGGCAAGTATGCTAAAATGAAGAATTTGTAGAATTAAAAAAAATGACGGTAGCCAAAACCAGTTACCGTCATTTCTGTTATCAATATTTTATTATTCAAATTATATTTCTTATTTTAAATGATTTCACCTTCCAAATAACGTTCAACAATACTATTAGAGCTTCCACAATATAAAAATCTCTGTAACCTCTCTAAAGGGCTTAGACAACTTGTAAGAGGATCTGGGTCTCTTATAATCAAAGCATCAAAATAATAATCTTTTTCAAAACTACCAACTTTTCCAAAGAAACTGCCGTTCATCTTGGTTGCTAAGAAAAATGATTCAGGAAGACTGAGTACTCGTTCTTCTTCATTATATACATGTCTTATCTTAGAATACTGTATAGCATTTGTAATCACATCAGCCATACTCAATTTGTTACCAGCACCAACATCAGTTCCTAACCCAACCTTGATACCTTTATCCAAATAGTATGTTACTGGCATTATACCACTTGATAAATTGCTATTTGAACTGGGACAATGAACTAGATAGACATTTTTTTCTTTACTAGCCATCTCAACTTCTTCATTAGTCAAATAAATTGAATGAGCCAGTATGGTTTTTTGATTACCATATAGCTGATGCCTTTTATAAACATCAGAATAATTCTTGTTATTTGGAAATAATGACTTAACCCACTCCACTTCTTTTTTGTTTTCTGAAAGATGGGTTTGAACTGGAAGCTGCTTTTCTATAGACAACTCACCAAGTTCTTCAAGTAATTCACTAGTACAACATGGTGCAAATCTAGGAGTTATTATGGGTTTAATTGAATCTCCTGTATTATTGCTGCCTTCAATAAATCTTTTTGTCTCTTCTATAGAGCATTCTGTAGATTGTAAAAGGTCATCAGGTGCATTCTGATTCATATTCACTTTTCCCACATATGCTGATAATTTCTTCTTCTTTAATTCATCTATCAATACATTATTACTTTCATTATGTATAGTTGCAAAAATACAAGAACGTAATGTTCCTTCTCTATAAAGAGCATCTACAAATCTAGGATATAATTTCTTAGCATAATTCACATCGGAAAATAGTGCTTCGTATTTAAAAGTATACTGGTCCAACCATTCAATCAATTCAAGATCCAGACCAATTCCCATTTGCAGATATTGAGGTGCGTGTATATGCAAATCAATAAATGATGGAATTATAATTGAATTGTAACCGTAATCAATGATTGCTACATCTTTGTATATATCAGGTAATTCATTATAAATGCCTACAATCTTTTTATCATCAATAACTATGTAACTATTTTCATGTATCTCAAAACTATCTTTTACCTTAGTATAAATGATATGACCCTTTATTGCCTTTAACTTAGCCATATCACACCTCCTATATTTGCTTTTAACTTACAATAGTATAATTGAAATCTATGCCAAATATCCTTTTAATTGTTCAATATCAGGTTTACATTCAATTTTATCTCCGGCAGCCTTAAGAGCATTTTTAACATCTTTCAATCCATTACCTGTAATAATTACAGAAACTGTTTCATCCTTAGTGATAATACCTTCTTTGACAGCTTTAAAAACACCAGCTAAACCTGCTACACCTGCTGGTTCACCAAATATACCTTCAGATGAGCCAAGAGTCTTCATGGCTTCAAGTATAGCTTCATCAGATACGGTTATCCATGTACCTTTTGAATCCTCCACAGCTCTCATAGCTTTAACAGGATTCCTTGGTATACCAACAGATATGCTGTCAGCAATAGTATTTTCATCTGTGGGTTTAAGAGGTTCATTTTCTGTATAAGCTGTATAAAATGGGCAGCACCCTTTTGCTTGAACACCTAATATCTTAGGAATCCTATTGATTAATCCAATATTCAATAAATCGTAAAATCCTCTATATACCCCTCCAATAGTACAACCATCTCCTACAGATACTGCTACCCAATCAGGAACTTGCCATCCTAACTGTTCTGCAATTTCAATAGCTACAGTCTTTTTGCCTTCTACCAAATGAGGATTTATAGCTGCATTACGATTATACCAACCCCAATGGTCAATAGCTTCTTTAGATAGGTTAAAAGTTTCTCTATAATCACCTTTAACAGAAATCACTTTTGCTCCATATATTAATAACTGTGCTAACTTACCTTGTGGTGCTCTCTCAGGAACAAAAATCACAGTAGAAAGTCCTAGCCTAGCCGCATTACCAGCCAAAGAGGACGCTGCATTACCAGTAGAGCTGCACGCAATAGTATCAGCATTATTCTCTAATGCCTTAATGACTGCAACCGCTGAAGCTCTATCTTTTAATGAAGCTGTCGGATTTAATCCTTCATCTTTTATATATAATTCCTTGATACCAATCTTTTCTTCTAAGTTATTGGATCTATATAAAGGTGTCCATCCAACCTTGAGTGTCTTATCTATATCTTCTTCTCTTATAGACATGACATCTTTATATCTCCACATGGTATAGTCTCTATTGTGTTCAAAATATGACTTGGTTAGAACCTTTTTCAATCCTTCATAATCATATTCCACATCTAGTATACCTTTTTCACCACATTCAGGACAAGTATATATTTTCTCATCTTTACTATACTCTCTACCGCAAAGTGTACATCTATAATTTTTGACAAATTTCATAGTTCAATCTCACCTCCGTACAAATATCATATTTTAGTTCTATTCCTCAATATCTACAAAAGAGAATTCATCTACATTAAATAATCCACAATCAGTTAACTTTAACTCTGGTATAACTGGTAAAGCTAGAAATGCTAATGTAAGAAAAGGATCAATATTAGTGTTGATACCCTTTTCACAAGCTATCTTAGTCATTTCTTTTACTTTATTTCCAACAACTTCTACGGAAGAATTAGTCATAAGTCCTCCCACTTCAAGAGGTAAAGTTTGTAACACTGAACCATTGGCACATATTGTAATACCACCATTAACCCTTTTTAACTCTTTTATAGCAACTCTCATATCTTCGTCATTATCTCCAACCACTATGATATTATGAGAATCGTGGGCAATGGTTAGTGCAACAGCACCACCTTTTAGTCCATAACCTTCCACTAATCCCAGTCCCACATTACCAGTTCCTTTGTGTCTCTCAACAACTGCTAATTTTAAGATATCAAGCTTGCTGTTATATTTGAAGTTATTATTTTCAACATCCACCTTACGGATTACACTCTTAGTAATGATATTATGCTCTATTAACTGAATCACTTTTACAATTGATGATTTTAGAGGTATATCAAAAGTTATATTATCTATATTATCCAAGTTAACTGTATTCATGACACGAGAATCCTCAATTGTTTCTATATCAAATAAAGCTTCTCCGTCTTTAGCTACTAATTGTCCCTTTTTGAATACTTCACCAATACTAATTTTTCTTAAGTCATCATTAAGTATTATTAGGTCTGCATCATAACCAGGTGCTACAGCACCTTTATTTTTCAATCCATAACATTGTGCAGTATTGATTGTAGCCATCTTAATAGCCATAATAGGGTTAATACCATTTTCAATAGCCAATCTTACGTTATAATTGATATGACCTTCTTTTTCTATTTCATAAGGTTGTTTATCATCTGTACAAAATAGTATTCTGTTACTATTTTCTGGTGTGACACCAACTATTAGATCTTTTAGATTTCTTGTAGCTGACCCTTCTCTAATATGGACATACATACCTTTGGACACTTTTTCTTCTAATTCCTCTACTCTAGTACATTCATGGTCTGTCATTACACCAGCAGTTACATATGCATTTAATCTCTTACCCATAACACCAGGTGCATGACCATCAATTATCCCATCTCTCATCAAATCAAGTTTTTCATATACAGATTTATTACAAGAAATTACACCAGGATAATTCATTACCTCGCCTAATCCCAATATATTCTTTCTGTCCTTCATTTTCTTCAAGTCCTTAGCTAATAATACAGCACCTGAGTTTTCAAATTCTGTTGATGGAACACAAGATGGCAACATGACATAAACATCAAGTGGTATTTTTTCACTAGCCTTAAGCATAAAATCTATGCCGTCCAGTCCACATACATTTGCTATTTCGTGAGGGTCTTCAATAACGGTTGTAGTTCCTTTTGGCATAACAAGTTTGGCAAACCTGGGAGGTGTAAGCATGGAAGATTCAATATGAACATGCCCATCAATAAATCCTGGACAAACATATCTGTCTAATGCATCAACTTCTTTTATACCTTCATACTCACCTATCCCAACAATGACTCCTTCTTCTATAGCAATATCTGCTCTTTCTATTTTACTGTTGAAAACATTGACAATCCTACAGTTCTTAAGAACAAATTCAGCCTTTTTGTCACCTCTAGCTACTTTTACCTTTTCAACAATTGACATAACTACCTCCTTCAGAAACAGTTGATCATTTAATATAATATCTTTCTAGTTAAGTATTTACCTTTACCACCTATAAATTCATTATTTTTTATAATGAACTTTCCTCTACTGATTGTAGATTCAATCCTACCTGTTATTTCTTTACCAGCATAAATGTTATAATCACAAGTAGAATTGTCTTCACCTATTATATATGTTGATAAAGGATCATAAATAACTATATCTGCATCTGAACCCACTGCTAATATACCTTTCTTAGGATATAGTCCATGTATTTTAGCAGGACCTATGGTCATTTTATCAATGACTTTATCTTTGTAAATGCTATACATGATATTGAATGAATGTTCCACCGAACCAATACCCATTGGTACATTAGATAATTTATCCTTGTTTTTCTCTTCACTGCTAAAAGGACAATGGTCTGTACCAATAGTATTAATATAATCAAAATTAGCTCTTAATAATTCACGTTCTTCCTCAGTTCTAAGTGGTGGTGCCATCACATATAGAAATCCATTTTCTTCTGAGTATTCATCAGAAGAAAAATTAAAATAATGAGGACAGCTCTCAATAAAAAAATCTTTGTTAAGTATATCAGGGTAATACTCAACTAGTGCTTTTAATGTATTACCACTACTTAGGTGAACCATATATAACCTTCCATTAAAGTCTTTAGTAAAAGAAGCTAACTTCAATGCTTCTTTTAGTTCAGATTCTGAACATCTGCTTTTAGGTAGATCTTTAACCTCAAAAGCAGGATTTCTATCTATTAGATCATCATTTTCTATATGTGCCAAAACCAAAATATTATTTTCTTTTGTTAATCCAAGAAGTTTAGTTATTTCTTTATCATAGGTTCTTCTATCTGATTCAGAATATGTAGTAAATAGTTTTACAGTTGGTATCTGTAATCTTCTCATTTCATCTACGATATTATCAATCTCATCGATTGGATTTCTAATAGTTACATGAAAAGAATAATCAATGACACTTTTTTCAGCTAATTTCTTTCTTGTATTAAGAGCTTTTTCCACTTCAATTCCAGTAGCTATAGGATCCAGAAAATCAATGATAGTAGTTATACCTCCATAAGCTGCACTTACAGAACCTGTGTAAAAATCATCACATGATGTATATTTACCTACATTCAATTCAAAATGAACATGTGGATCAATAAATCCAGGAAATACTTTTTTGTTTTCTGCATCATAGCTCTCTTTACATTCATAAGTTTCATTAGATATCTTTGCTATTTTTTCATTGGTGATATATAAATTCAGTTTTTCATATTTTCCATCAATATACAAATTACCATTAATTATACCTAAATCATACATAGACATACCTTCTTTTTTTTATTCACATTGTCTTACTCTTTCATTGAATTCCTCAATCAATTCATCCAGTCTATCCACTTGTTTGGTTATATTAGCCCAATAATCATCATTATACCACTGTTCTAATATTTCATCATATGTTTTTCCTTGTTGTTCTATCCAAGTATAATACTTAAGATTATGAACGGTTCTTCTTTCTCTGTAATTCAATTCTTTGAAGTAATCAGTATTAATGCCTTTAAAATATCTTTCCATTACACCATAAGCATCACATGAAGTAAAATCTCCTCTTTCTTCATTAAGCTCTACTAATCTACTCTTATACATATCTATTGAATCAGTCAACACAGTAACGAGAATATCATCTTCTGTTAACTCAAAGTATTTAGCGAATTTTATTGCAGATATGATATTAGCAGCACCTGAGATTCCTACAAGGTTCAATTGTTCTATAATCTCATCACTTACACCATTGGCTTTTAATACTTTATGACCTTCTGGTTCATTAAACATCCTTATCCAATTCATTGTAGCTTCGTCATCTATAGCTGTAACTGCATCTGTATTCTTGATATTATGGATCCATGGTATATGTTTGTCACCAATACCCTCTATTCTATGTTCTCCATAACCATTTAAAAATATTGTTGGGCATTGTAATGCTTCACTGGCTGCAATTTTGAGGTTTGGATATTTTTTCTTGAGATAATCACCAGCTGCAATTGTTCCACCAGAACCAGTGGCACTAATATACCCTCTGAATCTACTATTTTCATTCATTTCAACATCAAGTATTTCTTCAATAGCTTTACCAGTAACTTCATGATGCCATAGATAGTTTCCGAATTCATCGAATTGGTTGAAAATCATTAGGTCTTCACCTGAATTTCTTAATTCCCAACACTTGTCAAATATTTCTTTTACATTACTTTCACTTCCTGGAGTAGCAATTGTATCACCAGCTACATTTTTCAACCATTCGAATCTTTCATTACTCATGCCTTCTGGTAAAATAGCAATGGAATCACAAGCTAGAAGAGCTGAATCATAAGCACCACCTCTACAATAGTTACCAGTTGATGGCCAGACAGCTTTTTGTTTAGTTGGGTCAAATTGTCCTGTCACAAGTCTAGGTACAAGACATCCAAATGCAGCTCCAACCTTGTGTGAACCTGTTGGAAACCATTTACCGCATAAGGCTATTATCTTAGCTTTTACACCAGAAATTTCACTAGGTATACATAGATAATTGACATCCTTATATAAGCCACCCATTTCTTTCGTATCATTATGCCATCCAATCCTAAAAAGATTCAATGGGTTAAGATCCCATAGACCAACATCTTTGAGTTTTTCTTTTATATCATCTGGTATAAGACTTGGATCTTTTAATTGAGCTAAAGTAGGAATGATAATACCTCTTTCCTTAGCCCTCTTAACTACATTTTTAAGCCTTTCTTCATTAACAGTTAGATCGATTACATTATATTTACTCTCCATGATAATACCTCCTATATTATATATTTTGGTTATTCATACGGCTTTTCTTCACGTTTTCTATTGCATTTATTATATTTTCATATCCTGTGCATCGGCATAGATTACCTGACAGATGTTTCTTAATCTCTTCTCTTGTAAACTCTTTATCACTTTCTAAAATAGGCATTGCTGACATTATGAATCCTGGTGTACAAAAACCACATTGGACAGCTGCTTCATCTATAAAAGCTTGCTGTATATCAGATATATTGCCATCTTCATCCATCAGACCTTCAAGTGTACGTATTTCTTTACCTTCAGCCCATATAGCCAAATAAATACATGAATCAAAAGTCTCTCCATTGATAAGTACAGTACAAGCGCCACACTCTCCAACTTCACAGCCTTTTTTCACACTTGTTAGATGAAGCTTATTTCTAAGTACATCTGCAAGAGAATCTCGGTCATCTATTATAATATTTCTAGGTTCATCATTTACAATAAAGTTCAATTCTACATTAGCCATTATAATACCCCTCCAGATTTAATTATTGCTTGCTTCAGAGCACGTTTACTTAATTCTTTGGCAAGTTGGAGCCTAAGTGTTTTAGAAGCTCTCCAAGAATCACGAGGATTCACCTCTTCCATTGCCATAGCCCCAAATTTTTCAAACATTTCATCATCTATTGCCATATCTATAATTGATTTTTCTGTCTCTGGACATCTCATTGGAACAGGACCGGCAACACCATATGCCAAGTGTACATCTTCAATCTTTGTTTTATCCTCACTTAGTTTACATGTAACAGAACAACCCAGTGTTGCAATATCCATTGCATTACGCATAGCATATTTTATATAACAACCTGTAAACCCTTGATAATTTTCTTTTGTTATATATATTGCAGTAAGTATTTCTCCTTGTTTCAACACTACTTTTCCAGGTCCTATATAATAGTCTGATATGGGAATGATTCTTTTTCCATCTATGCCTGTGATTTCTAGCTGAGCATTAAGTGCAAACAAAGTTGATGCACTGTCAGCACTAGTGACTCCGTTGGATATGTTTCCTCCAATAGTTCCTATATTCCTTATTTGAGGGCCTCCAACTTGGTCAACAGCTTCTCCTAAGACAGGTATATGTTTCTTTATTATTTCATCATTAGTTATATGTGAAAAACTTGTAAGAGGACCTATCTTTATACTTCCATCATCATCTATAGATATTCCTCTAAGTTCATCTAATCCATAAATACTTACCAGCGAACAACCAGATAATTTACCATTATGTATCTTTATGAGTATGTCACTTCCACCTGCAATAATCAAAGCATCTGGTTTCGCCAATAACTGCTCTATGGCATCCTTTACAGAAGTAGCCTGATATATATTCTCTATATCATACATCTTATTTCTCCCTCCAAAATTATTATCCAACTCACTAAAGAACGAAGGTTAAAGTGTTCTTATTACGCAGACCGACCGCTTCTCAGGGTAAGGCAAGTAATTAGAATACTTTGACCAAGCTTTTATATTAGATTCTCCTTAATAAATCTTTCAACAAGTCTTTGTGGTGTTAATGGTAAAGTATTAAAATTAACACCAGTAGCATGATATACTGCATTTCTTACAGCAGGAGCAACAGGAATTGCAGGTGGTTCTCCTAGTGCTTTATTTCCGAATGGGCCAGATAAATCATATGTATCAACAAACTGAGCCTCTAAGTGAGGTGTATCCATTACTGTTGGCAACTTATAATCCAGTAGATTATTATTTAGTGGTTTACCAGTTTTTTCGTTAAACAATAATTGCTCACTTAAACCATATCCCAAGCTCATACTCATTCCACCATGTACTTGTGCTGCAGCAAGATCAGGATTAAGGACTTTACCGCAATCATGGACATTGATTACTCTATTGACTTTAATTTTACCAATAGCCATATCTACTTCAACATCAGCAAAACATACTCCAAAAGAAAAAGTATTAGACTTGCATTGGTTAGTTATATCAGCTGTAATGTGAACAGATTTTTCTGTATTATAAAATGCATGTGTAGCAACTTCTTCTAAGGAAGCTAAAATATCACCGTTTTCTTTATTAATAATCATACTATCCTTCAAATCAATATTACCAAGTGGTAGCTTCAACATGAAATTAGCATGTTTTATAATTTTTTCTTTTAAGAGAAGTGCAGCTTTTTTAGCAGCCATTCCTGATACATATGATTGCCTTGAAGCATAAGCACCTGAATCATAAGGTGTTACATCAGTATCCTGATTACTTATTATATGTACATTTTTGGTAGGAATATCAAGTACTTGTGCTACCATTTGACTGAATATAGTATCAGCACCTTGACCTATCTCCGTAGCTCCCATTTGTAATTGAACAGTACCATCCTGATTAAGAACAATTCTACACGAAGCTGTTTCCAACAATATAGGGTAAACCCCTGTAGCATAACTGAATATAGCCATCCCTACACCTTTACGCATGGATCCTGTTTGATTTCTATATTCTTCTATCTTGTTATCCCAATCAATATATTTTTTTCCTTGTTCAATACATTTTAGGAGTCCATAACTATGACACTTAATACCATTGTCTTCAAAATCAGGTTTCATCATATTAAGTTTTCTAATTTCTATAAGATCAAGATTAAGTCCCCTAGCTATTTCATCAATATGGGATTCTAGCGCAAAAGTTATCTGTGGAATACCATAAGCTCTCATAGCACCTGCTACAGGCATATTTGTAAATACACTATACATATCTCCTTTGATAGCTTTCTCATCATTATATATCTGCTTACAAGCATTACCCGCTTTAGAAGTTATACTATGACCATGAGAAGCATATGCACCTTTGTTACCATAGACTTCAATCTTTCTTGCTACGAATCTCCCGTTAGGTCTTACATAGCTTTTGATTTTTATCTTCATAGCATGACGTACACGTGTATTAACAAATGATTCTTCTCTTGTTATATCAAGTTTTACACATCTTCCACCTACTGATTTTGAAAGATAAGCATTAAGAGGTTCATAAAGTGCATCTTGCTTATCACCAAAACCTCCTCCAATATAAGGTTTTACAATTCTAACTTTTCCCCAGCCAATTCCCAACGCTTGCCCAACTATTCTTCTGATGATATGTGGAATTTGGGTTGAGGTCACTACTACCATTCTCCCTGACTCAGCATAAGCATATGAAATTGGTGCTTCCATATGACAATGCTTAACCATCGGGGTTATATATTCACCTTCAAAAGATATTAGACCCTCTTCTTTTATTGCTTCTTCATAATCACCTATTTGGTAATTAGAATGGGTAAGGATATTATCAGGAAAATCATCATGTATAGGTCTTGAACCTTCTTCCAAAGACGCATCTATAGACATTAAGGGCTTATATTCTTCATATTCAACCTTGATCAAATTAAGAGCTCTTGAAGCTGTTACATCATCTTTGGCTATTACTGCAGCAATATCATCACCATAGTATCTAACTCTTCTATTAAGCAACTTCCTATCTGCAATATCTGCATGGTGTATGTCAAGTGACAAAGGGTGCCCAGATGTTGGAAATGTTATGTCAGGAACATCAAAACAAGTGACTATCTTTACTACTCCCGGAAGTTTTGACGCTTCTTTTATATCTATTTCTTTAACCAATCCATTTGCTATGGTACTATGGAGTACTTTTGCAACAAGGACATCATTCAATGGAATGTCATCTGTGTATTGTGCACGTCCTGTGACTTTTTCAAAAGCATCTACTCTTTTAACACTTTTTCCAATACTCATTTTTCCCTCCTTGATATGCAACTTTATTATAGAAATTAATCTAATTTTCGTTTCTCGGGATTATTATATAAGTTAGTGAATAATTCAGCAGGGTTTTTAATTTTACTAAGTAGTATCATTGAAGCAATAACATAAGGTTTATAACTAGCTTGCTTATATAGTGGAATACGATATCTATTAAATACTGAAGCCTCAACTTCTCCAGCTTTACAACTTATATCTGTTATATCAGCTGGTAAACAGTGCATATAAAGAGCCTTTTTGTCCTTGGTCATACTCATTAATTCTTCTGTACACTGCCAATCTTTGTGCTCTTTGTTTCTAGCTAATAATTCTTTTTCAAGTTTATCTATACCATTCATATCTCCCATACCATATAGATTGGTACGCTTTTCCATAGCAGCGAAAGGTGCCCAGCTTTTTGGATAAACGATATCAGCATCTTTGAATGCTTCTTCCATGGAATTGGTTTTTGTGAATTTCCCACCTGATTCTTGGGCATTTCGTTTAGCTACCTCTTCAACATCTGACATTATTTCATATCCTTCTGGATGAGCTAATACTACATCCATACCCATACGAGTCATTAATCCGACTATTCCTTGAGGAACCGAAAGTGGTTTCCCATAAGATGGTGAATAAGCCCAAGTCATTGCTATTTTTTTACCTTTTAGATTTTCTATTCCATTGAAATGATGAATCAGATGAAGCATATCAGCCATTGTTTGAGTTGGATGATCGATATCACATTGTAAATTGACTAGTGTAGGTCTTTGTTCTAATACTCCATCTTCATTACCTTGTCTCACATACTTAGAAAAATCACGTATGTACTTATTGCCTTTTCCTATATACATGTCATCACGAATACCAATTACATCAGCCATAAAAGAAATCATATTAGCTGTTTCCCTAACTGTTTCCCCATGTGCTATCTGTGATTTACCTTCTTCAAGGTCTTGTACTTCCAATCCCAACAGATTACAAGCCGAAGAAAAACTAAACCTTGTTCTGGTAGAATTATCTCTAAATAATGATATACCAAGTCCACTATCAAATATTCGTGTTGAAATATTCTCTTCCCTTAGATAACGGAGAGTATCAGCTACAGTGAATACAGCTTCTAATTCATCTCTTGTCTTTTCCCATGTTAAAATGAAATCATTATTGTACATGTCACTAAAATTCAACTTTTTCAACTTATCAATATAATTATTAATATCTCTCATCTTATTCTCCCTTTCACGGTCTATTTAATTATTTAGATTCTTCAAGGTACATAGTTGGTAAAGCAGCATATACAGCAGCACATCTAACTAAATCAGCTTTCCAAGTTTTTTCATTAGGCGCATGAGCTTCCTCTTCTTTACCTGGTCCGAATCCTATACATGGAATATTGTATCTACCCATTATAGAAACTCCATTTGTAGAAAATGTCCATTTATCAACTTTTGGTTTACCAAACATTCCTTCATAAGCTTTTACCATTGCCTTTGTAGGAGAAGCATCTTCTGGTATTACCCATGTAGGAAAATAACAATCTGTTGGATAAGTAAGATCTGTCCAGCTTGGTCTAGTATATTTATACATACTTACCACAGCTTCATACTCTTTTACTTTTGGTAACTGTCTAATTTCATCTAGAGCTGATTCGTAGGTTTCTCCATCTGTCAAACGTCTATCTATAGATATGGCACACATATCTGCAACTGCACATCTGGATGGAGAATTAAAAAAGATTTCTGATACAGCAAGAGTTCCCTTTCCTAGAAATTCATCATAATGCAATCTTTCATTAAGTCCTTTTACTTCTTCTATAATCTCAGCCATTTTGTATATTGCATTATCTCCACGTTCTGGAGCTGAACCATGACAAGATACACCCTTAACTTCTACACGAATTTCCATTCGTCCTCTATGTCCTCTATAGATATTACCGTTAGTTGGTTCAGTAATTACAACAAACTCAGGTTTCATCTTATCTTCATTGATTATGTACTGCCAGCACAATCCATCGCAGTCCTCTTCTTGCACTGTTCCAGTTACCAATACTTTGTATCTATCATCTATCAATCCTAGATCTTTCATGATCTTAGCACCATAAACACTAGATACTATCCCGCCTAATTGATCTGAAGAACCTCTACCACCTATTTCTTCATCATTTTCATAACCTTCATAAGGGTCAAAAGTCCAATTGCTCATTTCACCAAGTCCTACAGTATCTATATGTGCATCATAAGCAATCAAAGTTTCTCCACTACCCATAAATCCAAGAATGTTACCCATTTTATCAATTCTAACTTCCTCGAATCCAACATCTTTCATCTCTTTTTCAATACGTTTGATAACCTTCTCTTCCCGACAACTTTCGCCAGGTATTGCAATCAAATCCCTTAAAAATCTAGTCATCTGTTTTTCATACTCATTAGCTTTCTTTTTTACCTCATTAAAATCCATTAATAAAAACCTCCTCAAGTTTAAATTTATTTGATTAATTCTCAAAATATTTTACTGAGATTAATTATAGTGATTATCTTTTAACATCTATGTAATTATATATACTGTATTTTGATATCCCAAAATATTTTGATATCTTATCACCTGACTTTGTTATTAGAAAAGCACCAGCATCATTTAAGTATTGAATGGACTTTATCTTATCCTCTTTACTCATTAATGCCACAGGTTTCCCAATCAACTTAACTGATTGTTCAATTAAGTTATCTAATAAATCATTTACATTCTGCGGAATCTCTTCTACTTCTTTTTTCTCTTCCTTTGATTCGAGTAAACTTTTTATGGAGTTTTCTGCAATAGTAAGTTCTGTAATATCATAGTTAATACAAAAGATCCCTATAGGCTCATCATCTTCATCTCTGATATATATACTGCTTGATTTTAATATTCTTCCGTCATGACTTTTTGTTAAATAACCTATAGAATCTTCTAATTTGTCTTCTTCGTTAGTTATTGTGTCTAGTACTATATGGGATGCACCATCTCCAATTTTCCTGTTGGTAACGTGACCATTTTCAATCTCTATAATGGTCTTTTGTAAGGTATCGGATTTCAAATCATGTATGACTACTTCACAATTCTTTCCGAAATGATGCACTATGCCTTTAGCCAGCCGTTTTAAAAAATCCAAATTAACATTATTATCCATTACAAAATCCTTTCAAAAGTTACTTTATTTTATTGGTTATCATGATTTATTATTTTTATAATTTTAGTATATCACCATAAATTTAATTATTCAATGATTTTTGCAAAAATATTTTTATTTTACAAAAATATTTTTAATTTCTTTGACTTTTGCTACTATTGGTGGTAGTCTGTTAATATAATATTATGCACATATACATTATGTATTTTATAGATAGTTAACCTATATATATGTATTATGTCATATGATATATTTTTAATATAATTAGTTATTTCATATGATTTAATTAATATAATTTAGCAACTAACATGATAAGTATTATATTATTAAGTCATATTCTAAATAATCTTAATATAATTAATGGTATTATAAGGAGGGTTTATATGATTTTATTGGGTAATGGGAAATTGATAACCAGAGATGGTGATAATCCATTTATTGAAGATGGCTGTCTATGTGTGAAAGATAATCTAATCTACGATTTGGGAACCACTAAAGATATGAGAGAAAAATATCCAAATGAAGAATTTATTGATGCAAATCAAGGATTGATTATGCCAGGTCTTATTAATACACATCATCATATCTATAGTTCTTTTGCTAGAGGGTTATCCTTGAAAGGTTATAATCCAAAAAAGTTTTCAGATATTCTAGAAGGTATGTGGTGGAAAATTGATAAACATCTAACTCTGGAAGATGTTAAGTATAGTGCTTATGTAACATATATAGATTGTATTAAGAATGGTGTAACAACTGTATTCGATCATCATGCAAGCTATGGTGCGACAACTGGAAGTTTATTTGAGATATCAGGTGTGGCACATGAATTAGGATTACGTACTTGTCTTTGCTATGAGGTATCAGACCGTAATGGCAAAAATGAAATGATTCAAGCAGTTAAAGAGAACACCAATTTCATTAACTCCACAAAACAGGATACCAGCGATATGCAAAAAGGTATGATGGGATTACATGCTGCCTTCACTCTTTCTGATGAAACTTTATATCATATAGCAGAAAATGTACCAGTTGATACAGGATATCATATCCATGTAGCTGAAGGTATCGAAGATTTATATGATTCCTTGAACAAACATAATAAACGTGTTGTCAATCGTTTATATGATATGAATATACTAGGTCCAAAAACTCTTGCAATTCATTGTATTCATATAAATCCATTAGAGATGGATATTCTGAAAGAAACGAATACAATGATTGTACATAATCCTGAGTCTAATATGGGTAATGCTGTTGGTTGTACTCCTATATTAAAAATAATGGATAAAGATATTGTTCTTGGACTTGGGACAGATGGTTATACCAGTGATATGCTGGAATCCATGAAAGTAGCTAACATTTTACATAAACATCATAATAACAATCCTTCTGTAGCATGGGCAGAAGTTCCCAAGATGTTATTTGATAATAATTCAGAAATAGCTAATCGTTTTTATGAAAAACCACTGGGAATACTTAAAAAAGGTTCATATGCTGATGTAATCGTATTAGACTATGACCCATTCACCCCACTTGATGAAAATAATGTCAATAGCCATATCCTATTTGGCATGAATGGTCGTAACGTAAAAACAACTATGATAAATGGTAAGTTACTGATGAAAGATAGAAAACTTCTAAATATAGATGAAGCTAGTATATTTGCAAAAGCAAGAGAACTGTCAACAGATTTATGGAAAAAATTTTAATAGGGGTGTGAAAAATGAGCGATAGAATGTATCCTATTCCATTTGAGAATATTTTAGAATGGATAATAGATGAATATAGTAGATTGGGCACAATATTTGGAGTAAGAAAATTTGTACATATTGATAGTAAAGATAAAATTCAATTGTTTGGTGAACATATGGAAGTTCCTTTTGGTCCAGCTGCAGGTCCACATACTCAACTTACACAAAATATTATTGCTTCATATGTAGCTGGATGCAGATTTTTTGAATTAAAAACTGTACAGACCTTAGATGGTGAAGATTTATGTGTAAATAAACCCTGTATTAATGCAAGAGATGAAGGTTATAACGTTGAGTGGTCAACAGAGCTAACAGTAGAGCAAGCCTTAGAAGAATATGTTAAAGCGTGGTTTATTCTTAAGTTGTTATCAAAAGAATATGGCTTCGGTGATGAAAACGGCTTTATCTTCAATATGAGTGTAGGATATGATTTTGAAGGTATATCTTCTCCTAAAATAGATGCTTTCATTGAAGGTTTGAAAGACGCTTCTTCCTCTCCTATTTGGCTCCAATGTAAAGAATATACTTTAAAGAATATAAATAGATTCAAAAATATAGATACGGAATTTGTACAAAATATCTCCCCTAATATATGTACTTCCATTACTTTATCAACCCTTCATGGATGTCCTCCTGAAGAAATAGAACGTATAGCTTCATATCTATTGGAAGAAAAGCATTTGAATACTTTTGTAAAATGTAATCCTACTCTACTTGGTTATGATTATGCTCGTAAAACTCTAGATGAAATGGGTTATGATTATTTAGTATTTGATGATTTTCATTTTAAGGATGATTTACAATATGAGGATGCTGTACCAATGATAAAGCGTCTATTAAAAATGGCTGCTAAGAACAACTTGACATTTGGAGTGAAGCTAACTAATACTTTTCCAGTAAAAATAGCTCATGATGAACTCCCTGGTGAAGAAATGTATATGTCAGGACGTTCATTATATCCTCTTTCAATAGCTCTTGCCTACAAATTAGCGGAATCATTCAACGGTAACCTTAAGATTTCTTACTCTGGTGGTGCTGATGCATATAACATAGATAAAATTGCGGAAGCAGGAATATGGCCAATAACTATTGCTACTACCCTACTAAAGAATGGTGGATATGAACGCTGTATACAATTAGCTGATAAATTAAGAAATCTAAACCCTGATAATTACGCTAGAATCAGTCCATCAGCTATAAAAGAATTAAAAGAAAATGCTGTAATTGATCCTTATTATAGAAAGCCAATAAAACCTTTACATAATAATAAAATCAATAAAAAAGTTCCTCTAGTTGATTGTTTTATATCTCCTTGTAAATTAGGCTGTCCCATTAACCAAGAAATACCTACTTATATTAATCTAATGGGTAAAGGCAAATACAAAGATGCACTAAAAGTAATCATTGATAGAAATCCTCTTCCCTTCATAACTGGTACTATATGCAGTCATCCATGTACAACTAAATGTACCCGTAATTTTTATGAAGAACACATTAAGATACGTGACGTGAAATTGGAAGCGGCAAAAGCAGCATATAATGATATTATGAATGAGTTAAGTTCACCTATTACAAAATCTCATACAAAAGTAGCCGTAATAGGAGGAGGTCCAGCAGGATTGGCAGCAGGATATTTTCTTGGTAGATGTGGAATGAATGTAACTATATTTGAAAAAAGAAAATCCCTAGGTGGTATTGTAAAACACGTAATACCAGAATTTAGAATATCATCAGATTCCATCCAAAAAGATATTGAACTTATTAAGAAAATGGGTATTGAAGTAAAATTAGACCATGAACAAAATAATATTGAAGAATTGAAAGAAAAAGGATATAAATATATATTACTAGCTGTTGGTGCTTGGAATCCTGTAAATCTAAGATTAGAAAACGGGAATCCTATTGATGCTCTAGATTTTCTAGAGAACATAAAAAATGGAAACAAAGAATATGAATTAGGTAAAGATGTTGTTGTAATTGGCGGAGGCAACACCGCTATGGATACAGCAAGAGCTGCAAAAAGAGTAAAAGGAGTTAATAATGTATATCTAGTTTACAGAAGAACCAAAAAATATATGCCTGCCGATGAAGAAGAATTGCTACTAGCTACTGAGGATGGTGTAATAATCAAAGAACTACTCTCCCCTGTTAAATTCCAAGAAGGTAAATTATGTTGTGAAGAAATGAAGCTAGGAGAAATTGATAATTCAGGCAGACGCAAACCAATAAAAACAGGAAATATAGTTAACATTCATGCAGATTCAATTATCTCTGCTATTGGTCAAAATACTGATACCTGCTTATTCCAATCTAATGGAATCAAGGTAGAAAATAATAATGTAATAGTAAATGAAGAAACATGCGAATCAAATATTAAAAATGTCTATGTTGTAGGTGATGCCCTTCGTGGTCCATCAACAGTTGTAGAATCTATTGCTGATTCAATAAAATCCTCTTTATCTATTATGGATAAGGAAAATATAAAAGATAAAGGGTTTGGTGCTTACTTTAATAAACAAAACTTGGAAGATGCCTATGTTAAAAAAGGTACTATTGAAAAATTTGATGATATAAAAAATGAAAGCAAGAGATGTCTTGAATGTAATATGCTGTGTGAAACATGCGTTGATGTATGTCCTAATAGGGCTAATATCTCAATCACTGTTCCTGGCAAGTCCATGTCACAGATTATACATATAGACAGCTTATGTAACGAATGTGGTAACTGCGAAGTATTCTGTCCATATGATAGTGCACCATATAAAGATAAATTCACCCTTTTTGATACAGAAAAAGATTTCTTAGAAAGTAAAAACCAAGGATTCTATATGTGTAATAACAATGGAAGTGAATGCAGAATTAGGCTTAATGATGAGATACTGAAGATTGACCTTAACAACGATCATAATACACTACCTGCAGATATTAAAAACATAATAACCACTGTAAATGAAAAATATAGTTTTCTAATGAGGTGATTTCGATGTCAGATTTTATTGTTAATGGACAACGTGTTTACGTACCAAAGAAACAGAAATTAATCAATTATCTAAGAGATACATTAAATCTTACTTCCGTTAAAAATGGATGTATGGAAGGTTCATGTGGAGCATGTATGGTACTGGTTGACGGTAAAGCAACTAAGTCATGTGTTTTATGGACTGATAAGTTGAATGGAAAAGATATATTAACTGTAGAAGGTTTTTCGGAAAGAGAAAAGAATGTATACAGCTATGCCTTCAAAGAAGCTGGTGCTGTCCAATGTGGTTTTTGTACTCCTGGTATGGTTATTAGTGCAAAAGGATTGATAGATAAAGTACCTGACCCTAATGAAGAACAAATAAGGGAGGCAATAAAAAACAATATTTGCAGATGTACAGGTTATGTAAAGATAGTAAAAGCAATAGAACTAGCTGCAAAATTATTAAGAGAAAATACTAATATACCAGAATGTTCTTTCACTGGTCTTGTTGGAGAAAATATGCATAGAGTTGATGCCATCTCAAAAGTACTTGGTGAAGCAGAATATGTAGATGACATGCGTATTGACGGTATGATATATGGAAGCTGTCTAAGAAGCAAATATCCCCGTGCAATTGTTAAAAAAATCAATACTGATGAAGCTGAAAATCTGGAAGGTGTCATATCAGTAATTACTGCAAAAGATTTACCAGGCTCACCTAAGATTGGTCATCTAAAGAAAGATTGGGATATACTTATACCAGAAGGAAGCCAGACAAGATGCTTAGGCGATGCAATAGTGCTGATTGCTGCAGAAACAAAAGAAATTCTAGAACAAGCAAAATCACTGGTTGATATAGAATATGAAGAACTAAAACCTGTTACATGTCCAGCAGAAGCTTTAGCTGACGACGCTCCTCTAATTCATGAAGACGGTAATATCTTATCCGTAGAACATCTAGTTAGAGGAAATGCCGATGAAAGAATCAAGAATTCCAAATATGTTGTAACTAACCATTATAGTACTCCTTTTACAGAACATGCCTTTTTAGAGCCTGAAAGTGCAGTTGCTGTTCCTGAAAAAGATGGTAAGATAACAATTTATTGTGCTGATCAGGGTATCTACCAGACACACAGAGAATGTACAGAAGCCGTAGGCTTAGATAAAGATAAAGTAAGAGTCATCAGTAAAATAGTAGGCGGTGCATTTGGTGGAAAAGAAGATATGACAGTTCAACATCTTGCTGCTATACTAGCATATAAAACTCATAGACCTGTAAAAGTTTCTTTTACACGAAAAGAAAGTATACTAGTACACCCTAAACGTCATGCAATGGAAATGGATTTTACGACAGCTTGTGATGAGAATGGTTATTTCACCGCTATGAAAGCTACCATAATATCTGACACAGGTGCTTATGCATCACTAGGAGGACCTGTACTCCAAAGGGCATGTACTCATGCCGCTGGACCATATAATTATCAAGATGTTGATATATTAGGAAAAGCAGTATATACTAATAACCCACCTGGCGGTGCTTTCAGGGGTTTTGGAGTTACTCAGAGCTGTTTCGCCACAGAAAATAACATTAACCAACTAGCAAAGTTAGTTGGAATATCACCTTGGGAAATACGGTATAGAAATGCAATAAGACCAGGTCAGATACTTCCTAATGGTCAGGTTGCTGATGAATATACAGCTTGTGCTGAAACATTAGAAGCTGTTAAAGAAGATTTTGATAAGGAAAAACATGTAGGTATTGCTTGTGCTATGAAAAATGCAGGACTTGGGGTTGGTGTCCCTGATACAGGCAGATGCAGATTGATAATTAAAAACAATAAGATATATACTCATACAAGCGCAGCCTGTGTTGGTCAAGGGCTGGCAACAGTTATCACTCAAATGATTTGCCAAGTCATCAATATATCACCTGATAATATTGTACATAGTACTCCTGACACCTATTTGACTCCTGATTCTGGCAATTCTACTGCCTCTCGACAAACAGTTTTTACTGGAGAAGCTGCAAGGATAGCCGCAACCAAATTACAAAATGATCTAGAAGATAAATCATTATCAGAATTAGAGGGCAAAGAATATTATGGGGAATACACCTGTGTAACTGATCCATTAGGTTCTGACAAGGAGCATCCTTACAGTCATGTTACATACGGTTACGCTACACATGTTGTAGTATTAAATGATGATGGAACTATAAAAAGAATTGTTGCATGTCACGATGTTGGAACTCCAATTAATCCAAAATCCATTGAAGGACAGATTGAAGGCGGTACGGTGATGAGTCTGGGATATGCACTAACAGAAGATTATCCTTTAGATAATTGCAGACCTACTGCTAAATTCGGTACATTGGGACTGTTCAAAGCTAATAAGGTTCCAGAAATCAAACCCATAATTATTGGCAAGAAGCATGAGGGGTTGGCACATGGTGCAAAAGGAATCGGAGAAATTTGTTCTATAGTTACAGCACCAGCAGTATCCAATGCATATTACAACTACGATAATGAATTCAGAACTAGTTTACCTCTTGTCAATACTCCTTATAGTAAGAAAAAGAAATAATATAAAATCTCCATCCTTTATCTCATTTTATTAAGGATGGAGATTATTTTATATATTTAATAATTATTATACACAGAATTATTTATACTGATTTATGATTATAACCAAGTAGTATAAGATTTAATATGTACCTATTTATTTTTGCATAGTCAATATAGCTTCCAAAACTCCGCCAGCTACAGCTCTTGCCTTATCTGATATAGTAAAACAATGATCAACTTTACCTCTAGGGTCCACATCTCCTATCTTAAAATTCTCAGTAACGTGCAAACCACTTTTTATCAATCCTCGTATTACTCCATCTAAAGGAGCTAATATAGGTGATTCATCAACATATCCTATACAATCACCTTTATTGACTATATCACCTATACTTGCTTTGGTACTTACAATACCTTCATTGGAAGAACGTATAACCCTCTCATGGGTGTATCCTTCTATATTTCCTGGAATACCAGTATTCTTTTGTGGCTTCCCACTGTAGATTACTTTACCTAGATTATGTCCTCTATTTGTCTCAATGACAGCATGTACATCTTTGCCTGCTGTAAATCCTGGACCTAAGCCTATGACAATAGGTGCCATCTCCATATTGGTACCTAAATTCTTCTTAGCTAATATTGCATCTATCACAATATCTGGTTCTAAAGTATCAATACTCTTACCTGTTTCATCAACTAGAATTGGAATGATACTCTTATTCAAATAATCATCAACATGGTTAATATCATCTGTTCTAATAGCCTTAATACCTTCTATAGTTATTTCCTTATCAAATAATGCATTTGCAAATGAAACTGTTCTTCTTATAACAGTTGGTTTATCTATCTCTAGTACTACAACTCTGAACCCACATTTTGTAAGTCTATGTATAGTTCCACTTGCAATATCTCCTCCTCCTCTTACTACAACTAACCCTCTATTCATTATCAGTCAACTCCTTAATAATTAAATAATCTTCTTTGGTGTCAATGTCCAACCCCCATTTGCTTTCAGATATATCTAAATAATAGACTTCGTCTTTATTATCTTTGATTATATTCCTTCCCCCAATATCTCCAGTAATTCTAAGAAAATCATCTTTCCAATTTGAACCGAAGATTACTGGATTACCTCTTTCACCATCATATCTTGGAACGATAATACTTTCTTTTCTATTACTGAATGTTGTTATCAACTCTTCAATGACTTGGGAATCAACAAAAGGCTGGTCTCCATTGATAAACATATATGCATCTGTTTCAGAAGCTTCCATGATAGCACATTTTATTGAACTGCTCATACCTGTTATAGCTGATTGGTTATAAACATGTTTTACATTATAATTTTCAGCAATTTTTTTTATTTCTTCATTTTGATAAACAAGTATAGTTTCTTTAAATTCACTTCTAATTATTGTTTCTATTACATGAGTAATTATAGGTTTACCATCTAACTTCATCAATAATTTTTCTCTGCCAAATCTTCTAGAAAAACCTGCTGCCAAGATAATAGCTGTTACCAAAATTATCACTCCACAATCTTGATTATTGGATTTTCCATATTTACATTTCCAATAATTACCCTTGAGATGTTCACACCATCTTTTATAATTTTTTCTCCCAATTTTTGCGCATAAAATAATTGTTCATCATCACGTACTTTATTTAGTAGAACCACCTTTTTAGAATGGTTCTTGCATCCTTTGAATAAACCTTCTCTGGAAATAATTAATCTGAATATGGTTTCATAATCAATGATGTCACCAATCTCTTTACCTACTACCCTTGAAAAAATATTTGCTCTATGTACCCAGTTCTCATCTATTCTCTTTCCTATAATGTCTAAACCAATGCAGCCAACTACTAAAGTTGAACAGTTTGCTATTACTGGCTCATACCATGTTGGTGCTTTTATGGACTTTCTTTTTGCTCCATCAGCTTCTATTACAAGAGAATCATAATCACCTTGATTAAATAGAGGTTTCACCCACTCTTTTTCAATACCTTTTAATTTATTATTATCATGAAAGATGTTTTTACCTATCATAGTAATGGTGCCTCTAGATAATCTCTTAGACTCTAATATTAGCTGTTCTAGGTTATTTGAAATAATTAAGTTATCATATTCATTTGACATGGGATAATAAATTGCAGTTGTTGTGGTCAATAAGACTTTCCTGTCAAGTTCCTTTAATTCATTTCCTAGTCTATACATAGTTGTAGTTTTTCCACCAGCTCCAACTATAGATATTATATTATTACCTTGTACATCTAATTCTAATGCATTTAAAAGATCCACTTTTTTATCCTCTCTTATACATATATTACATTAATTTTGCCTGTTAGATTATATTTATTTATTAGGTCATCCAAAAAATCTTCTCTAACTGTAATATAAAGCTCACATTCACTATTCAATAACTCTACTAGTATTCTATGAAAGCATTTATTCTGTAATTCAAGACGCCCAATCTCATCTAAATAGATTGGTGTTACTCTAGATTCTATTAGTTCTCTTATAGTATTCTCTATATGCTCCAAGACAGGTGTTGAGAAACTGTAAGGTCCCATCTTGTATGACTCACACCAATCTTTGGTTAAATAATCTTTTCTTAGAATAAAAAGCTGTTTTTTTCTATTAGATAATTGCATTATTTCATAACTATGTACTTTATCTCTTTCCATATTTTTAATGGAAACAAATCCATCACCTTTTTGAATCCGTTCATATGACTTAATCATTTTACTTGTTTTACCAGAATTAATAGGTCCTGTAATTACATTAATCATGAGCATTTCCTTCCGTAGGCAGCACCTTTTTCATAACATCAGAGCTGATTATCCAATAATTCATTATTCCTGAGATGTTTATGTCCTTTTTTATCATAACTAATTGCCAGTATCTCTGCTGCTATAGATACTGCTATTTCCTCTGGAGAACAACCTCCTATATCTAGACCTATGGGTGAATACATGTTTGACAAATCAACTTTACCATGTTTTTCATTTATCTTTTTCAGGAAAGCTTTTAACTTGACTTGTGAACAAAGCATCCCGATATATTTTGGTTTCAAATCCAATTCAAGTACTTTGTTGAGAACATTGAAATCATTATTATGTGATGGAGTACATACCACAATGAAACTATTTTCACTTAACTTTTCTTTTTCTATAAAATCTACATACGAAACCTCCACTTTTCTATGGGCATTTTGAATAGTTTCATATATTTCCTTACGATCATCTATAACAGTAATATAAAAATTCATCTTGTATAGCAAGTTGGTCAGAGCTTGTCCTACATGTCCTGCTCCAAAAATGTAGACTTTGTTAGCACCGATATATTCATAAAAAAGGGTTACTCTTCCACCACAAGCCATTGGTAATACAGTCGTTCCTTCTTCTTGGATCTTACCTTCATTAAGTATATATTTTTCTAGTTTACTTTCTCTTTTGCCAATTAATTCCCTACACCTTTGTTTTGCCAAATATTCTAATGCACCACCTCCAACAGTTCCCATGGCCGTACCGCTTTCTCCCACCAACATTTTCTTTCCTACTGTTACTGGAGTACTCCCTGTCATCTCAACCACAGTAACTATGACACAAGCTTCACCGTTTTCTTTCATATGTATCAACTCTTCATAAATACTTTTCACTTTTTCACTTCTTTCCATAAATAATATAGTTAATCAAATTATTTGGTCAAATTATTTGTATGTAATTATATTATAACTTGTTTTAAAATATTTTGTCAAATTTTAAAAGCTTACTCCCAACTGGAAATAAGCTTCTTTATAACTTATATTACTTACTCTTATTCTTAAGCCTAGACCTTATTCTCTTAAATCTAGGTAATACAAAACGAAATAGCTTATACACAAAATTATTTATTACTAAATCAAACTCTCCAATAAATTCTACAAAATCCCCGTTAAAACCCTTTTTAAATTTATAAAGTCCATAAAGTGGATTATTGGAATCTAAATCTCCCGAAACACCTCTAAAGTCATACATGTAACAATCCAAATCCATAGTATCTTCTATCATCTTCCACTGCATCAGGTAATTAGGCATCGTATCCCGAAGTTCATTGTCAGAGGCACCATATGAATACCATCCTTTCCCTCCATAATATAGATATATGGCACCTGCTATATAAACGTCAGTTTTCTCTTCATATTCTGCTATACTTTGTAGTCTTTGGTTAAAACCTTCTATTTGCCTTTGGCTATCTGCTATTCTTTTTTCCAAATCCAGCAGTTTTTTATTATTCTTCTTTATCTCATCTTTATCACTTGAGATCTCTAAGGTATCTACAATATTATTCTTCCTATTTTCCAATTTACTCATATTCTTTAACTGGGTATTAAGATTACTCCTTATTCTATTGGAATCTAAATCATAATTGTATTTCACCATATACAATCTGCAATAAGGATAGATTTTTTCAATCATTTTTTTAAAATAATCCCTATTCCTTGTTATGAATTTATCTCTTTGACCTGTAATCAACATTTTTTTATGGAAGATATCAATTATGTCATCAGTTATGTTTTCTTTATCATATACCTCTACAGTAAGACCACGTTTTTCAGCAATCTTGATATTATATTTTGTCTTTTTGGAAAAAGCATTAAAAATATCTTTTTTTCTTTCACTTAACTCCTTTTTCATATCATAATAAAGTCTAAACACATAATTAGGTTGTATATTCTCAAAGTTCTTCGTGTTTTTATTTTTATATCCTATATCAATCAACATATCTTTCACTTCATTACCAAAATCATTTAATTCCTCATTTTCATGTAAATGGATATCTGGGTCTATAGATATAAAAGCAATATTATTCTTCTTACCATATCTTCTCATGAAATCAGTAAACTCAGTAACAAGTTTTTTATTACTGTAATCACACTGAAAACCCCTAGGGATATAACCCATACTCTTATTAAGATAAGGGATTTTTCTTATGAGGATTACACATGTCAGTACAAGATTTCCATTGTCATCGTACCCTCCAAAGAATTTTGCATCCCATTCTTCTTTTACATCTGCCCAATAGGATGTTTGAAAAATATGTCCTTTAGAATCCATATTAAAACTATTCAGTTGTTCCTTTTCTATTTCCATAAAATTATACATATTAAAATCTCCTTACTTGATTTTTACATACTCATCATCATTCTTCTATCTTTAAAAATCAAATATATATTTTTTTTAATCTATAACTTAACCTGCTTAATATTTCATTAGCAATGCTTTTAGAATCATCAGCTACTTCTGTAGCATATATCTTTTCTCTTCCGTCAATTCCAATCAGAGTTACAATGTCACCTTGTTTGACTTCTGGAACATTAGTTATATCTATAATCAACTGATCCATACAGATTTTACCAATAATAGGTACACGATGACCATGTATTAATGCACTACCACATTCACAAGAAAGATTCCTTGGAAAACCATCTGCATAACCTATTGGAATTACTGCAATTCTACAGTCATTATCAGCAGTAAAAGTTCTGCCATAACTAACGCTTTCACCTGCAGCGATCTTCCTAATTAATGCAACTCTTGCTTTTAGAGATAGAACGGGATGCAGGTCAGGTTGAATCTTGGTTTTATCTCCAATTGAATCTACTGCACCATATATAGCAATTCCCAATCTAACATAATCACAGTGTAACTCAGGATAATTAAGAAGTCCGTAACTGCTTTGAATATGGACTTTCGGTAATATGATATTATTATTTTCTAGATTATCCAGTAATGAGTAAAAAGATTTTATTTGTCTCTCAGTAAACATAATGTCTTCTTTATCCCTGCTATCTGCAACACACAAATGAGTATAGATACCACAAACTTCCAGATTATCAAATTGAAATATTTTAATTATCTTCTCTACTTTATTTGCATTTTCTCCCATTCTGTGCATTCCAGTATCTATTTTAATATGCACTTTTATAGAATGCCCATAATCATTTAACCTTTTAGCATAATCATAATCTATTATTGTTTGTGTTAGATTATATTGTATAAGATGACCAATTCTTGATGGATCAGTGTAACCTAATATTAAAATATCATCTTTGATACCTTTTTTTCGAAGAAGTATACCTTCATCAATGGTTGCCACTGCAAATGATTTTATTCCCTGTTCATTTAAAAAGCTTGCCACTTTTACTGCACCATGACCATAAGCATCCGCTTTGATAACAGCCATTATTTGACATTCCTCCGAAATAATTGTTTGTAAAGTATCAACATTATGCTTCAAATTATCCAAGTCCACTTCAATCCATGCTCTATCTTTATACTTGATTGATTTATATTGTTTATAACCTTCTACAGTCTTTTTTTTTAATATTCTAGCTATTACTATAGCTGCTACACCAGAACATATGAACACTACAAAATAGTGAATAAGATTATTATCAATCAATATCCCTTGCAGATTTGTTAGCTTACCTACTAGACGAACAAATATTATCATCATTGGATGAATTATATAAATAATCATTGCACTCTTCCTAAGAATGGTTAATGAATGCCCTTTCCATTGAATAAGAAGTTGATATAAGAAAAACATACAAGGCAATAATGTAATATACATACTATCGTGTCTCTGTAATTCTAAGCTATGAAGAATTAGCCCTTCCACCGTCATTAAGATAATTGAGCTTAATAATCCTATCAGACATAGATTAACTGAATATTGTTTTCGTTGTCTAGCAATAATACCACCAAGTACAAAGAATATAGGAGCAAAAAACAGACCATTACGGGTATAGCCGGAAAATGAAAACAACTTATCATAGAATGATTTTAATATCTCAGATGATTGTATGACTCCAAAGTAACTGTCACCCATCAGTCCTATTACATATAATAACAACGCTATTATAAAAGCTTTATGATATCCTAATTTTTTTACTAAATAATATGCAATGACTGCCCCTAACATAGATGCAGGTATATACCATAGATGATATATCGTACCGTCAAAAAATATGTCTTTCAATATATTAGGGAGCAGAGATTTTTGCTGGAAGTAGCCATTATATATGTTGATAGGAATATATATAATAATGGAAACCAAGTATAACAAACCAGTCTTTCTTAGAAAACCATACAACTTTTCTTTATTCATTCTACTATGAGAAAGCAAAAAGAAACCTGATGTCATAAAGAAAAACGGAACTGCTACTCGAGCTATCACACGTGTTAATACAAAATTTCCAGTTTCATTAATCATCAATAATGGGGATGTATGAACAGCTACTACTAAAGCAGCTGCTATAATCCTAAAATAATCTATTCCTGCATATTCTCTTCTATTCATAAATTATTCCCCCACAAAGTAATAATAAAACCATCCACATTATTACCTGATATGAGATGGCATACTTTATCTGGTAAGTCTATGGTTTTCAATTGCGAAGACATATTTTCATAAAATATATCTATAGTTTTATTACCTGATTTTATTTTAAAACGGTTTTCATATTGGAATTGTTTAATAAAATCTATGTACTCCTCCAGAGATAATCCGTATTCATTCATTATCTTAGAATGTGGATAACCTACAAAACGAAAATGCCATGGTTCATGAGCAATCCCAGTAATAGCTTCTTTACCCTTTTCATAACGTTCCACAAATCCATAATCAAGTGCCTTTTTACGAAAGACATTGCATATACCGTCATATGGGAAGTTAGGGCAAATAAAATCAATGTTATCTTGTTTTAGAGCTAAATCTATTGCTAGTCCAGTTTGATGTTCGCTATGATTGGGAACAGCAACAAATTTCTCTGTAAAATCCTTGCCGTTATTTTCCAATGAATCTACATATATATTTTTCTGCTCCTCATATGAACGGTAACCACTTACAGGAACTATTTCTTCGTCACATTTCAGATCATTCACAAGATGCTCCAACATGTTTGCTGTCTTCATCTCAAGAAGTGTATCCTTATATTGATGATTTAATGGTACTAGAGATAATTTATTTTCTTCTCTGCTATTTTTTAAGGGATAGAGTTTGTTGACAAGAATTAAATTTCCAGTGTATATATCTTTTTTATTCAAAGTAATAGTTTCCATTATTCCACCTCTAATTCAATCAGTTTGTCTAAGATGCTGCTAAATGACAACCCGATTCCTTTCATCATATTTGGATAGCGGCTGTGAGAAGTGAATCCTGGTATTGTATTAACTTCGTTGAAGATTATCTTGTCATCATCTAAAAACATATCTACTCTTGCAAATCCTTTACAACCTAATGTTCTATAAATCAGTTTTGCTGTTTCCTTTACACGAGCTGTCGTTTCTTTATCTATCCGTGCTGGTAAATGAATTTTTGAACTTTCTAATGAGTACTTTTCAATATTATCAAAAAATCCATGACTTAATTCAATTTCATCTATTTCTCCTACCATTAGTTCATCATTACCTAATATTGCACACCCCACTTCAAAGCCATTGATATTTTCTTCTATTATTACTTGATCATCGTGTTCAAATGCAAGATTAACTGCTTCTAACAGATTCGCCCTATCATTTACTTTTGTAATACCAAAAGATGAACCTGCTTTGAGAGGTTTCACAAATAAAGGATAGTTGAGATGTTCTGTTTTTTTCTTCAAAGACCTATCATTCTCCATACTTGAGATGACAATTCCTTCGGGTATAGATATACCTGCTTCTTTAGCAAGTTTATGAGAAATATCCTTATTCATGCACAAAGCAGAACTAAGTGTATCACACCCTATAAGTGGTATTCCTGCTAACTCAATCAATCCTTGAACAGTACCATCTTCACCGTTTTTTCCATGTAATACAGGAAATGCAGCATCAATTTTTGTAAATTTATTAGTACTTCCTATTAATTCAATAATCCCGCCCAGATTACGATTAGGTGAAATGACAACAGGTACACATTCATCTTCATTTAGATACCATGTATCATTGAGTATGTTGTTTGTTGTACCATAATATCTGAACCAGTTCCCTTCTCTTGTAATTCCTATAAGTACTTTTTCATATATTTCATCATTGATATTTCTAATGATTGAATTGGCAGATTGTAAAGATACGTTATATTCTGTTGAATATCCTCCAAATAAAATTGCTATTTTCTTCTTCATCATATTTTTTGTCTCCTTCTTAGCTATTTGAATAATAATAAAATACACATGTTCTGGCACATGCATTCCTAAAATACTTCTTTGCCTAATAGCAGTACTAAAGACAAAGAGCATTCTAATTTAGTAATAATTATACTAAAACATAGAATGCTCTTCTTAAATATTATATAAAGATATTCTTATTATTTTATAAAGAAATTCTTACGATTTTCCTACAAAGAATTTGGAATCATAACTTCAAACCTAGTTATTTCATTTTCACTGAATGCACTTATAGTTCCTTTATGAAGCTCTATGATTTCTTTTGCTATAGCAAGTCCCAAACCAGCACCACCTGTTTTGGTAGTACGAGATGTATCTAACCTATAGAATTGTTCAAAAATCCTATTTAATTTCTCTTTTGGAATTGTATTTCCCTGATTATTGAAGCTAAGTTGTACGCTATCTTCTAATTGTGTAACTGATATTTCTATTGTACTTTGTTCAAAGCTGTAATTTATAGCATTACGAATTAGATTATCAAATACACGCTGCATCTTATTGACATCAAATCTGATATTAATATCTGACGTTATCTTTAAAGAGCATTTCAAATGCTTTTCTTCTAACATTGGTTTAAATTCATAAGTAATCTGCTCCATCATACGATTAAGATTAACTCTACTAATATCCAAAGTAAGATTTGTAAGATTAAAACGAGTAATCTCAAAAAATTCGTTGATAAGATCTTCTAAACGTTCTGCTTTATCCAATGAAATGGAAAGATACTTCATACGAAGCTCTTCTGATATCTGCTGTTCATCTCTTAGAAGAGTTAGATATCCGATAACTGATGTAAGTGGTGTTTTCAAATCATGAGCCAAATAGATGACAAGGTCATTTTTTCTTTGCTCTGCTTCTCTTGCAGCACGTTCATTTTTTCTTAAGTTAAATCTTATTTCATTCATTTGTTTTTCAACTTCATTCAGTTCAGCTGGAAGTTCTATCAATTCATCTTTTGAAGTGTAGATAGTTTCTGTAGCTTGAATAATCTTCTCTAGATAGCCAATTACTTTGACCCAATAAATTATAAACAAAATAATAAAGCCTATACTCCAGATGAAAATTAGGAAAACAACACTATCCGTAAGCTTAAGTAATCTATAAAGTACAGAATCACTTTGCCAAATAATCACGGAACATATTTCTCTACCAACAAAATATACAGCCAATAAAGCAATTGTATATATACCTACTGCAGTAATAAAATTTATTAAGAACCTAATAGAAAATCTGCGTTTGAAATTTTTCAATCTATTATTCAATTTGATAGCCAACCCCCCATACAGTTTTTATGAATTTTGGTTTTCTTGAAGGTTCATTCATCTTTTCTCTAAGACGTCCTATATGAGCCATAACAGTATTGTTGTTATCTAGATATTTCTGACCCCACACTGCTTCAAATAATTCCTCAGAGGAAACAACTTTACCTTTATTTTCGCATAGATGCCAAAGAATAGAGAATTCTATAGGAGTCAGAGATAAAGACTTCCCTAGATATGTACATTTATGAGTGTCTTTATTAATTACCATACCTCTTATGTCATATCTGTTAGTACATTCCTCAATATCGTCTGAATCAGTATGATTATACAACATATACCTTCTTAACTGAGTTTTGACTCTTGCCACAACCTCCAAAGGGTTAAAAGGTTTGGTTATATAATCATCCGCTCCTATTGTCAATCCCATAATCTTATCAATATCTTCTACTTTGGCAGTCAATAGTATGATAGGATAAAAAAATTTTTCTCTAATCTTTTTACAAATTGTAAAACCATCTGTATCAGGAAGCATTACATCCAATATAGCCAAATCCAATTTTTCTGTTTCTATGCAATTCAGTGCATCATTTCCGTTATAGAATTTGTAAATTGTATATCCCTCATTTTTTAGATACAATTCTATCAAATCAGCAATTTCTTTTTCATCATCCACCAATAAAATCTTTTCTTTCATTACTTATATCTCCTATCCTCAGAAAAATGTTACTAGACCCTTATTATCTACTTTAAAATATATTATAACATATATAAAATCAATTAATAAATAAATTGTTATACTCCAATAATAAAGCCTACTTTAATAAATAAAGTAGACTAATTATGATCTGGCTTTCCCTAGATGTACTTTTTATTTCCCCACATGTTGCATTTTTTCAAATCCAAGTAATCATTATAGGCTTGTTCTAATATTTGTTTCTCGTTGCTGAATTTTAGTAAATGGTAAGCTTCATGATATTTGTAATACCCAGAATCCGTAAAGAATTCTTCTCTTTGTGGTCTGCTATAATAGCTATAGGCCTTCATTAGATACCAGTGTACATCCTTAACAACCGTATCATTGGCAATCATAAAGGAATATTGACTTTTCCCAACATATTTAATAATATTTGCTTTAACGGAAGCTTCTTCACGTACTTCTCTTATAGCTGTATCATTATATTCTTCTTGGTCTTCAACAGTACCTTTGGGTAATACCCAGCCTTCGTATTTATGTTGATAAAGTAATAATATCTTACCTTTATGAATTACCACCCCGCCACAACTAACTGCTTCAATCATATAAATGCCTCCTAGCTTTTGGGTAATTCATCTTAACATTTTTCAAATAAAATGTCTCGTCTTAAAAAGTATACAATTTTTTCAAACTTTTTTCAACTGTATATTTTTAACTACTATACTTATATATTACCATAACTATAACTTGATTATAATTATAGGGGTTCGTATAACTATTATTTATTGATATATAGTTCAAAAAGCTGTTTTGCTATTGGTGCTGCATATTTCGTGCTTGTTCCAGAGTTTTCAACTATTACTGATACAGCTATCTGAGGGTTATTAGCTGGTGCAAATCCTACATACCATGCATGAGGTTTTTTCCCTGATACTTCAGCAGAACCTGTTTTTCCAGCAACATCAATACCTTGGACAGCGGATGTCTTACCAGTACCTTCACTTACAACCTTTTTCATGAACTCTTTTATTATACCTGCTTCTTCTACACTCATAAGTTCAGAATAGAATTCTGGCAGATTTTTAGTTATTAATTTTCCATTAGCATTTTCAACACTATCAATAAGATAGGGCTTCATTAATATACCACCATTAGCTATAGCAGAAGTTATTAGTGCATTATGGAATGGAGTTACTTCTGTTTCACCTTGTCCTATGGCTGTTTCTGCTATCTCTTTCACAGCAGATTCTTCACTTAGTTTAAATCTACTGGTTCTAAAATGTAATGGATAAGGGAGTAACGTATCAAACAATAAATCATTGGCAACATTTCTATAATTGTTCATATCTAAATTAGTTCCTATATGAGCAAATGCTGTATTACATGACATCTTAAATGCTTTTTCCAGATTTTCTTTTCCATGCTTTGTCTTTGAATAACAATGGATAGTAGTTCCTTCAAATACGTCTTTACCATTGCAAGTATAGGTATAATCCTTCCAACCAGGATTTTCTCTTATAAATGCTAATGCAGTAACTATTTTAAATGTAGAACCTGGTGGATACAAGCCATGAGTAGCCTTATTCAATAGTGGAGAATTTTCTTCATCATTATTTAACTTAGTCCAATTACTCTCAATATAATTAGGGTTAAAATCAGGCTTGGAAACCATACAAAGTATTTTCCCAGTTGATGGCTCTATGGCTACTATTGCACCTTTTCTATTGCCTAATAATTCATAAGCCTTCTTTTGTAGATCGGCATCTAAAGTAGTAACAACATTATCACCAACACTTTTTTTCTTAGATATTGACTGTACAGTTTTTTCTATTATCCCCACATTCGATTTCAGTAAATCATAATTCACTAAAGCCTCTATACCTGTTTTACCTTGATGGGAATAACCTACAATATGTGAAAATATATTTTCGTAAGGATATATTCTATATGACTTATCACCATCTACCATAGTTTCAGCTAAGACTTTTTTGTTAGTATCTAATATCTTACCTCTAACGATATTCTGTTCCAATTCTTCAATACGAGGATTGTAAGAATTAATGACTACATTTGTACTATCAACATAAACAAATTTGATGATGTTCACGATTAATATTACAAAAAGTCCTATGAATATATATGAAATATTATTTAAACTTTTATTATCTTTTCTGTTTACTTGTTCTTTTTTTCTTTTCATTTGTTTCACCCTTTTGATTCTTAATGTGAATACCTTCCAAGATACCTAACATTATTATTGACATTGTTAATGATGTACCTCCCGAACTTACAAAAGGTAAAGTAACTCCTGTAAGAGGTATAAGCTTGGTTACACCTGCAAGTATTAAGAACATCTGAAATGCAAACGTACAGCTTATCCCACTTGCCAATAATAAATAGAAGTTATCCTTTGTACCTTTAGCAATCTTGATACCACTTAAGAAAAATAAAGCCATTATTATAATTAATAATATTGAAAATATATTACCGAATTCTTCGCAGATAGCTGCAAATATTATATCTGTTTCAACAGCTGGTATAACTTTTGGCATACCTTTTGTCAATCCTTTACCAAAAAAACCTCCAGCACCTATTGCAAATAGTGATTGAGCTATCTGATATCCTTTTCTATCAATATCAGCCCAAGGATTGATCCAAGCTTCAACTCTGTCCCTTACATGAGAATAATACTTATAAGCTATGAATGAACCTACAATTCCCCCTGAAAGACCTCCTAAAAAATAAAAAGGTTTATTAGTAGATATATAAATAACCGAAATAAATATTATGAAAAATATTAAAGCGGTTCCTAAGTCTTTTTGATACACTAGTAAAATTATTAGTATCATTGATGGTATCGCTGCAATCACCACATGAATAATCTTATCTCTTTTTCTCATGTAAGCAGCTAAAAATAGAATAAACAGTATTTTTATTATTTCTGATGGTTGAAAGCTAAAATCTCCAATCAATATCCAGTTGGTAGCTCCATGTTTTTCAGTACCTACAAAGTTAACTATAACAAGAAATATTATTGAAATACCAATATAAACCCACTCCAACTTATCAAGAAAAGTGAACCTGTCAATAAATATAGGTACTATTATAGCAAATAGATATCCAAGTATAGCCATAAGAAATTGTCTATACCCAACATTGTAATCTATCCTTGCTAATATTATAAAGGATATGGATATTAGATATAAGGAAGTATTCCATAATAAATAGTTATACTCAGTATATAATTTTTTTAACAAGAACCAGATTATCATAAAAAACATAACTTGCTCTACATATAAAATCAATAAATCCAGTTTATGTTTATCAGATGCACCAATTAATATCATGAAACCAAGAAAATGTGTTATCAATAATGTTATTCTTTGATTTTTTAAATAAAAGTTTTCATTTGACCCCTGTGTCATAGATTTATTCTTTTTATTATTAACTGCTTTATATTTGCATCTATATAATTTATAACATAGATAAGTAAAATATATTGCTATTAATATAAATATAAATCTAGAAATATTAATTATTATCTCGAACATATGTTCCCACCTACTCTATACCTCTTAAAAAATGACCTCTATTAAATTCTTCCACACCAAGATTATCTAGTATGCTTTCTCTGTCATATTGTTTAACGTTACATATAATACTAAAAAACAATTTCATGATCTTAACTATCTGTTCTTTACTTTCACTAGTAAATTCTAATCTTAGATTACTGATGCCTAAATTATTAACTTTGTCTAATTGGTCTAATAATATTAATGGACTTGAGTTATAAATAACATTAATACAATTAATACATCTTCTATCTACTAGAAACTTTTTACCATATCTATCCTTTAAATAATATTTTTTATTATTATAACATAACTTCTTATTATTACTAGTATTATTTACAACACATTGCTTTGATACCATTAGAGGAAGATATCCATAAACCATTATTTCGGATTGTCTTGTGTCTAAATCGTTGATTTCTCTATTGTGTAGTTCAGGTGACAATGTTATACGTGATGCCCCTTCATTTTTCCAAGCAGATATCGTCTCATTGTTAATAATGTTCATGTTATAATCAATGATAATTTGTTTGTTGGTACCTTTCAGCAAATACATTTCACCGTATGTTCTAATCAAATAGCCTTTAATATCTAATTTTTCCATTTGTTTAAATTTCGTCATGTATCTCTTTTGGATAGTTTCATCAAATACTCTTGGCAGAGCTATAAATACATTTGCATTATAATTTCTACAGATATCAATCATTCTCTTGATATCTTCTATCTCTATTAGTTCACTCTCAATGTATATATCTTTTACATTAAAATCTTTTATAACTTCTAATTGTTCCATATTCCTGATTAAAACATTTACATTACACTCAGGCATCTTCACTGTTTTTTTGTCAATCTTATAATCAGGTAATTTTTTAGGTTCTCTTCTATATGAATCCAAAATCATTTGTTCTAGGTTCTCTAAAGCATTTCTTCTAAGTTTATTGATCTCACTGATAGGAATGAATATATTATCATCAATGTTTACATTCTTCATTACTAATTCAAATGGAAAATCCCCAGTTTTTTTGATCTGTTTAATTATTCTTTCTTGAGTAAGGGATTGATTTTTAGCTTTTTCAGCAATGCATCCTGATTCTCTAATATTAAAATTGTTATAATTCAATTCCAATTCAATTACTTTGCCTTCATTAACTTTTAAATTACCTTCTACCTTTAACTTTTTATTTACTTTGATGATATTATTACCTATGTCATCATAAGTCTGTTTATTTTTTACCCTATAAACCAAATTACCTGGAAGGATATATTTATTATAGTCTTTTAGAGTGATATTAGGACTATCTGATGGCTTTTTGATAGTAACAGAAGGGAAAGGTTCATTACCTGTCCATATCTCTAATTTATCACCTTTATTCACTTTACCATTTAATTTTATTTCTATTGTTCTGCTTTTTTTATTAACATTAGTAACTTTTCCTATATGAGCACCTTGGTTATTAGGCTTTTTCATTGACATTATATCTGATTTATTATTGTAGTACCCTGTAGAGAAGCCACCTCTATTGTATATTTCAAGAAGTAATTCCATATCTCTTTTATCTACATTATAACCATTAGGATTTTCATAATATCTATCTATATATTTTCTATATACTGATGTGACAGAAGCTACATATTCTGGACTTTTCATCCTACCTTCAATTTTAAAAGATGTTATTTCAGCATTAATCAATTCGGGTAATAGATCAATTGTTGCAATATCTTTTGGACTTAGTAAATACTTGCCTCCTGAATGATTAATCTTTTCAGCCTCTTCATATAGTGCATAAGGTAATCTGCATGTTCCTGCACATCTTCCCCTATTTCCACTTCTACCGCCTAAAATACTACTCATTAGACATTGACCTGAATATGAATAACACAATGCGCCATGAATAAAACATTCAATTTCTGTGTCTGTATTGCTAGTAATATATTTTATTTCTTTTAGACTTGATTCTCTACTTAATACAACTCGTTTGAAACCTAATTCATTAAGGTATTTTACTCCTTGCAGGTTATGAATTGTCATTTGAGTACTTGCATGTATCTCTAAATCCCTAAATCTATCTCTAATGAGTTTACATATGCCAAAATCTTGTATGATTAAAGCGTCAACTCCTGCTTCATAAATAATATTAATATAATTAATAAGCTCCTCTATCTCTTTGTCCTTAAATAGAGTATTAACAGTTACATATATCTTTACACCTCTTAGATGGCAATACTTTATAGCTTTTATTAATTCTTCTGTATCAAAGTTAGAAGCATATGCTCTAGCACTAAATTGCTTACCTCCAACATAAACAGCATCACAACCAGCATTAATTGCTGCAATCATACTTTCAAATGAGCCTGCTGGTGATAATAATTCTGGTTTATCGTTCATAAATTTCACCTTTCTCTATATAACTAAGCTTAAAATGCGGCTATCTAATTTCTTATTGTTGAAACCGCAATCATTATTTACTTTCTTGTGTAAAACAAAAGTAGTAATATACATTATATTACTACCCGTTTTCTAAATCAAATGTTTCTATGTATTCATCTAGTTCTGCCTTATAATTTTCCATGTCTTCTTCTAATCTGTCTGCCCGTTCAATTAGTTCGTTCTTATCAGCTTCTAATTTATGTATTGTTTCTTGTAATCTCTCAATCTCACGTTCTTTTTCTAGTATCAGTTCATCTTTTAATTTAAAAGATTTTTCTAGATTTACAGTACCTTCTTTTGTCTTAAAATAATCATCAGCAATATTGATTGCTAATAATATAGACATTAATCTAGTATTAAGAAATTGTCCGTTCTCCGAAGCCTTTAGTTCATCTAGTTTATTATTGATATAAAGAGCCACTCTTTGAATATATTCTTCGCTCTCGTCCCCAGATAATGTATATACATTACCACCAATTATTACTTTTGTATTATTCTTTGGTGACATACTAGACCCCCTTTACTACTTATTAAAGCTTGTTCCATTATTAGCATAACCAATATACTATAAATATTCTATGCAACATTTAGTACGGCTACTTAATGTTAAAACTTTTAATTATAATTAATGCTATTATAACACAAAGAAACAATAATTGACAATTAAGAATTATTGTTTCTAAGTATATATAGTTCCTTATGTTATTATAACACAATTATTATTCATATATAATATAAAACTATACTACGTCACTTAAGACATTAAGTACTAGGTTGTTATCTGTTGTCACCCCATCATCATTATTCCAAGTAATCACGATACCATTTGTATCATCAGCTTCTGATAGCGTTTCTATCTCACTGTAGGTTACATTATGCAATCTTTTTGCTTCAATAATACTCATTTTGACTATTTTATATACTTCATCATGCTGTCCGTACAAATAAAAATGGTAGTACCCTTTTTCTATCTGTTCTTCAATGATTTTCTTAGTCATCTGACGAACCTTGCTAATCATCTTATAACTCACTACCACTTCATCGTATGTTTTTAGATCCTTTGCTTTTTTACCTAAAGGAGTTATTATGTATTTTAGAGCTCTGGAGTTAATCTGCTGTACATTGATATATCCTTTATTAATCATATCCTGTAGAATCCCATTGATAGAACCAAGGGATAAACCTAAATCTTTAGCTAATTGTCTTTGGGTCACATGTTCATTATTGCTAATCTGACTTAGCAACTGTAATTCTCTATCCATAATGTTCCCCCCATATATAAATAAATTTCATATTTAACACTATGTATAGTTTAATATTATTGGAAGAAATTGTCAATAGTTAGTTATCATTGGTATAATCATTACTACAATCTATTCCAAAATGTTTATAACATAGTGACGTAACCGTCCTGCCTCTGGGAGTTCTATTAATATAACCAAGCTGTATCAGATAAGGTTCATAAACATCTTCAACTGTCCCTGACTCCTCACCAATGGTTGCTGCAAGAGTATCTAGACCTACAGGTCCTCCATTATATTTTTCTATCATAGCAAGTAACATCTTCCTATCGTTTTTATCCAAACCGCTTTTATCAACATCTAGTAGATCAAGCGCATAATCAGCTACTTCTTTAGTTATATCACCTTTGTATTTGACTTGGGCAAAATCTCTAACACGTTTTAGCAATCTATTAGCAAGTCTAGGTGTACCCCTAGACCTTCTTGCTATTTCCACAGCCCCTTTTTCATCAATATCTATACCTAAGACACAGGCTGACCTTTTTACAATGTCTGTTAATTCATCTAAGGTATAGAACTCCAATTTATTGATAACACCAAATCTATCTCTTAAAGGTGATGTTAAAAGTCCTATACGCGTAGTTGCTCCTACCAAGGTGAATCTAGGCAAATCAAGTCTTATTGACCTTGCAGATGGACCTTTGCCTATAACTATATCAATAACAAAATCCTCCATAGCAGGGTACATAACTTCCTCTACCTGTCTATTCAGTCTATGTATTTCATCTATAAAAAGTATATCTCCTTCTTGAAGATTATTAAGTATAGCTGCCATATCTCCAGGCTTCTCTATTGCAGGACCTGAAGTGATTTTTAGATTTACTCCCATCTCATTTGCTATGATATTGGACAACGTTGTTTTACCTAATCCTGGAGGACCATATAACAATACGTGATCAAGAGGTTCTTCTCTCAGCTTAGCTGCTTCAATAAAAACCTTCATGTTCTCTTTTGCTTTTGCCTGTCCAATATAATCGGATAACAATTTTGGTCTTAGGTTTTGCTCTATCTTCAAATCTTCATCCATTAGTTCTGTTGTAATAATTCTTTTTTCCATTATTAATTTACTCCTTTAACAGCATGATTAAAAGCTTGCTAACTTCCCTAATGCACCTTTGATAATATCCTCTGCTGTAGTTGTTTCTGTTATCTCAAGCGTTCTTACTGCTTTTACTGCTTCAGTACTTGTATAACCAAGGCTTACCAAAGCGGCTATAGCATCATTTTTAGCATTAGAAGTTAAAGCTAACTGACTGTTACCTTCTATTTCTGCACCTACACTATCACTATAATCTTTTAATTTTAATTTATCCTTAAGTTCCAATATGAGTTTTTGAGCTGTTTTCTTACCTATTCCTGGTGCCTTTGATATAGTCTTCACATCATCTGCTATAACAGCAAATCTTAATTCATCAGGAGTAATCGTAGATAGTACTCCAAGTGCACCCTTAGGTCCTATACCATTAACAGTTATCAGTTTCTTGAACACTTCCAAGTCATCTCTTGTTATGAAACCATATAATAACATGGCGTCTTCTCGAACATATAAATAAGTATGCATTTTAATATTCTCACCGATACAAGGTAAATCCTGTATTGCAGACATTGAAATCTTTATTTCATATCCTATATTCTGTGATTCTACAATTATAAAATCATCACCAACAAATTCTAATGTTCCTTTTATGTACGATATCAATCCCTCACCTACTTTTACAATAATATGTTAGAACGTTTGTTCCTATTATACTTGATTTTGCCACCTATTACAAGTTTTACTAAAATCTTTCTCTAATATTTTAGCTGCCTGGATTATGACTAACCAGTTAGCTACTTGGTAATAACTATAATATATCTAATAAAAAACTTATATTTCACATTAAGGAGGTATTGCAATTGTACGAATCTGACTCATATTGGATCAAATCAACACCTTCAACTAATTATCCTACTCTTGAAGAGGATATTTCTGTAGATTGTGTTGTAATTGGAGGTGGTATCACTGGAATAACTACTGGTCTCCTATTACAGCAGCAAGGTCTCAAAACCATTATAATAGAAAAAAACAAAATATGTCTAGGAACAACAGGACATACAACTGGTAAAATAACATCTGGGCATAATCTTATATACTCCTATCTTATAGATACTTTTGGTAAAAAACTTGCTAAACAATATGCCGATGCTAATCAGCAAGCCATAAGATTTATTATTGATACAGTCAAGAAATATGATATTGATTGCGACTTATGTATTGAACCCTCTTATGTATATACTACTGATGAAGACAATGTAATAATGATAAACAAAGAACTGGTAGCGGCACTTAGTCTTGGATTACCAGCAGAATATGTTGATTTGACTGACCTTCCATTTGGTATAGAAGGTGGAATAAGATTCTTGAATCAAGCCCAATTCCATCCAAGAAAATATATATTAGAACTTGCTCGTATTTTTGAGGAAAATGGAGGAACTATCTATGAAAATACTCAAGCAATTAATATTGAACCTAGAGAAAGTATTGTTACAACTACCTCTAATACCATAACTGCCAAAAATATTGTTATAGCAACTCATTATCCCTTTTATTCAAAAGGTCATTTATATTTTGCTAAGATGTCCCCTTATACCTCATATGTTGTTGGTGCTTCAGGTCATACAAAACTAAAAAAAGGTATGTATATTAGTTGTGATAGGGATACACGGTCTTTCAGATATCTGGACACTCATAATGACAGGTTATTATTTATAGGTGGACAATCTCATAAAACAGGTCAAAGTGAAGATGAGAATTATAATTACACAATTTTAATGGACTATATTAATAAGTTATACAACGATGTTTCTATAGATTACAAATGGCTGGCACAGGATTATATTACTATAGACAAAGTACCTTACATTGGTCTTTTATCTAATGATTACGATAATATTTTCGTTGGGACAGGATATGGAAAATGGGGTATGACCAATGGTACAGTTGCAGCAATGATCATCAAAGACTTAATTACCAAGGAAACCAATCCTTGGAAAGATGTATTTAATCCATCCCGCTCTTTTACTCTTGATAGCATAAGAAACATGTTTGCAGATTCAGTTAATACTAGTGGAGAATTTATTGCAAGCAGATTCAAAAACAGTAAAGAAGAAATAGAAAACTTAAAACCCACTGAAGGCAAAGTTATAAAAGTAGATAATATAACCATTGGTGCATATCGTGATGAAAACAATAGATTATATCTACTAGATACTACCTGTCCACATATGAAATGCAAAGTACAATTCAATGATGCTGAAAAAACATGGGATTGTCCTTGTCATGGTTCCAGATTCAACTATGATGGAACATTCATTGATGGACCTGCCAACAGAGACCTGAAAAAAATAGAATTGGATACTGAGGATGATTATGAAAAAGAATAAAATATATAAATTGTGTAACCCTGTATGTCTGCAAGGTAGTATTGAAAAACAGAATTATTTCGAAGGCTGGTATTATAAATGTGTAGATGCCAGCAATAACTACTCTTGTGCATTTATTCCAGGAATTTCAACTAGTACTTCTAAGTACAAACGCCATGCATTCATTCAATTTATTGATAATTCCAATGCTCTGCCCTTATACATTCCATTCTCCATAAAATCATTTTCCTATTCTGATGAACCATTTGTACTTAATATTAGTAACTGTGTTTTTTCAGATTCAAAAATGATAATAAACATTGACCATAATGATTGTAAAATTAAAGGTAAAATTGTTTTTGGTGATTTTACTGATATCGATAGAAATATTAAAATGCCTACCATAATGGGTTATTATAGATATATTCCATTCATGGAATGTTTCCACAGTATAATTAGTTTGTCTCATTCTTTGAAAGGGTATCTGAAAATAAATGATAGGACTATAGATTTTAATAATGGTACAGGTTATTTGGAAAAAGACTTTGGCACATCTTTTCCCAAAAGATGGATCTGGGTACATTCCAATACCTTTAATGTAAAAGATACTTGCTTAATGTGTTCAATAGCATCCATTCCATTTATCAGTAAGACTTTCACAGGATTGATATGCATATTGTATGCAGCAGGAAAAGAATATAGATTTGCAACTTATCTAAAAGCAAAAATCACAAAACTTCTTTGTTCCAAAAATAATCTGCACATAGAATTGTCCCAAGGTAATTATAAATTGGAAATCAGAAGTATGTGCAGCGATAATAACATACTTATAGCACCTAAAAATGGCAACATGAACCGAAAAATCATAGAAAGTATGTCAGCAAAAATCAAAGTCAAATTATTAAAAGATGATTATGTCATTTTTGAATCTATTACTCATAATGGATGTGTGGAATATAACTGATATACCACACATCTTATTTTTTAAACTAATTTATTGTTTATCTTATATATAATGTCTTCTACAACACATTTAATTGGTGGACTTATATTATCTGGCAGGTTGTTTACATCAAAGAATTTTATATCTTTTGTTTCAATACCATCTATTTTGATTTCACCTTCATAAGTTCTAGTATAATAAGTGATGCAAACCATATATACTTCGTCTCCATTAGGGTATATATAGTGTTGATCAGGTCCAGAATATATATTGAATAATTTTAAATCAGACGCTGTTAAACCAGTTTCTTCAAAAACTTCTCTTATTGCTGCATCTTCTACTGTTTCTCCTAATTCTATTGCGCCACCAGGTAACCCCCATGTGTCATTATCACCTCTATACTGCATTAAAAACCGGTCGTTACCATCAATCAATACAGCTCCTGCTGTACTTAAGATTATAGGTCTATTCCCAACCTCTTTTCTCAGTTCGTGTATGTAATCTCCCATTTATTGAACCCTCCGTATCTTTAGTCAAATATAGGCTCTAACAGTTCCTTTTCTCTAGCCTTAAAACACATCTCAATCTGTTCTTTGGTATTCCTGCCTAGAGATAACTGGGGTAAATTATCAGAATCAAAGAATTCAGCCTCACAAGTCTCTATGTTATTTATGTACTCTCCTTCAATATAATCACATTCAACAAATATTTTATATATGGAATAAGGGTAATCATCATCGACATGTTTATTCCTGTCAAGAACAGCTATAATACGTTTTGGTGATACTACTGCTCCAGCTTCTTCCATAGATTCTTTTTTAGCATTTTCCGATACACTAAGGTCTATATCAGCATATCCTCCAGGTAGTGACCATTTATTGTCCTTATTCTCTTTAACCATTAATATCTTGTTATTGTTAAATATAACAGCTCTAACATCTATTTTAGGCGTTTGATAGCCTGTTTCATTAGCGAAAAGTGTCCTGATTTTTGTATTACTGATCTGGGTATATTCACTCATTATTTCAACACTGATTTCTCTTATTCTCTGGAATCTTTCAATATCAAATTCATTTTTTGAATATGCCAGACCTGATTGTGATATTGCCTGTAGTTCTTTAGCCCATTGTAACCATTGTTTCTCCATTTTTAGCCCTCCTTACTTGTTATAATCATAGAACATTTTTTATAACTTATTTCATTATATATTTTTTTATCTTATTTGTATATACTAGGATATTTTAATTATATAGTAAATAGTAGAAGATAATTTGATTCTATAATATATTTGATAAGGATAATTTTTCATTAGAGGGGAAAAATATAGATAATAAAGTTTAATATTCGTAATTATCTTTTAATAATATGTTATAATTTTTTGCTTTAATTATGAGTATATATGTAATATAATAATTAGGTAGATTCAACCAATTAATATTAAACTTTTCAAGTATGATACTTGGCATTTATTTTTGATAGTGAATGCTAAGTAAAAAAACAAAATATAATTAGTAATAATTATATGGACAGGAGAATTATAATGAATAAAGAAAATAACCATGATTGTAATTGTAACCATGACCATACTTCAAAACATGAAGATTGCCATTGCCATGACCACGAAGATGATTGTTGTAACCACGAACATGAACACCACCATGAGACTATAACATTAACTTTGGATAATGACGAAAATATTGAATGTCTAGTATTAGGTGTCTTTGAAGCAAATGAAAAAGAATATATTGCTTTACTTCCAGAAGACGAAGATGACGTTCTACTTTATAGATATTCTTCCTCAAACGACGAAGACGTTGAACTTGCAAACATTGAAGATGACGATGAATTTGATATAGTATCCAAGACATTTATGCATTTGATTGAAGAAGAAGATAGCAATGAGGACGATGAATAATAAAAAATAAAAGGCGATTTCATAATAAATATTAAAAATATTGTTATGAATCGCCCTTTTTTTACCTATATGAAAATTACCTTATCAATTTCTTACTTGTCCATTACCATAGATCACATACTTGGTAGTTGTAAGCTCTCTAAGCCCCATAGGACCTCTTGCATGAAGTTTTTGTGTACTTATACCTATCTCGGCACCAAAACCAAATTCAAAGCCATCTGTGAACCTGGTAGATGCATTCACATATACTGCGGCGGCATCTATTTCATTCAAAAATCTTCTGGCATTAGTATAGTTTTCTGTAATGATTGATTCTGAATGCTTAGTATTATTCTTATTTATATGATTGATTGCTTCATCAATATTATTAACTACTTTTACGGATATCTTGTAATCCAAGTACTCTGTTCTATAATCTTCTTCAGAAGCTTCTTCAATATCCGTTACTATAGATTTTGCAACATTATCCCCTACAATAGTTACATTATGTTTTCTTAGAGCCTTACAAGCCATAGGTAAAAATTCTTTTGCTACATCACCATGAACCACAAGGCTTTCACATGCATTACATACTCCTGGTCTTTGAGTTTTTGCATTAACAAGAATATCTTTTGCCATTTCTAGATTAGCTTCCTTATCAACAAAGATATGGCAATTACCTACACCTGTTTCTATTACAGGTACAGTGCTGTTGTTTACAACTGCTTGAATTAATCCTGCACCACCTCTAGGAATTAAGACATCAAGATATTCATTGAGTCTCATCATATTTGTAGCTGTCTCTCTGCTGGTATCTTCTATAAGTGATACTGCATCACTTGGCATATCTGCACTGACAAGTGCATTTTTAATAATCTCAATAATCTTAAGATTAGAGTTTATTGCTTCTTTACCACCTCTTAGGATTACTGCATTTCCTGTTTTAAAACATAAAGCAAAGGCATCTACAGTAACATTTGGTCTTGCTTCATATATTATTCCAATAACTCCAAGTGGTACTATTTTTTTACCTATCTCCAAATCATTAGGTCTCTTTTTCATCCACATTACTTCGCCAATAGGGTCATCTAATTGAATAATCTGTTCAATTCCTTCAGCCATAGATTTTATGCGATTAGAATCAAGAGTCAATCTGTCGACCAAAGAACCTTTTATACCATTTTTCTCTGCATTAAGCACATCGATCTTATTAGCCTCAATGATAGCTTTTTCATTTAATAATAAAGCATCAGCAACAGCCTTCAAGCCTTTGTTTTTATCAATTGAAGAAAGTCCTGATAAAACATAACTGGCTTTTTTGGCTCTTTGCCCTTTGATATTTAATTCTTCCATGTCTATTCACCTCTTAAATTATTATAGTCTAGTATTTTTGTGACGTATTTCTTATCTTTTTTAAATCTCTTGGGATTCAGTAAAAATATAATCTGGCTTTACATCATAAACATCGGATGGAACACTATCCAATAGCTGATAATTATAACATATAGCTACTATATTAAATGCTTTTCTAAACTTGAATAGATATCTATCATAATAGCCTCCACCAAAACCAATTCTATTTTTAGATTTATCAAAAGCTACACCAGGCATAACGAATAAGGATTTCCCTGTTGGAACACCTTCAATCAAAGTTTTTGGTTCCAATATGTTGAATTTACCTCTTTTTAGATCCTTCATCGAGTTAATATAGTAAAATTTGATAATGCCCTTCTCTTCAACTTTTGGAACTGCAACTAATTTATTATCATCCCAAGCTTTTTTTATTATTTCTAGAGTATCTACTTCATTGAAGTTACTTACATATATGAATAGATCATAACATTCTTTATATACTCTACTATTTATTATTTTATTATATATTGCCTTGCTTTTATTAATAACATCATCCTTAGACATTTTACTTCTTTTATCTAAATAGCTTTCTCTTATTTCTTTTTTAATCATCTCTTGTTTTTAGGCTTTAACGGAGTAATATTGCCTTTTTCATCTTTTAACTTTATTGTATTCATAGTACTTTTGAAATTTTTTCTTACAGCATTTAGATACTCTTCTCTAAGGAGTGATTGTTCAATTTTTTCTTCATCAGTAAGTCCTTCGATTTTATTTTTTTTATAAAGTTCATTTATACGGTCAATTTTTTTCTTTTCCATATTTTCCTCCTGTCATTCTTATATCACAAAATAGTCATATTACAGTTATGTGCTTATTACATCTATTCTAATCTCTAATAGGTAACTAATCAAGTTGTTTCTTGAAAAAAATCTATAAATATATGAATTGATAATAATTATTATAAATTATTTTATTTTTTTTTCAACTATATTTGTATTTTTTCGAGGTTAATATCAAATAATAAGTTTAGTCCAACAATATTTCATTACTTTGGAGTGAATAATATGATAAAAAAAATAATGATACCTTTAGTAATATTTATAATGATTTCAACTAGTTGTTCAAATAGTGAACAAAAGGATGAAAAAGCTAATTCAACCCTTGTGAATAAGTCATTAAAATATCAGCTAGTCAATATTACTGATGAGATAATTAATCTTCTAGAAAAAAAAGACTACATTAAATGTTATGATGAATTAATGGATTTTCATGAGAAAGCCAACGAAGTAGGAATATACTATATTACTGATAATGATGAAAATGCAGTTGATTTCAAAGCTTTGATAAATGAGTTAAGTAAAAATATATCTGATGAAGCTGATAAACAAAAAATACAAAAAGTTGCAATTGATGTTGAAAAAAGTCAGATAAAACTATTGACTCAGATGGCATCGGAAGGTGGCGGCAAAGAAGAATCATCTGAATCACAAGGTGAAGATAGTTCTAAGTCCAGCGGTTCAAGTGAAAGTGAAGAAAGCAGTGATGACTCTTCAAGTAGCTCTGAAAGTGAGTCAAGTTCTGGTAAGTCAGAATCTGAGCCATCAGAAGAGATTATACTTCCACAAGAAGAATTATTAAAGAACTATCCTGAATTAGTTACTACAGATAACGACCTAGCTATTCAAAATAAAGCATCTGATCTGTATAAATACTGTAGTTATATATTAACATTGGAAGAAAACGATAAAAAGGCTGGCTTAATCAAGTTAAAATATTACTTATATAAGATTAAGAATCTAGCTAAATTAAAGAAATTCGATGATATAGGTAAATTTTATACCAAGCTGGAAAGTGAATGGAAAATGGAGTTAGAAAATGCTCAAAAAGTCAGTGAAAAGGATGCTAAGATCGTTAATTCCATTATTGATAATTTAATGAGCCAAATCAAAGAAAAAAATATACCGGTAATTGATATATCCAATAAGATAGCTGTAAAATCAATTAATAATTTAATTGATAAAACCAGCTAGATAACTAGCAATTATAATAAAAGGAACTTTTTAACATGATACATTATTTTTAAAAAATTTGGTCTAGTAAATAAATGTATTATTGAAAAGTTCCTTTTTTTATACTTAATTAATCTACATACACTTGAATAGCGTCAATCTCCTGTCCATACATTCCTGCATACCCATTATTAGAATCATAGGTACTATATCCTGTTACCCAAGATAACCATCTATTACTGTTTTTCAAGTGAACTCTATAATGTACAGTTTTTCCAGTATCAGTCTTCATCATTAATCCATCTATAGGTTTTCCTTTTACACCTGCATAATCGTTTCTATTTTTTACTGCTGACAACCAACTTCCACCTTTAACATGAACTTTGTAAGTTATATTTCCACTTGATAAGTTTGCATATACACAATCTATAGCTCGTCCAAAAATACCTGCATAATCTTGTTTGTCAGTTACATTTGCCAACCATTTTTTACCTACATTTTCGTGTACTTGATAAGTAACATTTATATTACTTTGAGAACTACCTTTTGCTTTGTAGTAATAGGCACAGCTTATGCTTCCATTCCACTGGGATAATTTAGTTTTACTATACCCTGGATCCATTATATAGACTTCGCTACTACTGCAATAATCAACTGCTATAGAATGACCATTATTATTGACTCTTACCTCTACATAATAACCATCATTTAAAAGATCCCTAATTTGCTTATGAATAGATGTAAATGAAGAATATGTAAAATCTTTCCTACCTACTTGATAAAAATTAGGAGAATTAGATTGGGTTGTAGCTGATGAACTTAGATTTCCATCTAAATTGATATCAGAATGGTGACTAATAAATCCAGCATTTTCATATCTGTCTACTAGAGTACCTGGATTAAAATTACTCTCATTTTCAACACCAGCATGAACCATCAAAATTGCTAAAGATGTAATCTTACATCCCCAAGCACCCATTGTTCCATTATCACCAACTTTTTTGTCTGTCCATCTACTATCATATTGTTTCCAAGTTTTATAGTTACCATAAGCATTTGATGTAATATTAGTTGCACCTAAACTCATGCCCATAAAAGTTGTTAGAATTAGTAAACTACATAAAATTTTCTTTAAACATTTTCTCATATTGACCTACCTCCATATTATTTTAATTATCCAGTTGATAATTATGTAAGTTTATGCCAAATAAATTATTTCTTCTAAAAATATCTCCCCCTATATATCAAATTATTAATATTGCCATAATTATTCTACACCTTTAAATACAATTGTCAAACTATTTTTCAACATTCTTTTATTTTCAACACTTTTTTGTATTATTTAACAAGAGTATACAATATAAATTAACATATATATCTATAATATTCAGTTATCTAACGTCATTTTTATATAAAATAATATTTTTTCCTTTTAACTATAAAAAAACTTCTGGATAATATTTATTCTAATATTACCAGAAGTTTTTATTTAACTGAAACTATTAAATTTATTTTTTTGCTGTAAATAATGTACCTACCTGTTCTCCATATACTATTTTTTCAATAACATTATCAACACTGGCATTGGCTATAACCATATCTATTCCATTGCTTGTAGCTATCTTGGCTGCAGCTATTTTGGTAGCCATACCGCCTGTTCCAACAACTGAACCTGCACCACCTGCCATATGCTGTACATCATCAGTTATCTCAGATACTTCAGTAATAAGTTTGGCATCATTATTCTTTCTTGGGTCTTCTTCATATAAACCATCAATATCAGATAATAAGATTAATAAATCAGCCCTTACAAGCTTACTCACGATAGCTGATAATGTATCATTATCTCCATAAACAATCTCTTCTGTAGCTACAGTATCATTTTCATTGACAATAGGGATTGCACCCATTTTTAATAACGCATTAAGAGTGTTTTGTGCGTTTTGTCTTCTAACAGGTTGGTCTATGAGATTTTTGGTTATAAGAATCTGAGCTACATTTTGATTATATTCACTAAATATCTTTTGATAAATCATCATCAAATTCGCTTGTCCTACTGCTGCTACAGCTTGTTTTTCCTCTAAGCAATTAGGTCTGCTTGGTAAATTCATTGTTTTAGTTCCTACAGCAATAGCACCCGATGTAACCAGTATTACATCTTTTCCCATGTTCTTTAGATCAGTTATCTCTCTAATCAATCTTTCCAATCTAAAGTAATTTATTTCACCTGTTTCTTCATAAGTTAATGATGATGACCCAACTTTAACTATTACCTTTTTCTTGTCTTTCAATCTTTCTCGTACAGTCATTATATATTCCACCTTATATTTTTAAGTGTTTTATGTGATTTATGTATTTTATTAAGTAAATAGTACTTCATATAGTTTTTTACTATATTACAGTAATAAACTTCTTCTATTTTACATGACAATGTTAAAATAATCAAGGAAAATAAGTTCCATTATATTTATTTTATTGTTATAATAGGCTTATGGAAAAATTAGGTTCCAAATAATAATCTGAGAGGTGATATCGTATGGATATTAAAACAGCCATTAGTAAACTTAATGAAGCTGATGACAAACTACACGCTATAGAGCATGCACTTGCTCTTATACAATGGGATGCTGCAACTGGAGCACCAAAAAACAGTGTTGAAGGAAGAGCTAAAACTTTATCTATATTAACAGGTGAATACTATAAAACTCTTGTAAATGATGAATTAAATGAACTTCTATCTCTATTAGAGGATAATAAAAATGAACTTGAGTATGTAACACTTCGTAAAGCAGAAGAGTTTCGTAATGAATATGACAAAATAGCAAAAATACCTGTTGAGATAGTTACAGAATATACAGAAGTCCAAGCTAAAGCTAGCGCTGCTTGGGAAGACGCTAAAATTAAAAGTGATTTTTCAATATTTGCTCCACATCTTGAAAAAGTTATTGAATTCAGTAAGAAATTTATTGAATACAGAGGTTACACTAAACACCCTTACAATACTTTATTAGACGATTATGAAAAAGGATTGACTACTGATGATTTAGATGAATTCTTTAGTGAACTTAAGAATTCTATTGTACCTCTAGTTGCTAGAATCAAAGAATCAAAAGTTACAATCAACGATGATTTTATCAAGAAAACATACCCAACCAAAGAACAAGAAGCACTCAATAAAAAATTATTGAAATCACTTGGGTTCAATATGGATTCTGGTATGATGGCAGTAAGTCAACATCCATTTACTACTAATTTCAATAGAGATGATGTTAGGATAACAACTCATTACTTTGAAAATAATCTTTTACCAGCACTGTTTAGTACATTACATGAAGGTGGTCATGCCATATATGAACAGAATATTGGTGAAGAATTGAATTTCACATCACTTGGTACTGGTACTTCCATGGGTATACATGAATCTCAATCTCGTTTTTTTGAAAATATAGTTGGAAGATCTCACTCTTACATAGAATATCTATATCCAATTATAAAAGAGGCTTTTCCAGAACATTTTAAAGATGTTACCTCTGAAGACCTTTATGAAGCTGCTAATAAATCTGAGCTTTCTTTAGTCAGAACTGATGCAGACGAACTTACTTATTCACTTCATATTATGATTAGATATGAAATAGAAAAATTACTATTTGAGAATAAGATACTAGTAAGTGATTTACCAGAAATATGGAATAAGAAATATGAAGAATATATGGGATTAACTCCGCAAAATGATGCTGAAGGTATTTTGCAGGATGTGCATTGGTCAGAAGGACTATTCGGCTATTTCCCATCATATGCACTTGGTAATGCTTATGCTTCTCAATTTGCCAATAAGATGAAGGAAACAATAGATTTTGAAAAAGATCTTAAGCAAGGTAATTTAGAAAACATCAGAGAATGGTTAAAAGAAAACGTCCATAAATATGGAAAATTATTAACTCCAAGTGAGATAATAGAAAAAGCAACTGGAGAACCACTTAATGCCAAGTATTTTATTGATTATCTAGAAGATAAATACAGCAAAATATACGATCTATAATTTTAATTGATTATTAAATCAATAATCTTAACACTGAAAAAGAGAGGTTAATCCTCTCTTTTTACAGTTATTCCCACTTATTGACGACTACCATCTCACTACCTTCTTTTGGTATATTCTTATCTACATTATCGCTATATCCTAATTTTATTGTATCAGAATTCTTCATACCAATATAACCTTTAACCAATTTTATCTCATAGACATTGTCTTTTTTAATACCAGTTATCTCTCGTATATATTCAAATGACCAATTCTCCCCATCACCTATATACTTATGAAGATATCCGTTAATCACCACATAATCTACTCCACAATCTGCCCAATTAGAATTCCTATATCCTGTCTTATTATCATTGTCCACATCAATATAGATATAATTCTCCTTACTCACTTCTTTTTCCTGTACCATGATATTCAAATAGTACTTATCAATGTAAGCATACAAACTAAATATTTCATTATCTGCAACTGGTTCTATACCAATCCAATCAGTTGTTAAACCATCAAGTTTAATATGTGGTTCTGAAGCTATCAATTTCTTGGTGACTTTCTCACTCCAACCGCTAATTGTATAAGAATTCTTGCTTCGAATACGATATGAGTACTCTCCTCCTGTTTGGGCGTCCATATCCTTATAGCTAGTTGAATCAACAGAAATAATTTTATTGTTTATTTCAATATCATAAGAAGTAGCTCCTTTTACTCCTTTCCATTCTAAAGAAATATAATCAATAGTAGGTTGAACAACTAGGGATGAAGGTGTTTCTAAATCTTGGTATACAGCCCCAACATGATTAGCCGTAATCATTCCTTGTAAAGCTGAAGGCAAATATATGACATCATTATTAATAAACCCAATCTTTAATTCATTCTTATTGCTATTATCCAGTAACTGAAAATCTATATATCCTTCTATCATATTACTTTCTGAAATGATATTAGCTTCCCCAATATCTTTCCAAGACCAATTTTCTCCATTACCTGTATACCTTGAAACATAGTTATCATATAACAAGTAATCTGCGCCTGACTGCTGCCATTCTAATACATTATAACCAGTACTACTTCCATCAATATCCAAATAAATATTGCTTTCACCGTTCAATTTCTCTCCTTGTATAAGAAAGTACAAACCTTTTTTATCTTGTAATGTATAGATTTTTATGTTATTTTTTTCATCATAAGCACTTAACATGAGTTCATTCCAATCTTCATTCCTGCCATCAACATTAATCTTAACATTGTCAGCCAATGTCTCCCTTGTGAATGGTTTACTCCATGAACTCACTACATCATCATTAATAGCCCTTATTCTATACGAATACGTAGTATTTGGAATTAATCCTATATGTTTATATTCACTTTTTTGACTGGTACCAATTATCTTGCCATTAACTTCTATTTCGTACTTTTGTGCTCCATAAACAGGTTCCCACTTCACATCAATACTCTTAGACCCTGAAAAAAACTCTACATGTTCTGGACTATATAACTGTTGAGCAGTATCTGTTAATACTTTATATCCTGATATCATGTCTTTTCCTTCAGCTGGTATACAGTTACTATCATCTATCATGAAACCTAATCCAATCTCACGAGGTTGTTTGAAATCAAATAGTGATATGTCTATTTTAACTTCTAGTATTTCTTTTGTCTTAACAATAGACACTTCTCCTATGGGAGACCATTTCCAATCACTTCCATTACCTATATATCTACTGATTGTTTCTCCATCAATGAGATAATCTGCTTTAGGATAATTCCATGGTAGTGATTTGTATCCAAGACTATTCTCATTACCACTATCAATATAAATGATATCCTCATTACCCATATTCGGATTAACCACTAAAAGTCCAAGAGAATTATTACTCCATGCAGTATAAATACCACTAGGTAGCTTATCATTAGCCAATTCTTTATATAGATATGTCCAATCATTGACCTTTCCATCAACCTTTATCTTGCCAGGTAAAGGGTTCATAGATTTTGTTTGCAACACCCATTTCTTACTCCATAGACTATTTCTTTCACTGGATTTTGCTCTTATACGATATGTGTGATTGCTTCCTGGCTCAAGTCCTGTATGTCGATAAAAATTATCTTTTTCAAGATTAATAATCTGATTATCAACTTCTATTTCATACCCTTCAGCCTTGTCCACACCTTGAAATTTGATTATAACTTTGGAAGCTGTGATTTCTGTACCTAATAAGATAGGTGGCTGTATAGCTGATAAATCATATAAGATCTCTTGACTGACAAAAAACATTTCCTTGCTCTTATCAGGTATTTGAATATTCTCTCCAAGTGAATATCCCATTCTTATATCTCCAACATGAGAAATACCCATACTAGCAAGTGGAATTATGAATTCTGCTATATTGTTCCCTATAAAATAATCAATTTCTGCTATGTCATCCCATAACCAATCTGAACCTTTTCCTTTATACTGATATAATGTAGAATCACATAACATAAATTCTACTCCTGTACCTATCCAACCAGTTTGATTATAACCTGTATTCTCATTACTATCACGATCAATATAAAAACAGTGTCCGTCTTGTATTTGTTCCCCTTGCACCAACATATACATGTTATCATTATCATAAACAACAGTAATACCTATCTGTTCATTTGAATATAAAGGATCAATGTCTTCCCAATCCATTATAGACCCATCCATCTCTATCTTTTCACTGAGAATTATTTTTTCCGGCTTTTTTGGTATGCCAGTTATTGATTTGCTCCACTTACCAATGCCATATTTATCAATGGATCTTATACTATATGTATACTGAACACCTGGCTTAATGCCTTCATGGATATATTCATTAGTACTTGTACTCACAATTTGTTCATCATTAATTTTAATCTCATAAGCTGATACATCTTGAATAGATTCCCATGACAATCTAATCCCCATGACCTGCTCTTCAATTACTATCTTACTAGGTGGAACAGGAGGCTTAATCGAATCAACTTCCTCCTGTGAAAGTATGGAATCTTTATTTAATTCACTATTATCAGCACTCATACTATCATCCTTATAATTATCCCCATTGAATAACATGAATAAAGAAATAGCAAAAACTACACATAATAGAATAAAAGGAATATATCTTTTTATCTTCAAGCTAAGCTCCCCTTTTTGTTTTATTCTCATAGATATTGGTTATTCTTCTGTATCATCTTTATATAATACTTTTACAATCCTATGAAATACACCAGAATTCTCTCTTGCTATTACTGGCTGTGAACAAAATGTATGATAATCAATTTCATTCAAATAGTTGGTTAATCTTGTTACTGCTATTGCAAATCCCATAATAGATGCTATAAAAAATCCAAAACCATAATAGACCTCCCCTAACCTTATGGAAACCTGAGTCAATAGAATGTTCCCAATAAAGAAAAAGGATATAACCAATGCGGCACCTTTTCTATCTTCAAAATATAACAGGATAAGCATAATAAAAAACATCATAAAACAGCAAAATGAACCTAATGATAAGATAATGAAAATATTCAATGATAAACCTGTAACACCCACATAAGGGAGGAAGATATTTCCTAAAATCATACAAAGAAGAGATATAAAAAACTGTATTTCAATTAATTTTCTTATCTCCTGCCAGAGAACATAAATCATTTTATCTCTTGCTTTTGAAATTTTCATACCATTACCATTTGTGGTAATTAGACTATAGTACTCCTTATACCTTTCGTAAAAAGATGTCTCAACATTGACAACAAATATAACCGTAGCTGGTAGTACCGTTAGAAAAGCATAGAAGACAGCTACATCATATACTGGTGCAAAGACATATGTTTCAAAAATAGTTACACCCAGATTACTTTTCCAAAACAAAAAATTATGTCCATATATACCCAGTGTATAAAAAAATGAAATATATATTAATGAAGCATATTTATCTATATATTTAATGAATACAAAATAATCCTTACCAAGTTTATTAAAATATTTGATGATATAATATGTCAACATGGATACTATCACAAAAAAACCTACGTCCATCCCAATCAATATGGACATGGTCACGTCCAACTGCAGTACACTAAGACAAATATAGATAGTTATTACAATAATTAAAATACCATATAGGAATCCCTTAACAATTCTCATATAATCCCTAAAAGCAGATAAGTACACTGTCTGTAACCATAGGATAATAAGTTCCATAAATAGGATATAAGGTGGAATCTTATATCTAATATGAAGAGGAGATCTTGCATAAAAGGCAAATCCCAAAACTCCTCCAATAATTAACGAAAGTGTTATAACCCCCATAAAAGAAGCATTTATCTTATTATACTCTTTTTTATATAATAAATCTGATACATACCTTGTTATGACCATAGAGAAAACACTGGTAATAATCTGTGAAAAAACAAAAGGATATACTATTGACCCTATAATCAATTGTTTTTGTATATAAGGTAGCTTAACTACATTCATAAACAGTTGTATAAACACAATAAGGCATGTACACATAATAATCGGTCCTGTTGTAACAATGGTTGAGAAAAAATATGCTCTAAGTTTATATAAATATCCTTTGTCACTAAACAGTTTCTTCAGTTGAAACCCTATTCCTGCCATTCTTCCACCAACCTATTATATAATTTATCATACTGATCAATAAACATATCATGGGTATAAAAATTTGATACCCGTTCATATCCATTTTGTCCCATTTGTTCTCTAAGTTCTTCATTATTACATAGTTTCACAACTGCTTTTCCAATCTCTTCATAATCCATTACTGGCACTACCAATCCTGCTAATCCATAACTATCCTCATCATTTCCATATAAAAGCTCTTTACAGCTGCCTACATTGGTGGTGACAAATGGTTTCTTACATGCCAAGCCTTCAAGTATAGCTAAAGGCTGCCCTTCACTTATACTGGTTAATACAAGAATGTCCATCTTGCCAAGGTAGTCTTTTATATTAACTCTGCCAGTAAATATAATATCTTCAACTTCAAGTACATCAACTAAACTCTGACATTCCTCATAATATTCTGGGTCTTCGTCTATTGGTCCCATAATATAGAAACGCGCATTACTTATTTGTCTTTTAACATAAGAGAACGCTTCTATCATGGTCTTAATATCTTTTATAGGTACAACCCTAATAATTGCTCCTATGTTTATATATTCATCATCTGGTTGTTTTCGAGTAATATCCTTATATTTATTTACATCAATACCATTATGAATAATCATTGTTTTTTCTTTATCACAACCAATATCTATCTCAATCTGTCTATTTTTTTCAAACAAACTAACTACTTTACAAGCACAATCATAAGAACAGTTACCCAATAGATTGAAAAAATCAATCCAAATATCTTTTAGATAACCTTTCACCCAATCAGCCTTGATTATTTCTTCTTCCCTTTCCCTTGAATAAATGCCGTGTTCTGTTAATAGAAAAGGTTTATTATATAAAGTACTTCCCAAACTAGCAATAATACCCGCATAGCCAGTTGCAACACTATGGTAGATATCAGCTTTTGGTATGTCTTGCACAAGTAGATTGAACAAAGGTAGTAACATTGATCTTATCGTCCAGAAATATTCAGTAAATGGCATATGAGCATATTTATTATCATAGACCTGTTTTATAATATCAAAAAAACTCTTACTCATAAAAAATTCTGATACATTTTTGAAACCTATATTCCTGATGCATATAAAAAATTCATGCCAATCAATATTTTCTCCACATAACATATCAGATATAATTTTCGTATGCATAGCATTTATTTTATATCTTTTTCCATACTTCCCTTTTTCTTTTAAAAATTCATCAAGAAAAATTTCTTTAATTTCTGTAGTATTATCGTGGATATCATATAAATATTTACCTCTATCTGCCTCTTTAGCACCAATACAATAAAGAATGAATTCATGCTGTGGAAAATTACCTATTAATGCATTGACCCACGATGAAACTCCACCTATAACATAAGGATAACTTCCCTCTGTAATTAGACATATCCTCATATTATCCATCCTTTCTTTTCTTCAATAATAATTTATCCATACACTTTTTTTAATAATAAATATATTTTTCTTGATTTTATAAGTTGAATACTGTTCTTAGCATCTATTTAATTCAATTTATTATTTAGAATTTCACAGCGAATTCAGGCTCTAATGTATGTACAAGATATATATTATTATCAATTTCTGACACTGTACAGCTAACTGTTTTCTTTATTTCTTTTTCTGTACGCAGTATGAAATACATATCTTTTCTGAAATTTGTCATAAAACCATATATCCCATTTTCATTTTTAACAAATTTCACATCACATTGTAAGTACTTTTTTAATTCTTCTGCTGCTTGTGAAGCAGTCATACTTCTTAGCCATCCATAATTATCTTTTATATCTTTTAACATTTCATTATATTGTTCTTTCATTTCCTCCCATGAATATCCCATATTTCTGTTTGGATCCAAAATATCATCAGGATGAATGAAATGTGAAAATACTCCGAAGAAATTTATTGTTGTATATATAGACCAATCTTCACCTTCCTCATTGATGTAATCATATGTTATACGTGGTAATTCAATCATTTGATCCTTAGCAATCTCAAACTCTTGAACATAAGCATCAGATTCTTCACCAGCAAGGTATAAACTAGCTAAAATATTAATACTTGGAACAGCTTCCTTAATAGCTGCTCTTCCCATGGGATGTAATATGTTTGATGGCGGTACATAGACTTTGAAATTATAATATGGAAAGACTTCCTTGGAAAAACGATTAATCTCATTCAATGCTGCCTTCATGTCTTCTGTACTTTCCCATGAGTTATATCCCAAATCTTCTTTTATAAAACCTTCTGGTGCGAAAGATTGATGATTATAACCATGAAAACCAAGCTCTCCATCATTTTTTAACAACTCTCGTCCATACATAATTAAATTATTTTTTGTATCATAACTTGCTGTTTCAAACGGAGGCTTAACATCTTCATTATAAGTTTCTATGATGACTCCTGTATATTTGACATCATATAACTTGGCACCTTTTAATATATCACTCCACCAGACTCTTTTGTAGAATTCTTCAATTGTAAGTCCATAGTCCCTGTATATATTTTCATCAAATCCACTAGGTACTGGAGATGGAAAGTCATCGATATAACAAATTTTAGCATTGAGAATAGGATAAATATAATCATCTACCAATAGTCCTAAAGCACCTGTCAGTAAACCTCTGTTTTCCTTAGCTTCCAAGGATGTCCCATTATAAATCATGAACTTACCATTCTTATAATCCATATCCCATATAAAAGGTATAGAATCAGCTGTTTCTGCGTAAACAGTTGCAGCTTGACTTAGTGTAACTTCTCTCATGGAATTAGTAATAGTATTATTATTAACTCTATAACCATCACTCTTAATAAGCAGGTTATCTTTTAATAATATACCATCTGATTCAACTGTTTCACCTGCTTCTTCAATGCCAAAGATTGCATTAATAAAACTATCCGTAGTGGAATGGTATACTATAAATGCATTTCCTCCATTGGCTACATACCTTTCCAAATCCTCAAATGATGAAAAAGTCTCCTCTTCCAGCGATGTTACCACTATTGTTTCGTAACTTTGATTAATAGTTTTTACATCTTTTATTTCTATTAGGTCGTAATCTTTTTTCATATACTCATAAGCTTTTATTACATTATCTTTTACTAACTGACCACCAGCTGAATTTTCATCGTAGATTATTAAATGTTTTTCAAAAAGTTCCTTTTCGATATCATTAATATGTTGAGAATTAAGTAATGCATAATTCTCGATCTTATTATACTCATTAACGTTCTTTATTAGTTTTAGAACATAACCTGAGTGCATACCTCCGTATGCAATACCTATGATACCTATTAAAATTATAATAATGTAAATAACTGTTTTATTTTTCATTAAGTCATCGCCGTCCAGAATCTAATTTTATTCAGTGCTTCATTTGATAAGCTGATTGGAAGCTCTACTAGTTCTTCCATCTTCTTATTCAACATATTGTAATCTTTAAGTCTATAATACAATTTCATATATAGGAGATATGGGTCTTCCAGCTTTTCAAATTTATCTAGAAACAAATTACAGAAGTACCTGGCTTGCTGATAATCTTCCATATCCAAATCTATATTAATTTTCATTATATAATAATCTTTCTCTTTTATACCTAAATTAATAATCTGTGCTAACAATTTTGAATAATCATTTTTAAGCCTTATTTCCATTTGTTTTTCCATAAGACCGCTATCTATATAATCTTTTAAAATGTTAATATACTCTTTTATTAATTCACTGTCATTGTTATTTTGTGCATATTTAACAGATATCTCTTTTATCTTATTTTCAAATTCACTCTTGATCTGCATGATTGCACTTGCTGCATAATGGCTGGTTTCTGTATCTTCATCTTGCAAAGCCAGTTTTAGCCCATTTATATTATTTAATCTTTTATCTTTAACCATATTAATGACTAAATCTCTTTTTACTATATTATCATTGAGAATAAGAGCTTCTTGTATTGGAACAATATCTCTTTTATTATTCAAATCGAAAATAGAATATTTGCTTGAAGAAGATATCTGATTAAAATCAAAATCATGTTCTTTACCTTTACTCTTAAGACCAATATCAATTACCATAAGAAAAACAAATCCTAAAATAGGAAGAACCATCGTTATTACAAATCTTATAAATACCATTTGACGACTTTTTTTATAAAAACACAAACTATATATGATACAAATACATGTATAAATTATAATATAGTATTTGTAATTTATAAAATCCAAATTATTCATATAACCATTCCTTTGTAACATATTATTTTACTTCTCATCATAAGGGTATATGGTTATGCACTTAAGAGTTTTTCACTTTCAACAATAGTTACATATATACCATTCTTCCTAAACCTCTCTATAACAAGCCCAGCATCCTCTTGGTTAATATTGGATAACAGGATATAGATATTATCATCTTCATCCATACATAAATAATCCGTTTCTCTAACAACTTTACTAAGTCTACCTGACAATAACTTATAATAATCTTCATCTGCCTTATCTATAGAATAATCTACTGTTAATACCATATAATCTATTTCAAAACTTTTTCGAGCTTTTTCCTTACTTTTTAATAAATTGTAAAAAGCTTCTCCTTGAAGAAATCTAGTATCCCCTTTGTATCTTTTATATCTTGTATCTTCTTTATAACGATAAGCTCTTGATAATGAACTGGAAATAAGTCTCATAACTACATGAAATAGATTCTCATAGTATAACGATAATTCTTCAAATTCAACATCATGTATTGATACGATACCAACTACATCTTCATTATCATATACGGGTGAAATAAGAATAGGTATATTAGGTTTGAGTTTCCGATTAACATAAACACTTTTACTCTCAATAACATCTTGTATTTCGGTATAATCGCTGACTTTAACAGAAACTGGAATGCTTTTACCCAGTTTTTTTGACTTGGCTACTAACCTCATAAAATTTTTTGTATTGTCTAATATATATAAAGTGACTCTATCTGTTTTCATTATTTTCTCAATTACATTGATAGCTCCTGTATATATATCCTCTACTTCAACACTTTCCAATTTTGCTGTAGTTTCATATATCTTGGCAAAGCTATCATTGGAATCAATAATTTGATTTTCCAATTTGTTTTTTTGTATAAGAATACGGTCATATATTTGATTAAGAAAAGAATAATCTTCAATTGACTGGTCATATGCCTCATTACTAAATCTTATATCTCTGTTTTTACGATCAATAACATAACCTATAATAAGGCCAATAAGTATATAAATTGATAGATGAGCGATATTATCCACATTATAAAAAAATGAAATAATGTCTTTACCAGTATATAAATACAATACTATCTGCAATGAACAGCTTAGAGCTATTGCAATACTTACTTGTTTTATACCATAAACAATTCCAATTAGTATAATATAAATAAGCTTATAATCCCAGTTATAACTGTACGCTGTATTTTCATGCAATAGCTGCATATAAGAAAAAACAGCAACAATCATAAATCCTATCAAATTTTCAAGATAGGGTAATATTTTATGACTGTTTTTTTCTGTATTATCTACCTCTGTTTCAGTAATATCCTCTACTCTATTATTATGAATTTTATTCCAAACCAAAGTCTTTCTCAAGCCTTCTTCCAAAGAATACTTGGGTTCCCAATTTACTGTATTAATCAATAAGGAATTATCTAACCTATGTTGACCAATGTTTTTGACAGAGTCTATATAAGTTACATTATCAATATCCATAACTTTCTTTAGATACTTCATAATATCATTAAGACTATTTTCTGTATTGGTAGACAAGTTAAATGTGCCTTGGCATTTTCTTATAGCACATTCATAAATGGCAAAAGCTACATCTTCAACATAAATATAATCCCTTGTTTCATAACCTTTATCATTTATAACTAATTTTGTATCCTCATCTGAAACTTTTTGTAAAATATTTGATAATGTTCCATTTTGTTTTGGCTGTCTTGGACCATATACATTAGATATTCTAAGAATTACTGTTTCAAGGTTATACCGTTTACTATAATAATTACAATATCCTTCTCCTGCTTCTTTACTTATACCAAGAGAAGTGTGTGGCATGACTTTCATTTCCTCATTATATGGTCCATTACCTTTATCTCCATATACATCTACTGAAGAGGCAAATATAACCTTAGATACGTTATATTTTGATGAAAGCTCCAATATATTTGATAAACCAAGAACATTAGACTTTGTGTATTCATTTAATGACTCATTAAGCTCATGGCTCTCTGTTACTGCAGCAAGATGAACAACAACATCAAATCTATTGCTTCTAAATATTTCTTCGCACTTTTGATCAATTATATCTAAATTGAATCCTTTGTGTTTTATTGTAATATTGTCTGCCCTACCAGATGACAAGTCATCTATTATATAAACTTTATAACCTTCTTTATTGAATCTTTCAGCTACATGAGAACCAATAAATCCATATCCTCCAGTTATTAACACTTTTCCTGATGTTTTCATGAAACACTTCCTTAGCTTTTAATATTATAAAGACAATTACTTAGAATATATTTGATAAAAAGACTTTAACAATAATTATTATTCTGTTAAAATAAATATAAGTTGTTATTGTTAACTTTTTAGATATTTTATTTTTGTTCTTAATTGTTTTTAAATCTATTATAATATTAATAATTATAATGTATTATATCATTGTCAACTTTTTTTGTAAATTAATTTCGTCGTTTTTTGATGTTTCTTAGGGTTTTATGCAGCTTCACGTAATAAAAACGAAAGGATATGTTTATATGACAAGATTATTATCCCTAATATTAGTGATTCCATGTTTCCTATATTGTATTTCAACTAGCACACTGTTTAATAATTCCTATGGAGTTTTCATTGGTTCTTCTCCCGAATCATTGAATGATTTTATTGATTTTGATGAAATTGTCATTGATGCTTTCTATTATGATAATGAGCAGATATCAACTATACATAAAGAAAATGTTAAGGTATACAGCTATCTTAATATTGGATCAATCGAAGATTTTCGCCCCTATTATAATTATTTTAAAGATATGACTTTAGATGATTATGAAAATTGGCCTGAAGAAAAATGGTTGGATTTGACCAACGAAGAATGCCGTAATTACATTGTAGATGTTCTTGCCAAAGATTTGTGTGATAAAGGTATTGACGGTTTTTTCCTTGATAATTTAGATAATTATTATGTATATAATAATGACGAGGTATATAATGCTTTGTTGGATATAATAACACGTCTGAACAAACAATATAATCTACCTCTTATTGCTAATGGTGGATATGAATTTTTCAATGATTCCCTAGATAATGATATTGATGTTTCTAATTTGGTTTATGGTGTTAACCATGAATCTATTTTCAGTAAAATTGACTTTGATAATAATGAATTGATTGAAAATGATGAAGAAGATTATGATTTCTTATTAAATCACATTGATAGACTTAATGAAAATGGTGTAAATGTATATATTATTGAATATACCTCCAACAAAAAATTGCGAAAAAAAATCTCTAGATACTATACAAAAAAAGGGTACAGTTATTATATCACTGACAACATTGAATTAGATTAAAACGTTAAAATTAAAAGGTGCTGTCGTCTCCAAAAATGTATCCGACAGCACCTTTTATCAACTATTTATTTATAGTCCTATTTGTTACAGCTTCAGCAACTTTAATTCCATCCATAGCAGCTGACATGATACCACCTGCATAACCTGCACCTTCTCCACAAGGATATAATCCTCTTATATTACTTTCGTAATCCTTATCTCTAATAATTCTTATAGGTGAAGAAGATCTGGTTTCAACCCCTGATAAAATAGCGTCTTCTCTTCCAAATCCCTTAATTTTCTTATCAAAAGCTTTAATTCCCTCTTTTATAGCATCACAAACATAATTAGGTAAACAATCATTAAGATTAGAAAGGGTTGCTTTATCACCTAAGGAAGGACAAACATCACCAATGCTTGTTGATATTTTATTATTCATGAAATCAACTGATTGCTGAACAGGAATATTATAATTGCTGCCTCCTGCAATATAGGCTAATTCTTCCCATTTTCTTTGAAAAGCCACACCTGCTAGCACATCATCTTCAAAAAAATCTTCTGGAGTTATATTGACCAAGAGTGCACTATTAGCATTATCAGCATTTCTTAGAAAATTACTCATACCATTAGTAACAACTCTACCCTCTTCTGAACTAGCATTGACAACATACCCTCCTGGACACATACAGAATGAATATACTCCTCTTCCATTATTACAATGATGTGTTAATTTATAATCAGCAACTGGTAAGTTCTTATGTTCATAACTATTTCCATATTGTGATCTATTAATTAAATCTTGAGGATGCTCAATCCTAAGCCCAATAGCAAACGGTTTCTTTTCAATAAGTATATTATTGTCCTTTAACATGGTGAACGTATCTCTTGCACTATGTCCTATTGCAAGAATAACATTCCTAGACTTTATCTCACTTGTATTATTAACAACTACTCCAGCTATACAACCTTCATCAACCAACAAAGATGTAACTTGATTGTTGAATCTTACCTCTCCACCTAAATCAATGATTTTCTTTCTAATGTTTTTAACAACTTTCCTAAGATAATCAGTACCAATATGAGGCTTATTATAGTATAATATCTCTTCAGGAGCTCCACATTCAACAAATTCCTCTAGTACTTTTCTATTTCTAAGAAATTTATCCTTAACCATAGTATTTAGCTTTCCATCCGAAAAGGTTCCAGCTCCACCTTCACCGAATTGAATATTAGACTTGGTAGAAAGCTCATTAGTAGCTATAAATCGCTCCACATCCTTCACACGATTATCCATATCCTGTCCTCTCTCAAGGATAATAGGCTCATAGCCATTCTCAGCCAAAACAAGCCCACAAAAAAGTCCTGCAGGACCAGATCCAACTATTATTGGTCTATCCACAAAACTAGCCTCTCTATTAGGAAATACATATTTCTTGTTGTTAACAAAGCAAAGAGAACGATTCCCTTTCTTAGCCAATATTTTATCTTCATTATCAATCTTTATATCAAAAGTATAAACTATCTTTATATCATTCTTTTTCCTAGCATCAATAGATTTTTTCACAATCCTATAAGAAAACTTAATATCCTCATTTATCCTTAATTCTTTCCTTATTCTTCTATAAATATCATTATCATTATGATCAAGACCAAACTTAACTTGCTGTAGTCGTAACATCTAACTTATCCTTTCATGATTCAATTTTCTTGCCACTATCATACCTCATTTACTAGCATTCATACCTGCAACAACCCCTGAACTCCAAGCCCATTGCAAATTATACCCTCCACAATCACCATCTACATCTATAACCTCTCCTGCAAGATATACATCTTTAACTTTCTTCGATTCCAGAGTAACCTCATCTATTTCACTTGTTAAGATACCACCTGCAGTAACTTGTGATTGATTCCATTGATTGGTTCCAGTTATAATCAATGAGAATTTTTTTAGAATAGATACAAGCTTATTTCTTTCTTCTTTTTTTATGTCAGCAGATTTTTTAATAGGTGCTATACCAGCTTCTTTTATAATTATATTGATTAATCTTTTATTAATCAAACCTATAAAATTCTCTTGAATAGTTTTATTAGGCATAGAAGTCAACCTCTTAAGCAAAATTTGATCCAATTCCTTATCTGATAAATCATGAAAGAAATCAATATCTACACTAACTCTCTTATTATCATTAAGATAATCAGAAGCAATTCTACTAATTTGTAAAATAGGTGGACCTGATATACCATAATCTGTAAACAATATTTCTCCGTATTCTTTCCGCATTATTTCATTATTCTCATCTATTATTTTAGCCAAAGCATTTATTTTGACACCTTTTATTTGTTTCAAGAAATCAGCACCAGACTTAAGCTGAACCAAAGAAGGTATGGGCTTTTTAATAGTATGTCCAAGAGATTTAGCTAATGTAAATCCGCTACCATTAGAGCCTAGGTCAGGAGAAGATTTCCCTCCAGCTGCTATAATGATTTTATTACCATAATATTTTTTATCCTTTGTATAAACGACAAAGTTATTATTTCGCTCAATCTTAGTAACTTCAGCATTGCATTCTATATTTATTTTCAATCTATCTACTTCAAGTCTTAGTACATCCAATACCGAGCTTGCTTGTAATGAATTAGGATAAACTTTTCCACTATCAACAGTAATAGGATATATCCCTAATGCACTAAAAAACTCAAGTGTTTCATTTACATCAAACTGCTCTAATATATTTGTAATGAAATCCTTATCTCCACCATGAAAATATTTACTAGAACAGTGCATGTTGGTTAGATTACATCTACCATTCCCTGTAGCCAGTATTTTTTTCCCAATTCTATCTTTTCTTTCTAAGATGGTAACTTTTGCTCCATTTCTTGCTGCGACAATTGCTGCAACTAACCCTGAAGCTCCACCACCAATAATAACAATCTTATTTTTAGCCATAAAAAAACCTCACATCATATAATAAAACTATTTTAAGTTATTTATTATATGAATGCAAGGATATTTTATAAACAATGTATTATTCTTCCATGACTTCAACTTTTTTCAAGTAGTAAATTCTTGAACCAAAGTCTCCAATATATCTTACCTGATCACCAAATCCAGCTCCATTGAATTGTTGTAAAGGCTTTAATCCAGCATACATCAAGCTATCACCATACTCATCTACCTTTTGAACATCATTCTTGTACATATAATTATCAGATATTGTTTTATGTATAATTCCTCTTACCCCGTTGGTCTTCACATTAAAAGGTACATAATCATTGATTAATTCACCAAATCTCTCTATATTCATAAATTGTGCCCTTGATTCCAGATGATACATGTACTGTTCTTCTAAACCTTTTAATTTAATGGTTTCCAAACTTTTATTGCTTTCTTGCAGTTTCTGATAATAGCCTACAATGGCTTCTTCTTTATCCTTAGAAACTACCATCCATATGGCATAATTTGTTTCAAATGGTGATTTAATTCTATAGAATGTACCATACTGTAATAACTTTCTATGTTTCTTATAAAACTCCACTTGTTTTTTAATAGCCTTTTTCTCAAAGTTAGAAAGATTATTCAAATTAAGTTCATAACCCAATAATCCAAAACAAGCCACGTTGAATCTTGATTCAATACTGTTTTGTCTCAATACTTGATGTGAAGGGTTAGAACCAACATGAGCTCCAAGGGTACTTAGTGGATAAATTAACGATGAACCATATTGAATATTCATTCTTTCACCAGGGTCAGTATTATCACTTGCCCATGTTTGGGGCATATAATATAACATTCCTAAATCATACCTATTACCACCACTAGCACAACTTTCAAATAATATATCCTCAAAATCCGTTTTCAATCTATTTAGTAAATCGTATAACCCCAACATGTATCTATGTGCCAATTCCTTTTGTCTATGTTTTGGTAGATATGAAGAATAAACATCAGTTACACACCTATTCATATCCCACTTAACATACTTGACCTTTCCCCGTCTAAAAATGCTGCTAAGTTGTTTATATAAATAATTTATTACATTAGGATTAGACATATCCAGCATTAATTGATTTCTTCCAAGTGATGGTTCTCTATTTTCGAGTTTTATAGCCCAACTTGGATGTCTTTTATACAAATCACTCTCTTGTGATATCATTTCAGGTTCTACCCATAATCCAAACCCTAATCCCATTTCATTAATTTTATTACTAAGACCTTCAAGGCCATTAGGTAGCTTCTTTCTATCTTCAACCCAATCCCCCAAACTAGTTGTATCATCATTACGTCCTTTGAACCAACCATCGTCTAGTACAAATAATTCCATGCCAAGTTCTTTTGCAGTTTTTGCAAGTCTTAACAACTTCTTCTCATTAAAATCAAAATATGCTGCTTCCCAACTATTAGCTAAAAGAGGTCTTTTTCTGAATTGCCATCTCACCGGTATTAGATTATGATTAATTACATCATGAAAATTCCTGCTCATACCGCCTATTCCATTGTTTGAATAAGTCATTATCACTTCAGGAGTTTGAAATTCTTCTTTTTTATCTAACAGCCAGCTGAAATCAAATGGATTAATTCCCATCTGCACCCTAGTTTGATTATGAGGACTGACTTCTGCTAACCCTTGATGATTGCCACTGTATAATAAAGAAAAACCATAACAAGAACCATAGTCTTCTGTAGTATCAGCCTCTGATAAACACATAAAAGGATTGAGATCTGAACTTGAAGTGAATTTTTTTGAATTAATATAGTATACTCCTTTATTAAGTCTTTGTTTTTGTATATGCTTTTCTCTAATCCATTTTCCTTCAAGAGTTATTAAGTCGTAATCACAATTATCAAAATCAATATTAAGACTCATTGCCTTAACAATTTTAATCCTACCTGATTCACCATTAATAATTTTTATACTTCTTGTAATGACATCTCTATCATAAAAAACAGAGTACTGTAATAACACATATGCATCCATCACTTGGTCATATAACTTAATCTCCAATGACGTAACAGTGTCCTCGTTCTGAAAAGTATGTGGTAATCCCTCTATATCTTTTTTACCTTTATATATGTTATATGAATGAAATAGAAAATCACTTACTCTTGAATTATCACTAAACTCTATATGTAATGATGGCTCTCTATAATCAGACTTGCCATAAGTTGATAACTCTAATGTAGTGGTGTTCAAAGAATAATGTTCATGTTTTTTACTATAATTAGTCTCGTTGCCAACTGGTGTTACATAATTATGATATAAATTACTAAAATCATCCCTGTTTCTTATTTTGCGTCCATAATATAAATGTGATAAGTGATTGGACTCTAATACTTTTATGATATAACTAGTATTGGCTGTTGTAAGATGAAATTCATTGTTATTATTTACATAAATCATTAAAACACCTTCTCCTAATAGATTTTATTAATTCTAATAAGTATAACCCCATTCCCGACCAGCAAAAAAGATACTCTTAATGTAGTTAATATAGATTAGTGTATCATAATTAACAATTACTGTAAACTTTCATCCTTTTCCTATAATATAAAAAAGAAAGTCCATAATTATAATTCTCATAGACCTTCTTTATAATAAAAATTCATGAATGATTCCTGTAATTAACTTGTATAATTTTCTAATAACCTTATAAGCTCAACTTCACTATTAACAGTTATTCCTTCTTTTAACTTATTCATCAATTCTTCTTCCAAACCGCTAACAGGCGTTTCAATAACTTTTCTTAAATAGTCTTTTAATAGATTATTCAGTTTATCCTGTTTTAAATCAGATGAGTATTTTTCATCTTGTTTATAATCGTAAAATACTCCCATGACACCGTTGTATTCTTTTAGAATATATTTACCACTTTGGTTCAATCTGTATAACTGCCATAATTTCTTTAGACTTTGTGACAGTTCCTCTTCACCATATACAATGATTCCATTATTGAGCTTTTCCTGTTCTTCCCAAACCAAATCATTGACTGGTATGTCAATTGTATCTCTTAGATATTCATCTAGTTCGATGTCTTCACCTTTATCTCTGTAATCATGAAATACTCCAATATTGGTATTATGTCTTTTAATAATATAATACTTATCAGAACGATCCTCGATTATTCTTCTTAGTATAACCTTTTCTGGAGAAAAAGCTATTAATTGAAATTCAGGATAGAACTCCTCCATTTGTTCTCTAGTCAGATTTATCATATAGTATGGTGGTTCAATCTCTTTTTCAATTTCTAATTTATCATCTAACGTATAATAATTTTGATATTCTATACGTGTTGAAGACATGATCTTAGGCTCTTTCACAGTATCTACAGAAATTACATCCTCATTATTTTTACTGCTTGCTATTGGTTCGATATCAGTTATTTTCTCTTTAATGTCTAAATAATTATCTCCTGAAATTAAGTCTTCTCTATTATCTTCTAAAACCTTATTCTTTATATTATCTTTTTCTATGTTATTATCAAGTACTATTTCATCATCTTGTTTATCCGTAATATCATCTTTGAAAATGTATCCATAAAATCTATTTACTGCAATAATACTTATAGCAATAATACAAATTACCGAAGCAATAACAAATATTTTCTTACTTCTCACCAAAATCACTCCTTACGAGTATTTTTGGTATAAGTATTTACAATAAGTATTAATTTTATACATTTTTTAAGAATTTTTCTATAAAATAGATTATTTCAACAATCTCATCTTAGTTAATAACCTAATTAGTGATTCACCCTTTGGTACTGAATATAATTCCTCTTTATCCAAACCTTTTAGTTTTATTAACAATATTAGATATACACATGCTCCTACTAAAATTGATATCAATGTGGAGATTGTATTGCCTATTCTCATAGCCCCAAATAAAGTATAGACTATATTACAGCTTAGCCCCATTACTAGTGCAGAAATAGTGGGGATTACATACGTTTTCTTTATATCAAATTTCATTCTTGTATATTTCTTGATAGCTCTCATATTAAAGAACGCTGAACTAAATGCAAATATAATATTAGTGACTACTGCTCCTATTAGGTTAGTATCAAATACATATAAAAGTATTACATTGAAAACAACTTTGATAAGTAATGATTTCACAGCACTTATTACAGGTACTCTTAATCTATCCATTCCTTGTAAAACCCCAATGGATATTGTTGATAAAGCAAAAAACACAACTGAAATTGAACCTATTTTAAGCAACAATGAAGCCTTTTCCAGATTGCTGATACCAAACAGCATTCTTATTATAGGTTCTGATAATATAAATATACCTACACATGATGGAATTGCTATGAACATGGTAAATCTAATAGCCATATTTATTTTTCTTTTAATCTGCTTTTTATCTTTCAATACTATTGATGTAGTAATACTTGGTATTGTAGCAGCAGCTAATGCTGATGCAATGGACACTGGTAAAGTAATAATAATCTTATATTTACCATTTAGTATACCGTATAAAGTATCTGACATTTCTTGGGTATAATTGTGGAAACGAAGAGCATCATTAAACATAAACATATCTACTAAGTTAGTAAAATGAAAAGTTGCACTTCCAATTATAATAGGTACTGAAGTCAAAACAACCAGTTTTCCAAAACTGAAATGAGTAATACTTGAATCGGAATTACTATCTTTACGAACTCTTTTCAAGAATAATTTTCTTGACATGAAATAAATACCAATCAAGGTCAATAATCCTGCAAAAGCACCAATTCCTGTTCCTAATGTTCCACCAGCTGCTCCCCATTCATAACCCCTAGTAAATAATATACTAGCTAGAACTATACTAAAAATAGCATTAAAAATCTGTTCTATGACTTGTGATATAGCTGTAGGTATCATTGTATTCATACCTTGGAAATACCCTCTTAAAACAGCCATGATTGAGAAAATAAGTAATGTTGGTGATAGAGCTCTAATAGCATGTTTGGATTTTTCGCTATAAACCAGATCAGCCAATAATGACGAACCAAAAAACATTATACTTGCTGATATCAACCCAATAAGAAGTGCTATACATAATGCAGATATAAATATCTTATGGGCTTCTTTATATTTTTTTACAGCCATCCTAGCAGATACAAGTTTAGATACAGCAGATGGAAGTCCATAGGATGATATAATCAATCCAAATGAGTATATATCAAATGCCTTACTATAGCATCCGATACCTTCCTCACCTATTGTATTTACTAATGGAATACGATAAGCAAATCCGATTAGCCTAACTATTATACCAGCAGAAGCTAGTATTGCACCCTGCACTGCTAAATTCTTGCCTTTTCTCTTTTGCTTCAAACTATTCATCTTTACACCTCAAAAAAAAATATATCTAATATATTTTATACTATAATTTTACATTTTTCAAATTAAGTTTACATTATAATTTATATAAGTTATGTAATTATTAAAATAAACGAAGCTATAGTATCAGCTTATATTGTTGACTAATACTATAGCTTTTATATCAATCTTATTAATAATGATCAAAAATTATAGTTATAATTCAAATCTTACAGGTAATAAATCTTCAACCATGTATTCTCTAGTCTCTCCATCATTGTTGGCTAAGATAATTTTACCTTCTGGCATTAATTCAGCTAGTACCTGTCTACAGATACCACATGGAGGTGTGAAATCTCCACTTGAACTAACTACTGCAATAGCATCAAATTCTCTATTTCCTTCTGATACCGCCTTAAATAGCGCAGTCCTTTCAGCACAATTTGTTGCACCAAATGAAGCATTTTCTATATTACATCCAGTATATATTTTGCCACCTTTTGTAACAACAGCAGCTCCTACTTTGAATTTTGAGTATGGAACATATGCCATCTCTTTAGCTTTCATAGCTTCATTAACTAATTCGCTATAATTCATACAATATCATATCCTTTCATACATTAACTTAAACTTAGAATTTATTTAGTAAAAGTAATTTTACTTTTCCTATTCTTAGGAAATACTGATACCCAAGTCTTGCCTTTGTTTAATTCTATTTCTTCACCATTCTCATTATAATACAATGTTGGTTTATAGTGAGATGGTTTCTTCCAAGTTATTTTCTGAGCTTTTCCATTAGTGATATAATATCCTTCACCTGAAGTCACTAGAGTCATATTCATGCAGCCATATTTATCACCGTTTATTGTCCATATGTTTGCAAATTGTATTATGATATTCTTGTATTTCAATTGTTCATCAGTTTCTCTATCTATATGCTTACCACCAAATTGGAATCTATAATATAAATTATCTTCTTCATTATATTCAAACCATGGTTTTTGCTCATAATGAGAATATGGTAGATCTATATAAGTAGCTTCCATATCTGAAGTTAAATTGATTTCTTCTTCTGAAAACTTGAATTTGGCTTCAAAGTCTTCTTTATTTGTTTCTCTATAACCTACTTGTTTCCATGCTTTCAATAATTTATCATAACTTGTATATGTACTATGTGGTCTAACTCTTGTAGGGTCTTGATAACACATCACTGCATCCAAACCTGATAATCCATCCATATGAGGAGAGTTCCATTCTTTGAACTTATCCTTCGCATAAGTACTTTTACCGTAATGAACATAAATGGCATCATGGTCAAAAGCAAAATCCAAGTAGTAATGCCTAGCACTTCTGACTGGACCAATTTTTTCTGCATCAAAATCTCTAAAAATAGCATATAACCTTGTTATACCACCTTCAACAAGTGTTTCATATACTATGTCAGCCTGTGCAATACCACTTTGAGGCATTGCAGCTTTCAGGTTGTTTATCATTATCCCAATGGGTCTTCTGTTTGCTGCTTCCTCACTTATCCATTGACCAGTTAAAGTATTAATTACCTCACCTTCATGGTCGTTCACTACTTCTTCAACTTCTTGTGGTTCCTCATTATCCTCAATATCTGTTGTATTATTGTTTTCTTGTTCTTCACTATCTGTTATATTGGTTTCAGCCTGGTTATCTTCATTTACACTAGTATCAGATACTTTCTTCTTGCAACCTGTTACTGTGGACATTGTTAAAATCATTACCAGTATAATTGCTTTTATCATTACTTTATTCAGTACTTTATTCATTTTATTTCATACCCTTCTTTAGTAAAATTAAATTCCAAACCTATATTTATAAAATATATCTCATATTTTAGGTATAAACAATATACATCCAATGATCACTGCACCAAAAGCAGCTAATAAAGTTGCACCAGCAGCAATATCTTTTGCATATTTGCCTAATTGATTATATTTGTTACCGCATACTAAATCTACTGTATACTCCACAGCAGTGTTCAACAATTCAGTTATCATAACAATGAGTATGGTTATAACAAGTATTATATATTCCCACTTGGTAAAATTAAAATACCAAGCTAGCAACAAGACAATAATCGTTGCTAAAACATGAAGTTTAAAATTTCGCTCAGTTTTAAATGCCTGAAATATACCTCTAAAGGCGCATTTAAAACTATCGGTTAAATGTCTGTTTTTCATCTTTTAAGACCTACTTCATTTAAGATTTGTTGTTGTTTTGCATTCATAACTTGTTCTTCCTCATTTATTATATGGTCATACCCCATTAAATGTAACATGCTATGAGCTGTTAAAAACCCAATTTCTCTTTCTATTGAATGTCCATATTCCTTAGCTTGTTCATAAGCTCTCTCAAGGGATATTATTATATCACCTAACATAAGCTCTCCTGTATCAAGGTCAAACCATTCATCATTATCTTCATCAATATCATCGAATTCACTTGGCTTAGTAAAATCTATTAATGGAAAGGATAATACATCAGTCGGCTTGTCCATATCTCTATGTTCTCTATTGATTTTTCTTATTTCTTCGTTATTGGTTATTGTTACGCTTACTTCTATTTCATATGGGCATTTTTCTTGGTCCAATGAGACAGCAATTACCTTATTTATTATATCTGTATATTCTTTACTAAAGTTTTGTTCGGTATCATTATTTATTATTATCGACAACTTCATTTCCTCCTACTTTGTTATCTGGATATTTTACCCTTTCATGGTATAATCCATTATACACCTTCATGAAAGAATTGCCAATAATAGGTAGTTCTTTTATTTTCAGATTACATTCATTCAATTGCCCTTCAGCAAATTTATTGTTTATAATCTCTTGTATACATTTTTCAATATTCGATAGATTTCTTTTGTTTTCTGGTAAAGACCTTATATAAGCTTCTGTACAATCAGCTAACATGATTATCGCAGCTTCATTTGTTTGTGGTTTTGGTCCAGAATATTTGAAGTCATTTTCATCAACATCAAACCCATCACTATTATCTTTTGCTTTAAAATAAAAGTATTTAACTAAAGTATCCCCTTGATGCTGCTTAATAATACTTCTAACTGTTTTTGGCAGATGATTTTCTATCGCAAGCTTAACTCCATATTCTACATGATTAATTATTATCTCAGCACTTGCAGCAGGGTCTAATTCATCATGAGGATTAACGCCATCCTGATTCTCTGTAAAATACATAGGATTCTTTAATTTACCTATATCATGGTATAGAGCTCCTGTTCTAGCCAATAATGCATCTGCACCTATATCATTAGCTGCTGTTTCAGCTAAATTAGATACCATTTGGCTATGATGATATGTACCTGGAGCCTCTAACAATAATCTTTGTATCAGTTTTTGATCTGAGTTAGTTAATTCTAGTAATTTTAATGGAGTAGAAACATCAAATAATGTCTCCCATAAAGGCAAACTACCTATAGTTATTATTACTGAGAATATGGAATTGAGAACACCATAAAATAAGTCAGTAACATTAAAATCAGAAAAACTACCGTTCTGATAAAGGTTTATAAGCACTACCAAAATTATATTAACAATACATAAATACCCTGATACGAAAACAATCTTGTTTCTTTTCTTAGCCTGGGTTATCACTAGGCAAGATAGTGTACCGGAAATTGTAAAAAACAGAAAGAACTCTATACCGTTACCACTTACCAGTAAACCTACTATAGTCAATAAAATATTTGTCATAATTCCTAATCTGTTATCAATCATAATAGCTATCAACATACCAGCTATTGGAATTGGTATAAGAAGATAAGGCAGTCTATTCATTGAAACTACAACAATCATCAGTATTATATAAATACAAGTATAAAGTAATATTCTATTTTTATGCTTAAACAAATCTTTATTAAAAAAGTATATATATACATATAACATTACGAACAATAGAATTACAAAACAGCCTACGCTCAGTTTAATAAAGAAATCACTACTACCTAATGCTATTACAGTTGATACTATTGTAGCTAATACCGCGAATATTGCTAGAAAAGTTATCAACAAACTTATCTTTGACCTATGATTCTCTTTGGTTTTCATATCTCTCCCCCATCTTATCGTTTAGTATTTTTGTTCTCATAATTTTCATAAGCGTTTATTATTTTTTGAACTAATGGATGTCTTACAACATCTTTACTAGTCAAATTAGCTATTCCTATATCATTGATATTCTTAAGTATTCTAGAAGCTACTTCCAATCCAGATTTTTGACCCCCTGGTAAATCCTTCTGTGTTACATCACCTGTAATGACTGCTTTTGAATTGAATCCTATTCTTGTTAAAAACATTTTCATCTGAGCAGGTGTCGTATTCTGAGCTTCATCTAATACTATAAAACTGTTATCAAGGGTTCTTCCTCTCATATAAGCTAAGGGAGCTACTTCTATCAGACCTTTCTCCATGTTTTTTAAGAATGTATCAGCTCCCATAATTTCATATAGAGCATCATATAGTGGTCTTAAATAAGGGTCTATCTTACTTTGCAAGTCACCAGGTAAGAATCCCAATTTTTCCCCAGCTTCTATTGCTGGTCTAGTAAGAATGATCCTATTCACTTCATTGTTCTTGAATGCAGTTATAGCATTAGCCATTGCCAAATAAGTTTTTCCTGTACCAGCTGGACCAATACCAAATACAATCATTTTCTTTCTAATTAGATCAATATATTTTTTTTGACCTAATGTCTTAGGTCTTATGTGTTTACCTCCTGGGGTTACACATATCAGGTCATCATTTAATTTACTCATCTCTTCTTCTTTTTGCTTTTCACATAACGCCAATGTATAATCAACATTTTGCTCTGTTATTTCTATATCTTTATTGGCAGTATCTATTAATTGTTTGATTACTCTATTTGCTATATTAACAGACTTCTGTTCGCCAATTATCTTAACCTCATTGTCTCTATTTATGATATTAACGCCTAATTTTTTTTCTATAATCTTAATATTATTATCATACTGTCCAAATACATTCACAATTATTTCATGGGGTATTTGAATCGTCTTCTCTAAAGTATTCTTCATATCCTTGCCTCCGCTCATTTTCATCAAAGTATTTTTTTTCACCTATTTTTTCAATTACTACTATGATTCCATCTGCAACTATTTTATCAGTCGATTCAATAATTTCAATTTCATTATTGACTATTTGCTTCTTAGAATCTTCCAGTTCTTTTAAATACCTTGTCATGTTTTCATTTATTATATTGGTTGCTTGTTCATTTGTATAAGTTTCTTCTATTAGTTTGTATTCTTCATAAGACGTTTTGTGAGTACTTATTGGCAAATAGAAGTTGTCGAATAAACAAATTTCATCACATGTGGTTATTTTATCATAATTACTATATTTAATTCTAGGTTTTAATAAATTTAATTTAAAATTTAATATTTTTAATGCCTTATCTTTCTTCTTATTATTAGTATATATCTTATTGACATACTTCAAATTAACTTCATCATGATACGGATAAATGGTTTTCATATATATGTCAGCATCAGAATGAGTAAATTCAATTGCTTTGATTTCTTCTAATTCTTTTATTTCTAATGTACCTGAAACCAGTACATCCCCTTCTTCTACAACATCTCCTTTTACTACCTTAGGAGAACCCGTTCTGGTTACAATAGAAACTATAACACCCTTTTTATTAGATAGAATATCACAAGACTTACTTAAATCTTCAATTTTAATATTGTTTCGACCCTCTTCGATTTGAATAAGTAATTTTGTTCCTGTCATCTCGCAAGTTACCCAATTGATATTACCGTAATTCTTAAGTAAGATTTTTTCTAATTCACTACACTTAACATCTTTTTTCCACATCCCAACAAAATGTGACTGAGTATTAAGAAATTTAATAAGATGTTCATCTGTATACATAGAATTACCTTCAATATCAATTTTCCATATAAATAAAGATAACAAAAAGACTATTGCCATACAAATGATCATTCCAAATAGGAATATCTTTCTTTTCCTAAAGATTAGAAATCTAAAAGGCAAACCTATTTTCTTGGTTATTCTCACCTTACATCCTGTTTTTTTAACTAGTGGACGTATTAATTTGAAACCTTTTGCACTAATATAAAGATTAAACCCATTATTAACACTTTTGACATTCCATATATATATACCTCTATTAGCACATAGGTTGATAAATCTCTCAGGTGAAAAACCACTTACATTTATAATAACATAGCCTCTTAGATATTTCCATATTTCAAGAAGCAAATGTCACCCTTCTTCCTCTTTTAATTTTTTATATTACCCACTTAATCCTAATACTTGATTTTTTTTATTTGACCAGTTATCTTGATTTCTTCATCTGTAAGATATGTAATTAAGAAATGATTACCCTCTAATTCTATTAATCCATTTTTGGTTTTTACCTTTAAAAATTGTTCGTCATATTCCACTATCCCTTTATAATTCTCAATAAGCATCTCCCGTTTTCCAGTAAGAGTTATAATTGAATCCCCAAGTGCTACATCTCTAGGCACTTCTAATATTTCTGCTATATGAAATTTTTTATCATTATTTTTCTCTTTTTTCTTTTTACTAATTGTCATTCATCCTCTCACCTTGTTGAAGGGTATCCTCCAACTCATATTCCCCTCCTTTATACATAAATATGTTTATTATATATCTAATATTCTATAAGTTGAATTAAAAAACAATAAGATTGATTAGTAAAAAAATGCACTAAAAAAGCTGTTGATAAATCAACAGCTTTATTTTAAGATATTTCTTATTATTTCACTTACCTTTTTATTATCTGCTTTACCTTGTACCTTTGGTATTATAGCAGACATTACTTTACCCATATCCTTCATTGAGGAAGCACCAACTTCTTCGATAGTTTTTTCAACTATAGAAGTTAATTCTTCATCCGATAACTGTTCGGGTAAATAAGACATCAAAATATTAATCTCTACTTTTAAGTCATCAACTAAATCTGTTCGGCCACTTTTTTCATATTCAGGAAGGCTCGACTTTCTCTTCTTTACCTGACTTGATATTATTTTAATAATATCATCATCAGATAATTCTACGTGATTGTCTTTTTCTTCCTGAAGAATGGCTGAGCGGACTAGCTGAATAGTGTTTTTACGTAAAGTGTCTTTTTCTTTCATTGCAGATTTCATATCCTGCAATAATTGAACTTTTAATGACATAAAATCATCCTCAATATAAGTTTAACTTAGAATTTGCGTTTTCTAGCAGCTTCGGATTTCTTTTTACGTTTTACGCTAGGTTTTTCATAATGTTCTCTCTTACGAATTTCCTGCATAATCCCTGCTTTTGCGCAACTTCTTTTAAATCTTCTGAGTGCACTATCTAGGGTTTCATTTTCTTTAATAACAATGTTTGACATAGCCAACTCCTACCTCCCTCCAGTTGCAATTTGTGCCTTACCTCACAACTATTGGGGTATTAATTATCTAGCACTATATTAGATTATATCATATTATAGAAATACGTCAATATGTTTTTTGAAAACTTAATAGTTATTATATATATAATATAAATCAATATTTACCAAAATCCTGTTAATCCAAAGAAATAGTGTACTTATAGTTATTATAAATATAATCTTTATCGGTATAGGTTAATATATGTTTAATTGTGTTAGCTCTTGCATATTCAAGTCTATTTATACCATATTCGTTTATATCCAGATTATATGAATCCATGTTGTCTAGAATCTCATCTACTGGCAGTACTGCCAATTCTCTTGAGTTTCTGAAAGTACAAGTTGGGACAAAGGAAATACTTTTTATCTCTGCTCTATGATTATCTATCTTTTCAAAATTTATATCCATTATAACACTTACATCTGTCTGTGATGGATATTGTTTTGTATATCTCTGTGATGATAAGAAATTACCTAAAGAATAGATTACCACACCTTTTCTTGTAGAACCATCCTCACACTTAATATCCCTAATCTCCAAGGGCTGCAAAACATGAGGATGGCTACCAATAATAACATCTGCTCCAGCCTCAAATAATTTATCCACAATGTTTTTTTGATGGGAATTTGGATAATCAAAATATTCATTACCAAAATGAATTATTGTCACAACAAAATCAACACCTGTTTCATCAGCCCTCTTGACCTCTGATATCATGTCATCAATTTTATCTCTATCATACATATCTAAAGTATTAATCAAATAAGGTTTATCCTTTGGAACATCAAATCCATTGGTCCCATATGTATACGCTAAAAACGAAAACTTCATATCATTTATATCTGTAGTGAATATTTCACTGGCTTCTTCTTCATTCCTATAGGTTCCTACATGTGCCAGACCTTGCTCATCTAGAAAATCCAAAGTAGATATTACCCCTTCTGGCTTACTATCCAAAGAATGATTATTAGCTGTAGACAATAAATCAAAACCAGCATTTTTCATGTTATATGCTAATATTTCAGGGGTATTAAAACATGGAAAACCATGATAACCTTTATAAGCATTCTCAGGTCTAACATTCCTACCTTTATTTCTTCCAGCTAATGTAGTCTCTAGATTACCAATTGTATAATCAGAATCTTTTAGATAATCTTCTACATATCTAAATGAGTTAGTAAAATCAAAGCTATCAGTTTCTTTATCATAACCTCTATATAACTGCCACTTGTGAAACATTATATCGCCAACAGCTGTTAATGTCACATTACTAATCTTATGATTCACTAAAGATTCATCTATCATATTTTCTACTATATCTACATTGATTCTTGATGCAATCTTATCATTATCATATTTTACTATATATGAATTACTGGAACAACCACTAAGCAACATTACTACAATTATAACCATACTAATTTTTCTTATTTTCATGAATATCCCTTCATTCCATTATGTATATTAAAAATTCATTTGTGCTGATTTAACATTATTTATATTTAACTAATAAACATACAACCTATTTAAGTAAAGCCTAGTATATTTATTTGATATATACTAGGCTCTATCTACTTTATCAAGTATATCATTTTATTTGAGTTTTCAATACATCTTTAGCTTTTTCTAAAGCTTCTTCTATCTTTTCAGGATTTTTACCGCCTGCTTGTGCCATATTTGGACGGCCACCACCACCGCCACCAACAACACCTGCTACTTCTCTAATTAAGTTACCTGCATGTGCTCCTTTTTTAATAGCTTCGTCAGTTGCCATAACAACCAAATTAACTTTGCTTCCCTTGGATGTTGTTAATACTATTACACCTTCACCAAGTTTTTGCTTCAAGCTATCTCCAAGATTTCTTAATCCATTCATATCTTGATCTTCAATATTTGCAGCTAACAGTTTGACTCCATCTATATCTACAACATTACTCAATAGATCATCAGCAGCGCCTTTTGAAAGTTTTGCTTTCAATTTTTCGTTTTCTTGTTTCACTTTTTTATTATCTTCCATTAACTGTTCTGTCTTCTTAATTAACATTGAAGGTTCAGCTTTCAGTAATTTAGAAAAATCTTTTATTAATGATTCCAAATTCTTATAGTAGTTGATAGCGTTATTGGATGTTAAAGCTTCTATTCTTCTAACACCTGCAGCAACCCCTGTTTCAGAAACAATCTTGAATGTTCCAGCTTCAGAAGTATTTGATATATGTGTACCACCACATAATTCAACACTATAGTCATCCATGTTTACTACTCTAACTGTTGAACCATATTTTTCTCCAAATAATGCCATAGCTCCTAGTTTTTTAGCTTCCTCAATAGACATTTCTTTCGTAACTATATTAAGTCCTTCCATGATCTTTAAGTTGACTTCTTCTTCTACACGTCTTATTTCATCATCTGTCAATGGTTGAAAATGAGTAAAGTCAAAACGCAACTTATCATGAGTTACATGAGAACCAGCCTGTTCAACATGATTTCCTAATACATTTCTTAACGCTTTTTGCAATAAGTGAGTAGCACTATGATTTTTAGCTGTAGCTCTACGATTAATTTCATCAACAATCAACTTTGCTTCTTGATTAACCTCAATTGTTCCTTCTACAACTACTCCTACATGACCTATTTTATTTCCCATTAACTTAACTACATCTTCAACTTCAAATTTACCTGTTTCAGTTGTGATGTACCCTATATCAGCCATTTGTCCACCACTAGTAGCATAAAATGGTGTCTCTTCAACGAATATAGTTCCTTTTGTACCTTCCTTTAATACATTGATAATTTCTTTTTCATCAGTTAAGACTTTTACCATAGAACTATATTTAATATTGTCATATCCAACAAATTTTGATTCCAATGAAGCATCTAATTTATTATATACAGTTTCTTCTGCACCCATATAATTACTTTCAGCTCTTGCTTCACGTGCTCTTGTTTTTTGTTTATCCATCTCTTCATTAAAACCATCTTCATCAACAAGTAGATTACTTTCTTCAAGAATCTCTTTTGTTAAATCAATAGGAAAACCGTAAGTATCATATAATTTGAATGCTTTTTCTCCAGATAGCTTCTTATTGCCTTCTTTTTCTAATTCATCAATATAAGTTTTCAATATACCTAGACCTTGGTCTATTGTTTCATTGAATCTATCTTCTTCTACAGTTATTATCTTAGTAATATAATCTTTCTTTTCTTCTAATTCAGGATAAGCTTCTTTTGAAACTTCAATAACTGTTTCACATAGCTTAGCTAAGAATTTGCCTTCTATTCCTAAAAGTTTACCATGTCTAGCCGCTCTTCTTAATAATCTTCTAAGAACATATCCTCTGCCCTCGTTAGATGGTAATATACCATCAGAAATCATAAAACTTACTGAACGAATATGATCAGTGATAAGTCTTATGGAAATATCATTCTGTGGGTCTTCTTTATATTTGACATTAGCCATATCACAAACTTTTTGTAATAACGCCTGTATTGTATCTATATCAAATATTGAATCTACCTCCTGCATTAGAAGAGCAAGTCTTTCAAGTCCCATTCCTGTATCTATGTTAGGGAAATCAAGAGGAACATACTGACCCTCTTCAGTTTTTTCAAATTGAGTAAATACTAGATTCCAGAATTCCATGAATCTGTCACAGTCACAACCTACTTTACAATCTGGTGAACCGCAACCATGTTCTACGCCACGATCATAATGAATCTCTGAACATGGACCACATGGACCTGTACCATGCTCCCAGAAGTTATCTTCTTTTCCTAATCGTATTATTCTATCCTTAGGCAAACCAATTTTTTCATGCCATATTTTTTCTGCTTCATCATCTTCCAAATAGATAGATACATATAATTTGTCTTCTGGTAATTCAAGTACTTTTGTGACAAATTCCCATGCCCACTCTATAGCTTCTTCTTTAAAATAATCACCAAATGAGAAATTACCAAGCATTTCAAAAAAAGTACCATGTCTCTGAGTTTTTCCTACATTCTCTATATCACCTGTACGAATACATTTTTGACAAGTAGTAACTCTTTTACTTGGTGGTACTTCCTGACCAGTAAAATAAGGTTTTAATGGTGTCATACCTGCATTTATTAATAATAAACTTTTATCGTTTTTAGGAACTAATGGAAAACTGTTCATTTTAAGATGATTTTTGCTTTCAAAAAATTCAAGATACATTTTCCTAAGTTCGTTTAAACCGTACTTTTTCATTGTTTCTTTTTCCTCCATTCAGCTATTAAAAAAAAATCCTCGTTATCTTACGAGGTACACATTTCTCTTTTTAAAATTATAATTAAATGCCCTACTTTTGTCAATACTACCCTTTATAAAAACTGTAAAATGATATTATTTTTTTAACTGATCATATTTACCTTTTAATTCTTGTCTATACTCTTTAGGTAGTTGGTGCCATCTAACATCCTTTATTGCTCCTTCTAGAGCATAGAGTTTATTGTAACAGGTGTCACCATGTATGCTTAATCTGATTATAGCATCAATACTACCAATCTCCTTTAATTCTTTGGCAGTTTGTATGCCAATATCATTTAATTCCTTTTCAAGTGTTTTTCCTATATTTGGTAATTCTGATAACCTCATTCTAGTGCGCTTCCTTTCATTATATATTATAAAATCATTTGCCATTTGATTTAACTTTTCTATGTTTAATAACGCTTTTCATTCTATAATTTGCCCATTCATCTCCAACAAATCTAATTATATCTCTTATATTTAATCTAAAAACCAAGTCACGCTTAATAATTATCCAAATAATAAGTATAATTTCAGCAATAATCAAATATATATCTTTCAAATCCAATACCAGTAAACCTTTTACACAGATATAATCCAAACTTCCAGCCCATAAAAATTTATCAGATAAGGAACAAATACATCCTGCAATTAATAGATTCAATCCTAGTACCAATAATCTTGGGTTGGTATTATTAGCCAATATATATTTGTAGATTATAATTAAAACCAATAGCACTAGACTTATTAATATGATATGAGTTTGTATACTCATATCAATACCAAAAGTGCTATTCACATATAAATAATCTTTATTTAACATTGGTTTAATAGCTATTTTATTACTTATATCATAATAATTATCAATCCAATAAGTGTTTATTAATATCTTGATAATTTGGTCTAATAAAATAAAAGTAATAATTAATATTAGATTTTTATACTTAGAAAAATGTAGCATGATAACTACTCCCTATAAATTTATACTATGTAGAAAATAATTTAGGGTAATCAACTGTCATCTCATTTTTTGATAAACTTTTGGTTGCATTCATTTACTAAAAAGCAATCCAATATCCTAATAAAGCAGTAATTATGTTTGCAATAATAGTATATCTTAACAGGTAATTCTTACTCTCGTATCTACAAAACTTCTTATAAATATTATACTCAATAAATATAATACTAATCTCTAGAATCAAAAAAACTATAATTGAATATTGCCTTAAAAATGTATAATATGATGTCACAAATAAGACATTTAGATATATTTGTGTTAATATATTAGCTAAAATAACAGGTGTTTTTCTTTTAATTAATTTAAAATATCTTAATACTATCAATTCTATAATAAGTGTTAGTAAAAGTCTAAGTATAAAACTAAAAGTTATATTAAAATTCTGATAATAAATAAAACTTTTACTCATCCTCTGTAGCTCATTTTTTTTATAATCATAAACAGCAGATGCAAAAAAATTATTGGATTTAATTTTATTTGATACCTGTATATTCCCTTGAGCATCCTCATATATAACTTTAAACTCCTGAGGAACTTTGTAACCAAAGGAATGTTTATAACTATTAAACTCATTATCTGTCCCTTGTAAAGAACCATGAACCATTTTTGAATGAACACAAGCAGCTCTGTATCCATCATTTCTATATTGATACAATTTCAGATGCTCCCATTTAGTATCACGTTCTTCATAATCAAAAATAAACTCTCCAAATCCAGATTTTTCATCTACTAAAAGGTCAAGGTAATAGTCATCATTTGGACTATTGATAACGTATATGGTCAAAGATGGCTTTGGTCCAGCATCTGCATTAACAACAATATTACTATTTATTATAATGAACATTAATAATATGATTTTACTGATATTTTTATATTTATTAGATTTCATATAACGCCCCCTCAATATATTGTATCAATTAAAAGAGGATTTAACAAATATTATTAAAATCAATTGATTTTAATATTGATTCGTCAATTGCTCGACCCATCTATAACAGCTTTCTAATTGTTCATCACTTATTTTATCTGATCTATGTTCAAATAATACCTTATAATCCTTGTTATATTCATTTATCAACCTAAAATATTTACTTATATCTGCCCAACCATCACTAGTCTTTAATTCTGGTAATGCAGGATAATGGTTATTATTCCTGTTATCACATAATCGACCATTAGATAGATGAATGACTTCTGCATACTTTGCATACTTCTCTATTATAGGATAAGGGTCAAAATTATTATCCATTATATCCTGTAAATGTAATCTAGCAATATCTAGGCATAACCTTATTGAAGGATATCTATCCAATAATTCTGTTAAAATATTATTTTCAACAACATATTTATTAAGTGCATCAAATTCTAGAACTGGAATAAAATCTAATTCTTTAGCCTTAGTAGATAGATACTTAAATAACTCTTGTGTTTGACACACAAACTCATCATAAGTATACTCAGAATCATATACATATTCAGACTCATCTGCAAACCTCCAATTACTCCAATCCACATGAGGATCTAGAATAACAGGTTTAGGATAATGAAATAAAATATAATGAGGGTCAAATTTCTCACATATATATGTTATTTCCTCTTCCATATATTCATAGGAATCTTTTTTATTATTCATATCATCTGACATGAATTGAGGATCTCTGAATTTCCATTTACCGCTTCTCAAAGGGAAATGAACACATACATTAAAATTATCCTCATGAGATGCTTTAATCAATCTATCTATATCCTCTTCCTTATCAATCGTACATGCTTCTACACCATAAAATCCTTCTCTGAAATCCCTCTCTTGTTTATTTTCATCAAATATTCCAAAATGTCCTATTAAAAATCTTTCCATAGTTCCTCCCCTGTTATGGTAACTTGTAATCAATAATCAAATAAGCTAAGCTGAACCTGCCTAGAATTAGCTTTGTAAGCACTAATAATATCACTCATCCTATATAATATATTATAATTCTTACAAGATTTTTGAAATACATACCATAACTTTTTATAATTACTGCTGCTGCACCTATATCTATTACCATATTGTTTAATATATTTTTCCTTTATACTTGGAAAATGTTCATCTAACTTATCATAGTAATAACACCTTTGATTCTGTCGTAATGTCACACCAAAATAAGGATAGATGAATTTTACTCCTGCTTCATGTGCCCTATCAACAATTGATTTAATATTTTCTTCAGTATCGTTAATATAGGGTAAAACTGGCATTAGAAGAATTCCAGTAAATATACCATTATCAGCTAGGGTCGCTAGTGCCTCAAATCTTTTTGACGATACATTAACATTAGGTTCAATTATCTTACTTAAATCATCATCAGCAGTTGTTATAGTCAGTATCATACATACTGGAGAATGCCTATTTATATCTTGTATAACATCTATATCTCTAGTTATCAAAGAACTTTTTGTGGCTATTACTATACCAAAACCATATGCATTTATTAATTCTAGAGCATTTCTAGTAAATAACATATCCTTTTCATAAGGATTATAGGGGTCACTCATCCCTCCACAACCTATTACTCCCTTTTTGACTTTTCTCCTTAATTGATCTCTAATAATTTCTAATGCATTTTCTTTAGCCTTTACTTCACTGAAATTTTCAATATGATAACATTCGCTTCTAGAATCACAATAGATACACCCATGATTACAGCCTCTATATATATTCATATTGTATTCATAACCAAACCAATAATCAGGTTTTTTAGTCTTAGTTATAATTGTTCTAGCTTGTACAAAATCCATTTTATTTTCCCTCTAGCTCTTCAATAATTTTAATGAACTTTTTCTCAGCTGTTAATTCTTGAGTTATAAATTTGCCTCTATAAAATAAAGAATAAATTGTAAATGGTGATGGACATTTTCTTGCTTCTTCTTTACTATCAATAAGTATTGTCTCATATTTTATACCATGTTCTTGACTAATATTCCTTTGTAGATTTATATAATAATTCATATACGGACATTGATTGGAGTAATATACTTTGAATCCACCATTATCATCACATTTACCTTCTTTTGCGGTCCCAATAAATTTGGGTTTATCCGCATTTTGATCAAAAGTTATATATAGTAATTCAAAATAAGGATGTGCTGTATCAATGACCTGAAAACCATGTTTAACAAAAAACTTTTTATCTGAAACAAAAGGTCTTTTTTTATCACTGCAAAGTACCACTATTCCCTTTTTGTTTTTTTCCCTGCTATCCTGTATACATTTATCTAACAGTTTTTTACCATAGCCGCATCCTTTATATTTACCTGATACCCAAAAACAGTTAATAACCATGTAGCCATCAGCTATTATTGGCAAATAAGCAATCTCTGAAGGACAGTATTCAATAAATACTTTACCTCTAACATCAAGTTTAGTAAAGACATATCCTTTATCAATCTATTCTGCTAACCACTTTTTCTTGGCTTTATATCCTTTAATTGATTTTTTATCTGAAATTGCACAACATATATGCTCATCTTCAATATTATTGCTTGTCAAAGTTATAAAATCCATTATTCATCCTCCTTGATTAGTATGTTATCATATATTCATTATACAATGTTTAATATGACATCAGTATGTCATATTAAACATTTATGGATAAGTAATTATTATATGATACAATCAATAGTATGGATAAATACGGTTCTAGATACTTTTTTCTGAATATAAAACAATTCTATGGTTAAATCGATAGTTATTACTAAAACTTAATATAATATAATTGAATGTAATGCCAATATAAACTCCATAAATACCCATTTCTAATGCTATACTTAAAAACCAAATAAATCCTATTCCTATAACATTGATTACTGCTGAATTAAGCAACACCCATTTATCATCCCCAATACCTTGCAAACTATATTTATAAATATTATTAGGTATGTTAAACAAACAAGAACACAGTGCAATCATAAAATACTGCAGACTATAACTTATTAAGTTGTAATCATTCGTTATTAAGGTTACTACATTTACTTTAAAAATTATTAATATAGCAGAAAGACTAATACAGAATATCATAGCCAATTTTAATGAATATTTAGGTATTAAAAGCAATCTTCCATATTGTTTTTGTCCATAATTTTTACTAACAAGAGTTAATGCTGTTGAAGCATAAGAATACATCGGCATTAACACGATACTGACTATACTTGACAACAATGTATAAATAGATAATTCCAATACTCCTATACGTGATAATATGGCATTAATACATATAACTAATATTGTGGATTCCAATATCTCTTGTCCCATCAAAGCCAAAGAATTTTTTAATAATATGACTCCATTTTTTATCATTTTATCAATGGATAAGATATCATTAACTATCAATAATTTCTTTATATATATTATACTAATATATATTACTATATTTAATACCAATGATATAACTGATGCAATACCTGCTCCTCTAACTGCCATAGGCTCAAATCCTAATTTACCGAAAATTAATATATAATTAAGTATTACATTAGTTATAGTAGCTGTTATATTACCAATAAACAAATATTTTGTTGTATTAATTATTTTAAATAATGATGAAAACATAAACAGCATCATATTCAAACAAATGGTTATGCCAAACAGATTCATGTAAGAAATAGATTCTTGCAATATTACATCTTCTAATCCAAAAATCATTTGAAGTAATCTATTTCCAAATCCCAATAATATAAACCATATTGATAATCCTATGATTAAACTGGTTAAAATACCAGATAAAAAGTTATCTATTAATCCTTTAGTATTTCCTTCACCTTTATTTTTTGCTCCAGCTATATTGAATGCTATTGCAATAGCCCCTAACACTCCAGTAATACTGTTAATGGTTGTACTAATTAATCCAACAGCTCCAAAAGCATCTAGTGATATTCTTCCTATCATAGCTGTATCTATAAGTCCTATTAACATACCAATTACCGAATTAAATATAAGGGGTATTGCCATTTTATTAATTTCTTTTATTGTTAGAGTATCTGTTTTTATATGATTATTCAATTTTTATCTTTTCTCCCTTCTTTTTAGCACTTAAAAAAGAAGGGTATTTACAGGCGCATATAACATTTTAATGCCTCCTTAAAATTTCATATTATAATTTATTATTATTTTTCTATTCGGTAGAATTTGTCCAAAATATATAATGCATTAAAAGTAATAAGTGCAGTCCACTCTACTTTTGCTGCTTCCCATTGTTCTTCGTAATCATTCCATGCCCAATTAGGTATTATCATATTATCTTTTATGATATTGTCTATATAATAATCTAAATTGGTATTAATGGATTCTTCATCAATACCATATGTTTTATTTGGATTATCAATGAAATCTAGAGGTTTAGGAACATAATCTTCCCATTCTTCAACATGTGTATTAGCAAGTTGTCTGATGGCTTTTTCCAATGTACCTTCTAATCTATCTGCCAATTCTTCTGGAAGGTTATGATACAAATCTATATAACAATAAATCTCATGTTGTGATTCAAATACTTCTCTGCTATTTATATTATTTATAGCATATTCTAGTAGGTCATCAACGTCTAAATTAGTAACGTATTCTCTATACTTATATAAATATCCAATAAGCTCAGCAGAAGGATTTCCCCAATATGTATCAATGATTGTCATTTCTTTTTCTTCGTCATAATTCCACCATGGTGCATGTGGAAAATCATTTACTTCTCTAGGTACCGCAAACCAACCTTTACGCTCAGGAATATATACGTTTTCTAGGTATGCTATAGCCTTTTTAATCATTATTATTGCTTCCTCTTGATTATCATATCTGCTTAAATACCTTAATCCTATAGAAGTTGCCATAGGTGATGAATAAGGTAAAGTAAAATCTGATTCTAAACCATTACCAAACCCTCCATCGGTATTTTGATATTTCTTTAAATCATTAATGATATCTAATTCACAAGGTTCAATAAAATAGTTTATGAATAGATGTTGTTCTAATGCTCTACCCTTCTCCATAATATATTTCTGACACTTTTCAAATAATTCTTTAGACAATTGATTCATGATACATCCCCCCTTAAATATCTTTGTATACTAAATTATAACATTCATAATAATCTTATTGCAATTCATTTATAACAATCCAGTTATTGCTCCTTACATCATATCATTTAATGGTTCTTCTATATTTACCAGGTGAAATGCCACACACCTTTTTAAAAACTCTATTGAATTGTGATATGCTACCGAATCCACAATTTTCACATATATCTATTGTTCTTAGCTTGGTTGTTTCTAATAGTTCCTGTGCTTTTTTTATTCGTATCAGCTGAATATATTCAATCAAAGTATAACCAGTAATATACTTGAATCTATGAGATAAATAGTATGAACTGATATAGAATCTTTCTGCTAGTAATTGTAGGGTTAATTTTTCTTCATAATGACTATGGATATAACCTATTACCTCAAGAATTTTTTGTTCTGTAGTAGTTAAATTTTGATTTATTATTGGTTTTGAATTATCCTTATTGTTAATAGTAAGAAATAATTCTTGCATTATAGAATGTATTCTAAAATTATAACCACTTCTTTTTTCCTTTGCTTCCATCTTAATTATTTGTAGTTTATGATCCCATTTCCTTTTTGTATCTGTATCTAATCTAATAATTGGACAAGATTGCCTAAAAACTTGCAAAAACCAGCTAATATCATCTTCAGGCAAATAGTTAAAATATGCTTCATTAAAACTTATCAGATATCTTACATTCTTAGAGCTATCAGGATAAAGTGTTTTATGTAACAAATAAGGTTTTATCAATAGAACATCTCCAGCTTTAACACTTAATAGTTCACCTTCTATTAGATAATTAGAGCTTCCTTCCTTAAGATAATAGACTTCATAGAATGTATGGAAATGAGGAACAAACATCCTCTTGCTGCCAGCAATCTTATTGTAAGATAAAGATAAGAATCTATCGCTATTATTAAATTCATAAAATATCTTTTCATCAAATAAAATAGGTATCTCAAAATTATTCACATTATTATTCCTTTTCAAATGTTGTTTATGATAATTAACCACAAAAAAAATAGCAAACTGATATATTACTTCTAAGTACATTAAACTTATTATAAGTATATATAAAAAACTATATATAGTAAAGCAATATTTGCGTATTTATATATCAACAAAGCAAAATATAGGCTGTATTTGTTGCTATTACCTCTTAAAATAGACTTAAATGAATTAGAGGAGGAACCACTGATGAATCTTTCAAAAGAAACAATTAGTACCACTAAGTATAAAGAGAGAGTATTGCAATTTGGAGAAGGCAATTTTTTAAGAGCATTTGCCGATTGGATTATACATAAAATGAACCAAGATGACATATTCAATGGATCTATAGTAGTTGTCCAACCGATAGAAGAAGGTCTTGTATCAACGCTAAATGAACAAAATGGATTATATACGTTATTTTTACAAGGTATTAATGAAGGAAAACAAATCAGTTCATGTGAGGTTATCTCTTCCATAAGCAGAGGTATCAATCCATACACAGATTATAATGATTACTTGGAAACAGCAAAAAATGAAGATATGCGTTTTATTATATCCAATACTACAGAGTCTGGTATCTACCTAGAACCAGAAGATGACTATGCCGGTATACAAAAATCATTTCCTGGAAAGCTTACGAAATGGCTTCATCACCGTTTTAAACATTTTGAAGGAGATATCAATAAAGGTATGATAATAATGCCCTGTGAACTTATTAATCGTAACGGTGACAAATTAAAAGAAATCATCCTTAAACTAATAGACATTTGGAAATTAGAAGATAGCTTCAAGGAATGGATTATTAATCATAATGAATTCTGCAATACACTTGTTGACCGTATCGTACCTGGTTATCCCAGAGATCGTATTGAAGAAATCAACAAGAAACTAGGTTATATTGATAGGCTTGTTGTAGAAGGTGAATACTTTCATCTTTGGGTTATTGAAGCCCCTAGCTGGGTAAAAAAAGAATTCCCTGCTGATTTAATCAATCTGAACGTAAAATTTGTGAATGATATGACTTTATATAGAACCCGCAAAGTAAGGATACTTAATGGTGCTCATACTTCATTAGTTCCAGTATCCTACTTATATGGATTAAGAACAGTAAGAGATAGTGTTATGGATGAATCCATAGGTCAATATATCACAGATACTATTTTTGATGAAATCATACCAACTTTATCTTTACCCAAAGCAGAACTAGATAATTTTGCAAATGCAGTAATTGACCGTTTTAAAAATCCATATATCCAACACTACTTGATAAGTATAGCGTTGAATTCAATCTCAAAATATAAAACAAGGGTATTACCGTCTCTATTATCATATATAGAAGATAAAAATGAACTTCCACAAAAACTTGTATTTTCTTTAGCTAGTTTAATATATTTTTACAAAGGTAATATTGATGGAGAAATCATTCCCCTCAATGATGATAAAGATATTCTAGATAATTTCAATAATCTTTGGAATACCTATAAGGCTTCCCAAGAAGATTCCTACGAAATTATTACATCTACAATCTTATCCAATAAGGCTTATTGGGATATAGATTTAACCCAAATTAACGGTTTAGAAGAATTGGTAGCCCATTATCTTGAGATAATAGATAGACAAGGTATGCAAGAAGCTATAAAAGAGGTGCTGTAATGAAAGACTTCATACATATAAATAAAAAGGATAACGTAATAGTAGCTTTAAAAGATTTACCCAAAGGCAAGAATCTGTGTGAAGATGAATGGAATATTACACTACTGAGTGATATTCCAAAAGGTCATAAAATCTCTATTAAGCAATTAGCAGCAGGAGAAAATATAATTAAATATGGATACCCTATTGGAAAATCCACTAAAAATATTCACAGTGGCTCTCATGTACACATAAATAATCTGAAAACCAACTTAGCAGGAACTATCAATTATTCATATGAGCCAACTACAGTAACTATGGACAAAAAAGTGGAGAACAAAACCTTTAATGGTTATAAAAGATTTAATAGTAAAGTAGGTATAAGAAATGAACTTTGGATAATCCCAACAGTTGGATGTGTTAATGGAACAGCTGAGCTGATTGTCAATACCTTCAAAAAAAACTATGATACTCTATTAATTGATGATATATGTATATGGAAACATCCTTTTGGCTGCTCTCAATTAGGTCAAGACCATAAAAACACCGCAAATATATTAAGAGATTTGGCTGTACACCCAAATGCTGGTGGTGTACTTGTACTAGGTCTTGGATGCGAGAATAACACTATTGAAGAATTCAAGAAGAACTTATTACCACATGACAATAAGAGAATTAAGTTTTTAACAATTCAAGAGGTTGAAGATGAAATTGAAGAAGGGGTCAGCCTTTTAGAAGAATTATATGAAACAATGAAACAAGACAAAAGAATGCCTATGCCCATTTCCAATTTGACTATTGGTCTGAAATGTGGTGGTTCTGATGGTCTTTCAGGAATTACAGCTAATCCATTAGTAGGCGAATTATCCGATTATCTAGTCGCTAATGGAGGTACCACTGTTCTAACTGAAGTACCTGAGATGTTTGGAGCAGAAACCATTTTAATGAATCGTACAGTTAATAAAGAAACTTTTGATGACATGGTAAACTTAATCAATGGATACAAAGAATACTACTTAAGCTTTGATCAGCCTATATATGAAAATCCATCTCCTGGTAATAAAGCAGGTGGTATCTCTACACTAGAAGATAAATCTTTAGGATGCATTCAAAAAGGTGGAAATGCGCCAATAACTGATGTACTTGATTATGGAGATATCATTAAATCAAGTGGTTTAAATATTCTTTCCGCACCTGGTAATGATTTAGTTGCTACCACAGCTCTAGGTTCCAGTGGATGTCAAATGGTAATTTTCACAACAGGTAGAGGTACACCTTTTGGCAGTTTCATACCAACTATTAAAATCTCCACTAATTCAGAATTATATAATAAAAAACCTCATTGGATTGATTTTAATGCTGGAAACTTGATAGATGATAGGACTATGGAAGATTCTTTAGAAGATCTTATTGATTATATAATTGATGTAGCTTCAGGTAAAAAAGTCAATAATGAAAAAAACTATTTCAAAGAAATATCCATCTTTAAAACTGGGGTAACATTATAATCTCTTTAACATTACAAATCCACAAAAAGCAATTTGATGCTATTGCTTTTTGTGGATTATTCATATAGCTATTAAATTTATAATCTTAGCAAAATTTCATACTAATATCCATAGCCTTTACTGAATGGGTTAATGCCCCTACTGATATTATATCTACACCGGTTTCGGCTATTTCTTTTACTCTATCTAAATCTACATTCCCTGAGGCTTCTAATACAGCTTTCCCTTTTGCAATGGATACTGCCTCTTTCATCATGTTTATAGTCATATTATCCAACATTATAATATCAGCTTCTGCGTTAAGAGCTTCTTTTAATCCATCTAGGTTTTCTACTTCTATTTCAACTTTCATAGTATGAGGTATTTTTGCTTTGGCAATTTCTACAGCTTTTTTTATACTGCCTACAGCTTTAATGTGATTGTCTTTTATCATGACTGCATCAGATAAATTAAATCTATGGTTATAACCTCCACCTACTCTTACAGCATATTTTTCTAATGCCCTTAAACCAGGTGTTGTTTTTCTTGTATCAACAATTCTTACAAGCATATTATTAGTGTTATTAACAAAACTATAAGTCATCGTAGCAATTCCTGAAAGTTTTTGTATTATATTAAGTGCCGTTCTCTCACATTTGAGTATACTTTTTGTAGGACCAGAAATATGAGCAATAATATCTTTCTGTTCAACAAGATCTCCATCTTTTCTATGAAAATCTATTACAACCTCCTTATCCATCAAGTAAAAAACTCTAGAAAACACTTCACATCCTGCAATAATACCTTTGTCTTTAGCAATTAATATAGCATTACTTTTTTGGTCATCACTTATTAGTGTATCGGTAGTTATATCACCATAATTCATATCTTCCTCTAGGGCTTTAATAATTATTTCATCAATTTTATGCTGTAAAACCATTATATCCTCCTTGTTATGTATCAATTATTAATTCAAGTTTGTTTTTTTAATTATCTTTTTGTTCAGATCATCGTTTATGATTGCTTTTATCACTGAAATCATATTCACTTTTTCAATTTCTTCCCTACATATAATATTGATTTTTTTAGCATTACAGTAAGCCTTGTTAATCTTATTTTCAAGTTGCTTAACCTTAGCAATAGTCCTATCAATGCCAAAATACTGTCCCATCCATTTTGCTATTGTATGCTCATCTTCCATAATTTTATATGAACTATCAACATTAACTATTCTAATATCCTTATCATTATCTATGATATCATAAATATTTTCCTTGATATTCCTTGCTATCCTTCTTCCAAAAACTATTGCTTCCAATAGAGAGTTACTAGCTAATCTATTTTTACCATGAACACCTGTGCATGAACATTCCCCACAAGCATATAGATTATTTATTGAAGTCTTGCCGTTGATATCCACCTTTATTCCTCCCATAAAATAATGCATCCTAGGAGCGACCGGTACTAAGTTCTCTGCCATATTTATATTATTTCTTTGACAGAACCCAAAAATAGTTGGAAAACGTAATTTTAGAGCTTCTTCATTCCAATGAGTTATATCCAGATATACGCAGGGTGTTATTTGCCTTTTGATTTGCTGCATTATGGCTAATGAAACTATATCTCTAGGAGCCAATTCTTTCATTGGATGTACTTTCTCCATAAAACGTTCTCCCTTTTCATTATACAATAAAGCTCCTTCGCCTCTTACTGCTTCTGATATAAGGAAACTTTGTTTTAAAGAACTATTATTGTAAAACACAGTTGGATGGAATTGCAGATATGACATATTCCTGACAATACCGTTAGCACGTAGTATCATAGCAATACCATCTCCATTAATACCTTTGGCATTAGTGGTCTGTTCAAACAAATTACCTATTCCACCGGTATTGATAATAGTATACTTTGAAAAGATTGATTTTACCCTTCCATCATCCAATGTGAGAATACCTGTACTCTTATTAGCATATGTCAGTATATCTATTACAAATATATTTTCTCTAATACTAATATTTTCTCTGCTTTTAGCCAGATGATATAGGGCTTCCATAACAGATTTTCCTGTAGAATCTCCTGATCTGACAATCCTTGATACACTATGAGCACCTTCTTTTCCCAATAGAAATCCATTATCATCTTTATCAAATTTGACTCCTAATTTTTCTAACTGTATTATGTTATCCATGGCTTCATTAACCAGTATATTAACAGCTTCCGTATCAGATTCGCCTCTACCACATACCATGGTATCATTAAAAAACATTTCTTTGGTGTCATTAAGCTTATCACAAGGCGCAGCTATTCCTCCTTGAGCCAAATATGAATTTGTTTCTTTATAAGGTTCTTTTGCAACTATTGTAACATCTATATCAGAAGGTAACATCAAGGCTGTATACAGCCCAGCTATCCCACAGCCAACAATAACTACATCAGTATATTCTTTAGGTGTAATATTCGTATCAAAAGGAATTATATATTCTCTCATTCTTTCACCTACAATCTATAATAAAATCATTTTTTTTAGAGTCTCATATGCTTTTTTTCTTACTCTCTCATCGACCTCAATAATGTTAGTTTCATTTTCTAAAGCGGAAATTACATCTTTTAGTGTTGTTTTTTTCATATTCATGCAAGTTAACTTCTCTGATAATAATATGAATTCTTTATCAGGATTTTGTTTTTTCAATGTATATAAAATGCCTTTTTCCGTTCCTATAATAATCTTCTTGTCTTTTAATTTCTTGACTTCTCTTATTATCTCTGAGGTACTACCTATAAAATCAGCTTGTTCTACAATCTCAGGTCTACATTCAGGGTGTACCAATAGAGGAGCAGATGGGTATTTTTCTTTTATATGTAGTAGATTTTGGATAGTTACTCTATTATGTACAATACAAAAACCCTGCCACAAAATCACTTCTTTATCACTTATTTGTTTTCCTACATATGATCCTAGATTCTGATCAGGAACAAATAATATCTTCTTTGATTTAATGCTATCAACAACATTTATTGCGTTAGATGAAGTACAGCAAATATCACTCTCTGCTTTAACCTCTGCTGAGGAATTGACGTAACATACTACAGCAGCCTCTGGATAGTCTTCCTTTACACTACGTAATTGCTCAGCCGTTACCATATCAGCCATAGGACATCCTGCCTCTATTACAGGCAGTATCACTTTTTTATCAGGTGAAAGTATCTTTGCAGTTTCAGCCATGAATTTGACACCGCAGAAGACAATTACATCTTCCTTTACACTCATAGCTATCTTTGATAACGCTAAAGAATCTCCTATGTAATCGGCAACTTCTTGTATTTCATCCAGTTGATAATTATGGGCTAGAATGACTGCATTCTTTTCTTTCTTCAATTCAATCAATTTTGCTTTCAAATTTTCTTTCATAATATCACCTTTTCTATAGCTTAGTCATTTAAATGACTTTACATGTGTCTTGTCACATACAAATATATCATAATATTTCCTAATATGCAATAAACAAAAAATGTATTTATATATATTAAGAAATATTATTTATCTTCTATAACTAATTTATCTTTATTTATGACCTTTTTAGGTGATATACCATTCATGTAATCTCTGACTACTTTAATTAATTGGCTTTGGGTAACAGGATAAGATTGAACTAAACAGCTTATATCATGATTATTCATTGATATATCAACTGAATTACATGTCGTAACCATAATTATATCTTTTCCTATGGTCAGGCCATGATCTTTAATTGCTTTCAATGCACCATAAGATATATCTTCTTCATGTGTAAATACTACATTGACCTTATCATCACCTAATATACGTTTCATCTGTTTATATGCTTCTTCAAATGATAAATCTGTATCCACTCTATATTTTACATTGATTCTAGAATAACCATTAATAACTTGATTGAAACCTTCCGTTCTCTGAATGGTTGATGCGGACTTGTTATGACCTCTTATCTCAGCTATAACTATATCATTTTCCATATTATAAACATTATTTACAAGATAACTAGCAGCTAATTTTCCTTGGTCATAATAATCAGAACCAACATATGTTGTCCATAGGTTTTCCTTTGAATTCACCATATTATTTAAAAATATTACAGGGATATTCTTTTGTTTTGCTAAAGTAAGCACTTTATCCCAGCCTGAACTAACAACAGGGGATATAGCAATCATGTCTACATCATTATCAATAAGTTTTTTAATGGCCTCTAGTTGTTCCCCATGCTGCTGTTTAATAGATAGATTGGAATTAATATTTCTATATATCAACTCTATCTTTTCTTTCTCAAATGCAGTATACGTAGTTTCTAAATTAAAGCCATCAGAGGTATACGAGTCAATATACCCCAGTTTGATAGATTCTCTCTTGATAGGATCACTCTCTATACCATTCATATTTTCTTTGGTTATTAGTATAGTATTAAGGATGATCTTTCTTGGAATATCATTTTCTCCATTCAAGATATCTATCGCATAATCAATTGACTCTTTTCCTCCTATAGGACATAGAAAAGTTGTATCCAATATTCCTTCTTCTAAGTATGCTCTATATTTATTAGACATCAAACCTGATACACCAATAAACTTAATATCTAAATCCTCGGTCTTGGACGCATAATAAGCTCCTAATGCCATAGCATTATTATGGGCAAATACTATATCGAAATCATTAATTTTTTTCAGTAGTCTATTCATTCTTTCTTCTGTTTGACTTGTTAACCATTCACTAGAAATACTTGTTAAAATATTAATATTAGGATGTTGATTGATTATAAAGTCAAATCCATGACTTAATTCAACAACTGAAGGTTCTTCTATAGGTCCTCTAACTTCAATAACCTTTCCTCCATCTTTACCAAGAAGACTTACTACTCTTTCACCTGCTTTTTTCCCTAGAGAATAATAGTCAGGACCAATATACAGAGTAAAATCATAATTACTCACATCTCTATCTAGAACTATGACTGGAATTTTTTTATTTATTTCACTTATTAAGGGACCTAGAACATTAGCATCATTTACAGTAATAATAAGCAGATCAATGCCATAATCCATTAACATATTAATATCTTTTACTTGTTTATATGTGCTAGAACCAGCATTAGTGAATATAACACTAAGGTTATCTATTTTTTCTGCTTCATTTTTCATTTGTTCATTAACCAGTATTTGCCATTCTTCACTTAGATTAGGATGTGACATTCCAATTAGATAATCAATCTGAGGGTCTTTTGAGCTCTTGCTTGTCAAAGAATTGATTATAAAAAATGCAATTATGATTATAGGTATCAATATTAAAATGTGATAACTTAATTTTAATTTTTTCAAATGCCTTCATCCTTCCCATGTCTATAAACAGTAGGTGAAACCCCAGTTATTTTTTTGAATGCTGAACTGAAATAATGCTGTGTGCTATATCCAACATTCTCAGCAATCTCATATAACTTTATCGTTGGGTTATTCATGAAATCAATTGCTTTACTGATACGTATTTTAGTTAAATATTCTTTAAAAGACATCCCAGTCTCTTTTTTTATTAACCTGCTTAGATAAGCTGCACTTACATTAAGTTCTTTTGAAACTTCAATCAGACTTAAATCTTGGTCATAATATTTTTTTTCTATATAACATTTTGCCAACTGAACTATAGGTGTATATTCAATATTTGCAATAAGTTGTTTATACAGATTTTTATAATAATCTGGTAACTCCAGAAAATCATCATTGAGTTTTTGATAAAGTGTCACGACTTCTCTACCTAGATATTTACTAATAGTCATCTTGATACTCTTTTCAATATTTAATATTTCATCTTCCTGTGTCATAGGTAATAGTACTACTACAACATCGTTTTCATGAAAAATCAATGCTTGATTATATTCAGCTAATATTTCTTGTAAAATATTTTCTAGGCAAAAATTCAGTAGATCCCTTTCCAATTTCACTGTATCCTTGTTTTCAATTTCTAAGGGCTTAACTAAAAATAATAGATTTATTTTGCTATAATCAATATTTAATAAATTAAGTTGATTATAAACTTTATCACTTGAGATTCTACCATTCAACCAATCGCTTAAAAATTGCTGTAAGATAGTATTTTTATTCTTGTGAACTTGATATTTAGCCCAATTGATATATTGATTATTTTTAAGATTTTGTTCCAAGGCTACTAATGCTCTTTTTACTGTTTCCATTAATTCTTTTCTATTTACTGGTTTTAGAACATAATCGAATATCTTAAGAGTCAGTGCTTTTTTCGCATATTCAAATTCATCATAACCTGATATGATTATTATTATACAGTTAGGTAAGATTTCCTTTATCTGAGTAATTAATTCTAATCCTCCTATAAAAGGCATACATATATCTACAAACATAATATCTGGACTAAGTTCTTTTGCTAATTGTAGAGCTGCTTTACCATTTTCAGCTTCTCCTACAACTTCAACACCAAGCTCTTCCCATTTTAGTTTACTTAATCCTCGTCTAATCTTAGGTTCATCATCTGCAATTAAAAGTTTATACACCAAAAGCCCTCCCTTTAATCTTGTATAATTGGATGCAATATTTTAATTGTAGTACCGTGTCCTTTGATACTCTCTATTTTTATACCATAATCTTCACCAAAACTTAACTTCAATCTCTCATTTACATTAAACATACCGATTCCATATTTGCCTGTTTTGTCTCTAACTTTATTTAACATGTCATTCATCTCATTAATTGTTTCTTTATCTATCCCTATTCCATTATCTTTAATAATAAAGCATATTTTCTTCTCTGTTTTAGTTATTTTAATGGAAATGTGACCTTTATGCTCACATTCTTTGATACCATGATAGATAGCATTTTCTACAATAGGTTGTATTATTAGTTTAATCACTCTTGATTCCAATAATGATTCATCATAATCTATAGTATAGTCAAATTTATCCTCATAACGTGCCATTTGAATGGTTAAGTAACTTTCAACATGTTTGATTTCATCTTTTAACGTAATTATTTCTTTGCCTTTACTAAGGCTGATTCGGAATAGATTAGTTAGGGAAGTTACTATTTCAGATATATCATCTGCCTCATAATCTTGTGCCATCCAATTAATAGTATCCAATGTATTATATAAAAAGTGAGGTTTAATCTGAGCTTGAAAAGCTCTTAATTCAGCTTTTCTTTTTTTTCGTTGTTCAATATAAACTATATTAATAAGATTTTTTATTGATTCAATCATCTTATTGAAGCTTTTGCCTAACTTACCGATCTCATCATTATACTTGCTTTCAAATCTCACATCAAGCTGTCCATTTTCAGCTTCTGCCATTAATTTTCTTAATTTACTTATTGGTTTTGTTAGAGATCTTGTTATTAAGCCTGATAGAATGATTGCAAGGATTATTATTAATATACCATATAGAATTATATACATGATGACCTCAATGATTATACTCATTGTTTCATCTGTAGGAAATATGCCTATGACATTGTAACCGGTATAGTTAGAATAATTTTTTAGAATCTGATAATTTTTGTTATCAATCGTATGTAGATTATTTTGTGGCTGCATGTCTTGTGTTATTGAAGGATGTATTCTATAAACTATTTTATTGACTGGAGCATATACTACGTCTCCTTTGTTATCCGCTACATATAGAAAACCACTTTTTCCTAACACTACATTATCAATAATATCCTCAACTACTGATAATTTCATATCAATCATAATAACTCCTTTGAAGTTCTCTTTTGAATCTTTAACTGCTTTTACAATTGATATAACATTATCCGCACTATAATAATCATAGATACTTCTTACATTTCTACCAATGGGTTTACTGAATAAATGTATTTCGTTAGGGTTATCAACAGCTTTTTTATACCAGAAATCATTATTAAGAGGAGTGGTTTCAATCTTTTTCATATTATTACTAATATAATTTCCATAAGTATCAGTAAATAATATACCAGAAATATCCAGTTCCGTTTTTGAATAATTATTAAATAGATAGAGAATATCGTCTTCTAATATTTTCTTTTCGCCATCAGTGGTATAGCTTTGATTTACATATTGTAGAAGAGATTTATCATTAGAAATATAATTTATTGTTTTTTCCATATTACTTATATAGAACTCAATACTATTCTGTACTTGTTTAACCATCTGTAAAGTATGGTCATTAGTAACTTCTTCAAGAGATTTACTGACTCTATTAAAATTTAACCAACTTAAAGTTATAACAGTAAGTAATATTATAATAATATAATTGAACATTATCTTATAGAGAATACTACTATTTCTATATAAATTGACTAATTTTATTTTCAATATTATGTGCTCCATTCTAATTAATAATAATGAATAATAGGTTAACAAACATATTATACCACATAATTCAAAAAAACGGGTGATGAACACCCGTTATAAAAAATACCATTATTAGCACATTTTACTCTGCATATTTACCCATAACCTCTTTATAGTTATCTTTGGTTACTATTATAGCGTCAACTGCATGTTCCATAGGTATTTCTGTACCATTTTTTATATGTTCAATTAAGAATTTTGCAGAATCTCCACCAACAGCCTGTGCCGAAAAATATGTAGCTGCTTTCATAGCAGAATATTCTTTCTTGAATTCACCTTTTGCTAGATATGCACCTAAACCTATTACACAAGAGTCTTTGTCCAAACCAGCTTGCTCTAAAGCTCTAACTCCACCAACAGCTCCTTCGTCATTAGCTGCCATTACCATCCATTTCTTGATTTGAGGATTAGCTGTGATTACACTTGAAGCTGCTGCAAATCCTTTATCTGTCTCACCATTATAATCTGCACGGTAAATCTTGTCTTCAGGGAAATCAGAAATATTCTCAGTGAATTTATCATATTCTCCTTCAGTTCTAGGAACACAGCTAGATACAGTATCCATAGTCAAAAGAAGTAATCCTGCTTCTTCGTCTTTATCTAGTCCATTATCTAATGCATACTTAGCCATCCATTCACCATTAGCTGCTCCGATATTGTAAGCGCTAATACCTACCCATGGTGCTAATTTGTTACCATCTTCATCTTGTAATGCATCATCAGCTGCAATAACAGGAATACCTGCTTCTTTCAATTTGTTTACAGTTACTTGACTTAGTTGCTGATCCGGTATACATGTTAGAACTCCATCTACTTCCTGAGCAATGACATTATCAATAGCTTGTAGATATGTTTCTGGATTCATTTTTGCATCAATATAAATGAATTCATCTACACCCATTTTTTTACACATTTCTTCTGCAGCTGCACCTTCATCTATAAACCAAACTTGGTCACCAGCTTTGTAAATTCCGGCTATAACTATTTTATCGTCTTTATCCTCTTGCTTGTCAGCTTCTTTTTTGTCATCGTTCTTTTCAGCTACTGGTTTATTATCATCTTTCTTTGTATCATTTTTTTCATCCTTGGAACATCCAACAAATAAACTAATCATCAATGTTGTAGCTATTAACAAACTTAATATTTTCTTCATAATAAATACCTCCACTTTTTTATATTATACATATATTTACTATTTTCTACTATCTATTTCAAAAAATCTTTACAAGCCTGTACATAAGCAATTATATTCTCCCAAGGTACTTCAGGCTCCAACAGATGTGTTGGTGCTACCAATAATCCACCTTTATCTCCTGCAATCTCAAGATTTCTGAATACCTCCTTTCTAACATCCTCTGGAGTACCAAATGGCATCGTAGATTGTGTACCTATTGTACCATGGAAAGATAATTTATCTCCAAACTCTGAATGGATATCCTTGAAGTCCATACATTCAGGCTGAATTGGATTAAGTACATCAACTCCTGCATCTATTAGATGTGGTATAAAAGGAGTTATGAAACCACAAGAATGATAAAAAACAATAAGATCTTTATTAATCTTTTTCACTTCACTGATTAAATTCTTTAGTCTTGGTTTTAGCCAAGTCACATACAAATCTTCACTCATCATGATACTTCTCTGCATTCCTATATCATCACCGATAAACAAAATATCTACTCCAGCATTTACAAATGACTTTGCTCTTATTAGATTGATTTCAGATATCTTATCCAAGAGATAAACTGCTTTCTCATCTTCAAACATCATATCCATCATTAATTCTTCCATACCTCTTATATACCAAGAAGCTTCCCATATGGTCATCTGCATATTACCAACAGCTGCTAGACCTGCTTCGCGAATCTGTTCAACCTGCTTTTTTTGGTGGTCATTATTAGCAGATGAAAAGTCAGGAAATGGATAATTCTCAAGTTCTTCCATACTAGTTATTTGCTTTAGAGGATTTCTCATATATGTCATATGCTTTGCTGCTTCACTACCTGGTTCATGTCCAACACCCCAATAATCAATCTTGGAGCCTGGTTTCAATGAATCAAAATACTTCAAGTATTTATCAGTATCATTATCAATAAGTTTCATATCATCTACATACTTCCAAGGCATGTTGAAATATTCCATGTAATTCCCTATGTAATCAGTTTTCTTCCTGAATAATTTCTCTAAATCTGGACATAAAAGAAATTCTACAGGTACTTCATCATACCCTTGTCTTTTAAGTAGTGATAATAGATTCTCTCTTCTGTTCATTGCATATACCTCCTTATCTATATCACATGATTATTAACTATTTGCCATGCTGCTCTCTAATATCTTTTTATCTCTTCTTCTCTTTCTAAGGAAGTCGAATGTCAATGCAATCAATAACAATAAACCTCTTGCTACATACTGCCAGAAAGTTGGTACATTCAACATTATAAGACCCGTGTTGAATCCTTGTAGTATAAATACACCTAGAACAGTACCGAAAATTGTTCCCACTCCACCAGAGAATGCTGTTCCACCTAATACAGCTGCTGTGATAGCATCAAATTCCAAACCTACACTTGCTGCAGGTTGCCCTGAATTCATTCTAGCAGCTAGTAAAGCCCCTCCTAATGCAGCTAATGCTCCATTAACCATATATAGAATCAAAGTAATTCTTTTAGGGTTTAATCCAGCTAATCTAGCAGCTTCTTTGTTACCTCCAACGACATAAATACTTCTTCCGAATCTAGTTTTTGATAAAATAATACCAAATATTATAAAAGAAATTATTAATATTATAACTGGTACTGGAATACCGAATATCCTTTGGCTTCCTAACTTAAGAAAACTATTATTAGTTATAAAGACAGGTTTTCCATTACATATTATATATGCTAAACCTCTAACTATAGACATTGATGCAAGAGTTGCAATGAATGGTTCTAATTTCAAAGAATTGACTGTAACAGCATTAAAAATACCAATTAGTATTCCTGCAAGCACAACAATTACCACTGTAACAAAAACATTACCTGTTGAACTTAGAACTACTGCAGCCAAAACACTACCAAATGCAGCTACTGAACCTGCAGATAAGTCAACTAACCCTGCAATAACCAAATATGTTTCACCTACTGCAACCAATCCTGTCAAAGAAGCTGCAATAAGTATATTTATCATATTTTTATACGAAAAGAAATGTTTGTTGAAGAAAGAAAATACTGCAATCATAACTATTAATGCTATCAATAATCCTATTCTATCGCTAGGTATCTTTTCTCTTAATGTCTTTAATTTTTGTTTATTCATTTTAATTAACCTCTCCTTCTAACATCGCATAGGCAAGAATTTTTTCTTCTGTCGCCTCTTCTCTCATTACTTCACCTGTTATATATCCATCTTTCATAACGATAATCCTGTCACTTAATCCTATTACTTCTGGAAGTTCAGAAGATATCAGAATGACACCCATACCATTTTTAGCACAATCACATATTAGTTTATAAAATTCTGCTTTCGCACCTACATCAATACCTTTAGTAGGTTCATCTAATATGAGTACCTTTGGATTAGTCGCCAACCATCTGGCAACAATAGCTTTTTGCTGATTACCACCACTTAATTCAACAATCTTCTTAGTGGCATTAGGAGTTTTAATATTAAAAGTATTAATACTATCCTTAACTAGAATATTTTCCTTTTTAGTATTGATGAAGCCAATTTTATTTATAATATTATCAAGTACTGCAATACTGATGTTATATCCTACAGACAAGTTAGGTAGAATACCTTGAAGTTTTCTATCCTCCGGACATAGAACAATACCTTTCTTGATAGCTTGTTTTGGTGATTTACTATTGACTTCTTTATTCTCCAACATGATTTTCCCGCTATTAACTTTGTCAGCTCCAAAAATAGCTCTCATTACTTCCGTTCTTCCAGCACCCACAAGTCCTGCGAATCCAAGTATTTCTCCTTCCCTTAGAGAGAAAGATACATCACTTACATCGTTAGTTGTCAGTTTATTGACCTCTAATATTGTATCTCCGTAACTTTTACTTCTATCCAATTCGTTAAATATATCTCCTAGATCTCTTCCTACCATCATAGTAATCAAATCGTTGTTCGTCACATCATTTCGTTTAACAAGATCTACGAATTTACCATCTTTGAATACGACTACTTTGTCTGCTATTCTTTCGAGTTCTTTCATTCTGTGCGAGACATAAATGATTATCTTATTCTCTTTTTTCAGCTTATTGATTATTTCAAAAAGGATTTCTATCTCACTATCAGATAAACTAGCAGTGGGTTCATCAAATGCAATGACCTTAAGATCTCGGCTATATGCCTTCATTATTTCAACCATTTGTTGATGTGCAATACTGATATTTCTAACTTTTGCTCTTGGGTCTATATTTAGACCAAATTCATCAATTATTTTTTTAGCATCTTGGTATAATTTTTTATAATCAATCAATCCGTTTTTCTTGATTGGCTGCTGTCCTAGAAATATATTTTCTGCAACACTTATATCCAGTACAATTTGACGCTCTTGGTATATGATGCTTATACCTTCATCTATGGCTTCTTTTGGTGATTTAAAATGTTTTGCTTCTCCATTTAATATGTATTTGCCACTAGTAGGCTGAAAATCACCATTCAAAATTTTTAAAAGAGTTGATTTACCAGCTCCATTTTCTCCAAGAAATGCAAGTACTTCTCCACTGTTGGCTCTAAAACTTACATTATCCAACGCTTTAACTCCAGGAAAGTATTTTGTTATACCTGAAAATTCCAGTATATCTTTCACATTTCAACCTCCTTAAAATGTTATATGTGTATTGCTTAAAAGAAGTATACTAAAAAAAAGAAATTTTGTATTTACAATAAAGTAGAATAATTTATAAAAATATGATATAAAAGGCAAAAAAAAATAATTGACATACTTGGTGTCAATTATTTTATATAACTCAATTAAGTCCTGAAAAATATTCTTTTACTACTTCTTGCATTCCTTTAGGAATATCTGATGTATTCATTGATTCATAGGCTTTACTCTCATATTCACCAATTACCTGAACATATGGCACTTTCTCTCCTCCTATGGATATTCCTTCTTTTGTCATTTGAATCTGGGAATCATCTTTATTTCCACGTTTACCATTAATATTCTTATCCTCTGTAGAAGCATCTATAGATTCATTATCTGTTTCGGAATTGGCACTTCCTTTACCTCTTCCCTGTCCTTTTCCATTACCATTTCCGTTACCTTGTCCATTACCTTGTTGATTCCCTTGTCCGCTACCCTGTCCGTTGCCTTGTGAGTTACCCTGTCCACTACCTTGTCCATTCTGCCCACTATCAGACCCTGTACCAGAACTTTGATTATTATTTTGGGATTTACCTGAATTACTATTATTGCTATTAGAGGAAGCATATTGGCTATTTGAAAGTGTTATGTTTGTCATTTCCATTTCATTAGCCAGATCACCTAGAGCCTCTTGTAATTGATTGATGTCAAGTCCTGCCAACTTATCTGATAAACCAGCAAGCATATCATTATATTCTTTATCACTCATTTTTTTCGCTTCTTCAATCAATTTATCTATTTCTTCTTTGGCTTTATCAAATTCTTTATCACTGAGAGCCTTTCCTAATTCCTGTAAATTATTATTCCCCAACATCTTCTTAGCTAATTTTTCAAAATTCTCTTCCTTGGCTTTATTTTTTTTGTGCTCTATAATTTTTTTATTCGACTCAGCTTGTTTCTTATACTCTTTTTCATCATTGATATTTGATATCTCTTTATTAAGCTTTGCTATTTCTTTTTCAAGTTCTTTTTTATCCTTCTCAGTTAAGAAGACATCTTTCTTTATTTCTTTCTTGATTTTTTCTATTTCATCTTTCTCTTCTTCTTTAACAATATGCATTCGTTCTTTTTGTTCCACAATATTTCTATGCCTATTAGGAATTGCCAATATTATAATTAAAATAGTAACCATTGACACACTCATCACAAATTTTTTGGTCGGAGGTTTTAAGGAAATTATTTTTTTATAGTTTATTTTCCTTAAATGTGAATAAGCATCTTCTATCTCAATTCTTGCATATGGATTGTTACTTTCCATTAATTCAAGAGCAGTTATTGTCCTTTCTTTCAAACCTTTTTCATCTATAATTTTTGCTGTGTAATTATTATCTGGTATATTGAATATGGAGTATACCATTCCTATTAATATACTAAAAATCAATATATAAGCTGATTTTATATATATAAACGTTATTGGTGTAAAATGAGCTATTATTGCAAGTACAATACATGCAATAACTCCACCAGTAAAGCTCAATAGAACATTTTCTATTAACATCTTAAATATAATTTTTCTTCTGACTTTCTTGATAATACTAATTATATTTTCATTAATATCAATCATAGCTGACCTCTTCTATACCTTTTTTCTTTTTTATAGGATTAAGGATATATGCTGAAGCGAAATTTAATCCTACAGATAATAGTACATATAAACAACAACTTATAATTGTAATATTGTCATTTAATGTCACCCCATTCAAGTAACCAGTGAGCCTGTCTATCCCACCAAATTGCTGTAATAATACTGCCCAGAATGTTATACCTGGATTAATATAATAAAGGAAAAAAGTATTATTCTCAAAATAAGAATAATCCCTTGTCATATATGTATAGATTACAGGTATCAGGATTGTTCCTATAGTCAAAAACATCATAACTAAGAATGTTAGTACTATTGATGTTAATGTCTTCTTGAATAGTGTTGAAAAAAACACTCCTAGAGAACCAAAAAAGAATGAGATGATTATAAAAAATGCTACCATACTCAAGATTGATGTTATATTTAGTCCTCCAAACAAGAATATGAACGAAAAAATAGGTAAAGATGTTACTATTAACAATAGTACAACACTTACTGTTGTCATTAATTTTCCCATTATTATGGATATAGGTCTCATATTAGTACTAAGAAGTATATCCAAAGTTTGTTTTTCCCTTTCCTGAGATATTGAACCTGAAGCAATGATTGGTACTATAAAGGATATCATTAAAACCTGTATAATAGTAATTGTCATATATATATTTCTATAATTTTCACTTAGATTATTATTATATACGCTGTATAAAGTACTACTTAACATTACAATAACACCAAATGCTAATAATGCAACATAAGATACTATCATACCAACACTTTTCCAACTTCTCATTTTTATCTTAGCTTCTTTTAGTATAATTGATTTCATAATTTCATTCCTTCCAAATAGATATTATTAATATTTAAGCTTCTTTAGTTACTTTCAAGAATATGTCTTCAAGGTTTTGCGTTTTCTTGTTAAGTGTAATTATTGGAACATCTCTTATAACTAGTAGCTTAAGTAATTTCTTAATTTGCTCATTATCTCCATTAATGGAAACTTCTAATTTGTTTCCGATCGGATTGATATCTTGAACAAAATCAATCTCCTTCAATACTGTCTCAGCCTTATCTGGAGAATCACTGACTTCAATCTCTAATACCTTGTTATTGTATACTTTGTTTGTTACTTCTTCAACATTTCCACTAATAACAATTTCTCCATTATTAATAATACCTATGGAAGTACATACTTCTGATAATTCAGATAAAATATGTGAACTGATGATAACTGTTTTTCCCATATCTATAAGTGTACATAATATTCTTTTCAGGTCTGCTCTAGCTCTAGGGTCCATACCAGAAGCAGGTTCATCTAAAACTAATAGTTCAGGATTATGAACCAGACATCTTGCCAAACAAAGTTTTTGCTTCATACCTCTTGACAAGCTATCAACAAAAAAATCTGCTTTATCAGTTAGACTAACAAGTTCTAGTAGGTCTTCAATCATTTTGTTTCTCTCATTACCTTTGATACCATAAATTGAAGAATAGAATTCTAAATACTCAGTAACCTTAAGATTATCATATACTCCAAAGAAATCCGGCATGTAACCAATATACTGTTTAGCTCTTCTTATATTCTGTAAAGCATTGATACCATTGACATACACTTCACCAGAAGTAGGACTCAACAGTCCACATGCAATTTTCATTGTCGTTGTCTTACCCGCACCATTTGGACCTATAAATCCAAATATCTCTCCTTTTTCCACTTTTAAATCTATACCTTTTAAAGCAGTAAATTTTTTATAGTTTTTCTTTAGTCCTCTAATCTCTAACATTATTTCCCAATCCCTTCTATATATATTTCAGGAATATCAACTTCTCCTTCATCTTCAGATAGAACGACTGCCATTAATAATTCTCCATTAGTGTTAACATATTTATCCAACTCTTCAGCCTCTATAGTAATAGAATCATCAAACTCTTGATATGTTTCATTATCAGTACCAACAATATAAAATTTAGCTTCAGTATATTTATTTTTCATATTTGCTATTCTTCTGAATTTTATCTTATTAATATCTATTGTTTCAGTTGGTAATTTATAATAATAGCTGAACTCTTTGTCACGACTGTATATGACTTTATTACTGAGTGAATTATTTATATAAGGTCTGACTGAACCAAATTCAAGAACGATATTAGAACCTTTAACATAGTTAACTGTATCAATAACACTTATCATAGACTTTTCAAAGTTCTTAGTTTTTTTACCGTTGACTTGAAATCCATTAGTGAATTTCTGATCTGTCCATCCAACAAAAATAGCTTCTTCAGTATTTATCGCTTCATAAGTATACATATTAAAATCAGTCATCCTGCAATCTTGATATCTATCATTTTTTTCTTTGAAATTGGAGGAACTATCAATACTATCAATAATATCCCAATAATATTCTCTAAAATACTCATAATTCCTAGTCTTCATGTCTTCTATATTTTTTGTTTCATTAGTTCCCAGATCATCTATCAAATATACTTTGTTTTTAAAATATATTACACAATTTTTTAATCCAAAATCGTAATTGTTAGTTATAGAACCTATTATTTCAGTTCCTTCAGATAATAAGTCCAATTGAATCTTATTCTCCACTGGAATATTCTTTGAAGTTTCTAATTCAAAGTTATTATTACTGAACACATCAGAATTATAATATTCTATTGATGGTTCAAGACCAGATTTCCAATTGAAACTTACAGGAAAATCTTCATAATTTTTTATACCCATATTTTTTGACTGGTTATATGAATAATAGTCATAGCTTTCTAATGGAATCATATATAGACTATCATTGGATTTTATATCCAGCTTTGATTTATCTGTATTCAATACAGTTCCGAAGCTATTATAAGAACCACCTTTTTCAGAGAAATTCAATATATTGACAACTTGAGTCACTGGTTCTTTAAGCCTAGTGTTCATACCGCTAATATACATGATACCAACAAAAACTATAGATATTACAGGTACCATAATCCACATTAAATGTCTTTTCTTCCTACGCTTAAGCACTAAGTATAGAACAGGTCCAATCAATATAATGTATATACCAATTATTATTATTATTGACCACAACGAAGGAAATTTAAGTCCTGGTATTACATTCAAGAAACTATTTGTACGATTATATCTATAATAGCTATTGGATAATAGAATTTTCATATCTTCAAATTCTTCTTTAAAGTACTTATCAAAAAATTTATTATTATGTGTAAAAGATTTCATTGGTTCCATTCCCAAATCAAATGTAAATAAATCAATCCTACCTTTACCTTTGTTCATATTATAGACTATATGGTTATCCCCACTTATAATTGTACTTTTCAATTTGTCACTATTAATTAATGCTATACTTAATAAAGAGTGATCATCTGTTTTAGCTTCTTCTGCTACATAATCATACAGAATATCACTATCAATTTCTTTGACACCATCAATCATATCGATTCCTATGAAATCTTGTAAAAGTGTTAAAGTCTTAGAATAATTGACTCCAGAACCAATTACTAGATGTCCACCATCATTTACCCATTTTTTCAATATATCAAGTTGGTCTTGACTTAATTTGGATAAATCAAAATTGTTAATAACTATTACATCCAAAATCTTGCTGGCAAAAATATTACTTGGAAAATTCTGTTCATTAAGTTCAACCTTTACGTAATCATTTGATGAATTAATATAACTAAGTTCATCAAAATCATCTGTAAGAATCCCTAACATTAGATTATTGTAGATTCCCTGAGTATAGGGTATAGTTAGCTTTTCCTCATATATGACTTTGTTATCTTTTCGAAATATTATTTTCATGATTGATAATTCTTCACTAATCCTTGGTATCAAGAATTTCATTACTTTCGAATTATTCTTCTCTATGGTAACTCGTTGGGTTAATTCCCCATCACTATTATTGTTAACATGATAACGTAATACTACATCGCCATCAAAATCATCTATATTATTTTTTACATGAACAGATACAGGCAAGTACTCATTATACTTAAAAATATTGTCATACCCATAGTTTACATCAACCTCAAAATCTCTATATTCTGCAGCCCATGTTTCAATATTAACTTCTACAGATATAAAAATCAAGAACGTACATACTATTAATCTTATTATCCTCTTCATCATCATTCTCCCCTATCGTTTCCTTTTGGTATTGCCAAGTAACTCTGAAGTATCCAGCAAGTTAGGTTTCTTGTCTTTGTCTTTATTAGATTTGTTATTTCTTGGTTTATCATTCTTGGTGTCTTTTCTATTGTTCATGTCTTTTTCTTTCAATGATCTCTCTTCATTTTTAATGTTACTTTTATTATCTTCAATATTAGCTTTAAGGGATTTGTTTTCTTTAACCTTTTTATTATCCAGTAGTTCCATTAGTCTTTTAAAAGGTATAGTTATTTTACTAATTTTTGATGCAATATTAAATCTTCTAAGAGCTATATCAACAATCCATAGTATAAGTGCAATTATTAATAAGATGTTAGATATATTTTTGCTTGTTTTCACCTTATTATCAATTTCACTGAATACTTCATCAGGATCATTAATAACCTTACCTCCTATTTTTTCTACAAAACCCATGAAGCTATTGTTATCTATCAATTTATATTCTTCTGAATAAGGTATAGTGATGCCACTTAAGCCAGTACCTACAATTTCATCACCATCTTTTTGAATTCCCTTCATCATGTAAGAACCTACTTCGTCTGGAACAAATTTTCCTTTATATACTCCCTTTCTAACTGGTTCTAGATTAACATTAACTATTTTATTGGATGGTGATTTCATTTGTACTGTTGAATCTAATAAATAATCTTTGTTAGAAGAATTAAGAGTAATATTCACTTCTCCATTTTCATAAGTACTATTGATTTCTATTGGTTCATCAGAATAATTTTCAATAGTATAATTGATAATATTCTGCCAGAAAACATTATTTTTATCCCAAGTATTATAAAGTGCACTCCACTCACCTGACAAATCAGAACACCAAGCAGCAGTTCTACCCAGACCATATTGCCAAACTGATAATATTGGATCATTTACAGGGCTAGACAGCAATACTGTCGCAGCATCCTTTGGTGAAGTCCCAATATATCCTTGTAACTTGGGTAATCCTTCATCATATATATCTGCTAGGATATTATGATAAGAGTTCATTATTGGTGTAAATGTTATATTGTTAAGATATGTCCTTGTTGCCATAAAAGCTTCTTTAGCAAATATTCTAGGTATATTCCTTCCATCTTTCGTAAAATAATTTCTTCCATTGCCAGAAGCAGCTAAATATGATAACAGCTTAGTATCCGCTCCATCACCAACCCCTACTGTTGATAATGTAATTTTATTGTTATTCATATTAGCAAGTAATGGTTCATATCCTGTTTGTTCAGCCTGTCCATCGGTCAGCAAGACAATATGCTTTATCTCAGCCTTACTCTCACTTAGCTTATTATAAGCGTCTTTCAAAGCAGGTAATATAGATGTGCCTCCGCCTTCGTTGATGTTAAGGATACTTTCATTGATAGTATCTCTATCTTCAGCTTTTTGTAACTGGACTATCTCGTAAGGCTTATCATCAAATGCTATTACTCCAATTTCATCATTGTCTTCCAATACTTCAACCGTTCGCATAGCAGCTTCTTTGGCAAGTCTTAGATTTCTACCGGACATACTACCTGATTTATCAATAACAAGCATCATTGCCATATTAGGTTTATCCTTTATACCACGCATATGCATGTTAACAGGTAATACTGTTTCAAGTGGAGTCTTATAGTAACCACCAAGTGCGTAAGAATTTTCACCACCAATAGTAACTAATCCTCCACCGAAATCTTTAACATAGTATTCTATATTGTTCAAAAAATCTTCACTCAAATTATCTGCTGATACATTACACAGAATTATACTCTTATATCTTAACATATTCTCTAAATTAACAGGTACTTGTACACTTTTGATCTTATCATAGTTTAGTCCTATACTCTTAGTTATTTTCTCTATCTGTTCAGCATCTTTTTCCTGATCATATACTATAAGTACTTTTGGACTGCTTTTAACAAATGTAAACGCCGAGTATGTATTATTAACTGTCAATCTATCATCTTCAGGTTCAATCAATAACTCATAACTTACAAATCCCATCTTTTTTGCAGTATCTTTCAACACATAATTATTGGAACCTTTTCTAAGATTAATATTGTCTGTAATAATTTTTTCACCATCAGCTATAACAGTTATCTTAGCATTAGTATGGGTGGTAGAAAATACATCCATGTTAATCTGAAATTGTTCTCCTAGATTTACCTTTTGAGGAACATAAAAATTATCAATATATACCTCATTGGCAACTTTTGATTCTAAGGTCTTCACTTTGATTTCAATTTCTTGATCTTTTATTGATTGAATTAATTTCTCTGTTTTTCCTTTGTTTTCTTTACCATCTGTTAATAAAACAATTCTTTTATTTGTGTCCCTTGGAATTAATGCTATACTTTTGAGCATACCCTGTTCAATGTCAGTATAAGACTTATTAACATCTGTTTCTAATATATCTGATGTAAAATCTTTAGTGATACTAACATCCAAAGAAGCATCTTTTCCAAATATTACTGAACCAACTCTATCATTTTTTCCTTTATCTTTTATAGCATTTCTAATAAATTCTTTAATTTCTTCTTTATTCTCTGACACACTTTCTGATACATCTGATAAGAAAATTGTTGATGTTTCTTTTGATGTATTAACAATAGAAATATCAGCTAAAGATAATATTAAGAACAGTATTACTATACATCTGGTTACCGCTGTCAAATACTTTTTAAAATTATTGCTATAATAGTTCTTTGATATTCTAAATATTATAAACACCAATATTGGAAATAATAACAAAATCCATGTTCTTCCAAACTCTACCCTCATAAATTACACCTCTAGCCAATAACATATTTTTTCCATTCATATAACATAACAATTATAGCAAGAATGATAAACAGGCTCATGAAATCAGTCTTTTTACGGCTTCTTGTGACCATTTTATTTGATACATTATCATCAAGCTCATCAGAATACTCTTTAATAGTTGATTCTGAATCAGTATTATAATTTATAGTTATATAATCTGTCTTTTGTTCTTTTTCATTATTCTCTTGTATCAATTCATACACACCCAATTCCTTAGTATCATCATAATAAGTTATAGGGAAATTCACATCCAATTCAGCTTTATTATTTTTTGGATCAGATATAAAAGCTTTTTCAGTAGTACTTAAAGGTTCAAAAGAAATATTTTCTCCTGCATGATAATTCTCATCAATCTGTACACCATTCCCTAATATATCTGCCAATAAATTATCTATAAGAACAGGGAAACTGATATTTAATGGAAAATCACTATTATGTAAATCAAAAGACATAATATTAAATTTTCTACCATTTTTATTACCGGTTGCTATAATACTATCCTCACCAACATTAGCTATAGATTTTATATATTCATTAGGTAAAATTTTTCTATAATCAGACACAATGAAATTTTCATTGAATACATGTCTCGTAATAGCTTCATCACTGAAAGCTGCCATTCCACTACTGGTTTCACTATCAGTTTCATATAATCCATCAACCTTTGGTATATTTAGAAACATTAAATTGCCTTCATCTGGAATTGAATCAGGTATTATACTATCATAAATATACAAATCATATTTCTCATTGTTAACACCAGAATTCTTAGTTTTATATAACTCGTATCTATTAGATGCTAAAATTGCTTTTTCCATAAAAATATTCTCTTCTGATATAAGAATGATTCTCTTTATCTCATTCTTATTTAATATATTAAACCTTTTATTATCTGCTGTTATTAAATCTTTTTCTTTTATTTGACCATATATATAATTGCCTTCACAGTTGATATTATCAAATAATATATTCTTGCTTTCGTATGATTCTAAGTCTATCTCACTACCTTTTAGCCATGTATCATTTTGGTCATATAGGTCAAAATGAATTTTTACAGGCGTTTTATATCTATTAGTGACTTTTGCAAGAACTTCATATGAACCTTCTGAGAAGAAAGTTGATATATTGTCTATACTTACATTAGAACCTTCTGACTGAACTAAATAGTTGTGTATGTTATCATTATTATTAATCTCATCAGATATTATGGATATCTCATAATCCTCATAGCTCTTGGCTATTGAGAATATAAAATCTATGTTGTCATCTATTTTCATAGAACCATAAGTTGGATTAATATTGTTAATAGATTTTTTGATAGTATCTTTTGAAATAGCATTGGACACATTTATGTTGACATCGTTTCCAATAGTTATAATAGTAACTGGAGTACCATCTAATAATCCATCTATTTTTTCTTTTGCCATTTCCTTTGCATAATCTAATCTAGTCTTCCCATCTTTGTATTCTGCATTCATACTAGCACTAGTATCCATGACAATAATCTGTACATTGTTAGTTTCCTGCTTTTTATATAAATACGGATTAGCCAATGCTAATGTAATAATGATTATTACTATTATTTGTAATATCATTAGTATATTTTTTTTCAACTTTTGCCATGGTGTATTTACTTCATCTTCCTTTGAAGCCAGTTCCCACAAGAAGGTACTTGAAATTTCTTTTTGTTCAAAATTCTGCTTCAATATATACATCAAAATTACTAATGGAATCAGAAGTAAACCCCATAAAGCATAAGGATTACTGAACCTCATATTAATTACACATCCTCTTTGTATTAAATATGATATAGATTTTATATCATAATAAAGGTACCTATTAAATCTTCCAAGATAATCTTTTCAATCGAATCAGTTGACTTAATATTAACATACGTAGCACCATATTTACTGCATATATCATTAATATTATTACTGAATCTTTTTACATTCTCTTTATATTTTTTCAGTAGTCTTGGAGTTATTACGAGATTTTTTTCTTGCCCCGTCTCACTATCTACCATTTTTAGTTTTCCATCAATTCTTGGATTCATTTCTTCCTCAGATAATATGTGTAAAACCAGTATCTGCTGTTTATTGAATGCTAAGAATTTTATAACATCTTCTATATTTTCATTAGTAAATAAATCAGAAATTATAATACTAATCCCGCTACCATTGAAATTCATTTTCTTTAGTCCTGCAAAACTGGTTTCATGATTATTGAAATCAATATTTTCTAAGTAACTAATGTGCTTCATGAAAGAGTTTTTACCTTGTCCAAGAAAAATGCCTGTTTCATTAGATATCAGAGGATTTATTAATACTTTATCTAAATTATTTAGAGTTATATAAGTAAAAGCTGCAGCTAACCGAAGAGAGGTTATGTTTTTATTATTAAATGACATTGATTTGCTATTATCTATAAAAATCCTGAATACAGCTTCTTTCTCTTCCATAAATAATTTAATATATAGTTTTTTGAACCTCCCATAAGCATTCCAATCTATTCTTCTAAAATCATCAGAAGGTACATATTCACGATAATCGGAGAATTCTACAGACATACCTTTTGCTTTTGATTTTCTGCTTCCTGCTAAACCATATGTTGCCATGTTTTTTACGCTTATTGATAACTTTTCTAATTTATTCATAAAGTCCGATGTAAAAATTTGTTCGTTCATAATACTCCTCAGCTTCCTAAGCTTTTATTTCATTAATCAGCATTTTAATAAACTCATCGTTATTAATTCCATCACTGATTGCTTCAAAGTTCAAGAAAATACGATGTCTAAGACAAGGAAGAGCAACATAATTAATATCGTCAAAAGATACATTGTACCTTCCTTCAAGTAGCGCATTTGCTTTAGCTGATTTTAGAATAGCTTGCGCTGCACGTGGACTTGCTCCATATTTAAGATACTTCCTTGCTATTTCAGGTGCATCAGGTAATTCACTATGGGTTGCTACTACTAATCTTAATGCATATTCTTTAACATATTTCGCAACAGGTATATCATTTATTATTTTCCTCATGTTAAGTATATCACTACTTGATATTATTTTCTCTGGTTCATTACCAATACAGTCTACAGTTAAATCCATTATTCTGGATAATTCATCTAGATTAGGAAATTCAACTAATACTTTGAACATGAATCTATCTAATTGTGCTTCTGGCAAAGGATAAGTCCCTTCCATCTCAATTGGATTCTGTGTTGCAAGCACCATAAATGGCTGTGGCAATTCATAAGTATTGTTACCAACTGTTACTGTCATCTCCTGCATTGCCTCTAACATAGCTGATTGAGTCTTTGGTGTAGCCCTATTGATTTCATCAGCTAGTAATAAATTAGCGAATACAGGTCCTTTTTGGTATTCAAAATGTCCTTTTCCATGATTATCTTCCACATACATATTAGTACCAACAACATCAGCTGGCATCAAATCAGGTGTAAATTGAATTCTTGAAAAGGACAGATCCATAACCTTAGCTAAAGTCTTGACAAGTTGTGTTTTTCCAAGCCCTGGTACACCTTCAAGCAAAATATTTCCACCAGTCAGCACTCCTAAAAGAACTTGTCTAATTATATTTTCTTGTCCAATTATTCCTTTAGCTATTTCTTTTTCCACATTATGTACCTTAAGTTTACAATCCTTTATGGTACTTTCATTAATTTCCATGTTTTTACCTTCTTTCTAATATACTACCTCAAAATGTATATATCCACTAAAGTATCGTCAATATATACATATTTTTATCATTGTCATTCAATTTTATAATTTATATATTATTTTTACCAAATAAATGCTTATTTCAGCTAATTTTATAACAAATCATCTTAAATTCTACAGGAATTAAATTAAGATTTTACATAAATAACATTAAAATATGATTAAGATTTTGTTACGAAAAAACAAGGATAACCTTTATTCTATATAAGAATCAACGAAACATATCGCTTGTTTGTAAAGTCATCCTTGTTTATGTATATATTAAACCAGTAATATTCTTATTAAATTGTATAATTACATAGAGTATATTTCAGTTAGATATCCCATGATTCCCTCTGCTATAGACATGGCTATGTTTTCTAGAAATTCATTATCCAATAATCTTTTCGCATCTTCCTTATTGGTAGCATAACCCATTTCAAATAGTAAAGATGGCATTGTTGTTTGTCTTGTCACTTGATATGAACTTCTTCTTGGTTCCTTATGTACTCTTATTTTTTCTATTCCTGTTTTTTTAATGAATTTATCAGTTATTTTATTAGCGAATTTTTCTGCTTCTTCATTATATTTATTATCTTTTTCGCAGTAATACAAATCATATCCATTAACATTATTAGATTCTTCATAAGCGTTTATATGTAATGATATAAATACATCAGCCTTACTTTCCTTAGCTAATCTAACTCTTTCGGTTAAGGATATTTTATAAAGCTTGTCTTCTTGCTTCTCATCATAATTTTCAGTTCTTGACATTACTACATCATAATCATTAGCTTCAAGAATCTCAACTACCCTTTTAGAAATCTTTAAAACAACTTCACTTTCTGTTAACTTGAATCCAAATTCTTCAGGTGCTTCAGTACCAGAATCAGAAAATCCATGACCAGGATCGATAAAAACTTTTCCCATACCGTTGTAGATAGATTTTTTATCAGTATTTGTTTTTACATCAGTGGTTTCTTCTGCTACTTTGTTTTGTACAACAGGTTCTGACACCGATTTTGTTTTATTATGAAATATGGTAAAAAGAATGATTGGAACACTAATAATAAGTAATAATGCTATTCCTGCAATCAATCTCATTCTTTTCTTCTTCTGATTTCCGATATACACCTTTAACCAATGACGAACATTATTAGTACTAACACCTAATTTATAAGCTACTTCTTCTACAGTCACTTTTCTATCTATAATCAATTTTACATTATTTATTTTTACTTTATTATCAATTTTTCTTGCCATAGCTTTCATCCTATTTAATTATTTTTAACCCTCAATCAAATGTGTCAAACGAACCGTCCCAATGTCATATTTTTTGTTTCAAAAAAACTTTTCAATTCGTTCAATATGTATGAAGACTACTTAATGGTAATCTAAAATATATAATAAAATTGAAAAGTCATGAGTTTGTTTATGTTACTTTAATGTTATACTTTTATTATCTATCATTTTTTGAAGCGCTGTCATTATACCGAATTTTGCATGATGCCATGATAGACCTCCTTGAAAAAACACTGTATATGGTGGTTTTATAGGTGCATCAGCACTTAACTCAATAGAAGAACCTTGTACAAATGCTCCAGCTGCCATAATTACTTCTGAATCATACCCTGGCATATCCCATGGCTCAGGTGTTACAAAGCTATCTACAGGAGCTGCCGCTTGAATTCCCTGGCAAAAGGCAATAATAGCTTCTGGTGAACCTAAATTGATAGCTTGTATAATATCATGTCTACTCTCTGTAGAATCAGGTATCACTTCATATCCAAGCTTTTCAAAAACATTAGCTGCGAATATTGCTCCCTTTAAAGCCCCTGCTACTATTTGCGGCGACATAAATAATCCTTGAAAGAATTGTTGATTAAGACCAAGGGTCGCTCCTATTTCTTTACCAAGTCCCGGTGCAGTCAATCTAACTGCACAATTTTCAATACAAGCTTCTTTACCGACAATATAACCTCCAATTGGCGCAAGTCCACCTCCTGGATTCTTGATCAAAGAACCTACTATCATATCAGCTCCTAGATCTGTAGGCTCGATTTTCTCAACGAACTCACCATAGCAATTGTCAACCATACAGATAAGGTCACTGTTTATACTCTTAACAAAAGAGATAATCTCCCCTATTGTATCTACTGATAGGGTTGGTCTAGTATCGTAACCCTTAGACCTTTGTATGCTAATTAGTTTTGTATTATCATTTATAGCTTTCTTTATTCCTTCATAATCAATACTTCCATCTTCTAACATGTCTACTTGTCTGTAAGTAATACCATACTCTTTTAGAGAACCATTTGTTTCTCTTATACCAATAACTTCTTCTAGAGTATCATAAGGTTTACCAACAGGAGATAATATCTCATCACCTGGTCTAAGATTAGCAGAAAGTGCTATAGTCAGTGCATGTGTACCAGAAATTAATTGTGGACGCACTAAAGCAGCTTCTGCATTAAATACAGAAGCATATACACTTTCTAATGTATCTCTCCCAAGATCATTATAACCATATCCAGTTGTTGCAGCAAAATGTATATCACTGACTCTATTCTCTCGCATAGCAGATAGTACTTTCAATTGATTGTATTCAGCAATTTCATCAACATGATTAAATCTATCTATTAAATTCTTTTCAATCTCGCTACAATAGTTATAAACTTCTTCTGAGATATTTTGCTTCTGATACATCTTCTGTAAAAAATCAGTCATTTATCTATACCTCTTTATTCTTCAACAGTTAAGGATACTTCTCTGGAAGGAATAACAGTTGATATAGCGTGTTTGTATATCATTTGTTGTTTACCTTCAGTCTCAAGAATTACTATAAAGTTATCAAATCCTTTTACTAGTCCTTTTAGTTGAAATCCATTTGTCAAATATACTACTACAGTTGTTTTGTCTTTTCTTACTTGATTTAAAAACAAATCTTGTAAATTAATTGGTTTACTCATTTAAACTCGCCCCCATTGATATCGTATTTTTAAATTATATATATAATAAATTTTATTACTTTTTATTAATTAGAATAATTAATTTATATAATTTAACATCTTTAGTATTTGGTAATTATTTCATCTCACTTACTATTGTATTATATAATTCCTAATTCTTCAATATCTTTTAACATTTTATTTGAAATTAATTCTAAATTCATATTGTAATCATCCACATTCAACCATCTTACGTTTTTTTCTCTCTTAAACCACGTAATCTGACGTTTTGCAAAATGTCTGGTATCACGTTTCAAGATGTAGATTGCTCTATCTAGGTCATATTCACCATTAAGATATCCATAGATCTCTTTATATCCTAATCCTTTCATGGACACTAAATCTTCACTATATCCCATTTCTTTTAATTTCTGTACTTCTTCTACTAATCCTTGTTCAATCATTATATCTACTCTTCTATCAATTCTTTCATATAATAGTTCTCTATCCATGCCAAGAACATAAAAAAGAAGGTTATAAGGTGATTCTTTCTTGGATTCTATTTCATTATGCACTGATATTGGTCTACCAGTTTCTTTATAATATTCCAAAGCCCTGATAACTCTTTTCAAGTTATTGGGATGAATCTTATTGTAGGATACAAGGTCAATATCTTTCAGCTTATCATGTACATATTCATTACCTGATCGAGCTGCTTCTTTTTGAAGTTCCTCCCTATATAAATTATCTTTACAAGTGTTTTCAAAATCAATGTCATATATGATTGATTGTATATAGAAACCTGTTCCGCCAACCATGATAGGAACTTTTTTATTTTGTGTAATTTCTTCTATACTTTTCTTAGCTGAATTTTGGAAAATATTAATATTAAATTCCTCATCAGGTTCAAGTACATCTATTAAATGGTGTTTTATACCCTGTGTTTCTTCTTTTGTGACTTTTGCCGTTCCTATGTCCATATATTTATAAACTTGCATAGAATCAGCAGAGATTATTTCGCCACCTATTTCCTTTGCCAGTTTAACCGATAAACTAGTCTTACCAACTGCTGTAGGTCCGGCTATAACAATTAAAGGTTTTCTCAATATATCCACTCCTAATTACTGTATTCTCTTGAATTTCTTTTCTAGTTCATATTTTGTCATAGAAATGATAGTTGGTCTACCGTGTGGACATGTAAAAGGATTTTCTATCTCAAGAAGCTCATCAAATAACTTTTCATATTCTAGAACCGACAGTTTATCATGAGCTTTTACAGCTGCTTTACATGCCATAGTTGCTATATCATTTCTTACTACATTGTATTTATCAGGATCATAATGTTCATTAAGACTATCTAATATCTCAATGAATTGATTAGAACTTAAGGACTTATTAAATATATAAGGTACACTTCTTATTGCATAAGCATCTTTACCGAATTCTTCTATTTCAAAACCTAAGTCTATGAATAATTGTTTATAATCCTCTATCAATTGTTTCTCTCTTATAGATACATGAATAATTATTGGCTGCAAAAGACCTTGAGACATTATATCTGAGTTTTCCAGCTTATTCATTAAACGCTCATACAACACTCTTTCATGAGCTGCGTGCTGGTCAATAATATAGAATTTGTTCTCAAGCTCTACAATCCAATAAGTATTAAATAGCTGTCCTATTATCTTATAGTTTTTGACAGTTTTAGCATTAACACTCTTATCCTCAAATAACAAGGCTTGTTCAGCAACATATTTGGGTTTTGCTGATAATTCATTCTGTTCATTATCAGATATAGCCTTTGATTCATCTGTTACCTTTTTTATACTGTCATCACTAATAACTTTAGGTTGCTGAATTGATTTATTATCTATGGGATGTTTATCAGCTTGTTCCTCTTTCTGGTCGTTTATATTCTGGGCTACTATTTTATTAGTTATCTCAGAATTTTTTCTGGAAGTATTTATAAGACTACTGCTATTAGGTTCATAATTATTAGTTTGCTCTTTTATTGAAGTTTTTTTCATTTCATTTAACCTATTTTTTTCAAAGGGTTCTGGAATAGCAGTATCTATCTTGATATTGTCTTTTTTTATCTCTCTTTGTCCATTGCTTAATGATACCTCAGGAATTAGGTCTACTTTTCTTAGTGCTTCATAAATACCACTTTTAATTGCTTCATAGATAATAGATTCGTTGTGGAATCTAACCTCCATCTTTGTTGGATGAACATTTACATCAATCAATTCAGGATTTATTGTTATATAGAATGCTGTAAATGGAAATCTATGGACGGTTAATTTAGTTTTATAACCTTCTTCTATTGCTTTCATAATGATTTTACTTTTTATATAACGACCATTTATATAATAATTCTCATAATTCCTGATTGCTCTGCTTATCTTTGGTTTTCCAATGAAACCTTTAATTTTGAATTCGTCATTATTAATTTCTATTGGAACACTGTTTTTGACTATTTCTTTACCATAGATATTGAAAATACAATCCTTAAGAACATTATTTCCAGAAGTATGTAATTTTATAGTATTATTATATATAAATTTAAAAGATATACCTATATTACCAAGGGCTAGTTTATTAATGAACTCACTAATATATGCTCCCTCTGTTGCTGGCTTTTTCAGGAATTTTCGCCTAGCAGGAGTATTATAAAACAAATTCTTGATAATTATGGTTGTACCCTCAGGGCATCCTATCTCTTCCTTACTTACTTCACTACCACCTTCTATTACGTATCTTATGCCTGTTATATCATCATATGTCTTGGTTATAACTTCAACTTGGGATACTGCAGCTATACTTGCAAGTGCTTCACCTCGAAATCCCAATGATGATACGGTTATTAAATCCTCTATGGACTTGATTTTACTTGTTGAATGTCTAATAAATGCAGTCTGAATATCTTCTTTTGATATCCCTTTACCATTATCTGTGATACGTATAAAAGATATTCCACCTTCTTTTATTTCAATTGTTATAGCACTTGCACCAGCATCAATAGAATTCTCAACCAACTCCTTTACAACCGAAGAAGGTCTTTCTACTACTTCACCTGCTGCTATTTTATTAATAGTATTTTGGTCTAACAATCTTATTTCAGACATGATGACACTCCCTTCTAAGTCAAGGCTTTTTTATGCAGTTCATATAATTTATTCAATGCATCCATTGGTGTCATTTCTACTATATTCAAACTTTTCAAGTCATCAATTAGTTCATTATAATTACCCATTACATCAAATAATCCTAATTGTACCGGTTCTGTTTTTTCTTCTTTATCCTGTTCTATTGGAACTTCAATATCTATTTCTTCTTCCTTCACAGTTGCTATTTCTTCCACTGCATCTTTACACACGATCTTAGTATTTTTTGCAATATCTGCATTACTTAATTCAGATAAGAGAACCTTAGCTCTATCAATAACATCCAAAGGTACACCAGCAAGTTTTGCTACTTGTACACCATAACTATTGTCTGTACTGCCTTTTATTATCTTACGCAAGAAAATTATATCATCGCCTTTTTCTTTTACGGAGATGCAATAATTCTGTACGCCATCGACCTTGCCTTCTAATTCTGTAAGTTCATGATAATGAGTGGCAAATAATGTCTTAGCTCCAATTTTCTTTTTATTAACTATGTACTCAACTACAGACCATGCAATACTAAGACCATCAAAAGTACTTGTACCTCTACCTATTTCGTCAAGAATAAGTAAGCTGTTGCTTGTGGCATTTCTAAGTATATTGGCTACCTCTGTCATTTCCACCATAAAAGTACTTTGTCCAGAAGCCAAATCATCAGAAGCTCCTACTCTAGTGAATATACGGTCTACTATTCCTATATGAGCTTCACCAGCTGGAACAAAACTGCCTATTTGCGCCATTAAGACAATAAGAGCAACCTGCCTCATATAGGTTGATTTTCCTGCCATATTAGGACCAGTGATAATGGAAAATCTACTGTCCATCTTATTGAGATATGTATCATTGGCTATGAACATTTCATTGTTCATCATTTTTTCCACAACAGGATGACGTCCATCTTTTATATCAATAGCACCATCATTACTTAAAACAGGTCGTACATAATTATATTTTATTGCTATATCTGCCAGTGATGTAATAACATCAAGTATAGCTACCTTATAAGCAGTATCTTTAATTCGGTCAACTTCTTTTGCTACTTTGTTCCTAAGTTCCACAAACAACTCATATTCAAGAGCAACTATTTTTTCTTCTGCTCCCATTATAGTATTTTCCATTTCTTTTAATTCTGGAGTTATGTATCTCTCTGAATTAGCTAACGTCTGTTTTCTTACATATCTATCTGGCACTAGATTCAGATAAGATTTTGTTACATCTATATAGTAACCAAATACTTTATTGAATTTAATTTTAAGGTTCTTGATACCTGTCAATTCTTTTTCTTTTGCTTCTAATTCAGCAATCCATTGCTTACCTCTTGTACCTGCTTCTCTAAGTTTATCAACTTGTGGATGATAAGATTCTTTTATTATGCCTCCATCTTTTACAGATATAGGAGGGTCATTAATTATTCCTTTATCTATCAAATTATAAACATCTCTTAAGTCATCAAATGTATTCTTTATCTTGGTGATATAATCAGCATTACATTCGTTTAACAATTTCTTTATAAACGGAAGCATTTCCAGAGAGGTCTTGAAAGCTATTAAATCTCTACAGTTAGCGGTCTTCAGACTTATCTTACTCATTAGTCTTTCCAAATCATATATAGGGTTCAAGAACTCTTTCAATTCTTCACTTATGATAGGTTTGTTTTTTAATTCTTCAACCCCATCGAGTCTATCTTCAATATTTGTTTTTGATAGTAAAGGCTGTTCAATCCATTTTCTAAGTAGTCTGGAACCCATTGCAGTCTTCGTTTTATCAAGAACCCATAATAAAGAACCCCTACGCTCTTTTTCACGTAATGTTTCAACTAATTCCAGGTTGCGTTTTGATGATAAGTCAACCATCATATAGGAATCAGTAAGATATGGTGTTAGTTTAGTTATATGGGATATATTGCTTTTCTGAGTTTTATATAAATACTCTAATAATGAACCAACAGCACATACCCCTTGATTAAATTCTTTTATCCCTAAACCGTCTATAGTGCCAACTCCAAATTGCTCTTTTATATTACCAACACATCTACCATAATCAAAATACCATTCTTCTTCTTCGCTGATATAGACATGAAATCTGTCTTTTAATTCTCTAATGAAATCTTCACAAACTATAATATCTTTATTACATATTATTTCAGTAGGAACAAATTTTCCTATCTCATCTACAAGTTTTCTTTTTTCATTTACTTCTGTTACTAGAAAATCTCCTGTTGTAATATCTACAAGAGCTACTCCATAATTGTCTTTATTACCAAATATACTCATTAAGTAGTTATTTTTAGATTCATCTAAGGATTGCATATTAAGGTTAGTACCTGGAGTGACTATCCTAACAACATCTCGTTTAACGATGCCTTTTGCTTGTTTTGGATCTTCTACTTGTTCACATATAGCTACTTTATAACCTTTTTTTATTAATTTATTTATATAGTTCTCAGATGAATGATGAGGGACACCACACATAGGAGCCCTATCTGCTTGTCCACAATCTCTACCTGTCAATGTAATTCCTAATTCTCTTGATGCTAATTTTGCATCTTCAAAAAACATCTCATAGAAATCACCTAATCTAAAAAATAATATACAATCTTCGTATTGTTCCTTTAGATCCATATACTGCTGCATCATAGGTGATAGTTTATTCTTCATTAGTAACCTCTTTTCTTATAGTAATTTTTTATTGCATTATATATATTTAAAAACTATTAGTTTCATTTTCTTAATTTATTTGTTCCCCTATTAAATAATATCCTTTTGATTCTATTATTTTAACAGGTACAATTTTACCTATCAAATCTTTATTTCCTTTTAGATGTACTAGATGATTACTTCCTAACCTACCAGACACAAGATGATCATCTTGTCTATTTATCTGTTCCACTAAAACATCATAAGTGTTCCCCACTTTTTCCTTACTTTTCTTATATACTATTTCATTAAGCACTTCTAAAAGCCTGTTAAAACGTTCTTTTGCAACATTTTCAGGCACCTGATTTTCCATAGTTGCAGCAGGTGTACCAGTTCTTATAGAATATAAAAATGTAAAAGCATTGTCAAATTCAACTTTTTTTACTACATCTAATGTATCTAGAAAATCTTCTTCTGTCTCACCTGGAAAACCTACAATTATATCAGTAGTTAGAGCAACGTCAGGACGTGCTTCTTTTATTTTATTTACCAACTCCAGATAACTATCTTTTGTATATCTTCTATTCATCTTTTTTAATACATCTGTACTTCCAGATTGAAATGGTAGATGAATATGGTCACATAATTTTTTAGAAGTTTTTATTACTTCTATAAGCTCGTCCGATAAATCTTTTGGATGAGATGTCATGAATCTTATTCTTTCAAGCCCTTCTATCTTCTCAATTTCTTGAATGAGTTTAGCAAAAGTAAGAGGTTTGTCCAAACTTTTCCCATAAGAATTAACATTTTGACCAAGTAATGTAATCTCTTTTACACCATCATCAACCAGGTCTGTTATTTCATTAATAATATCTTCGGGTTTTCTGCTTCTTTCTCTTCCTCTTACATAAGGTACTATACAATAAGTACAGAAATTATTACAACCAAACATAACATTGACACTTGATTTGAATTTGAATTTTCTTATACTTGGTAGATCTTCTACAATCTCTTTATAATTCTCCCAGATATCTATTACCATTCTACCAGTATCCAGTCTTGTTTGTATCAACTCAGCTAATTTATATAAATTGTGGGTGCCAAACAAAATATCCACATGCTTATATGCTCTTTTAATCTCATTTATAACAGTATCCTGTTGCATCATACAACCACATAGGGCAATCAACATTCCTGGTTTATGTTTTTTATTGTTCTTTAATGAACCAAGTCTGCCATACACTTTCAATTCAGCATTTTCTCTAACACAACATGTATTATATATTACAAAATCTGCATCCTTCTCTTCTTCAGTAGGCACATATCCTATTTGTTCTAATATTCCTTTTAGTTTTTCCGAATCATGGGCATTCATTTGGCAACCAAAAGTTGATACATAATATTTTAACCCTTTACCTTTTATTTGCATTGATAGTTTGTCCATTATTCGTTTTTGCCTTAAACTTTCTTCATGTGATATGTCTAGATTCTTATTCATTTTATTCCTCCACTATCCGTCTATTGAATATTATTCTACATATACTTTATTTTTATGGTATAAATAATTATTATTTTTTATCGATATTAGTATTTTACATAATATAAGACATTTTTTCAACAGTAGTTAATCATCATCTTCAAATTCATCGTTTGAATTATTATGAGATTGATAATCTTTTTCAAGTTCTCTAAATATCTCTTCAAAATAGTTGTCTCTTCTTCTTTTGGTATAATGCCTGTCCTTTTTGTTACATGGACTTCTAGCATTAAAGCAATTACCTAATTCTCTTGTAGATTTAACTAAACCAGATGCACTAAGTCCAGTATACAAACCAATAACTATACAGGATTTTGAATTCGTTGAACATAATATCATACCAAGAGCTAGTCCAATAACTAAGTTGATAAATGGTATATACCTACATGGAACCCCTGTTAGTCTAATAGCTTCACCTATACCAGCTATTAACGGTATCAGTACTAGATATGAGTATTCCATAACTTGTCCCCCCTTCTAATTTCTTAATATATTATATGCGAAAATCAATTAAAAGGTGTACAAGCTCTATCTATTATACCACATACAGAAGTAATTAAACATGGTATAATGAATTGATTAAACATTAAAATTAGCTTATACTGTAACTATAAATTGTAAGTAATCCCCACTCATTGACAAGGAGAAATTATGATAATTATAAATAAAAATATTGATATGGATACCCATATTTTAAAAAGAAGATATGATGATCTTGATGACCTGTTATTCTTTGATATTGAAACTACTGGTTTTTCATATAGAAGAAACATAGTATATCTAATTGGGTGTATCTATTTTGTGAATGAAATGCCCACGATAATTCAATGGCTAGCTGAAAATGAAAATGACGAATATGCTGTATTATATGAGTTCATAAAATTCAGTAATGATTTCAAAAGGATAGTACATTATAATGGCACCTCATTTGACATACCTTTCATAACTAAAAAGGCACTATTATATAAAATAGACAATAATCTATCTCATATAGAAAATGTTGACATATATAAATTAGTCAGACCCTGTAAACATGTATTGAACCTTGAGAACTGCAAGCTTAAGACAATAGAAAAATATCTAGGTATATTTAGAAAGGATACCTTTACAGGTGGAGAATTAATTCAGCAATACATTGATTTTACAAAATCAAAAAGTGATAAGGAGAAGACGAATTTATTGCTACATAACGAAGAAGATTTGATAGGACTTATTAAAGTAGTTGAAATACTGGATTACGTAGATACATATAACAATCTCAAACAGAATAATATTGCTTACAAAGTTGATGATATTGATATCAGTGAATTAATTATGACTATACATCTTACTGCTAATACAGAAATTCCATTTGATTATAGCTTTACTTTTGATAATTATTATATACATATAAATCATACAGAATTATTAATAAAAATTCAGCTTCTTGATGAAGAATTAAAGTTTTTCTTTGATAATTATAAAGATTATTATTATATACATTCAGAGGATCAAGCAGTTCATAAATATGTGGCAAAATACATAGATAAATCCAATAAATCAAAAGCTACAAGTGAAACCTGCTACATAAAGAAAAGAGGCATATTCATACCTCTTCTTGATACCTATATAGTAAAAAACGAAAAAATATTTTATTTATCTAAAAAAAATAAAACCAAATATATACAACTACAAGATGATATTCATAATAATACTTTATTCACAGATAACATATGTACTAGTATACTTAAAAGCTTATAGTTCATCAATTTTCTTATAAAAAAATGATTTTAGAGATGTAAATTTATATGTTGCAGATTGAATAATCTGTTCTGTACTGCCAACAAATAATATTGCATCTTTTTTCATTGCATTATTGAATTTCTTATATATACCATCTTTTGCTTCATCTGTAAAATATATTAAAACATTACGGCATACTATTAAATCACAATTACTTGGGTAATTATCTTTTAACAAGTTTAATTGCTTAAATTCTATACATTTTTTTATATCATCAGTTACTTGATATGAACTGCCTACCTGTCTGAAAAACTTTGTTTTGAATTCTTGAGGTAGACCTATTAAACTTTTGTCTTTGTATAATCCCATTCTAGCCTTTTCCAATACTTGTTTATCAATATCAGTAGCTACAATTTTAATTTTGTTTAGAGGAATAAATTTACTTAATACCATTGCTAAAGAATATGGCTCATCACCTGTTGAACAAGCTGCACTCCATATTTTTAGATTATCGGAAAATTTATCTATAAGATAAGGTAAAATATCTCTTTCTAGAACTTGCCATTGAGTAGGATTCCTATAGAATTCTGATACATTAATAGTCAAGTAGTTAATGAATTCTTCATATATCTTTTTATCTTTCTTTAATATATCAACAAATTCTTGATAACTATCTGCATTATTTTTTCTTATTAATGAATCTATACGCCTTTTCATTTGTCTTTCTTTGTAAGCGTTTAAATCAATTTTAGAGAGTCTAAAAACGGCATCTTTAAAATCTTCATAATTTTCAATCACTATTTTATCCTTCTCCTTTATTATGTCAAATACAATATTTTATAAATATATTTTTTAATCTATGTATTATACATTTTTTATTATATTAGGCTATAATAACGAAACTTATTTCGCCAAAAGTAAAATGATAAAGAAAACTACAAAAAATACTCTAGAATACTTTTTGCAGCTTTTTTTATCTTATATATTATTATTCTGTTTCTTCAACTGTTTTTTCAGCACTTACTTCTTCTTTTACATCCTTAGCATCAGCTTCTTTAGTTTTGTCATCTTCAAGAGCTTTGATACTTAAACTAATCTTTTTAGATTCTTGATTGAAGTCTAATACTTTAGCTGTAATCTTTTGACCTATTTTAAGTTCATCAGATGGTTTTTCAACGTGCTTTTTAGCTATTTGTGACACATGTAATAATGCATCTACGCCTGGCTCTAATTCAATGAAAGCACCGAAGTCTGTCATTCTTGCAACAACACCTTCAACTACATTATTGATTGCGTATTTAGTAGCAGCATCATTCCAAGGATTTTCTTCATCAAATTTCATTGATAAGGATACTTTATTCTTATCAGTATCAATACCTATTATTCTAACTTTTACTTTATCTCCTACTTTAACAACATCACTTGGCTTTTTAACTCTTCCCCATGACATTTGTGAGATATGGATTAATCCATCGATACCATCAATATTAACAAATGCACCATAATCTGTCACATTTTTAATATTTCCTGTTACTACCATACCAACTTCAATTTTTCCCATTGATTCTTTTATTTTATTTTGTCTATCAGCTAATAATAATTGTTTTCTATTACCAATTATTCTACCTTTTCTAAGGTTGAATTCACTGATAACAAATGTGATTTCTTTACCTAAGAAGTCTCTTAAATTGTCTACATATTCATCTGATACTAAAGAAGCTGGAATAAATATTCTAACTTCATCAACAATAGCTACTAAGCCACCTGCAAGTACTAGTGATACTTTTGCAGTCAAATGTTCTTTATTCTTGTAGTATTCTTCAATCTTACTAAGACCTTGTTCTGCAAGTATTCTTTTATAAGTAAGTAATACTTGTCCTTCACCATCATTTACTCGTAAAACTTTAACCTTGATCTTATCCCCTGGTTTCACAGTATCTCTCAGTTCAACTTCAGGATAGTTTGAGTATTCGCTCTTAGGTATGATACCATCAGACTTGTACCCAATATTAACAAAAACTTCATTATCATTAACATCTATAACTGTCCCTTCAACTATTTCTCCCCTGTGAATTGATTTTAGGGATTGTTCTAACATTTCCTCAAAACTAATTTCATTCTGTACTTCTGACATGTGTAATAACCTCCTGAATAATGTTCTTTGGAGTTGAAGCTCCAGCTGTAATTCCTATTATCTCATTTTTACTAAAAACAAGCAACTCCAAATCTTCTATAGTTTCAATATGATAAGTATTATCACATTGATTCTTGCATAATTGGTATAACTTTCTAGTATTAGAGCTATGCTTACCACCTATCACCAGCATTTTATCTACTCTACCTGATAGCTGTATAGCCTCTTCTTGCCTATCTCTTGTTGCTCTACATATTGTATCTTTTATATCTACATGATACCCTTTATCTAAAAATATTTCAATTATTTCTTGGAATTTTAGATAATTAAGTGTTGTTTGAGCAACAATACAAATATGTTCATCTGTGGGTAATTGAAGCTTTTTAGCATCTTCTATACTTTCTATAATAATTGCTTTTGATGAACTCCAACCTTTTATTCCAATAACTTCTGGATGATTAGGATCACCAATTATAATTATAGTATCACCCTTTTTACTATAATCATTTACTATACGATGAATTTTCTTGACATAAGGGCATGTAGCATCAATAATAGAAAATCCATTGTCTCTAATATAATTATATATTTTTTCTTCTACACCATGGGATCTTATAATAACTTTACCCTTAGGTAGGTTTAGAAGTTCTTCTATATCATTTACAACTTTTACGCCTTTATCTTCCAACTCTTCAACTACTTGTAAATTATGAATTATTGGTCCATATGTATATAATGGTTTGTCATCAATATTATCATATACACTTTTTACTGCTCTATCTACACCAAAACAAAATCCGGCAGATTTTGCTACTATTACTTCCATTAGTATCTTCCTCTCAAATAATATTTAATAATTATTATTTATCATTTTAAGGATTTTATTAACCACTTCATCAATAGATAGATTGGATGTATCCACTTCTATAGCATCATCAGCTTTTTTCAGTGGAGCAAATTCTCTATTCATATCTCTATAATCTCTTTTACCTATTTCATCTTTTATAGATTCCAAGTCCCTAGATATACCTTTTTCTAATAATTCTTTATGACGTCTCTTAGCCCTTGTTTCAACACTTGCATTGAGATAAATTTTAATTGTAGCATTAGGCAACACATAAGTACCTATGTCTCTACCATCCATAACAATACTTTTTTTGGTTGCAAGGTTTCTTTGCAGTTCAACAAGCTTAAGACGTACATTTTTATTTACTGAGACTTCAGATGCCATTTTACCTACTTCTTCATCTCTAATAAATTGATTGACATTCTCATCATTAAGTATTACCTGCTGTTCGCCATCTATATAGCAGATACTAATATCAATATCGTCTAATATATTGTTAATAATATCATTTTGGTCACTTGATATATTATTTCTAATACAATAAAGTCCAAAGGCTCTATACATAGCACCAGTATCTACATATATAATATCTAGTTCCTTAGCAATCTTTTTGGCTATAGTGCTTTTACCTGCACCAGCTGGTCCATCAATTGCTATGTTAATTATATCCACAACATTACCCTCCATAATAATATTGTCACCAATAATAAACTATAAACTGTATTTCTCAAACTGTCAATACTAAGTTTTATTAATAAGATATAAAATTATAATTATTTTATATCTTAATTTATCTTTTATTATAGTTTTGCTTAGTATTTAAACCTTTTTCAACGTTAACTTAGTAAATTAATTTTACAAAAAATAATTTATTTGTCTAATTATTTAATTCTACTTATCTAATAAATCTGGTCTTAACTTTTTGGCTTTTTTAAGATATATATGTTTTACTTCATTTTGTGATTTTGGGATATGGGCAGTCACCATAACCCTTATACACATCTCTAAACTGTTTTCTACATACATTTCGCTAACACACATTAATGATGCATGGACAATACCTAGTTCTCTAGCACCAATAGCAGGATATGCAGCTGTTAAATCTTTTGTAGCTGAAAAAATGATAGATATTATTTGGTCATTATTAATATTATTACTAATTAATATGTCTTTTAGTAATGTTTTTGTATCATTAATAATATTTTCTCTAGTATTAGTGTCAATCGTAATTGCTCCTCTTATGGAAACCATTTTTTCACTCCTATATAATAATATTTAAAGCTCACTTTCACCTATAGCAAGTCCCGCAAGATACCCTGTAGAAAATGCTATTTGCAAATTAAAACCTCCAGTTAACGCATCAAGATCAAGAACTTCTCCTATAAAATACAATCCATCAACTTTTTTTGATTCCATAGTCATAGGATTAATTTCCTTTATACTAACTCCACCACAAGTTATTATTGCTTCATTATAGTCTCTTGTCCCTATAATATGGCAGGTTAAATTTTTTATTAAATCTACTAATTTCAATCTTTCTTCTCTAGAAATCTGGTCTACCTTTTTTTCTTCATCAATACCAGATAGTTTTATAATAATAGGTATTAATTTCTTTGGCAATAAATCATCTAAAGCGTTTTTGAATTGTTTTCGCATATATTTGTTAAAATCCTTCAATATCCTATTATCAAGTTTTTTAGTATCAAGAGAAGGTTTTAAATCTATTGATAAAGTCATATCTTTACCTTTATAAGGTATAATATATCTGCTAGCAGATAAAATCAGAGGTCCTGTCACTCCAAAATGGGTAAATAACATTTCTCCAAAATTTTCATATATAATTTTACCATTTGCTTTTATACTGATTTTTACATTCCTAAGAGAGAGTCCTTGTAATTCTTTAATAAAACTTTCTCTTGTAACTAAAGGCACTAATGAAGGATTTGTATCACTAACTGTATGATCTACTTTTTCTGCAAACTTGAATCCATCACCAGTTGATCCCGTGGATGAATATGATAGCCCACCTGTAGCTATTATAACACTATCACCTTTAATTAAGTTGCCATCATGAAGTACTATTCCTTTTGCCTTGTTTTCAACAACTTTTATATCTTTTACTCTTGAACCAAGATGAATAACTACACCTAATTTATTCATTTCTCTAGTTAAAGCTGATATAACATCAGATGATTTGTCTGATACAGGAAAAACTCTATTACCTCTTTCTATTTTAGTTTTCAAGCCAATATCATTAAGAAAGTCTATTAGCATAAAACTATCAAAGGAATAAAATGCGCTATATAGAAATTTCCTATTAGTAGTAACATTCTCAAGTAATTCCTCTACATCAGTAGCATTAGTAATATTACATCTGCCTTTACCTGTTATATATAATTTTTTACCACATTTTTCATTTCTCTCAAAAAGGTGGACTTCACAACCATTTCTCGCAGCTATTATTGCTGCCATCATGCCTGATGGTCCACCTCCTACTACTAAAACTTTTTTCAATACTTATTCAAGTCCTTTCACATATTAGCTATTCTAACATATCGGTGTTATTTTTTGATTGTATATTGTAATTCATATTATAATCTTCTTCATTGTCGTAAACTTGATATTCACTCCATACTTTTTCTAGATTCTCTAAGGTGTCTAACACTTCGTCTTGCTTTTTAATACATAATGCAACTATCAATGCATTAATCAAGCTTAGTGGCGCAACTAATGAATCAACGAAAGAAGCCATATCACTTCTAGCTATTAGACTACAATCAGCAAATTGTATCAATGGTGATAAATAACTATCTGTTATAGCAATTACCTGTGCATCTCTATTTTTTGCGAATTCCATAGCTTTTTTAGTACGCTTTGAATATCTTGGAAAACTTATTCCTATTACTACATCCTCTGGACCAATTCTATAAATCTGTTCAAACATTTCACTTACACTGTTTGTATGGATCAATTTGGTATTATCAAATATTAGGTTAAAGTAAAAACCTAAAAAACCTGCTAAGGAAGCACAACTTCTTACACCTAGTATATAGATTTTTCTAGCCCCTAGTATCATGCTGGTTGCTTCATTAAATATATCTTCATCAATTTCTTCTAAGGTATGCTTAATCTTTTCTGCATCCGATTGTAAAACTGATTTTAGAACATGATTTTTGTCAATTCTATCTGATGTCACCTCAACTCTTTGGAATGAAGTCAATTTGGTCTTAACTAATTCTTCAAGGGCTCTTTGTAGTTTTGGATAACCATCATAACCAAGTTCATTAGCAAATCTTACTACTGTTGACTCACTAACGCCAACTATCTTACCTAGCTTCGCTGCTGTAAGAAAAACTGCTTTCTCGTAATGTTCCAATATATAATTTGCTAATAATTTTTGCCCCTTACTAAGTTTTGGGTAGGAATTATTAATCCTTTTCATCAAATCATTTTGTCTATGCATATTAATACCTCTCTAACATTATTAATTCACTATCAAAGTTTTTATGGATATTAAAAATATTATGTACTAGATTTTTATACCAATAACTTAATATAACGAATTATTTTCTTTTTATCACTTTATAGATTGTTTTAATAATTAACAAAAAATAGTTCTGTATAACTTTCTATACAATATATTGTTATTGATCCTTGATTACCACCATATCTTGTATAGAATTCTAGCATTGTTATTTTTTGTGGATTAATATTATTATATATTAATAAAAATAATTTTACAATATGTTTTAATTAATAAAATATGCATATACAAAAGTACTTATGGCTTATAAAAAAAAGTAAAATTACAAAGATAATAATAAATGTACCCCTGATCCTTCTCCTAAAAAAATAAAACCAGTACCAAAAGGTACCAGCTTTATTATATTAGATCTATACAGGATATACCTTATTATCCTTATCAGCCATATTAGGATCTACTTTAGTTTGCTGTGCTTCTCTGTATTTGAAGAAATCTTCAGCAACTTGTGAGAATAGGGCATAAGATAAAACATCTTCATCTTGTTGTTTATATCTTGTCATTTCAGATTCTATTTTCTTAAGCTCAGGCTTAATTAAATCAGCTGGACGACAAGTTATTTGTTTTTCATCACCAATAATGATTTTTTTGATTTCATCACTGATTGGTACAGGAGTTCTTCCGTATTCTCCTCTAACTAAAGCTTTAGATTCTTTTGTTACCATCTTGTATCTTTGACCAGAAAGTACATTAAGTACAGCCTGTGTTCCTACAATCTGGCTTGAAGGTGTAACAAGTGGTGGATATCCATAATCAGCTCTAACTCTTGGTATTTCTTCAAGAACGTCATAGAACTTGTCTTCTGCATTTTGTTTTTGAAGTTGTGATACTAAGTTAGATAACATACCACCTGGTACTTGGTATAATAATGTTTTAATATTAACACCTAATACTTTTGGATTCATCAATCCACTTTCTAGAGCTTTTTCTCTTTGTGGTCTGAAATAATCAGCTATATCTGATAATAGGTCTTGATCAAATCCTGTATCATAAGGTGTTCCTTTGAATGTTTCAACCATAACTTCTGTAGCAGGTTGAGCTGTTCCCATTGAGAATGGTGACATTGCAGTATCAATGATATCTGCTCCAGCTTCAACAGCTTTCAAATAAGTCATTGCAGCAACACCACTAGTATAGTGAGCATGTAATTGAATTGGAACTTTTACAGTCTCTTTTAATGTCTTAACTAATTCTGTTGCTGAATATGGAACTAATAATCCAGCCATATCTTTAATACAGATAGAGTCGGCACCCATATCTTCTAATTGTTTTGCAAGTTTTGCATAATACTCTAATGTATGTACTTCACTTAGAGTATAAGAAATAGCAATCTGAGCGTGACCGCCTTCTTTTTTAGTTGCATCTATTGCAGTTTTTAGGTTCCTTGGGTCATTCAAAGCATCGAATATACGAAGAATATCTATACCATTAGCAATAGTCTTTTGAACAAAATATTCAACTACATCATCTGCATAATGTCTATATCCTAAGATATTCTGACCTCTTAATAACATTTGTAATTTCGTATTTTTAAATCCATCTCTTAACTTTCTAAGTCTCTCCCATGGATCTTCCTTAAGGAAACGCAAGCAAGCATCAAATGTTGCTCCACCCCAACATTCAACTGAATGATATCCTACTTTGTCTAATTTCTCTACAATAGGAAGCATATCTTCAGTTTTCATTCTAGTGGCTATTAGTGATTGGTGAGCGTCTCTAAGTATGGTATCTGTAATTTTTACAGGTCTTTTATTCACAGCCATATCTTAAACCTCCTATAATCATTGACTTTCTACCTAAGTGAATATTTCACATATATACACTTAATTATTTATATAATGTTAAGAATACCCCAGCAGCAACTGCTGAACCAATAACACCTGCTACGTTAGGTCCCATAGCATGCATTAATAAGAAGTTTGTTGGGTTTTCTTTTTGTCCTACCTTTTGAACAACTCTAGCTGCCATAGGAACAGCTGATACACCAGCAGCACCGATTAATGGGTTAATCTTACCGCCAGATAATTTACACATGATTTTACCAAATATAACACCTGTAGCAGTACCAATTGCAAATGCAACTAATCCTAATGCTAATATTTTAAGAGTATCCACTGTTAAAAACTTTTCAGCACTTGCTGTAGCACCAACAGTTATACCTAAGAATATTGTTACAATATACATAAGTGCGTTAGACGCTGTATCAGCAAGTTTATCAGTAACACCAGAAACTTTTATAAGGTTACCGAACATAAGCATACCGATAAGTGGTGCTGTTGATGGTAAAATAAGTATAACTACTATAGTAACAACAATTGGGAACAATATCTTTTCTAATTGTGATACTGGTCTTAATTGTTCCATCTTAATCATACGTTCTTCTTTAGATGTTAAAGCCTTCATAATTGGTGGTTGAATAATAGGTACTAATGACATATACGAATAAGCAGCAACTGCGATGGGACCTAGTAGCTCCTTAGCCAACTGTATTGTTGTGAAAATAGCTGTAGGACCATCAGCTCCACCAATAATACCTATAGAAGCTGCTTGTTCAGGTGTGAATCCTAAAATTAAAGCTCCAAAGAATGCGAAAAAGATACCGAACTGAGCGGCTGCACCTAGTAAGAAACTTTTAGGATTAGCTAATAATGGTCCAAAATCTGTCATAACTCCTACGCCCATAAAGATTAATGGTGGGAATATACCAAGTTCGTCTCCTTGATATAGGTAATGAAGCAATCCACCTATTTGATCTCCTACAGGTTCATTCATAACTCCACTTAAAGGCAAGTTAACTAACAACATACCAAATGAAATTGGTAATAATAATAATGGTTCATATTCTTTTTTAATAGCTAGATACATTAATGTTAATGCAACAACTATCATAATTATATTTCGCCAAGCTTGTTCTTCAGCTGTAAATTTATCAAATATCCAGTAAATACCGGTATCTTGAACAAATCCTAACAAAGCGTCTCCAAGCCTACTCCAAAATTCCATTATCGAGTTACCTCCCTACTATGTTTAATTCTTAGTTTAGAGATACGATTAAATCTCCTGTCTCAACGCTTTGTCCTGCTGAAACATTTACTGAAGCAACTGTACCAGCTGCTGGAGCTACGACTTCATTTTCCATCTTCATAGCTTCAAGTATAGCAAGTACATCTCCTGCTTGGACTTGTTGTCCACTAGATACTTTAACATCTACAATTTTACCTTGCATTGGAGCTGTTACTTTAGTCGCTCCTGCTGGAGCTGACGCTGCGGCTGGTTTCTTTGCAGGCGCTGCTGCTTTATTAGGTACTGCTGTTGGTGCTGATACTACAGGAGTTGCAACTTGTCCGTTTCCTAATTCCTCTACAGCAACTTCGTATGTATTACCATTAACAGTAACTTGAAAATTTCTCATGATAAATCCTCCTATCAAATTTGCTAACAATTTTTAACAAAAGTTTTCATTTAAAATTATTATCTCTAAACTACCATCTTGATCTATTTGAACCTATTTTTCTAAAAGATTTTACTTGCAATTTATCAGTTGTAGTATTAAGAGATGCTGCAATAGCAGCAGTAATAACAGCGACTAATTCTAAGTCATCTGTTTCTTCTTCCACTTCTACAGGTGCTTGTACAGGAAGTGGTTCTGGAACTACAACTTCTTTTTTACCAGGTTGTTTAATAAACTTGAATGCCCATATAATTACAGCAATCAGTATAAGCACTGCAAATACTATTCCCATTCCACTTATAAGTGCAATTACACCTTCAGATAAGTTACTCATATTAAATTCACCTCATTTAAACAGTTACATGTTTTTTTTCAGGTCTTGATTCTCTTTTGCTATAAAGCATTTCTAATGCAACTATAACACGCTTTCTTGTAGCAGCTGGTTCAATAATATCATCAACATATCCTCTACTTGCAGCAGCATATGGACTAGCTTGAAGTTCTTCATATTCTGCAGTTTTATTGTTAATATCTTCAGTAGAGATACTAGTTTTACTTAACTCATCAGCATACATTATTCTAACAGCTGAATCTGCGTTCATCATAGATACTTTACTGTTTGGCCAAGCATATACAAAATCTGCACCTATATGTTTGCTATTCATAGCAACATAAGCAGTTCCGTAACCTCTGCCTACGACAACATTTACTTTTGGAACTGTTGCACTTGCAAAAGCACAAAGTAATTTTGATACTAATTTTGAGATTCCTATCTTTTCTTCTGCTACTGTAGCATTGTATCCAGCAACATCAGTTAAAGTTACAATTGGAATGTTAAAAGAATCACAAAATCCAATAAATTTAGTTCCTTTTTCACAAGCTGAAGAAGTAAGTAAACCATCATTTTCAACGCTTTGATTTGCTAATACACCTACAGTTTGTCCATTTAATCTAATAAAGCCTGTTAACATTGACACTGCATAGTTTGCTTTAGTTTCAACGAACATATTATTATCAGCAATCTGAGAAATAACTACTTTCATATCAATTCCTGCAGTTAAATCTTCTGGAGCAATTTCATTCAGTTCGCTTGATACTCTATTAAGATCATCATTTGTATCAAATATTGGAGCTTCTTCAAAATTATTTGAAGGTAATAAATTAACAAAATTTCTTAACTCTGCTAATAAATCTTTTTCATCTTCGCATACAAAATCAACAATGCCAGTTTCTTTAGAATGGAAATCAGCACTTGCTATAGTTTCTAATGTCTCAGTTTTACTATCTAAAGAATTAGGACTATTAACAAATAAACTAGTAGCTTTCTTAGTCATGAATGTGAAATCTGATAAAGAAGGAATAAGTGTAGCTCCTCCTCCACATGTACCAAGAACAGCTGTAATTTGTGGTACAACTCCTGATGCTAGCGTCTGCTTCAAGAAAATTTGTCCGAACCCATCAAGTGCATCTGTAGATTCTTGAAGTCTAACTCCTGCAGAATCAAGTAACGCAATGATTGGAGCTCCCATTTTCATAGCCATATCGTAAACAGCACATATTTTCTTAGCATGCATTTCACCTAATGCACCACCAAGCACTGTTACGTCTTGGCTATATACGTATACTAATCTTCCTTCAACAGTACCATAACCAGTTACAACGCCATCAGCTGGAGTATCCTTAACACTTAAATTAAAATCAGTTGTACGGTGCTTAACGAACGCACCAATCTCAACAAAGCTATTAGTGTCAAGTAGTTCTTCAATTCTTTCTCTAGCCGTCAATTTAGAATCAGCATGTATCTTGCTAATTGCTTCTTCTCTACCTGTTTCAATAACATTTCGACGGTTAGTGAGTTCATTGATCATGTTTTGAATACTCATGCATTAACCCTCCATTTTTATGTTTATGTAAAACAATGCAATCTTCACCAAGTATCATTTTACATTAATTCGTTGCAAATATCAAGTGTATTTAAGAAATAAGCAACTATTTTTTCCTTACTAAATAAATAATAGGAGCATTCATTTTCCTGTTTTCATAAGCAATGGATAACACGTCATATTGCTTATTATTTAATTCTCCTAAATATTTATTCACTTCATTTTTTTCTATCATACCACCTTCATGTCCATAATAAGAAATAATTGAAATCAGACCATTTTTCTCTAATAGATCAAGTATATTTTCTATAGCCTTTATAGTGGACTCAGGTTTAGTAATTATTTCTTTATCTCCACTTGGAAGATAACCTAAATTGAACATAGCAACTTTTACTGAACTCTTAATATGATCTTTGACACATTCATGAGAGTCCTTTATTAGTGTTACCCTATTTAATAATTTTCTTTCATCTAATTTTTCTTTTGTTGACCTGATTGCAATATCTTGAATATCAAAGCCATAGACTTGTCCATTGATACCTACCTGCTCAGCTAAAAAAACTGTATCATAACCATTTCCAATAGTAGCATCTATAACTGTATCACCCTCATTGATATATGTTTTCACAATTCCTTGTACAGTATCAGTTATTTTAGGTTCAAACATCTAAATCACCTCCTTTTAAAAATCCACATGTTAAACCCCAAAGAGCATAATAAGACATTTATCTTATTTTCTTTGGGGGGGATATATAAATCTTATAATTTTTTTATATAATTAAGTTCTTCTTTACTTAGATGTCTATATTTACCCTGAGATAAACCGTCTATTTTTAGCTTTCCAATAGCCGCTCTTTGAAGTTTTATTACGGGACAACCTATATGTTCAAACATTTTGCGTACCTGTCGATTCTTACCTTCATGAATTACTACTTTTAATTTTGTTTTGTCTTTACTGCTTTGAAGAACACTAATTTTGGAGTGAGATGTCTTATAAACTCCCAAATCAGTTCCTTTCCTTAATTCATTGAGTTTTTCTTCTGAAGGTACACCTTTAACAGTTACTATATATTTTTTCTCGACTTCATGTTTTGGATGAGTCAATTTATAAGTTAAATCTCCATCATTAGTAAGAAGTAATAACCCGCTGGTATTGTAATCAAGTCTACCGATAGGGTATACCCTGGTATTAATATCAATAAGGTCCATTACTGTCTTTCTACCTTTTTCATCTGAAACACTAGTTATATAACCAGTAGGTTTATTCAACATAATGTATATTAAGTGAGAGTTATTCTTAACAACTCTGCCATTATATTTTACTATATCTTTATCTGGTTCTATCTTGCTTCCAAGTTCTTTAACGACTCTTCCATTAACTGATACTTTGCCTTCAACTATATAACTTTCACATTTTCTTCTAGAGGCGATACCTGCATCAGCCAAATATTTTTGTAATCTAATTTCCATTTATTTTCCCTTCTCAATCCTATTAATCATAAAGATATAAATTTATTAGTTACATGAAAACAAAAGAAATTTTTCAAGTACTTTATTGAATATGTGTTTGTAAGTAATCTTTTTAACTTCTGTATTGGTTATGAGTGGTACTGAAAGATAATGTTTACCATCAACATATATTTCGGCATTACCTACATTTTGCCCAATTTTAACCGGGGCTATTATATTAGGATTAACATTATATAGTATATATACTTTTTCATCTTTTGACAACGTTATATCAACATCTTGTGATGTTAAAACATCTATAGATTCTCCAATACCTTTTTTTACTCCAACTTGACACACATGTTTATTATTGGTCAACACTGTTTTTGTTTCATAATTATTAAATCCATAATTCATGATTTTTGTAGTATCGTTCCATCGGTAAGTTCTATTATTAGGCCAACCTGATGCTAGTACCACAGATATTAATTCCAGATCCCCTCGTTTAGCAGAACCTACAAAACAATAACCAGCTTTTGAAGTGTAACCTGTCTTTACACCATTAGCTCCGTCAAACATATTTAAAAAAGCATTTTTGTTGGATATATTAAAGTTCCTACCCTCTTTTATTTCACAAAAGCTTATAGATGGTGTATTGATAAGCTTCATAAAAGTTTCATTATTAAGAGCATATCTTGTTATAAGGGCTAAATCATATGCCGTAGTATAGTGTCCATCCGCATCAAGACCATTAGGTGTTTTATAACATGTATTTATAGCACCAATCTGCTTCGCTTTCTTAGTCATCAATTTACAGAATTCTTCTGTAGAACCTGCTACATGCTCGGCTATTGCAATTGCTACATCATTAGATGAAACCAACATTAATGCATGTAACAAATCTCCCAGATAATATTCTTCATCTGGCCTAATATACAATTTTACCTTAGGGGCTTTTGATGCTTCTTTGCTTACCTTTACTATTTCATCAAGTTCACATGACTCAAGAGCTAAAATACAAGTCATAATCTTAGTTGTACTTGCCATAGCTCTTTCATCAAAGCCTTTTTTCTCCCATAATACTCTTCCTGTATTCTTATCCATCAACAAAGCAGAGTATGCATATAATTTTTTTGGTTCATCTTTGCAATCTTCTGCCGAAGCAATATTACCGGATAACATTATTGCAATCATGAATATGTATATTATTGTACTAGTTATTTTCTTCATCTTAATCATCTTTCTTATAGAATTCCTTATAATAATTTATAAGAAAGATGATTAATTTATTCCAAATTTTTATTCCTCTTCTGTTTTAAATTCTTTTTGTACTTCTTCTTGTGCTTCAATTTGTATAGTTGACAGTTTTTCTTCTTCTATCAGTGGTAATTCCTTCAAGGACTGAAATCCAAAATTTCTTAAGAAGTCCTGTGTCGTACCAAATATTATAGGTCTACCTGGTGCATCCATCCTACCTTTTTCACAGACTAGATTATAGTCTATGAGTTTGTTTATACAATGCACAGAACTTACACCTCTTATTTTTTCAACTTCTGCTTTAGTGATAGGTTGCTTATATGCAATTATTGACAAAGTTTCAAGCAATACATCTGTCAATACATAATTCTTTGCTTTATTATTAACTTTTCTTATATAATCGTAATATTCTGTTTTGGTACACATCTGATACGCATTATCAATTTCAATAATTGTTATGCCCCTATCAGGACTATCATATTTATCTATAAGATTATTCATTATCTTTTTAGTTGTGTTTTTATCCTGTTCTATAACGTCAGCTATCTTATCAAGTTCAACAGCTTCTCCCATAGTAAATAATATAGATTCAATAATAGCTTCAATTTTACATAGTTGCATCTTTATTCCCCTCTGTTCAAACTTATATTTCTAAGTAAATATATAATCAATCTACATAAATATATCCTAAATCCTAAATATTCTATGTTATTTAGGCATTCAGGATTAATTATATTATATTATCATTATTTAAATCTGTATACTTTATAATGATATCATCAAATAGATCCCGTTGTAGGATTGATATTTTACCCATCTTCATTAATTCCAAAACTGCAAGAAATGTAACAATTATTTCTACTTTGGATAATTGAGTTTCGAGAACATCTCTGAAACTTATGGTTTCGTACTGTTTTGATAAATTAATTATATAATCTATTTTATCATTTACAGTATATTCTTCTCTAACAATCTCACCAAAATCACTTCTTATAGTATCTATTTTGTTATATTGCTTTTTCATAACAGATTGGAATACATTATAAATCATAGAAAAGTCAATATCTGATAGTAACTTACTGGTATCTACTTTTTCTTCATAGTTAAGAACTTCTGTTGGTATTGTAGGTTCTTTGAAAATCACTTTTTTAGCATCAATTTGCCTTACTTTCAATTTATCTCTAATATATTTAAACTTCTTGTACTCAACGAGTTTATTCATCAGTTCTTCTCTAGGGTCTGTTTCCTCTTCTTCTTCATCTTCTATTGGCAACAGCATTTTAGATTTAATATTTATTAATGTAGCCGCCATTTCAATAAATTCACTCATGATTTCCATATTTTTTTCTTCTAACTTCTTGATATATTCCAAAAACTGGTCAGTTATCATAACAATAGGTATATCATATATATTCAATTTGTTTTTGTCTATTAAATGTAGCAATAAATCTAATGGTCCTTCAAATACTTCTAATTTTACAGGAATACTCAATTAAAAAACCCTTTCTTTATTTCTTATACTCCATTAACTATCATAGTACTAAAAATACTATTGATAATAATATTTACTAGAGTACTAATAAATCCAGAAGCCAAGAATAAAATGAATAAAGCTTGAATAACTTTCTCGTATTGAACAAATTTGAAGTATGCACGTGGATTAAGAGCTTGAATTATTTTAACCATATCAAATGGTGGTACAGGTAATAAATTCACAACAACTATAGCTAAGTTAAAAAGAATCAATATAAATAAAAACTTAGTCACATAATAATTCTGCTGAAATGTTGAAACAAAAATAGGAATTAAAACTGCCATCAACAGCAAATTAGATAATATACCAATTAATGTTATGGATATAAGACCTTTTTTCTTATCTCTTAATCTACCAGTATTAAAACTAAATGGTTTTTGCCATCCAGCACCTAAGAACATAAAAGATATTATTCCAAATGGATCCATATATTTTAACGGATTAAATGAAACTTTGGTTTCCTTCTTATATAATGGATGAACTAAATACTTGTAACAAATAATTCTAGGATATTCATGAACACATACTACAATTACTGCACAGACAAAACTAATTGCTATTTCTATTAATAATTTTATTGCTTCCATGTCTTACACCTCATTTTTCATTCTATAAGATATTGTACTAATAATTGGTTATAATTTCAAGCAATACTTGAAAAATCTTTGATTTATCCTAGATTATTATTAGGAGTTATAGAACTTATGATACGTTATAAAAATGATATGGAAAAAGAAATTTATCAGATGTATGGAGATATATAAAAATACTTGTTTAAACTCTAAGTATAAAATTACAAAATTACTTTGAGAGGGAGCAAATATTATTCATTATTAAAATACCTTTTTAGCACTATAATCTGAAGGATCTTTTTCACAAGAAACTTTCACACCTTCTGATTTATATGCTGCATCAATGGTAGTGTCTACAACTATCCAATTGTTATCAACTAACACTTCATTCCAAGCATGATAGACAGAAGTGAAATTACTATCGCCATGAACAAGCTTTGTAGGAATGTTAAGGCTTCTAAGCATAACTGCAAATAGAGAAGCATAATCGTAGCATATTCCTTTTTCACTAGCTAACGTTTCATTAGTTGAAGGTAAATATCTGCTACTAACATTCTTTGCTTTTTCATCATCATATTTAACATTATCGATTATGTAATTATATATAACTTCTATTTTCTCTCTGTCAGTCTTGGCATCTTTAGTTAATTCTTTAGCTAGAATAGCTGCATTTGAATTGCTTGTCCAATGTACATTTTGAACACTTGCTAAGAATACTGTATTATTAGTTGTATCATTATGTACTTTACTGGATGTTAACAGTTTGTACTTGTTACCATCAGCTCTTTTATATATTCCTACAGTATACTCACCATTGCCCATTTGTAATGGTAGCTCTTCATTTGAAGAATTAAGGTTATAGATATATTTATCCGAACCCTTCTTCACGACAACTTTTAAGTCAGAATAATTAGTAGTATCATAATTGATACTTACTGTGCCGTTATCAGCATTGACCTTTATAATTTCACTCTTAGCAAAAGCGGTTGTCCCAGCTAATGCTACAAAAATTAATGCAACTATAAAAGTTAATACTATTTTTTTCAGTTGTAACTCTCCCTTCGGCATCTGGCTATCTTCATATATGAAGACCCTATAGTTTTGCGTCCCTACCTCACGATAGGTTTGCCATATTCGTGGGAAAGAAAAGTAATAAAACTCTTCTTTCGGTAACTGGCTGCCATATCATTATTGACTTAGGCCCTTTAGTTTTGCGTCTTCAGCTTTCACTGAATTTGCCGCTTCGAGAAAAGATTTGACTACTAGGTAATCAAAGTCTTCCTCTGGTAACTGGCTGTCATAGCTTATAATTAAGCCTTAGACCCTATAGCTTTGTGTCACATACTTTCATATGCTTTACGATTTACAGAATAATACGGTCAATACTGCCGACTCTTTGACTACCCTCTCATTGATATTATATCACATATTGTTAATTTGGTAAATATTTCTTTATATATTACATCTAATAAACAATAGTTAGCACTAAGATAATCTGATTCATTGCTCTAATAGATTCTCAGTATTTTCTAACAAAGAATAATCGCCTACTTCACCATGACCAGGAACAATTACATCAACACTTTTTTCACTATACTTTCTTTTTAATTTCTTTATGCTTTCTGACCATCCTATAATATTTGCATCTGCTGTATTACCCAAATTTTCTGATTCAGCTGATTTCACCATACAACCACCAAATAATACTTTTTTACTAGGATAATATACGACAATGTTGTCAGGAGAATGGGATTCTTGCGGATAATAAAGTACTAATTTTTCATCTCCAAAAGCAATTTCCACTTCCTCATCAATATCTATATTAACGATTTCAGTAGGCTCTATATATTCCAGTTTAGTGTAAACATCATAATATTTTTTCAATTCAGGATCTTTTAGCCAATCTAAAAAAAGCTTTCTAGCATCTTCTCCTCTTTCTTTAACCATATTTACCGTTTTTGATGTTCCAATAATCTTAATATCTTGTTCTGCAAGATATTTATTACCACCTAGATTGTCAAAGTGGAAACCAGTATTTATTTCTATAAATTTAACCTCTTGACCTGCTCGTTCTCGAACCCACTCAATAATTTTTCTAGTTGCTTCGTTTTCATAAGGTGTATCAATCAGGGCTATTTCACCATTTTTCATTTCAATAATCATTGAATTTCCATCCCATGGGAATTTATGATTTACTACTAAAACACCCTTCTTAATTTCTTTAATGGTCAAACTATCATCAATATTAACTTCATCATCAATATCTAGCTTATAAATATATTCATCCTTTTTAGCACTGCATCCAGGGGTAACCATTATTACTATCATCATTACTAATACAAAAAATTTTCTCATATAAAATTCTCCCTTATTATTCTTAGTATATCCCTTTATCATTTAATATTTTTAGCGCTATTTTGCGAGCGTTAACACCATTTGCATCACTATCTCCTTCAATGTTAACCGCAAAATAGTATACGTTATTATTTTTTTCTACATAACCAATAAACCACCCATTGATTTCATATTCATTTGAAATCAATGTTCCTGTTTTCCCAGCCAAAACACTATTCTCATTTTGTGATAATTTTATAACTTCTTTTACCGTATCTATGTTTTCTTTCTTAAATGGTATTTCGTAATTATGTATTTTTTTAAGAAATTCAACTTGTTCTATAGGTGAAATCTTTAATGCTAATTTACCATTTATAATACTTTCTATCCCTACCCAGCCAACTTCATTACCGTAATTAATATTTTTAATCACGTCTGTCATTTTTTCTTTACCTATATCTCTACTTAACTTATCAAAATACCAATTAACAGAAAATTTCATCCCTGTTTTTAAGTTGTGATTCATGTTCCATATGTCATAAGGGTATTTTGTTCCATCCCATATCAACTCTGACATTCCGTCTTTTATGATTCCCTCTTCAAGAGCCGTTACAGCAATAACTATCTTAAAAGTAGACAATGGTGCTATACGCTGTTGAGCCTTATAAGAATTATAAATGTAATAATTGTCTTCATTCTCATTTAACATAACAAATGTCCCATCATATTTATCAAAATATTCTTTTAAGTGTTCATCTATTATATTTATAGGTAACTCTGACTCTTCATAACCCATTACACTCTGTCTATTGCTTAACAAGATACATGCTAATACTACAAAAACTATTGCTTTTTTGATTTTTGTTGTTTTTTTCTCCTTGCTAAATTCTGCAATACTATGAATGCGAGTTTTAATATTAGTTTTTTTGTTACTAAATCCTACTATTCCAGGGATAGATGAAGAAAAAGATATTTTTTCAATCATAGTAATTATTGTATTACCATAATCCTTATATTCATGTGATTCCAAATGAGAAAGTACATATGCATCGCAAGCAACTTCACAATCCTGACGCATTTTATAAAATGCATAGCTGACCAACGGATTAAACCAATGAATAACCTGTAACATAACACAGATCCAATTCTTTATGATATCTTTTCTTTTATAATGTGCTAGTTCGTGTAGGATAATGTATTCCAGTTCCTTTGATGTTAAATCCTGTAATATAGCTTTTGGGAATACTAACATTGGTTTAAAAACACCTAACAATATGGGTGTTTTGAACAAATTACTTTGAGCAATACCTATTTTTTTATCTACCTTCATCTTTAGCTTGCAATCTTCCACAATCATTTTTATATTTTCATCTACATTAATTTCATATTCATGTCTTAATCTAAAATTAAAGTATAGATTATAACTTATTATAATTATTGATATTAGTAAAACACCTATTAACCAAACCATAGTCCCTTTATCATATAAGAATGTCAATTGATTCTCTGTCATAGATATTGCGTAATCACCTGAAAAATTTGTTGGTTGATTAAGCATATTACTATTTCCAAGAGGTTCTAATAATGTATCATTGGTAATAATGGCAATATCGCTTTTCTTATTTAATAAGTAATTATAGATATTAAAAAAACTAAAACTTGTTTCAACAGATTCTATCAACACCATCCTTAATATAAGTATATACCATATGGAATAATGCCACATTGCTCCTAATCTATTTTTAAATATGGTTTTTATGCTAAGAATAATCAAGATGACAATACTTATCATTATTGATGAATGAAATATTTGAATAGTCAACTCATGTAAATTAAGCAATATCTAACCTCCTTATTTTTCCGTCTTTTCGTTAATAATCTTTTTCAAATCATTTATTTCATCCTTACTAAATGCCTCATCTTCCAAAAATTTAGCAAACATTAAGCTGAAAGTGCCATTATAAACACGGTTCAAGAAATTTTTGTTTTCTTTTCTTTTACATTCATCTTCGTTAACAATAGGGTAATATAAGTATTCTCTACCCTTTTTATCAAATGAAATTGCTTGCTTTTTCAATAGTCTATTTATTAATGTTCTTATGGTTCTATCATTCCAATTGACATGATTACCCAAATGATTAATTATTTCATTCGCTGTAAGGGGTGAAGTCGACCAAAGTATATTCATTATTTTCCATTCTGCACCTGATATTTGAGTATTTTGTTCCATATAATCATCCTCTTTCTTTTCTCTAAATATTACAGATGTAATAGTTGCTTAAGTTATATTATTACACCTGTAATACTTGTATGTCAACTGTTTATTATAATAATTTAAAACCGTTTTTACTACCAGTTTAAGCTTATAATATAATTTATTTAACCGCCAAAAGGACTTAGCCTATTGACTAAGTCCTTAAAATAAATGATTATTTTTTTGTTCATTTACTATTTCATATTATGTCTTATTGCTGATCTTCACTATCTTGATTCTCTTCTTCATTATTTTCTTCTTTGTTAAATTTTACTGATGCAGCTTCAATATCTCCATATGCCCAATGGTCATTAGATACATCACTAAACGAAGGATTTACTGCATCTAATTTAGGTCTAGCTATAATCTTATTGATCATAATTACTATTTGCTCTCTAGCAGTATCAGTATCAGGTCTAAATGTTTTATCTTCAAAGCCTTTTACTACTCCAGCATTATATAATTTATTTATATAAGATTGTGCCCAATGTCCTGAAATATCTGTAAAGATACTTTCGTCATCTTTTACTTCTGCACCAACATAATCCCAATATGCTGAGAATACAACTGCTATTTCAGATCTTTTTATAGCCTGATTTGGTTTAAATGTTCCATCATCATATCCTTTGAATAAACCTATTTTGGTTATCGCTTGAATGTACTTGTATGCCCAATGAGCATTTGTTACATCAGTATAGCTAGAATCTCCTGATTCTTCAGTATCTAATTTTAGAATTCTTGCAAACATTGCAGCTACTTCTGCTCTTGTAACAGCTTTTTTAGGTTTAAATGAACCATCTGGAAATCCCTTAATATAAGGTTCATAAAATTCTATGGCACCTAATGGTGTTGTAGGTTCATCTATTATTATTTCTTCGTCTAGGTCTCCATCTTCATTATCATCAGTTGTGTCTCCACCATCTGAAGGATTATTATCTCCTCCTGATGGGTTGTCACCTCCACCTGAAGGGGTATCGCCTCCGCCTGAAGGGGTATCGCCTCCGCCTGAAGGGGTATCTCCTCCGCCTGATGAGTTATTAATAGTAAACCTAACATCTATAGCATTACTAGCATTTGTTAATGATGTTTCTTTATATCTTACTTTTACAGTTATATTTCCAGGGAATCTAGGAATATTACTATTATTATATGTTATCCATGCATTACCATTATCCGTTGAATACTCCATTGTTTCATCTGCACCTATTAGCACGTTTGTATTATCATTTCCTGTTACCTCTGGTGCTTCTGGGGTATTCTTTGTAAACATTACTTCTGTTGACTTACTTGCTGTTAGTAAAGCTGTTTCTTTATATCTTACCTTAACTTTTACATCTCCTGGATAAGTCAAACTGCTATCATAATCATTCCATGTTTGACCTTCATCTGTTGAATACTCCATTGTTTCGTCTCCACCTATTAAGACGTTTGTTTCATCATTTTCTGTTACCTCTGGTGCTTCTGGGGTGTTCTTTGTAAATATTACCTCTGTTGACTCGCTTGCTGTCAACAACTCCGTTTCTTTATATCTTACCTTAACTTTTACATTGCCTGGGAAGGTAACGTTACTATCATAATCATTCCATGTCTGACCTTCATCTGTTGAATACTCCATTGTGTTATCTGCACCAACTAATTTATTGGAGTCATCGTTTCCTGTTACTTCTGGTACTTCTGGGGTATTCTTTGTAAATATTACCTCTGTTGACTCGCTTGCTGTCAGCAACTCCGTTTCTTTATATCTTACCTTAACTTTTACATTGCCTGGGAAGGTAACGTTACTATCATAATCATTCCATGTCTGACCTTCATCTGTTGAATACTCCATTGTGTTATCTGCACCAACTAATTTATTGGAGTCATCGTTTCCTGTTACTTCTGGTACTTCTGGGGTATTCTTTGTAAATATTACCTCTGTTGACTCGCTTGCTGTCAGCAACTCCGTTTCTTTATATCTTACTTCTACTTTTACATTGCCTGGGAAGATAACACTACTATCATACTCTTTCCATGTTTGACCTTCATCTGTTGAATACTCCATTGTTTCGTCTGCACCAACTAATTTATTGGAGTCATCGTTTCCTGTTACTTCTGGTACTTCTGGGGTATTCTTTGTAAATATTACTTCTGTTGACTCGCTTGCTGTCAACAACTCCGTTTCCTTATATCTTACATTAACTTTTACATCGCCTGGGAAGGTAACGTTACTATCATAATCATTCCATGTCTGACCTTCATCTGTTGAATACTCCATTGTGTTATCTGCACCAACTAATTTATTGGAGTCATCGTTTCCTGTTACCTCTGGTACTTCTGGGGTATTCTTTGTAAATATTACCTCTGTTGACTCGCTTGCTGTCAACAACTCCGTTTCTTTATATCTTACCTTAACTTTTATATCTCCTGGATAAGTCAAACTGCTATCATACTCTTTCCATGTCTGACCTTCATCTGTTGAATACTCCATTGTTTCATCTGCACCAACTAATTTATTGAAATCATCATTTCCTGTTACCTCTGGTGCTTCTGG
>Ga0207831_100056_pt1 | contig 199264 bp, 178 predicted proteins | sample TtanPargueraPR_7_FD_187741 | JGI IMG/M metagenome (GOLD analysis project Ga0207831, IMG submission 187741) | Aerobic enrichment media microbial communities from Bioluminiscent Bay, La Parguera, Puerto Rico - Tt and M1 (2) (SPAdes) | ecosystem: Environmental > Aquatic > Marine > Unclassified ...
CGTCCGCCGCTTTCCACTATCTAAATCACCCGAAGGTTCAATAGATAGCTTCTCGCTCGACTTGCATGTGTTAAGCACGCCGCCAGCGTTCATCCTGAGCCAGGATCAAACTCTCATGTTAAAGTTTCATCTTGACCAGATTGCTCTGGCTTATATTTTATAGACTATCGTCTTTATCCATTAATTTACTAAGGAATTTTCTTGGGTAAAACTTTATTACTAAAGTTTTGTTGTCTAATATACTATTTATTTTTCATTGTTCAAAACTGCGTCGGAGACTATAATAACAAATTATTAGAAATGTGTCAAGCATTTTTAATAAAAAAGTTTTTTATTATTGTTTTATTACTCACTATAATACTATTAACTTTGATAATATCGGTATAATTTCTTCCTTATTATACATCGTTAATACGTACTAAAATATTATTGCTTTTAGTTAACTAATACCATATTAAAAAAATATTTTTAAATATTTCTTTATAAATTTTTTGAGTCTCAATCTATTACCACAATAAAAAACATAAAAATAATATCAACAAAAAGACTATCATATTATTCTATTCATTTTTGATAAAATGATAGTCTCTCTGTTTTTATACTATATTTTATCTAACTGTGTCTTGCACAAAATAAGCTGCGCTATTATCAGCCCAATATTGTACAGCTACCTTTTCTGTATTATCATTAATACTCCATTGTGTTTCATCAGCATATGGCATCCATTGACTCCATGTTTTTCCATCATCATTGGATACTCTTAAGTATTTTGCACCTGCTGCTGAATGATGTAATACAATATTATTAGAATCTGCATCTCTAACTAAATTTTCATCAAAAGTCCAATATTTTGATGGATTAGCTATTGGATTAGTATCTATTCCTTTTCTGAATCTAGATTCAAATTTACCATATAAATGTTTTCCATCTGTACTCTTAGCATTTTCTAGTATCTCTACTGAATGAATTCCATCATTGACATTTGTTACATATGTAAGAGTTTTATTATTACTGTCATAAGATAAATCAGATGCTGAAACTGTATTACCATCATAACGGAATGCATCTTTTACACTATTTTCATCCATTTCTTTACTGAATTTTACAGAAATAGTTTGTGTATCACTATTTACTCTATTATCATGTTCTGGTGTTACAGATGTTACAACAGGATCTAGACTTTGTAAATTATCAGCTCTAACGAAAACTTTTGTTTCATAAGGTCCCACCCATAATGAACTCATCTTACCATTTTCACCAAGACGATATCTTTCAGTTGGGTTCATTGCGTTAACAATTTCGTCACCTTCATTCCAACCAGTATGGAAATCTTTTGCTTCTATATTGTCTGACCAAGTGTTAAATGCAACCATTGCCCAATTTTTTTGGTCTCCCCAAACACGGCTATATACATAAACACCATTGCCTGCATCTGGTTGACACCATCTTTCATATAATTCATCAGTATTTTGAAGTGCTGGGTATTGTCTTCTTAAATTCATGATTTTTTGAACATATTGATATGAAGGATTACACATATCAAAGTTATCTTTTACAGCTGGATTTGTACCTGTTTTACAATTAATATCGTACCATGCTACACTGCTCATGAAATCTTCACGTGATATACCACCAAGAGCAGTACCTTCTGAAGAAAATCCTTGTTCATCTCCATAATAGAAAAGAGGTACACCAGGCCATAATGCAATTACACTACTTGCCAAGTTAGATTTTTTGAAACCATCATTTGCACTTGCCATTCTCCATTGGTCATGATTATCATAAAAATTAAGCATTGTATATCTTGATTCATTTTTTTGTGGATCCCAGAAATCATAGGCTTCCTTGTCTTTATCATATTGCACCTTACACTGATTCAACTTACCATAAGCTTGGTCTTTGATTGCTGGCATGAAGAAATTGAAATACATCTGATAGTTGATACCACCATCCATTGTATATGTATTATCAATAAATGAATAAGGATTTCCCCATTGAGAAGGTTCTTTTCCTCTTCCTACCATTGTAGCACCACGTCCACGATCACAATAGAATTCACCAAATATAAAGAAGTTATCTTTTCCAAGACTTGCTGCATAATCTTTTACTGCTGGAGCCCATCTCTTAAAGAAGTAAAGAGGTACCTGCATAGGGGTATCCATACGAATACCATCAATGTCTGTTGTTGCAATCAAGGATTTTGTCATAGCAATAATCTTATCTTGAACACGAGGATGAGTTGTTCTAAGGTCATCTAATGAACCATAGATCTTTCCTAAATGGTTGCACCATGCATCACCGTAATCTGTAAGATCACCATTATGATGGAAATCACTATTCCAGAAAGAACCTGTTCCCATACCAGAATCTGTCTTTTTATTCCCTTGGGAATCATACACATCACAGTACTGTCCTTCAGGGATAAATGTATTATCTACAGTAAAATCTTGATAAGTTTCGTTTGGATCTCTAGGTACTAATCTATATTCGCCATTATGAAGTCTAAATGGTGCACCTTCATTTTGGTGTCCTTCAAAGTAATATAAGTCAGACATATGGTTAACAATCATATCAACAATTACATACATTCCTTTTGAATGTGCTGCATCTACCATTTCTCTAAAATCATCTATTGTTCCAAATCTGTCATCAACTAACGTAAAATCTATTTCTCCATATCCGTGATAGGAGTTACATCTGTTTTGAAATACTGGTGAAATCCATATAGCTGTATAGCCTAGAGATTTTATATAATCTAATTTATCAGCTATTCCTTTAAAATCTCCACCGTGACGAGCATCAACTTTATAAAGGTCATATCCGCCATATTTACCTTCATTGTTTGATGGGTCTCCATCTGCAAATCTATCTGTAATGAATTGGTACATTGGAACTGTTCTCCAATCATTTGGTGAAGGAAAATAGTTATGTCCTTCCCATTGACCGTAATAACCTGCTGGATTAGAACCATCTTGACTATAGTTTACATTCCAAGCAGCATTATCATTGGTTCTTGGAGCTGCTAGCCCTGTATTGGTCATAAGACCTAATGCTAGTGGAAGAACCAAAGCTTTTGATATTATTTTTGATTTTTTCATGTTTCTTACCTCCTGAAAACTCCCCAATAAAATCGGGGAGTTAAGTCTTAATTATTTAGCTACCATGTGAAAATCATTTCCATCATTGTTTTCCCAAAATCCTTCTGCTCCTCCACGGTTGTATAGGATGTGGAAACAGTAATCAATGGTATCATTTTCATTTACTTCAACATCTGCTTCATACCATACTTTAAAATTGTGATTTTCGTCATATCCATATTTACAAGTCATTGGTACGTCTTTTATATCGTTCCATCCGTTAACTCCATAATGAAGTATTACTGCTTCAGTATAAAGACTTGGTTCATACCAACTGTTGTAAACAACCTTGCATGTTACCTTTTGAGCAGGTGCAGCGGCAAAAACATTTGCTGATAAGCTTCCTGAGACTAATAACATAATTGTTAAAAACATGATACTAGATACTTTTTTCATAATCGTTCATCCTTTCTATATGTTTTTATTATTCAAACGATTCACGTAGTATTTTAGGACAAAGAGGAAATAATTTCAAGAGTGGTAAAAGGTAGGAAACAGTAGAAATATGTCGATAAATAGATAGTTTGGTCGAGAGTCATTTTTAGGTAAAATATTATATAATCAGGATATTATTTTTCTAATAAAAATCAGCGAAATATTTTTCATGGTAAATTTTTTGTTAACAATATGTCAAATAGTTTGTGATTTTATATAACATAATAACTTATATGATATAAATTTCATGATTTTCCACAAAATATTTTTTGGTGGGTTTGTTGAATTATTATGTAAAAACAGTAGAACTACGCAGAAAATTAGAGGTTTAGCGTAGTTCTAAGTTAGTAAACTTATTAATGATTCCATTCTGTGGTCTTCATACCGCCATCGTTCATTATTCCTAATAGAATGCCTATTGTACATACAGCTTTTACTATTGTCATTATCTGTTCATTGTCTACCTGTAATCCAAGATTAGTCAGTATTAGGATAACAGCGCTTGCTATTCCTAAGACAGTCTTTGTGTTGGTTAGTTTTTGTAGGATTCTTTTCATGGTGTTACCTCCTTTCTTCAAATGTTTATCCCAGGTTGCTTATTATTGCTAGGATAGTTGCAGTTAGACCTACTATCCAGCCAATGTATTCTCTGTATGCCTTTTTATTGGTTGTATGATCTTCTAGTCTTTGGACTCTATCATCTACGTCGTTAATCACTTGTCTAAGTCCATTGTAGTCTCTTATTAGGGTTTTTGTTTCTGTCATTGCAATGGTAAGATCATTGGTTTCTTTGGTAACCTTTTGTATTGCTTCATAGAATTCTTTTTGTGTGACAACGTTGTTCATTTTTAACCTCCTTTTGTGTGGGTATTTCTTATATAAGATATTGGGTTAAGTTTATTTTAGCATGGGTGAGCACGACATTAACACGAAGTAAGTTAGATGTGTCAAAGTTGCACACTAAAAAATATAGGTGAAGTTATTAACCTCACCTATTATTAATTTTAATTCTTATAGAAATTACCTATTACTTTGTCAATATCATGTTTTAAATCAGGTCTTTTATTAATTACAAAATTATATTCTAATTCACCACTAATAATTCTATATGCTAAATATTTTACCATAAGCTATTACCTCCTAATAATAAATCATCAATTGTCTTTTTTATTATGTCTAGCTGTGAAATAATTGTCATTTCTTTAAATTTTTGTTGTTCACTTTCAGCAATTAATTTATTTTTTTCTTCACTTGTAATGTCTTCTAATATTTTTGACTTAAACTTTGATTCAACAATTATACATTTATTATGAAGGAAAATATTATTTTTATCTAATATATCTATTTTTACATCCTTTTGTTTTATAATACCATTTTCAATATTATAATTATCTAATTTATATATCAATATAATCACTCCTTTTTATACTAATCCAAATACAATCAAATCAAAATTAATGTTATGAGGATAATTACCTGTTCCGGCCAAAGTTATAGCAATTTGGCCATTATATCCTTCATCTTTATTATATTTAATTCCCCAATAGAGGTCGTCATTAACATCCCCAGTAAAAGCACCTATTCCTCCATCATAAACATTATTTAACGATATATGACCATTAGACTCTTCGGCACCTGCTCTAATGTAACCATTTGCATCGGGTGCATACCAAGTAAATCCACGATTATTACTTATTTCTCCTTTAATCCAATAATTTTTATTTGAATTTGATTGGATGAAGAAAAAAAATGCTCTATAAAAATTACCATAATTATTTGATATATTCATCTTAAACGTTTGATTGTAAACCATTGATTGAGTGCTCGTAAACGTTTCTTTTGAATAACTTACATTTGGATTTTCCCATAAAGTAATACGGCCTTTTGAATCTACTCCTAAGCCATTGTACAAATGAGATACGTTCACTTTTTGTTTTATATCTTTAATCTCTACACCAACTTCTTGTAAAATACCTTCAACATTGTTGCTAGTAAATTCGCCGTTATTATCGCTAATTTTAATGATTTCTGCACTATGAGTATCTGGATGCTTATAATTATTTGCATTGTCCTCTATACCTTGTAACTTACTATAGTTATTGCCTACTTTTTCATCTAATTTATCCCAATTATTATTCATCATTGTTTTGATATTAAATGTATTATTTCCATCTACAGCTGGATCAACTTTATAAAGATTTAACTTTGATGTATAATCTGCCATTATATAGTACCTCCTTCAAAAAGATTTAATTTAGTTTTTTGTAAATCATTTATAGTTCTTTTATTATGAATATCTTTTATTAATAAATATTTTATTTTATAATTTATACCTAAGTGTGCTGGTATAATACTATCTATTGCTTTCTGTACATCTTTAATATTACTAGGTATACCAAAATAACTATTAAATTTTATATTTATTTTTCCTTCATAAAAAGCAACTTCAACATCATCATTTGTCCAAGAATCTACTACATCTTTTATCAGTTGTTCATCTATCTTACCTATTCCACGTATTTTACTACGTATCCTAGAACGCCTGTCTTCAAGGGTGTCTTTGCTATTACTATCTTGTATTCCAGTATCTTTTTCCCAATTACTAATCCCTGTAGTAGCAGTATCTAAAAACATTTGATTATAGAGTTCTTTCATATGCGCTTTCAAGTCATCAAACTTTTTATCTTCCACTTCCATTATTAACTGAAATTCTCTAATACCAGAGTAGTAATCAGGTAGATACTGCATTAAGTCTGTATCATTCATTTAGAGTCACCGTCCCTATTACTGGCACCCTGTCTGTTAATACCACATTACTTGTACCACCATTAATAGTTAGGTTAGAATAATCGCTTCCACCTGCTTGTGAGATAGCATCTAGAAGTATTGCACCTACTTTGGCATAGCTGATTGAATAGTTATCTTTATCCTGCCAGTTATCAGATATCAAATCAGTAAAATATCTACTTAATTCTTTTGTAAATATATTTTTAACATCATCCTTATCCGCATCTATTACAGTAGCAGTTAGATCAACAGTCTGTGAAACTGCTGCTTCTACTGTACATTTTGCGCCTATTGGTGCTGTACCTTTTCCTCTTCCCTCTTTACTTGGGTCAATATACTCTTGAATTTCATCAACTAATGCTTGTGATGCTGGCTGCATTAGGGTATCTACGACTATTACTTTAACTGTATAGTCTCCATTCCATCTTGGAATTACTTTAGCAGCTCCAACACCTTTAATATCTTTAGCCCACTTTTGATAGTGATAGATATTTCCTGAAGTGGCAGATTTCTTGACTTTTTCCTGCTGTCTATCAAGTAGAGATTCATCCGTTTCCATATCTTCACCTGGAACAATGACATCTTGTAAAACTGCTGACATCAATCCTTCTATTTCTTCTATAGGGATGAGTGTTCCTGTATCTGAGTTACCTTTTAATCCTTCTTGCTCACATTCTAGGGTTACATTTTCCATTCCACCACTATCGTCTTTTACAACGTATGTAAGATCACCTAAACCAAATCTACTGCCAACCTTAGGAGTGACCCCTGTGAATGCACCTTTTCGAATTGCTTTAGTAGCATTTCTCCTATAGATACCAAAATCAGCACATTTTCTATCTAAAAACTCACCACTTGATGAAGTTACAAAGGACATTTTCAATGCTGTATCAAGATCGATATATAGCTGTGCAAGTTCAGCGCAGGCTGGGGCAATTGCATCATATATAATACTGCCTTGCCTCTTATCTACAGTATCTGGTATTTTTGACATTGCATCTTCCACAATTGATTCATAGGTCATATGCTCAAACATTAACCATCACCTCGCTTTCAAAAGAACCCTCAACACTGATGACTTTAAACCTTACTGACATACTTTCTCCTTCATGGAAAAATACAAAATCAGTAACATTAATAATGCGGTCATCGGTAGTTAGTGCATCTCTTATTCGTCGTCTTAGTTCCATCTCTATATAATCGCTATCTTTTCCTATTAATCCATTTAGCTCTGATCCATAAGAAAAATCATATATAAGATATTGATATCTAGCTGTTTCCAAGATTTTGAATACAGCTTGTTTTATTGCATCAATACCATCAATGTAACTATTTATTTTTCCTTCTAACAAATTTAATTTATAGGTTTTTGTTTGTGGTATTATTTCTTCAAAATCCTTTATATTTGTTCCGCTTATAGGTATCATGTCGCCACCACCTTATCTAGCACAATGTATTGTTGTCCGCCTTGTGCTCTTAAAAGTACTACTTTATCCCCAATATTCAATGAATTATTAATAGCTACTGTGCTTGTCAAAACCAAGAAATCCTCATCAAGTATGAATCTCTGGTCCACTTGTATCTGTAAGGGATGTATTTCTATAACTTGTCCATAGTAAAAAGTTACATCTTGGCTATTATCTTTTACCCCTTGATTAATCTGCTTTAATGCCCCAATAAATTTCTGTGTATTACTCATCTATATCACCTTCAATGTTAATCTCATTGTATGTTGATTGTTACTAAAGTTATGTTTTGCATTGTCAACAATAAATCTCTGCTTAAGATCTATACCTTTTATATCAACATATATTGAATTTCCTGCTCTTATAGATAAATCACCTATACAATCAAGACTTAATCCTTTTACTACTCTATTTTTAACAGATTGCAACTGATTAGCCCTTTTCCGAATCTGTGCTTCGTTTAACTTGTCATTGACTTTTTCATAGTACTGGAGAAGTCCCCATTTTTTAATATTGCTGCTATCTTTTACAATAAATACTTCTCTTTTACCAGTTTGTTTATTGTCTTTATATAGCTTGATCTTATTATATGAATCTCCATCTATACTTCTATCATAGGAATAACTAGTCAATAGACTGCTGTCTCCAATAATCAGATCCGTAAACATACTTGTTATATTCTTAAGGGTTATACTTCCAAAAGAATCATATAATACATACATTTTACCTGTGTTAATCAAAGTATTATCTAAGGTCTTATATATGATGTCTAAAAGTGTCTGCCCATCTTCAACCATTAGAGGTATTTTGTAATCAGTGTTTTCTATTGTTCCTAATTTAATGTTAAAATCAGTAGCAATCTTTCTTATGATTTCATCTGCTCTTTTGTTCTTGAATACGTATGTATCCTTATTAAGCAAATACCTTATTTGGTCATAAGCTGTGATACTGAGAGTTTCATCTGATGACCTTTTGATTTTAAATATATAACCGTAGAATATACCAATGTTATCTTTTTTGAAGTATATAATGCTTCCTTCACTTATTTCTAACCCTTTTTCTATGACTAAGGTAAAAGATAATTCAGAGGCTTTTCCTACTCTAACTGTATCCCAAGTAATGCTGGTGACCAACTGACTAATATCATGGATATTGCCATTGGATGTATTTTGCATAATTAGATTAATCATAGTCTCACCTCGTTTTGAGGTATTTTCAGCTTCTGTCCTGGATATATCAGGTTAGGGTTTTTTATGTTATTGATCTGAGCTATTTTATTGTACAAGTTACCGTTTCCCAATTGCAGTTTAGCTATTTTCCATAGGGTATCACCTTTTTTTACTATGTAAGTCTTGGGTATCACCTTAGTTACTGGTCTTGCTCCTTGATAGTCTTTGGTATAAGCCATTTTGCCGTTGTTACTAGATAGTGTTATTCGTCTTGCTTTGAATTCACGGTATTCTGTTAGGCTCATGGTATAGTAGATATCTCCGACTTCTCCTGCTTTTTCAGTTATTTCAAAGTCTTCTATCATCCATAGTCTATCTATCGGGTAATATCCACCTGTTACTTTGAATGTTAGGATTTTATTACTCTGTTTCCAACTGTATATTTTGTTTACATAAACACTTGGATGTTCTAAGTTATTTGTCATTACAAAGGGTGCTTCTTCTAATGGAAAGAAACTGCTGATACTTATTTTCAAAAGTTTTCTATCACCTGAACTGACTACTTCACCAAACTGGTAGATATTATAGGTTTCTGTACTCCCTGACTGAGTAACGTTAATCTCTTCTGGATTGACTGGGAGTAGTATTTCTTCTTCACTATTATCTAATAGTCCTACATAAAATTTGTACATCTATGCATACACCCCCTGTGCTGAATTAGTGACTTCTGTTACAAGGGCTTCTGTTATTTTGCCAAGAAGTCTATCTGCGTCTGCATTTTCATTTACAGTCATATCGCCCATTGATACTGTTGGAGTTAAGGTTACAAAATTCTGTATCATTTCTCGTTCTGCTACGTCTCTCATAAGTTTTACATCTTCATCGGCAATGTCTACATCATCGTTTATCTTGTTAACTTGTACCCCTACATCTTTGCTCTTGCCTGTTCCATTGCCTTTGCTTTGTAACTGTTCTGTTCCTTCAACTTTACTTTCTAACTGTGCTATACCTAATTTTTCTTTTAATGCATCTGCTGAGAAGTTTTCTATAGCTCCTGCCACAGCTTCTTTTGCACCACTTAGATCAACTTTCCCTTTTCTGATAAATTTTCCTGTTGCTTCAGCTGCTCCACTGAAATCAACTTTTAGATGGTCTATTTTCCCTATATTTGCACCTAGCATGTTAAGTCCAGAAATTATTAGATTAATGCCATCTATAAATGGATTAACAAATATATTCAAGAATGTATTAATACCATCACCAGCAAATCTAATGATTCCTTCTGCTGCAGATGCAAGTCCTTCTATGAGACCATTGATTCCCCATTCAACGAAATCGAAGAAACCTCTTGTTAAATTGGCAACTGCTGTTCTGACAGGCTCCATAGTTGCAATAAGTGTTATAAGAATTGTAATTAAAATGATAATAGCTTTAATTACTATCATAGTCGGATTGGCTTCTTGTATAGCTTTTAAAATTCTTTCTTTGATTATACGTATTTCCATAACTGCATTATGAATGGTCGTTGCTAGTGTTATTGCTCCAATCGCTAATGCAACAGCACCTAGAACAGCCAAAACTATATGAGAATTCTCAATCACTACAGATAACATAGAATTAATCATATCCATTAATGGTTTCACATAATCTAATAGCATCATAACTCCACCAATTATTTTTTCTATAATTACCATTATCAGGTCAAGCATCGCTACAAACTCTTTACTATCAAAAAATGCTAATACTTTTTCCAAAACCGGTTGTATGGCTGTTGCAATCCTACCACCCATATCAACCCATGTATTATTCCATTTTTCTTTTATCTTATTGACCGTATTTGAGAATTTTTCATCCTGTGTAATACCTAGCTTAATATTTTTCCCTATTGGTGTTTCCCAGAATTTTTTTATATAACTAGTCGCTTTCTCAATTCCTACTGGAATACCCGAAAACCATTTTTTCTTCTTAGTAGAACCTTTTTCTCCTGCTTCAGTTTTGCTTTCTGATTCTTTATTTTTCTTTCCTATTAATTGATTCATCTTATTGATGATACCTTTCATAGGATTTTCCATTGTTTCCTTTACATTACTAATTTCTTTAATTTTATCAGAGAGTTTGAATCCTTTCTTCATCTTATCAATAGCCTTGTATCCTTCTTCAATCTTATCTTTGTAAGTATTGAATGTAGATATATTTTTTTCTATTGTAGTACTTAATTTATTCAACATCTCTACTGAATTATTTATTGTTGTTATTGCCGTCATGTATTCACCACCTTCATTAACGTGTCTTGTTATAAGCCTTCTTCTCAGCTTCTATATGTAAATCTACACTAGCCATTACAAAAGCTTTTTCACGTCTTGGTAAATCTACAAATTGTTGAGGGAGTAAGTTTATTTTATGTAGTAGATAATGAGCATAATTAGCATCTGAATCTCCCTCAATAATTAGTTTTTTGCCTGTTCTTTTAACTCCTCAAGGTCTGTATAACCAGATAAAGTCTGAATTTGATCTGCTAATGTTGCAATTTCTCCAGGTAACATAACTTTCTTGATATAATCTTCTGGTGTTACGCAACCAACACTTTTAATACTATCTGCTTCTTCAAACTTAGGGTCTACAGTTCCTTTTATAGCAATTAATCTATTGAATTTGCTTACGTCAAAATCAACTTTTCCTTTTTTACCTGTACGCATACATATTTTCTGGATATCTGACATTTCGCTGTCTGTAATGGCTCTAATCTTGAATTTTAATAAGCTGCCTTTTTTGTCTTTGAATCTATTAGAAACTAGTACCTCTTCTGTGATATTATCAATAATATTTTCATTTAAAAATGCTTGTAAACTACTCATTCTCTTCACTCCTCTAATTGTTTTATATCTTCATAGCGTAAGGAAAGCAAAAGCCTCCCTTTACACATATGAAAATAGTTGTGTTTGATTTTCTTTGAAAACTTTAACCTATTCTACGACATTAAATTTATTTAATACTTCAATATCATCGAATGTAAAGCTTAATTCTTCATCTAATACATCTTTATCAATATCAAGTTGTCCTATGATAACACTGTCAATATTGCAGTTTTTTAGTACAACTGTTTGTTTTCCAGCTTCACTTGCTGGGTCTTCATTCACTACTTGAATGTCAAAGTATACATCTTTTCCTGTTTTTATATAATCAAGCATCAATTGTCTGAATTCACTTGTTATATAATAGATAGTCATACTTCCTGTACCTTTCCAGCCAGTAGCTTTACTATGAGTTGCTCTACTGCCTAGAACTTTGATCTCTGATTTGTTCTTTTCAATCTTGGCATCTATTTTTTTAATATAAGCCATTTCTTTTACAACACCGTCTATTGTCTTGAATACTTTTCCTTCTCTTCCTGATATAATATCTTGTGCTTTTAAAATCGCCATATTATTTCACCTCCACAGTCATATACAGTTTTTCCATTCCATCTACAGGTTGTGCAGCTATTCTTACTACAACAACATCTGTATCTGTACTAGCTAATACTTGTACATCTTTTCCAGTATCTAAGTTAGTGATAGAATCATTGTTCTGGTATTTTTGCAGGCATTTAATGATTTCATTCTTAAGAAGGTTTCTGCCATCTTCATTGTTGCTTATTTTACCAATGAAATATTCATTTCCTACTTTGGTAATGTCATTATTGATTGCATCCAATGTACGAATGACTCTGTTTTTCCTGAACATTCTACCTTTGTCTTTTGTATAAGTATGTAATGTGTTAATATCATACTCTACTCTTGCTTTTCCATCATAACCAGTGAATAAGAATTCTCCGTCATTAATAGCTGATTCTATAGCTGAATAGTTATATTTCTTGTCTACATCTACAGCTCCGTCATAGAAATCATATGTTAATGATTTATTAGTGTTAGCTGCTGCTGTTGCTCCTGCTACCCAAGCAGTTGCTTTCTTAGCTTCTAATGTAGTACCATCTTCAAGTACAACACCGTTTTTGACACTGATAATTCCTTCATAATTAGCATTATTGTAATTTTCAGCTACTAATACTACTTTATTACCTTCATCATCTCTAAGTCTTTTGATCCATTGTTTGAATGCATCTTTTATACCTATATCTGTTACATCGTATAATGCGCAAGTATTAAAGTAATATACTTCAATTGCTTCTCTGTATGCTGTATAATTTTCTGAAGCAACTGTACCATTAATACCGCCTGTTAAGCTTACACCAGCTGTTGCAGTCAATGAATCTGAACCACTGAATACAACAAACTCATTGTCTTGTAAGTCTTGTACATTCTTTACTCCTTGTTGGAGATCTACAAGTTTAGTTCCAATAAAAGTTTTAACATTGAAGTTTTCACCTTCTGCTTCTATTGTAATTTTTAAGTCATTACCTTTTGTACCTGTGTATTTTGCAGTAGCAGTCAAATTACCTTCTGTTACAGCAGCTTTTGAACCATCTGCCATAGTATTCAACCTATAAACTAAAACTTTCTCAGCTCTTTTTAAACCTTCTCTGATTGGTACTAAGTTATATAGTTCTTCTCCAAAAGTAGGAAGTGTATCAGTATTTTGTGTTACTTCTATAACCTCTTGTTCTGGACCAAAGTCAAGGTTTAGAGGCATTGTTATGATACCCCTATGTAATTCGTCTGTCTCCATGCTTGTTTGTTGAAAATTAATATATACTCCTGGTCTTACTTTATTTTGAGTAGTCCATGTTCCACCCATTTGTAGCACCTTCCTTTCAAATGTTATGTTTCTAGTTTCTGATAAGTGATCTAATAAATATCTGATTTTCGTTACTTACTTGAATTCAACATTTTTGTTAATACCTTTTATAGAATCCACAGCGTCTTTTGGTTTTAATATCTTAAGTTGAATAGAAAATCTGTAATGTAACGTATCTTCTGTTATTTCACTTATTCTTTCCCCAATTCTTATCAAAGTATTTTCTATTTCTAGATACCCTAGCTCTTCATCAAGTTTGTCTGATATATCCCAGTATTTTTCATTTTTATTAGCGTCATCTAAGTAACTTGCAATATCTAGTTGTACGTTTTGATTTATTATGTCTCTTTGATTATAAGCAGTTTTTTCTTCTACTATAATTCTTAGAGCTGGTTTAACGATTTCTGATATTGGTTTGTCTTCTAGGTAAATATTATAATTAGGATATAGATTTTCTAACTTTACTTTAAAAGCGTTTTTTACTTTGTTAATCATCTGTTTCCCTCCCAGCCTATATATGTAGGATTAATGATTAATCCTGTCATATATTATTTTCGTAATGCATTACTATAAACGATCGTTTAGACAGCAGCTTTTGTCTTAGCTGACTGGCTTGTTTATATAATAGCATTACCTAACACGACATTAACACGTCATTTTATATCTTTTTTATAATTTTTTTCAATTCTTTGAATCTGTCTTGATGACATACCTAATTTCTCAGCTGTTTTCTCTTGGGTTAAGCCTTCTATGACTCTATAGTAAAAAACTTTATTATTTTTTCCCTGTGTCTTAGAAAATTCTTGGTCCACTTTTTCTTTTTCTTGTCTTAACTGATGTAATCTTTTTTGCTGTAATGATATGTATTTTTCTATGGTATCAGATTCATTTTGATAGGATTCTAATAGGGTTTCTAGGACTATGATCCTTTGTTGCAAGTCTTCGTATGAATTGTATATGATGTTAATTTTTCTCCCCCCTTTTGGTACAATTCTTTATGAAGATAATGACTTCAACTAGAATGATAACATTGACCAGAACGACATTAACACGTCATAAATAGAATATAACCCTCCACTATAACATCAGGGCTTTTATATATGATACAATATAATATATTGAGGTGATTTTTAATGAACACTTACAGAACATCCCAAATAGCAGATATCATAGGAATACATCCTAATACAGTTAGATTATATGAAGAATTAGGGCTTATACCAAAACCAGAACGCCAATCAAATGGTTATCGAATTTTTACTGATTTGCATATAGCTATTTTTAAACTTGCTAGGATTGGGTTACAAATAGAAGTATTACAAAACGGTTTACGAAAAAAGATAGTTACCATGATTAAGACAGCAGCTTCTGAAAACTATGATTATGCCCTTACCCTCACACACGAATATTTATATCAAATACACCAAGAACAACAAAATGCTGAAGAAGCTGTCAACATTGTGAAACAACTATTATCTGGAGAGCAGGATACAAAAATCTTGAAAATGAAAAGGAAAGAAGTCTCAAAATATCTTGGTATCTCAATGGGGTCTCTAAGAAATTGGGAAATGAATGGATTACTATCCGTAAAACGAACAGAAAACGGTTATCGTATTTATACAAATGAAGATATAAAAAGATTGAAAATCATTCGCTCCCTCCGCTGTGCCAACTATTCGCTTGAATCCATTCTACGTATGTTAAATGCATTATCCTACAATCCACAGGTTAATATCAAAGAAGTACTTAATACCCCAAAAGCAACAGATGATATTATATCTGTATGTGATAAGCTTATTATTTCCTTAAATGCAGCTGAAAACAATGCAAAATCCATTATTCAACAGCTAAATAATATAAAAATAAAATTTGCTAACTCTCCACTATAACACCAACCTTTTAATTGGTGTTATTCTTTTTTTGTGAAGTTCAACAAAAGGAGGATAAACATATGAAAGAAGCAATCAAAGTGGATCAGCTCTCTAAAGCCTATGATGGGTTGCCTGTGGTAAAAAACGTAAGTATATCAGTCAAAAAAGGGACCGTATTTGGTTTACTTGGTGCCAATGGTGCTGGAAAAACAACAACCATTGAGTGTATTTTGGGTACAAAGAAATTTGATAGTGGAACAGTTTCCATTCTAGGGGTAGATCCACAAACAAATAGGAAAGAACTGTTTGAAAAGGTGGGTGTTCAATTTCAGGAAGCAAACTATCAGGATAGAATTACAGTGGATGAGTTGTGCCAGGTCACACAAGCACTTTATAAAGAGGCTGCGAACTACCATGACTTATTAAAAGAATTTGGAATCTTTGATAAGATAAAAAGCCCAGTTAGTACTTTATCAGGTGGTGAGCGGCAAAGACTTTTTATCATTCTTGCTATTATACCCGAACCAGAGATAGTTTTTCTAGATGAATTGACCACTGGATTAGACGCTAGAGCCAGGCGTGATGTTTGGAAAATACTTACTAGCTTAAAAGCAAAAGGACTGACTATCTTGTTGACCTCACATTTTATGGATGAGGTTGAAGCCTTATGTGATAGTATTTGTATCTTAAAAAAGGGACAAATAGTATTTTATGGAACTATTAGTGAAGCAATCGCCCAAAGTCCTTGTGAAAAATTTGAGGATGCTTACCTTTGGTATACAGATGAGGAGGATAAAGAATATGAAAACATTTCGAACAATGCTTAAAACAGAATTAAAGTTATCTCTGAGGGGAATGGATATGTTTATTTTCGCTATCTGTATGCCCCTTGTTGTATTAATAATTCTTGGTATCATTTACGGAAACAAACCAGCTTTTGACGGTGCTGAATTTACTTTCTTAGAACAATCTTTCGGTGCACTCATTACAATTTCCATATGTGCCGGTGGTGTTATGGGATTGCCTCTTGTGGTATCAGATTACAGGAGCAAAAAAATTCTAAAACGGTTTCAAGTCACTCCAATAAGTCCTACAATGATATTGTTGGTACAGGTAGTTATTTACACCCTATATTCAATTACCTCGCTTTTATTGGTTTATTTGGCTGCAACAATATTCTTTGATTTCAAGTTTAATGGTTCGTGGCTACATTTTTTTATTGGCTATATCCTAGTTATGTTATCTATGTTTAGTATTGGAATGATGGTAGGAGGAATTGCACCTAATGTCAAAAGCGCCAGTATAATTGCAAGCATTTTGTATTTTCCCATGCTTATTTTTTCAGGTGCTACCTTGCCATATGAAGTTATGCCTGAGGCTCTTCAGAAAGTATCGGATATTTTACCTCTGACACAAGGAATAAAAATTTTAAAATCAACCTCTCTAGGTTTATCAACAGATACCACTATTTTGCCAATAATTATAATGGTTATTATAGCTGTAATCTGTATAGCTATTTCAATTAGACTTTTCAAATGGGAATAGTAAGATTTGATTAAGGATAGATTTAAGCAGGGGTTTTTTCCTCTGCTTAACAAGCTATAATCCTATTTTCCAACTTTTTCTCGATTCTCTGTACTTGTCTAGCTGACATATATAATTTTTCAGCGGTCTGTTCTTGGGTCATACCTTTGACAATTCTATAATAGAAAACTCTCTCATTAGTTCCTTCTAACCCACCCATTATACTATCTATCTTCTCTTTTTCCTTTATCAAACGGATGAGTTCTTCCTCATGCAGTAATATATGTGAATCCATTATCTTAATTTCCTTTAAGTAAGTCATGTATGATATTCTCTCATCCTTGACTTTTATAACACTTTGTTTTCCATTTTCTAATACAATAAGCAGTAATTCCTTCTCTTTTTTATAAGATTCCAATCTTAATTCTATAACAGATATTCTTTTTAATAAATCCTCATAAGAGCCATATAAAATATTCATTCATTAACCTCCAATTTGTTCTGATATTCCTCTATACTTAACTATTATTTATAAGTTCAATATTCTAAAGGAAGATTATTATTACTCAAAACGAGTAGTTAAGTGCAAAAAAATATATTTCATTAATTTGTAATATAAAACGATAAGTACGTTTATTATTATTACCATAATAATATTATAATACTCATTACGTGTAATGTCAATGAACAATTTGACAACTTTATGATTAATTTACTCAAAATGCGTAGTCAGATTTGTAGAATAGCCTTGATAGTACTACAAACAAAGAAATACCTATGTTAACCATAATTACTTAGGTTTATTATGGTTAACATAAATATATTTATTATCACTGTATTGCTTATCTATCAATTTAAATAGTTGATTAGATGCTAATACCGCTTTCTTTTTATTGCTGAATACAACCGTTCTTATATCTTTATCCAGTAAATAATCACTACCGCATATGGATATAACAAAGATATTCTTATTATCAATGAATCTGGAAGCCATATCGCCAATGAATTCATTTATAATTATACCTTTTTTAGCCTTATTTTTTTCAAGGAAACATTCTAATTCTTCTACAGAATCCATTTCATAGATAAGTTCCTTGTTAAAATCCTCTCTGATATATTCCATAATCCTCTTATCATTAAATCTACTGGTCACAAGAAAGATTTCTTCTCTATTATAAGTCTTTTTTATAGATGCTATAGCCTTAGAAAAATTCCACGTGATCTTGTGGAAATATCTATCTTCAATTAAACTGTCAACTATTATCATGGGTGCCGATATTTTCGTTGATAGTTTATAGAATATATCTCCTCTTACATTAATTAGAAATACACCCTCTAGAACTCTTTTTGATGTAATGTCAATTTCAGGTTTTGTAACGCTGATGGTACTTACAATAACATCATAGTTATTCCTTCTCATTACTTTTTCCAGCTCTCTCACCAAATCTGTATATAAGAATTTTTCCCAAGGGTCTTCATTTTCACTAGTAATGATTAGTATACCTATCAAAGAAGATTTCTTATTGGCAAGAGTCCTGGCAGCTATGTTAGGAACATAGTTCAATTCATAAGCCACTTCCAGAATTTTCTCTCTTGTTTTAAGACTGATCTTCTGGTCCGTTCTGTTATTAAGTACATAAGAAACTGATGCTACTGACACACCAGCATGGTCAGCAATATCTTTCAGCGTAACCTTTTTCATTATATCACCTTTATCTGTTGAATTAATATTTAATTCAACAGATTTCCTTATTTATTATAAAAATTGTTTCATATATTATACTATATATAATAATTAAAACACAAATAAATATATTATTAAACCCTTAAGATCAAAAATGAATTTTCTTCCATTACAACTTCATCAGATAGGTTCATTTCCTGTTGGTTATAGATATCTTCAACCTTTTTATTCATAAGTTGTTCTGGTAATGTAATATTAAGCTCTTGGTTGTTATTATTCATGATGATATATAATTCTTGTTCACCACTAACCTTTTTGTAGATTAGATATTCTTTTTCATTATCGTAATCAACCCATCTAAGTTCTGTACTATTAAAAGCTTTATAAGTATTTCTAAGGTTAATTAATGTCTTAAGATGATTCTTAATCTTATCATTGTGCTTATCATTATCCCAAACCATACACTTCCTGTTATTAGGATCAGTATTTCCATTTACTCCTACTTCACTTCCATAGTAGATACTTGGAGTGCCTGGGAATGTAAACTGGAATAAATATGCTAGATTTGTTTTATCAGCATTTTCATAGCAGACTGTCAAAATCCTCTCTGTATCATGGCTATCTACTAGATTAAACATATTTTTCAATATATTTTTAGGATATGTAGTAAGTACTCTATTAACTGCTTCTATAAAAGTAGATGGTTTTATATGTAAGTTATTATTTTTTCCAAAAAAGGACCAGATAGGCATTAATAGGTCATAATTCATAGTTGAATCAAACTGTCCTGAATGTAGCCATGGAAAGGCTTCATCCCAATTTTCTCCTATAATTACAACATCTTTTTTTACTCCTTTTACTTCTTTTCTGAATTCTCTCCAGAATTCATGGGATACTTCATTGGATACGTCTAATCGCCATCCATCTATATCATATTCTTCTATCCAATACTTAGCCGCTCCCATTAGATGCTCTTTAACTAATTCATTATCTGTATTCCATTTTGGCATTCTAGGTGTAAAACCAAAAGTAGCATAATTGAAGTTGACCAAGTTGTCATATGTCATATTATCTATATCTGGATCATTATTATCATCTAAAGGGAAATTGACAACAGAATCTCCATTTATATAGAAACAGTCATAATATTTGGAGTCTCTTCCGTTTTTAACAACATCCTGCCAATAAGGGTGTCTCCATCCACAGTGGTTGAATACTGCATCAAGTATTATTCTAATCCCTCTTTTATGAGCTTCCTGTACTAGTTCTTTAAAAGTATCGTTAGTCCCAAAATGAGAGTCAATTTTATAATAATCTTCTATATCGTATTTGTGACTAGAAGGAGATTGGAATATCGGTGTAAAATAAATTCCTGTGAATCCCATATCTTTTATATAATCTAATTTGTTGATTACACCTCTTAGGTCTCCCCCAAAAAACATATCGTTGGTAACATTATCAATGCTTCCCCATTCTAATACGTTCTCGTCGTTGATGGATGAATCCCCATTAGAAAATCTTTCAGTGAAAATCTGATACCATGTAGTATCCGCCACCCACTCAGGAGCATCATAAATGTCTTCATGATTCACATAAGGAAAATTGAAGAAATTTTCCAAGTTATATATTCTTTTTTTCTCATCAACAGTATTTAAATCAATAATTTCTCTGCTGCCAAAAATTATTTTTGTATCTTTATTTTTAATTAGGAAAGCGTATTTAGCTCTTTTCCATTTTGGTTTAATCTCACAAAACCAATAGTCATGCATACCTGTTGAATATTCTTTTAACATAGGTATACCTAAGGAACTATCTGCTTTCCATTCACTTGTATTAACTTCATCTTCTTTTGGACCATAATGGAATGGGTCTCCATATATTAATTTAATTTCATCTGCTTCATCTTTTCCTGTTCGAATTTTTATATGAACCGTTTCTTTATCATATGCATATGCATATTTACTTTTCGCTTCATGATAGATTGCTGCAATATTCATTATGTTTTCCTCCTGATGCTTTTAATCAATTCTTTTTTAATTTTTTCTTTTATTATTTAACCTTAAAGATTATACTACATTTTCCTGGTAATTCAATGGTATTATCTTCTATTAATGGTTGCTGTGGGTTAGAAAATAAAACATTACCTAATTCATAATCTTTTTCTAATTCTTTCTTATCAATCTTTATCTTATTTGAATATAAGTTATGTACAACTATTAATGTTTCATCTTCATACTTTCGTTCATAAGCAACCACTTTTGAACTGGTAGTTTCAATTCCTACTAGGTCTCCAGACATTAGCGCATTATTATTTTGACGAAGTCTGATTATCTTTCTATAATAATCTAGTAGTGTATCTTTTTCTTCTTCTTGCTTAATAACACTTAATGCATCTTTATTGGAGTCTAATGGCTTCCACGTTGTTTGATAGGAATCTCCCCATATAAAAGGTTCACGTATATATTCATCTGGTTTATTTCCTTTCATTCCAAGCTCTTCACCATAATAGATAAAAGGATTACCTGGCAAAGTCATGTAAATGGAAGTTGCAAGTTTCATATTCGTCAAATCTCCATCTAGAAAATCCATTGCCCTTTGGGTATCATGATTACTTAGAAATGGTGCGTCAATAAATTTATCACTGTATTTATTGATAGCAGAATAATTCATATCCAGTTCTTGAATCAATCCGTTATTTCTACGACCAAAATCTCTCTCAAATTTAACCATTCCCAATATACCTTCACCACTAAGGTCAAAGTTGAAGGAAGTATCAAAATTACTTGCATAGACTGCTCTTTTTTCATTAGCTTCCCATATTTCACCAACTAAATAATAATCTGGTTTGACTTTTCTAAGGGCAGTATCAAATTCCTGCCACCAATCCTTAGTTTTACTATCATAATCTTCATTTTCAGGTAATTCACCTGAACCAAAAATATGTGGAACCGCATCAATTCTAAAGCCATCAACACCTTTTTCTAACCAGTATGTTGCTACTTTTATCATTTCATCTCTTAGGGCTTGTGAATTATAATTAAAATCTGGCATTCCATCCCAGAAAATGGCGTAATAATAATTATTACCTATCTTATTCCAAGCATTATGTCCCCAGATTTGCATATCAAATTTATAACCCTCTGCATCCTCAGGCATGATATCATAATAACTCCTATAGTCACTATTTTCATCATTAACTGCTTCAGTAAACCAAGGATGTTGAGAAGATGAATGGTTAAGTACCAAATCCATAATTACTTTTATATTCCTCTTATGTGCTTCTTCAAGTAATCGTTCGAAGTCATCTAATGTACCATAATCAGGGTTGATATCATAATAATCTGTTATATCATAACCATGATACGATGGAGATGGATTTATAGGCATCAACCAAATACCATTAATACCTAAGTCATCATCTGTTGAGGGATCATTGTCATTGAGATAATCCAGCTTGTCAATAATACCACTTATATCCCCAATACCATCATTATTACTGTCAGCAAATGACCTGACAAAAATTTCATACCAAACACTATTTCGGCTGTTATTCACAGTGGTTTCTTTACCTTTAGTACAGCCGCTAAGTGCTAGTGGTATGGTAAGTAATAAAACAAAAACAATTCCAATCTTTTTGTTCATGTTTTCCCCTCTCATTTATTAATTAATTCTAATCTCCGTTTCTGTATCAAAAAAGTGTATTGCTGATAGGTCAAAACCAAATGAGTGACGTTCCCCTTCATTGTATACATGATGTCCTGGAGTAGAAATAATGATATCTTTATCTGTCTTAGTTTTGGTATAGAGTATCTTTTCTTTTCCCAGCATTTCAATAACATCTATAGTACATTCAAAAGTATCTTCTAATCCCTTACCACTAGTGAATCTCTCAGGTCTAAGTCCAACAGTCACTGATTTATTTTCATATGGTTTAAGAAGCTCTAAGTCATCATTATTTGGTTTTATCTTTATGATTTTATCATCAGAGACAAACATACCATTTGACATTTTTCCTTTGATGAGGTTCATGGTTGGTGAACCAATGAATTTTGCTACAAATATGTTGTGAGGTTTGTTATAAAACTCCTCTGGTTTTCCTGCCTGCTGTATTTTACCACCATTCATAAGCACAATCTTGGTAGCCATGGTCATTGCTTCAGTTTGGTCATGGGTTACATAGATGGATGTTGTACCCAAGGTTTTATGTAAACGAACAAGTTCGACTCTCATATGTTCTCTTAATTTTGCATCAAGATTGGATAATGGTTCATCCATTAAAAATACGCTTGGTTTTCTAACCATTGCACGTCCTAATGCAACACGCTGTCTTTGCCCTCCTGATATATCAGATGGCTTAGAATATAGATAATCTTTTATTTGAAGTACTTCAGCAGCTTCCATAACTCTATCATGTATAACTTTTTTCCTCTCTTTTCTCATAGATAATGAAAAAGCCATATTTTCATAGACAGTCATATGAGGATATAGTGCGTATGATTGGAATACCATTGCAATATCCCTGTCTTTTGGTGCCACTTTATTGACTCTCAAGCCATCAAATAAAAGGTCTCCTTCAGTAATAGAATTTAATCCTGCAACCATTCTGAGTAGTGTGGTTTTTCCACAGCCAGACGGTCCTAGAATTACACAGAATTCTTTATCTTCTATATCCAGATTAATATTTCTTAACGTAAAATCTTCTCTACCTTCATACTTTTTACCAATGTTTTTAAATTCTACTTTCATAATGCCTCCTGTTTATATGTATAAAATCAATACAATATATAATCAACCTTTTACCGAACCTTTTGATAAACCTGATACTAATTGCTTTTGTAGAAGCGTAAACATAATAACAATAGGTACTGCCGTCAACAACCCTCCAGCTGCAAAAGCTGGTTGATTAAGTGTTCTAAAATCATTAATAAGAGTAAATAAGCCAGCAGCCAATGTATAGGATTCTGGGCTTGTCAACAATACTTTTGGTAATAGATAGTCCATAAAAGGACCGATGAATGACCATAAAGCTATAATTGCTAACATAGGTCTCGCAATAGGCATTATAATCAATCTATATACTTTCATATTGGAGCACCCGTCAATCTTAGCTGCATCGTCCAACTCTGAAGATATTGAATCAAGATAACCTTTTAGAATAAATGTATTTCCTGCAATACCCCCACCAGAATAAATGAGTATTAACATCATTTGTCTAGAAAATGATGGAATAACTGAGGAAATAATAGAGTGCATAGTAAAATATGCTGTAATCCCTGCAAAAGCAGGAATGGTTTGAATTAACATAATAGTCATTAAAGAGGCTTTTCTCCCTTTGAATCTATACCTTGAATAAGCGAATCCTGTGAAAGAAACTATTATCAATGTTAGGATTGCACTTGTGATAGCTATAAAAATAGTATTGACTACCCATCTTAGATACAAAGTCTCTTCAAATAAATATTTAAAGTGTTTGATAGAAAAATTAAAATCTCTGTTCAGCATTAGATACTGTCCTTGAGCACCATTGAATGCTGATACAACCATTTGATACAAAGGCCATAAAATGGCTAATGACCAAAAAAGTAATACTATGTAAGAGAAAAATATTCCTATTTTACCCATTAATGTTAAAGGTTGTTTATCCGATAGATATAAATCACTTTTTTTCTTGAACATTCCCATTACAATTTCTCCTCTTTGAAAGCTTTAGAGTTCTTGAAACCAATAAATGCAAATAGCATTAACCCCAAAGATATGACAACTGTTATCGCTGCTCCAATAGATTGATATTGATTTTCTGTTGTTAACTTAAATATATAAGAAATAAGTAAATCCGTTGTTCCAGCTAGGTTACCATATTTACTTGGATTAAAAGGTCCACCGCTGTTAAATAAATAAATTATAGAAAAGTTATTAAAATTAAAAGTATACTGTCCTACTAGTAATGGTGCTGTTTGGAAAAGGACTATTGGTAGTGTTATACGTTTCAATTTCTGCCAAGCTGTGGCACCATCTATCCTAGCGGCTTCATACAAATCTCCTGGTATAGCTTGTAATACACCTGTAGACAGTAAAAATATATATGAACTACCTAACCAGGCTTGCATCAAAATAAGTGCAATACGTGATAGATTAGGATCGTTTTTAACTACAATCTGTCTTCCAAAAATAGAAGATATTATCTCCGTTATAGCTCCATTTGGTGAAAACATGATGCTAAAAAACATTATGGTAATAAATGCAGGTACTGCCCAAGGTAATAGATAAATTGATCTAAAGATCACCTTACCCTTGATTCTTTCGTTATTGACTAGAATTGCTAAGAAAAATCCAATTAAAATCGCTAACGTAGTTGCAACTGCTGTCCAAACTAGAGTCCAGCCTAATATTAACCAAAATGCTGAACCGGCAATTCCTTCTCCCAAAGCTATTAACTTATAATTATTAAGACCTATCCAAGTAAATTTTGATTGATGTTTTGGATCCATCCCTGTAAATGAAAGTAATATAGCAGTTGTTATAGGTACTAAAACAATAAATATAGTGACCAATAGAGCAGGAAGTGATGCTATATATGGAAATCCATCTTCTGAAATGCTTGTTCTGGTTTCAAACCAGTTTTTAGGACGAATTCCCTTTATCTTATCTTTTTCCACATGATGTACATCTTTAAAAGATACATACATCAATATAATCCCAATGACTATCATAAATATTGCAATGATACCCTCAATCATAAATATTAGGGATTTATCTATTTTTCTACCTCCCTGTGCAAGAGACACAAGTCCAGCTATTCCATTACCTTGATAATTGCCGAAACCTAATGCATAAGGTATAGCAACAGCATATATAAAAAGACTTATAATAAAAAATAACATTCCCTTTATATACTGCTTATTAAGTAACTGTCCAACACCTGGGAGTAAAAAAGTTAAAAAGCCTTTATACGGAACATTATTTTCCACTTCAGTTGGCATTTTTCGCCTCAAATCTGATATGTTGGCATTTAACACCATTCTTTTTCTTTTAGAATTATTGTTAATCTCAAATTTCTTGTTCTTAATTAATTCCTTAGCATTCTTAAGAGGAATTTCATAAGATTTTACATTGATATTTTCTTTGGATTGTATTTTGAGTTCTTTAATTCCTTCGTTCAATGCTTTTTTTGAAATCTGTCTATGTTTTCTTTTTGTTTTCAATTTTTCAATATTATCTTCTAATATTTTCTTTTGCTCAGTAGTATAAGCCTTCAGTTCAGCTTTTGATTTGATTTGCTCACTGGGATTAATGTTCTTTTTACTGAGCTTCGCTTTTTTCAACTCATCTTCATTTATTTCTAGATGGTCTATGATAGATGGTAATTGATCTATTTCAATAAGAGATTTTTCATATTTATAATTTGCTTCATAACTGATATCAACATAATCTTTATAAAAATCTTTCCTATGCTCACTTAAAAATAGATTTATCTTCAGTCTTTTCATTTTATGTGAAAGATTCTTTGGTAGATTGTCTATGTACTTTCTTTCTTTTCCTTTAAGTTCTTTATTGAAAATTTTTTCTTTCTCAATATATTTATCCAATTCTATTACATATGGATGCTGTTTTTTGTTTTGCTTCAGTTTGCTTATTTTTTTCAGTAAGCTTTTATCTTTTGTTTCATCGTATTCATTATATAGTGTAGCGATTTCTTTTAGATATAGATTCTTTCTTTCATAAGCATTCCCAATATCATCGTACAAAAATTCGTTTACTCTTTTCAAGTTTGATACCACACCTTTCAGGGATTTTCACATTTTTCAATAACCGTCAATAAGGATAGAACGGTGAATATCACTATAATATATAATCCAATATACATATATGAAAATACAGCAAGATTTTTCAATCCTACTACTGTATATAAAATGGACCCGATCAATAAAACAGTCCATATGAATACAAATAATTTATTGATTCTTAGCTTTACATATGCCAGATACGTATGAATACCTAATCCTATTGGGACAATAATCCTCTGAAAGTATAATGAAAGATTAATTGATATATACGTATTGAATAAATCTGCATTCTCTAAATTTGCTATAGTATATTGTTTATTATCTTTTAGCCAGTTGTTAAACATATTTATATCTTTAACTTTCATCATAACCTCTAATGATAATAAGAAAATTATAAAACCTAAAGTTAAAATTATAATATAAAGATGTTTTTTAGGTAATTTTGTATAACCTTTCAAAGTTTCATCACCTCAATAAAAGGTAATTAAAGAGAGACTAATTATTAACCTCTCTTTAATTATGTATTTTTTATATATACAACTAGAAGTTAGTCATCATTGCATCAAATGCAGCTTTTACTTCAGCATAAGCGTCTTCAACTGTTGCTGGTTTAACTGCTGACCATGATAATATTGCATTTTCCCATGTGGACCATACTGAACCCCATTCTGTGAATAATGGTCTAGCTGGTGCAGTTTTGTAAGATTCTATAACAGCTTTTATTGATTTTTTATCCATATCTTCAAGGTCTGATTCTTCATATACTGATTCATCAACATTTTCTAAGATTTTACCTGTAGCTTTGAATAATTCAACTGCATAATCTCTATTAACGATTTCTTCTATCATAGCTTGAGCAAGTGCCATCTTATCTTTGTCTTCTTCAATTCTTGCATTAATTCCAAGTCCCCAACCACTTTTCCAATGTGCTAATGGTTTTCCATTAATAGTAACTTGATTGATTGGTAAAATCTGAAGTTCTTCGCCATTACTAGCTTTTTCTGATAATCCTGCTGTTGCCCATGGACCTTCTAAACGAATTGAATTGTTACCACCAGTTGTGAATTCAGCGTCCATATATCCGCCTACAGCCTCTTTATCCCATAAATCTGTTCCTGCTTCATTATGCTCTTTCCAATAGTTGAATAAAACTTTGAATAGATTTTGTTGGTCCTCAGTTAATTCTGTGAATTCTTTTGTCATATCTGAGTATAAATTACCTGAATCATCTTTACCTAATAACTCGATTCCAACTGAATTAGTGAAAGCAACTCCAAACCAAGCATCAAATACTTTTACTAACATGTCTCTATATTCAAGTTCACTGAATTCTATAGGTTTAGATAAATCTATTCCTTTTGCTTCTGCATTTGCTTTATTACCAAAATTAATTAATGTCTCTATATTTAAAGGAAATGCTAGATAATGACCATCAACATTAAAATTACCACCAAGACCATTGTCATAATCATCAAAACCACCTACATTAGCTGCCATTGTTTTAGCATCTAACTCTGCTAAGACTTCATTTTGAGATAATCCATAGACTCTATCTGCTGGAAATGCAAATACATCTGCAATATCTTTGTTAGTTACATCTGTTGAATCTAATACATCAAGGTGATCAAAAGAACCTGTTACGTTAAATTCAATACTTGCTCCAGGGTTCTTAGCCTTAACTCTCTCAGCCGCTTCCCGATAATAGAAAAGCCAATCTTTTTCAACCTGTACAACGATAGATGCATTTATTCCAGAATTGGAATCTCCTTCTTCTTTTGATACAGCATTTTCACCACTTGTAGTTTCTTTTTTCTTTTCTTTGTTACCGCATCCAGTAAATAATCCAATAATTACAACAAAAGTTAATAGTAATGATAAACACTTAGTCATTTTTCTCATAATATTTTCCTCCTATTTTCATTCTACCTCAACTAAGTTCATATAACTAAGAAAAATACTGACGTTATGGTTCATATATCACCGCCTTCATTCTTGATAACCACTAATATAATTAATCTATGTGAGATAATTAATTACAAAATTAGCAGATATATCATTGTATTTAATGAATCATAACACTTAACCGTTTAAGTAAATTTAAATAAAGTAACAGTTGCTTTATATGATTATCTAAGGCAACCGTTTGCACTATATTATTAATATTACTCATTTTTACTATTTTGTCAATACTTTGTATTAAAATAATTCAATACATTTACTATAATAAAGCTTTTGCAAATTGACATCACTCATAACGTGTATTATAATAGTATTAAAGGATAAATTACTAAGAATTTTATTATGTGAATGTTTATTCAATTTCATGTCAGGAGGGAAATTATGACATTAGGAGAGAAAATAAAATATCTGAGAAATGAACGAGGCTTGTATCAGCGTGATTTAGCCAATGCATTGAATATTGCAGTAACAACAATTTCAGGATATGAAAGAGACGACAGAAGACCTAATCCTGAGACATTAAAGCAAATAGCTGATTTTTTTGGTGTTACAATTGATTATCTTGTAGGAGGTAAAGAATCTTCAGTAGATTATCTTGAGGAAGAATTTCCTGAAGGAATAAAAGTATTAAGACGTGCTACAAAAGAATTGACACCAGAAGCCAGAGCAAAAATGGTTAAGTTGATGAAAGCTTTTTTGGAGGACGAGTAATCATTCATAAGGAGGAATCGTTGTAGTGAATGTACCTAAGAAACCTAGATATGAATATGCCAAACAAGTAGGAAGAACATTTTTGAAAAGCCTTAATATAAAATCTTATCCTATTGATCCTATTAAGATTGTATACCTTATGAAATGGAAATTCGAAATTGATGATTTGTGTGGAGAAGAAGGCTATACCTTCTACAACCCTAAAACAAAAAATTATTGTATAATTATTGATAATGCGCAAGGTATTAAAAAACAGAGGTGTAAATTTACTATTGCTCACGAGATAGGTCATATAATCATGAATCATTATACCTCATTTGATATTAGCTCATTAACAGATGATGATTTTCGTATATTGGATTTGGAAGCTGATATAGTGGCTGGTGAAATCCTCATGCCTTATATCTCTATCAGGAAAAATCTGAATAGAAATATATTATATCTTGCTAATAAATTTGATGTTTCCTACAGTGCTATGGAAACGAGATTAAAATTTTTAGATCTTTATAATCTATGTTATAAGAATAATTCTGATATTATATCCAAGTGAAATTCAAATATTATTTAACAATTAATATGGTCTAAACCTAAAATCTTGAAACAGACTATTGATTAAAAGTGGCTGTCTCACAATACATTTTATCTTATGCAGCATAACAAGATAAACTTTCTTTAACGGTAAGTGAAGGTTACTAAAAATAATGTATTGTGAAACAGAACCACTCTTAGTCTTTTATTTATAATACTAATACTTATAGATTTTTTGCTATTTGCCTATTTTAGAAATAATGTTTTAAATTCGCTACCTTCCAAATTCATAGAGACTTTCTCTGTGTTCTTCAATTCTGTTTTTACTGTAGTCTCGTCTAGCATTACTTCTGACACTTCTCTTTTTTCTATATCAACAAATCGAATCTCATCTTTCAAAGCATTTTCAATATTTCCATTGAATACTCTTAAAATATATCCATCATTCTTTTCTGCTTTTTTGAATGCACTTAATATTGCATTGCCTCCAGTAAATTCTAATAGAGAATAATTGTCTTTTTTATTTCTATTATCACTTTTATTAAGAATGAAATACTCAAAATTATTTTTGAACTCTGCTGCTTGATATGCTTTCAATGGAGTAAAAGCCTCTTTTGATAGTTTTGATAAATAATTTTCCTTATCATCTGTATATAATAATACCGAAAAATTAAATTTCATTTCCTTCAACAATTTAGCATCTGGAGTCTCCCATTCCATACCTGATGCTCTACCTGGTCTATCTAATAGATTCCCTTTACCCATATAAGGGACTGACCTGAACATTGTAACTGCTATTGTATCCAGTTTTTCACCAACGATTTGATATTCTCTGACACAATCAGTTATCACCGCTACTCCATAATCTCCATTTTTTAAAGTTACAAAACTCTGCATTGGCTCTAAGGTTCTAGGCTTTTCAACCCATCCTTCTTTTTCCCATATCTCAACTTCTTTTAAATATGTTGGTCTTTTGATACTACCAAATTGCTGATCTGCTATAGATAACTCTGATTCAATTTCTGTCTTGAATAAGACTCTCATTCTATGCTCAATAGCTTGATTATCCATAGTTATATTTATATCTACTTTTCTATCTCCTTTTATAATCATATCGACTTTTAAAACTACTTCACTATCCAATACATCATTTTTTCTGGAAATAAGATTTTTTGGTATTCTCATTATCATGTTAAATGAAACTTTTTGAACTAGAGGATTTTTTTCTATAATAACATCAGATATATCCGTAGAATCAGTATAGTAATATCTATCTTCTCTAGGCTCTGAATAATCATAAGTATCTCCGTCATCACCACTGTCTTCTACCTTAAAGAAACCTTTTATTTCTTTCTTTGTTTCTTTATCAAAAATTGTTATTCCTTCTTCTTTTGATATTTTTAATTTAATGAATTCATTCTCTATTATTGGATTATTATGATTATCCTGTGAAGAAATTTCCGATACTTTTCCCAATTGCTTGAAATATAAAGTTTTATACCCCATTGAATCTATATCTTTAACGTGTAAATACATAGTAGTCTCATATATCTCTACCTTATCTTCTACCCATTTAGGATTATAGTCACCATTTACTCCTACTTCACTTATGGTATCGTTATATATCTTTTCTGTAACATTCTTGCTATCTATTATATAATGTTTTTGCTCTTCCCCTTTAGAATCAATAACCTTGAAGTTTGTTCCTGGAGTAAATAATGTTACCTTCATAACTTCACTTCTCTTATATGGAAGGTAATTATAAACTTGAAATTGGAATACATCTTTTTCTGGTATACCTTGCCCAATAAGCCTTGCCACTATTTCAAAGTGATTATCTGCTAGATCATTTACTCTTTTGTATCTGCTTTCAATATCCCTATTTACTGTATCTGAATTGCACATTCCTATACTGTCATGTGCAGCATTTTCAAACATCAGTTTCCACATTTCCTCTATAGCTTTATGATTATATCTAATGCCTAAACTATAAGCTATAGTACACATTGGTTCTATTATATTAACAATCTTATTTTCTGTTTTATTATTTAATATTTTTAAGTCCGCTCTATTGGAAAATATTGATTTATGTACTCTGCTCTTTTGCCCAAAGGTGAATTCTCCTTGGAATGTAGGTATATTACCATTTTTGATACCCTCAGCTTCTAACACCTCTAACGTATTATATAGATTGTTGATCTCTACGTCCAATCCTTCTTCTCTTGCTTTTCCTATGATTTCTAACAAATCTTTTCTAATAGGTCTTTGATCTTGTCCGTTCATAAGTAAGATATGGTTGCTTGTTGATAGTGGTAATAATTCATCTATCTTACCATTAAAATATTCTGTTATTTCATCTTTTTCTCGTGGAGGATTAATCATATTTCCATAATCTACTATGTTATGAGTAAATACCTTAGAGTCTCCTGGTCCTTCCCAATAAAATTCCGCTTTATCTATTTGCTTTTCTGATTTTCCTCTTCTAAAAACACATTTATCAATGTTGAACCCATTATATATTTGAGGCATTTGAGCTGATTGTCCAAAACTATCTGGAACATATCCTACATGCATTGTATTGCCAAGCTCTTTAGCTCTATCCATACCATAATACAAATTTCTAACTATAGATTCACCGCCTATAACCAAAAGGTCTGTTTGGGTATACCATGGTCCTATTATTAACCTTTCTGTAGATATAAGTTCCTTGATTAATTCCTCATCCTCAGGATAGTATTTTATATAATCATCAATAATAGATACTTGTGCATCCAGTAAAAAATATTTGAAGTCATTGTTTTCCTTTAAGTAATCCATTGCTTCTCTAAAATTGTGTAGTGAAAACATTAATGATTTTGATGATACAAAATACCACTCTCTATCCCAATGAGTATGGGGCATAACTGAAATTTTAGTCTGTGTCTTCATACAAATGTCCTTTCGCATCTATTTTGCTAAACTTAACAAGTATTCACCTATCTCTACTGAATGTTTTAATGCAGTTTCTCTGAGTTCAATAGGCATTCTATTTGTAAAGTTATGTATTTCATAGGTGAAATCATATTGATACTTGATTTCCTTCAACGTTTTCATAAGTGGAGCCCAATCTATCTTACCGTAAAAAGGTGCTACATGATCATCTCTTTTGCCTGAATTATCTGCTACATGAGTAGCCGCTAATCTTTTTCCTATCTGCCTTAACGCTTTGTTTTGATCAATTCCCATTAAGTTTCCGTGACCGAAATCCCAACATATACCTACTGATGAATCATTAATACTATCAACAATATCAATTAGTTCTTCTACAGTTCCTGTATATCTTCGCTTTCTTTCCACAGGAAGCTCAAAAAGGTTTTCTATAGCAATTCCTGTCCCTACTTTTTTAGCAAGTTCTATGTGAGGAGCAAAATACTCAAGGTTACTTTTTTTAGATTTCTCTGCTGAAAAACCATTATCATAAACGGTACCTGCATGAAATACAACCCACTTGACTCCTAATTTTGCAGACCCTATTATTGCTCTTCTAGCAAGTTCCTCACGCCAAGGACGATCTTCTATAGTCATATCACATACATTGTAAAATGCTGAGTGGGACTGTGAAAATTCAATTCCAAGCTTAGAACCTAGCTCACCAATACTGTCAACCCATTCTTCCCAATTATCAAATGTAAGAGGCATCCCCTCATTTGACATATCACAAAAGTTAATGTCAAGCACCTTATATCCTGCCTTTGCACAAGCTTTTATACACTCTTCAAGTGTTATTTTATTTTGAATACTTTGATACCTATCCATAATATTAGTTGATGTTGATAATCTCATCATTATCCCTCCTTATATCAGTTGCATAACTATTATATTTACTATTTTGTTGAAACATGAATATATACAGAGTTGAAAATTACTTTTTGTAAGTATACATTATTGCTAAATATAATAATAGGGATTTTTTTGCTCTTATTATGGGTTATTCTGCTTTTTTATTTACTCTTCTCTACATATGGATATTTATGGACTTGATTAGATTTCTATACTTTCTGTGGTAATATAATATAAAGTATCTATTACCATAAATTGCTCTTTTGAATGTTCATGATGTATATTAGTCATCATTTTGTTTGGTTTTAAATTAAGTCTATATTTTTTTTGATTGCTTGTAGCTTTTTGCATAGGTAAAGGGTATTAATAGTGAAAGGGGAATTTAATTTATGGAACCTGAATCATTACGTACGGATGATTGCATAGACAATGTAGTAAGATTTTATTCAGATATGGTCTATCGTTTGGCATTCTCCCAAATGAGAAATAAAAGTGATGCTGATGACATATTCCAAGAAGTATTTTTACGATATATAAATAAGCATCCACACTTTGAAAGTGAAGAACATAGAAAAGCATGGTTGATACGAGTCACCATCAATTGTACTAAAAAAATTTGGGCATCTTCTTGGCGTAAAAAAACAGCGCCATTAGATGATACTATCATTTTTGAATTAAGTGAGGAAAATGATTTGAACTATGAACTTCAAAAGTTACCTAGAAAGTATAGAGCAGTGATACACCTGTTCTACTACGAGGATTTGAGTATTGCAGAGATAAGTGAAGTTTTGAAACAAAAACCATCTACTGTAAGAACACAGCTAACCAGGGCAAGACGCAAGCTAAAAGAAATTTTAAAGGAGGATTATGATGTTTAGAGAAAAATATAATCACATGAATAAACAGATTTATCCATCACCAGAACTTGTTAATAAAACAATCAATTCAGCTAATTCAACTGCATCAAGTAAAAAACAGCATAAATTAATGTTTCGTAAACCAATAATTATAGTAGCTGTTCTTACAATATGCATATTTACAACGTTACCTATATTGGCAGCAAGAATACCTTCTGTTTATGAATTAATGTACCATCTTTCTCCCAATGTAGCACAGTTTTTTATGCCAGTTCAAAAATCTTGTGAAGACAATGGCATCAAACTGGAGGTAGTTTCTACTTATATCCATGAAGATAAGGCAAAAATTTATATTACAATACAAGATCTTACAGGAGATAGAATTGATGAAACTACTGATTTGTATGATAGTTATTCCATTAATCGTCCTTTCAATAGTTCAGCCACTTGTCAACTTGTTGGATATGAAGATACTACGAAAACCGCAACATTCCTTATCTCTATGACTGAATGGGGAAACAAAAATATTACAGGTGATAAGATAACCTTTTCAGTAAGGGAGTTTATTAGTGGTAAACATGTATACGACCATATACCATTAGATATTGACCTTTCAACCATAAGTATGGCATCTGAAACTAAGGAAGTTGAAATAATTGGTGGCGGAGGAACTTTTGAAAAATTCTTGTCTGATGAAGATACCTCAAATGTACTACTTCCCTCTCAACCAATGAATTTCCCTGTTGAGGGTATAGACTTTACAGGTATTGGTTATGTGGATAATATGCTACATATTCAAATAGGTGTTACTAATCCATTAAATAAAGATAATCATGGATTTTTTACCCTAAAAAACAAAAAAGGGAATGAGATTAAATGCGATTATAATATTGCATTTACCCATACTTCTGATGATGGTGAGCGTATAGATTATATGGAATATGTATTTAATATTTCACAAGCTGAAATAGAGCAATATTCTCTTTTGGGAGATTTTGTTACTAGTGGTCTATTTACAAAAGGGAATTGGCAAGTGACATTTCCTTTAGGATCGGATAAGTAAGTAAAAGTAATTATTAATTTAAAAAGGGTCTACGCTCATAGTCGTAAACCCTTCTAGCCTATTTTAACAACTCACTACATTCATTTACATAATATATTTTTAGCTCATGTAATGCCCTTGTCATACATACATATAACAACATTCCATCCAGTTTATTCATTCTATAATTATCTTCTCCTCCTCCAGGAATAATAACGCAATCAAATTCTAATCCTTTTGCAAGATAGGAAGGTAACAATACAATTTGCTGACTGTATTCTGATTCTCTATCCTTCAACCATTGAACATCAATTCCTCTATTCGTCATTTGATCATATATTTTTTCACACTGCTGATTATTTTTACCTATAATTGCTATAGAATTATACTTATCCATAAGTTTATTTATTTCTGTGGCAATACAATCTACTATATCTCCATAACTATCTTTTTTAATTTTTTCAACTTGTGCTCCATGCCTTAGTACTGGATGTGCTAATATAATATTCTCATCTTCTACATTTCCTATAACTTCATTAGCTGCATTCATAATCTCTACTGTAGTACGATAACTCTGCTGCAGATACTTTATTTGACATTGATCCTTGAATACTTTTTGTTTGACATCTTCCCAATCGCTAGTACCTCTATGATAGTTAATACCTTGGGCAATATCTCCAAGTATAGTGAACGTAGCTTCTTTCATTATATCCCTTAATATATAATATTGGAAAGTTCCAAAATCCTGTCCTTCATCTATTACAATGTGCTTAGTGTTTGATATATTCTTAGCTCCTATTAATTTATGTTGTAAATACATGAGAGCCGGTAGGTCTTCTATTTCAACCATTTTATTTGTTCGAATATTTTTTGACATTTCTTTAAAGTAATCCATTAAATATTCTTTATCGCTAATAAGCTTTTTAATAAATTTATCTTTTATCAAAAACTTCTCATAATATTTGAGTATTGATTGTTTAGGCTCTTTCAGGTAAGTATTCATGAGTTTTATGAAATTCTTTTTCATGTTTTTTATGCGACTCTGTTGCTCCAGATGAATTTTTTTAATCTCTTCATTGAGATTGGTTATGTTTTTTTCATCTTTTTCTAGATTAATCTGTCTCTGGTTTATAGTTGCATATATATTGTCTTCTATATCACTTTTACTATTTTCAAATCGTGCAGTCATTAATTTCTTAACTAATTTTGTACTTTTTAGTACAGAATATCTTTTATAATTCTCATAAAATATTCCAGATACTTCACTTGCTTCTATTATTAGAACACCTTCAAATATCAAATCCTCTTTAGGAAGTATTTCGTTAATTATCTCATCAACGAATTCTTCAAGTATATCTTTATATTTCAAATCAGTTTTTATACGAGATATAGCTCTTAAGGATTCCACTAAATTTTTATCGCTTTCATTTTCAATAATCTTCTTTAATTTATCATCATCTTCACTTATAGAAAAGTGTTCTGCTACAATATTTTTTGTTAGGTCCTCCATAGTAGTTTGTTCTACATCTTCAACACCTAATTCTGGTAACATATCCTCTATATATTGCAAAAACAGCTTATTGGGTGCAATGATCATGAATTCATGGGGTCTATATCTATGCTGGTACGTATAGATTAAATATGCAATTCGATGTAATGCAATGGTTGTCTTCCCACTTCCAGCAACACCTTGTATAATTAGCGACTTCGTCAAATCTGCTCGAATGATTTCATTCTGTTCTGATTGAATCGTCGAAACGATATCTTTTAATTTTGTATCCTTTTTATCTTCTAATGCTTCTAAAAGCATTTCATCTAATGCTGATACATCAATATCTGTTATTTTTTCCAAATGTCCCTTTTCAATCTTGTAGTTTCTTTTTAATGATAACTCCCCACCAATATTACCTGCTGGACAATTATAATTCACACTTCCAATATTCCCATCATAATACAGGGTAGAAATTGGCGCTCTCCAATCCGTTATAAGCATGACTCCATCTTCATCACTATCAGTATCCATTAAAGATGCTTTACCTATATAAATATTTTCTAGCTTATCTTGATTCCTTTCTCTAAAATCAATTCTTCCAAAATAGGGATTATGAGCTGATTTTTTTAGCTTTTTCATCCTCTGGTTATCCATATATACTATCTCTGCAATAACATCCTCATTTAATACAGTATAGGTTTTATTACTTAACAATACTATTTCCTCTTCAATCATTTGTTTGATATATTCTAATCTTTCCTTTTCTTCCATATAATCCTTATGCATTTTAGCTTCCATGACTTTTTACCTCCATATCTATTAATTTGAATGTATCTCTTATTCTATAGAAAAAGAAAAAAATTACTAGACTTATACTTTGATTTGTGTTATAGTATTGAATACAAGTTTACCTAATTTTCGAGTTGATATTATTTATAAATTGCAATATATATTATTGCTTTGTGACTTTAAATTTTATTATTTTAGTATAAAAAACCACAACAATTTATTCGCTAAATTGTTGTGGTTTTATTAGTTGAAGCAATTCTCTAACCCCTACACCTCAATGATGACCCCAATAATAGTTATTTGTGATGAAAAAAATGGGATAAAAGTGGTAAAGGAATAGACAAAATAAGCCTAAGCAATTAACTGTTTTTAGTTACTACTTAGGCAATAGATTATTATTATTTTGACTATGTTTTTTTATTTATCTTTCATTAACATTATAAAAATCATATTAAAAGAACGGGTTTATCATTCATACAATCCTAAATATGGGATATCATTTTCAATATTTCTAACCTGTTCCATTAAATCTTCATCAAATTTCACTTCACCTTCTGTAACTGTTAAGTATCTTAACTCATCCAAAAAGCCATCCATCTCTACGAACTTGAGAAAAAGAGGTAAAAGTTTTAATTGGGAATCATTCAGATTTCTAACAGAACGATAACCATCCAGTATATGATCAAATATTTCTTCCATTCTAGTTCTACGCTTGTTAGTATCTTCTTCTAACATTACCCAACCTTGGGACGCTCTCCATGCATCTGCAAGTTCGTACATATACCAACAATAACCACTATCATCAAAATCAAATAAGGTTATCTTCCCATTATCATAATCAATGTTGTAATTTCCATCTCCAAAATCTCCATGAATTAGTCCATAAGTCTCTTTTGATATATCCAGAGATTCTAATTGACAAATTAATTCATTAAATTTCTTTTTTACTTTTATGAGATGGCCAGGTAGATAATTTTGTATCGATTTCTTCATGTGGGTTACTATATCATGCCTTTTCATCCCTTGATGTGGGACATAATTTTCCGAAGCATTATGTAATTGACCAATGAGCCTACCACAATTATAGTGGTGCTCACTTAAAGATTTTCCTTCAATATACTGATAACCTCTGTCACATAGTTGTTCACCTTTTGCAACTTCAAAAATGACATAATTAATACTATCAGATTCTAAACTAAAACTATTTACAAAGCTACCATCAGAAGACTCTATAGGGATAGCAACTGAAACATCAGATGCATGTAAATGTCTGATAAACCTAATTTCTTCAAGCAAAGCATTCCTATCTCTATCTGGACGAATGGTAAGCCTTACAAAAGCTTTTTTTAAATCTGATACCAAATAAAATACTAGATTTTGACACCCCTGATGACCTTCTAGTTGTTTCAACGTTACATTGGGCAAATCATAATTTAAATTAATTGACTGTTCAAGTGATTTGATTAATTGATTTCTGCTCATATGAGCCTCCTTTGATTCATTATTCTTAATTCCTTAATAAACTTACTATTAAGGTAGCTGAATAACAGACCAAAGTTATTCAAGTACTCTTTATCTGTTATTTATAGCCACCCTTACTAAAACGCTACTTCTTCTATTCATATTCATCAAAACACTCCTTATATTTTCTATTATTAACAGACATTTTACTTTTTTTCTAAAAAATTTTTAGTTTTATAATTGCCTATCAATTATTATTATTATATAATCATTTAAATAACTAGTCAATGTTTTATAGCTTATTCTAACACTGTTCATACCATCAGCTGCAACTGTTCGCCAACAAATTCCAATCCGTTCCCCACAGAACAAAAAAAACGCCCCCAAAACCCTACATTCAAAGGGTTGTTCAAGGACGTTCCACCTCAAAGCCAACGGAGAGAGAGGGATTTGAACCCTCGGTGCGGTTGTAACGCACAGCGGTTTTCGAGACTTAATTTCTCTCTCCTGTTTAGTTGTGTTAAGTTTGTTGATGCTTGGTTTTATGGGGTTCTTGGTTGGGGGGGAGTTGGTTTTTGTTAGGTGGTGTTTGTTGGTTTGGTGTAGAGAGTGTCCCCACTATCATCTATTATACCAATCCATAATAACTAATTTCCAGATTAAACATTCATATTATTACTCACATAAGCATCTTCTAATACTACAATAAAAATATAGTTTTATCTTATATTATTCCATTCTCTATTCTAAACAGCTTATCATCTTGTGATAAATTCAATATATAATATTCATCTTTTTTCAGCTTTGCTGGTAACTTATCTTTTAAGATAGATATTACTAATTGTATATTTTTATTTTTAATATAATCTGTAACCTTAATCAATTGATTATCATGCAACAATTCTTTTTTATCATTTAAAAGAAAATGTAAACAAGGCATCTGTTCCTTATCTGCAAATAATATATATGCTATATCAAAACATAAAATTTCTCCTTGTTTTTTTCCCGAACTTAAATTAGCATTAAATGCACTAAATTTATATAATTTCTGTTTCTGTTTATTTTCTATGATATCATATTTTATTGCATATCGTTCTCCATATAATTCATTTGAAACTTTAGCAAAATATTTATTAAAGTTATTAATCTGATTCTTGACTTTTTGTTCAAATTCTTCAGAAAAAATTCTATTATCAATTGTATTTAATTCTGTTTTATACGTTTTAATGTTTGTTTCTACTTCGTCTAATTGAGATATTATATTTTCATATTCACCTTTTAATCTATACTTTTCATTTATCTGTCCAATTAATTTCTCTAGTTCTTTAAAAGAGTCACTTTTAGCAATAATCTTAGACAACTCTTTCTCTTTTTCCAATAACTCTACTAAAATAATATTCTTGTATTCGATTTCATCGTTTAATAATGGTAAATCCTTTTCAATGAACTTCATTTTTTCTAATACCATTTTATTATGATATTCAACTAAATCTTCAAAAGTCTTTTGTATATTTGATATTTTACTCATTGCTTGTTGATATAATACTCGTAGTTCATTTGTATCTATATCACTAATTCCTTGACTAAGCTCTTCTTTAGACTCCAAAATGAGATTTTTCCTAATATTTAAATTACTAATTTCTGAGCTTATTCTATTAATCTTATATTTCACATTATTTAAAAGCTGTAAATCATCCTCAAAATTTTCATTAATATTTAATGTGGATTTTTTTCTTTCAAGTTCTTGAATTTCATCATCCACTAACGATAAGGCAACTTCATAAGCAGTTTTTGTTTGTTGCTTTTCAAGTCGAGTTTTATAAGCATTTTCTTGTTTTATTTTGGTGATAATCTTTTGTTTTTCCTCTCCTTTTTCAAAAGAACATCCTAATAAGAATAAAAATAAAGTTTCATATTCAGCATCAGAAGAAAACTTATCTAATGTTTTCAAAGTATTATTTATACTAGAATCTTTATATCTTATATTATGTGATATTATTTGTCTCAAAGATGGTTTTTTCATAGTGTGATTAGGTAGCATTAGTTTCTGAAGCTTTTCTTCAAATTCACCTTCGGTCAATTGTTCATTATTTATCCTTCTAATAATCTTTTTACGATTCAAAAAATTCCTCTCTATTTTAATTTTTCTAGAGTTTTCATCATTTAAATCATTCGTTAATATTAATGTTATTAATACTTTATTATCAACCAAATAATCTTTAACTAAATCATACGTCTGGTTTGGCGATTCAGGATCAGAATAAATAATTTTAGGTTTTGCCCCTAAACAAAAGTCAATTAATTTAAGAACAGTAGTTTTTCCTATATTGTTTCCCGTTTTATTTCCCTTTTTATTCTTGGTCAGACTTTCTGACATATCTAATTCAATTTCAGGAGTTTCATCTACGATTAAATTTATACCTTCTCTAAAAATTATTTCTCTTATTACAATATCACCACTAGTAATTGTTAATGATTTTATAAACATAACTCAATTTCACCTCCATCATTATATTTAGCAAGCTCAATCAAATATAACCAATCTAAAGAAAGTAAAAAAACAGAAAAACTAATATCTTTATATTCTTTTACATTTTTAAACAGCTCAAATAAGTCCTGTTTTTGCTTATTGTGCAAACAAGATAATACAATACCGCCATTATAATATATACTATGTTCTGGATGCATATTATCAGGTAATAACATAATTATACCCCTCCGGATTCTTAAAAATTTTACATCTAATAAAAGCATCTACTACTAATATATTCACACATACATCTAATTCTTCAAAAGGTATTTCTATGTAATTCTTACTATTAATAATTAACTGTTTTACATTTTCTATAATTTCTAGAAATAATATGTCTGCTGTTAATTCTTTTTTCTTACTGCATAATTCTATATATTGATGTCTTATCGCTTGCAAAACAGCGAAACTCTTATTTTTACCCTGTTTATCAAATTCTTTATATTTTTTCTGCAAATGACTATAATATACTTTATAGTCATCAATTATCATTGCAGCTATTTCAAGTTCATTGTATTTTATTTTCTTTTCTATTTGAAAACTATTTATATTAATTTCTTGATTAACATTACATAAACTTTCATTAGATAATATTCTAATAATTACTGCTAAATCTGAATCTAATTTTACAATATCCACTTCATTCCCTAATTCATTCTTTATAAATTCATAGAGTTGTTTTTGTTTATCAATTTTCATGTTCATTATGCTCTTTAAGATTTTTGGAATGTCATAAATATCATTCAGTGGATTAAATATAACACCGTAAGGATTTTTAAATGATTTCTTTCTTAAACTATCAGCTGGATTAGATATAGACATAAATAAAAATTTATAGTTTTTATGTTGTATAAAAATTGATTTAGCTAACGTATTTTCAATTTTTTGCCTAGTTGATGTTGCGGAAACTTGTACAATTAATTTATTCTTATGGTCTATTAAATCTATTCCTTCTACATTATGAACAAATGCGTTCATATTCTCTAATTTCCATCCATATAATAAATTTAAAAATTCCATATAAAAATTTTCAGAGTGTAGATGAATATCCAATACATTAAGCTTCCCTCTTGTATTTATTCTAAGCGAAAGAATATTTAATTTTTCCTCTATATAATTAAAGTAACTTCCTCTCGTCATATCTCATTACCCCTTATAAAAATATATTCTTCCTAATGTAAATATTATGTATAAATAAGTATTTAACTTTAAAAGAACTTATGCTTCTCATATAACAAAAACCCCCAAAGAGGAGGTTTTTTATACTCAAATAATGTTGTCTTATTCTACATTGGGTTATAACAACTAAATACGTTGTTTATTTTATATAATATATTATATAGTTATTGACATATAATGTCAATATATTTTCTGCTTGAGTTTCCGTTTAATGCATGAAATGCTCTGAACGACTGAAATAAAATGGTGGGTTTAAAGATTTCAAGCACCAAAAACTCTTGATGGCAAAACCTATGCATACTTAATAACTCTTAATAGGTATAGGGGATACGCTATAAATAATAATTCTATATCACAAGACTTAGTTGACGGTACTTTGGACGAAGTATTTTAAACCACGACCTGATACCTTCTGTTGCATATGCTAGGATACCTTTGATACCCTTTGCAATGCGATAATATTTAAAATTTACTTTGTTTTTGATAGGGTTAGCAGTTTTAATAATTGCCATTAGTAATGCATTTGTTTCAGACTTCATTGAGATATGGGCTAAAAATGACATGCATAGTGTTATGTAAAAGTTTAAGGCATTTATTGACGTTAACTTTCTTATGCGGAAATGCTCAAATTTGAATAATTGCTTTTTGCTTCTAAAATATTCTTCTATACGCCAACGGGAAAAGTAATGTTTGGCTATGCCAATAACATCCTCTTTGGATTTGATTTCTTTGTTAGTTACGATCATCATAGGATGTTCAGTAATACCATAAACCAATACAAGATAGATGTTTTTTCTTGACGCTGTAATCTGAACCTTGACATGGGAAAGATAAGCCTGATGATCCTTTCCTTTATAGTGGAGTGGCATTTTTATTTTACCTTTTCGACGGTTACGAAGCTCAGTAGCTTTAGTCCATTTATTGTGATAAAGTAGTTTTCTTTTTGCTGTTAAACGAATAACATAATCTTGATTTAGTTCATCTAGCTTTAGTAACATTTTGTTGTCATCATAGCCCCTATCCATAACATATGTAGCATGAGGAAAAAGTTTAGTACCTTGCTCAATAGCCTTGAAGGTAATTGTGTTTGCTGATTTATAATTCTTTTCTCTTGATGAATGGATTTTTGAAAAAATACTGATAGGATGGTGGTTATTACTTAAAATACAAGCTTCAGTAACAAGATAGCCTTTTCCATAAATTGCCTTTGAATTGGTGCTTTTAGAACCATCTCTAATTCGACCAAGTGACTCAAATTTATATCCTTTAGGTTTAATGATATCTGAATCATCAATATGAATTACAGGATTTGATGGAATCCATTTAGATATTGTATTGTAATAGGACTGGATTGCACCTTCTGGTATACCTTTTACAAGATGTTTTGAAAGTCGTTCAACCGAGTTTACTTTTTTAGTAGTTTCGTGTAGCTGGTCTACGATATCTGTAAGAAGACAACTATTAGAAGCAAGAATATCATATGTCATATCGGCAGTAAATTTAGAATCGGATTTATTTAAAGAAGACGAAATTTTATTAGAAAAAGTTAAAATATCTCTTTTCATTGCATAGGTATTTGATGTACAATTAGTCATAAGGAATTCCTTTCTTTATTGTTTAGCGTAGATTTTTGTGTGACTTAATTCTACTACAAAAAGAATGGTAATTCCTTATATTTTAGGCATTTTCTTAAATCTGTAGATATTTTTCACCTAAGATTTAGCGGTTTGAGGATAAAACACGGAAACTCAAGATTTTCTGAAAATCACATCTCTATGCAAATACTAATTTGATTGTACCTTGAAGCTTTATCAATTTATTTTACCAAATCATTTTTTATTTGTTTTGCTATATGCTTAGCCATTAATGGTGGTACTGCATTGCCTACTTGTTTCATTTGACTACCTTTTGTTCCATAAAAAATAAATGAATCAGGAAATGACTGTATTCTTGCAGCTTCCCTTACTGTTATAGCTCTATTTAAAAAGGGATGAGTAAATTTACCTGATGAAGGAGTATCAAACCTAGTAGTAATTGTTACAGTCGGCTCATCTTTTTTCATTCTACTCCATGTCCCACTATATATTGATTTTGTAATATGCTCTGGTGGTAAGTATTCTCTACCTTTTTCTTTAGGTATTAACTTTAATCTTTCTATTGCAATCTTTGAATGATTTGTTGCAATATGATTAAATAAAAATTCAGAGTTTCTTCTTAGCTTTTTCTGATATACTGACTGTGGATTATTAATATAACTCTGCTTAAATTCTCCTTCTCCTGAGTTTAGATATGCTATATCACTTATTGCATCCCATAACGTTGCCTTTTTGATTTTAGGTATAACTATTTTAATAGGTTTATCCTTATATTTACCAATAATAATTGCTCGTTTTCTTATCTGGGGTACTCCAAAATCATAAGCATTAAAAATGTATGTATCTACACAATAACCTATAGAGCCAAACATCTCTATTATTTCATTTTTAAAATAACCATTTTCAGTTGTTAATAAATTAGGTACATTCTCCATTAAAAAATACTTAGGTTTAAGATATTCTACAACATGAAAGTATTTTCTAAATAGAAAATTTCTCTCATCATTAATGCTTTTTCTTTTTCCTTTTTGAGAAAACCCTTGGCAAGGTGGACCACCAATTACAACTTGAATTTTATCAATATAATTACTAAAAGTTTCTTCAGTATTTAAATTACTAATATCTTCGTTAATAACAATCGTACCCTTATGATTTTTTATATATGACTCTGCAATCTCATTATCATATTCATTTGATAATACAATATTGAATCCTACATCTTTAAAACCAAGGGAAAGACCTCCAACTCCTGAAAATAAATCAACCACATTCATATCTGACATCTTGAACCTCCACATTATCAATGCGTTTTTTAGCACTACTAAAGTATTCTTGATTAATTTCTATTCCGATATAATTCCTACTCAATCTTTTAGAAACGACTCCTGTAGTTCCACTTCCCATAAAAGGGTCTAGAATAACATCATTTTTCTTACTAAGTGTTTTTATAAAGTATTCCATCAATTTTTCTGGTTTTTGAGTTGGATGTTTTCCAAAACGCTTTTCATTAACTGGTGTTAATGATGATTCAAAAAAATCATGCAACACTTTCCCATCATTATTAAATGTGCCAGTTTTCGCTTTGTTTATAAAGTAAACCCATCCTTCAGTTGAATTAACAAAATGTAAGTTCATATTTCTTGGCATGGGATTTAACTTATGCCAAATACCAGTAGTTTTATAATAAAAATTGTTTTTCTCAGCTATTCTTATTAAAGATTCTACTTTTATTAATGACATAAACACTATTAACGTCCCTTTCTTTCTTAATACTCTTGAAGACTCTCTTAAGAAATCATCCATATGAAGTAACCATTCATCATATTCTAAGTCATCCCAACCTGCAGCTCCAAAAAAATTATTTCGCATCTTTTTTAGATTTGTTTGCCTATTCTGCATAAATAACCCTAGATTATAAGGGGGATCTGTAATAATTAAATCAACTGTATTTCCATCAATTTGTTGCATACTATTTATACAATCATCATTGTACAGCTTTATTTTATTCATAATGTTCCTCGCTCTCCGCAATACACTGTAATCCAGAGTATATACATTTCCTAATTCTCTCTGCTCTTGTCTTTCCTTTAATTTTATTATCAATTTCGGATAATATACTTTTCTCAACTCTAATATTTATAGGTTCACCTATTTTTTTCCTACCTGCTCCGTCTCTTTTTCCACCTTTCGCCATAATATTCTCCTTTAAATTAAATTTAGTATCATAATACCATGAAACCCTTTGAAAAGCAATACCGTTTTTCAAAGGGTGCATAAAAAAAGCGGCTCTAACTCCGCTCTTATTAATATTCATGATATTACAATTCAGGACTAACAACTCTCAATATAATATTTGTTAAATTGTTATAAAAAACTCTGGTTGGCATTATTGATAAATCAATTGTACGAATCAATATTTTTTTATCAAAATACACCGTATTAATTTGATAATCACCTATTATCTTTTCATTCTTTTCAGTATGTGGTAATAAAATTATAGCTGTTTTCACATCTTCAAAAGATACTAAATATGATGTCATTTGATATATGTCTGGAGCATTTAAACTACTTTCTAACTCTTTCCATTTAGTATCAATTATTATGCTTCTATTCTCATCTATCATTATATACATATCCGGCTTAAGACGCAAAAATTTCTTATCATTATTTTGTTGATTTTTTAATAAAATGTTATTAGAATATTGATATTTAATCGGGTAATTAATGGCTTTTTTTAAAGATTTGTATATATATCGTTCAAATAAAATATTCATGTCAAAAAGCCAATAATTAAGATTAACCTCTCCTGCTTCCATACCAACAGAACAATGTTCTAATATATATTTACACACATCTATTATTGGTTTATATTTTGTATTTTTTCTTCCATATCTAATACTGTCTATATCCTTAAGCGTTATACTTTCGTTTGCTGTTTCATCAAAATAACCTATTAAGGTATTTATCTTTTTTCTAAGTTGATTATTAATTACAAAGTGTATAATGTTATTTAATGTAAATTTAATTATTCTATTTATTTTATTATCTAATGAAAATTTTGAGTATGTGCAATAAAACTTGTCTTTTCTAAAGGCATTTGTTTTAATTGATTTACTAAAATTAATTCTACCTTTTATTCTATTAATATTTTCTTCTGTTTTTATATATTCTCTATATAACCCTACTTTAATTTCTCTTTCCAGCATATCAAGAAATAATGCAATTATTATATCAATAAGTCCATTTTTATTAATACCATGGTTACCATTTATCTTAATTTTGTAAGGCAAATCATACGCTACTTTAATCATTCTTTCAAGGTCTATTTTTTTCTGATTACTTTCATAATTTAATTTTGGCTTTAATTCAAATGTTATTGTAGGAGTAGTAATAATGCCAACCCATTGAACAGGAGTAATATAGTTATTACCATATATAAATAATCTTTTACCTAATCTTCTTTCAATTTCATACAAATATATTAAATCCTTTTTTGATATTATTTTATTATTAACATCACGAGTATCACGAATTATTATCTTTTCGTATTCTTTTACTGATATATATAACATAAATTATCAAACCTTTAATTGTAAATTTTTATTATTGCATCACTATCAAATTCCCTATTTATATAATAAAAATAACTATCCTCCATAACTTCATCTAATTCATATGAGAATAATTCTGTAGGATTTAATAACTCATGTTTGATAATGGCTTTATTATGTAGATTACCATTAACATCTAAATCATTAAATATAAGCTGTATCTTTCTGAAATCATTATTAAAATAATCCTCTAATAATGGTATTATTTTATTAAGAAAAATAATTTTAATATCTTCAAAACTTGATATACCTATAAAATATGCATGACCTATTTGAAATTCATCTCCCAAGAAATAATTTATCCTTTTATTAATAATATCTATCAATTTGATTAAATCAATTCCATCAATATCATTAGGATTAATATTATTGGCAATAAGCGAATTAATTAATTCAATGCTATTATATTCATATTTTTGGAATTCAAATCTCCGTCTTAAAGCAAAATCTATAGAAGCTATAGATTTATCAGTAGAATTCATAGTTCCAAATATGTCAATATTCTGTGGTATACTAAATAATTCTTTAGAATATGGCAATTTTATAGTTAACTCATTAGATGCTCCTTTTCTTTTACTTTCTTCAATAAGCGATATTATATCTCCAAAAATCTCAGAAATATTTCCTCTATTTATTTCATCAATAAATAAAGCATATCTCTTTGTTGTATTCTCTTCAGCCTTTTTACATAATTTCTTAAAAATACCATCCTGAATATAATATTCAATTTCTCCTTCCCCCATCTGATTCCCTGATAATCTAGGTCTAATCCCCTCTATAAAATCTTCATAAGTAAATGCTTGATGAAATGTAATAAATTCATATCTTCTTTCAACACAATCAGTTGAAATATATCTTTCCAAAAAAGTTGAATCAACTGCATTTAATTTTTCTTTATCAACATACCATTTATCATTATCTAAATTAACAAATATTCTTGGTGATCTTCGTGTTCCAGGAATCTGTGAATTATTAACATTATGGAAAGCTAAGTATGTCGATACATTTTCATTATATCCATCTGGAATTCTTAATTCTTTAATCCTATAATTAATTTCATTATTAGTCATTGGGTTATTACTATTTTGTAGTATTACTAGAGCAATTAATACCCAGTCTTTTGAAGTTCTAATATATGCATTTATTATTGCTTCATTAGGTATATTATAATCTGTATATCTATCTGTAATTTTCTGAATCAAATGCGTTTTACCCGTACCAGGAGGTCCGTAATATATTTTATTCATTCTATCAACCTTTACTAATTTATTATCTTAAGTCCTTTAAGTATATTATCACAACTAATGATTGTATTTATGTCATTCAAGTAGACATTAGAGAAAACATCAAATTTCTTCGGTGAAAGTAATCCATATTTTTCTATAAATTTCTTACTATTTCTAATTCTTAACTGATTCTCTCTTGGTCTCCCACCTTCTAGTCTATCCCGTGACCTATTATAATTAACATCAAACATTTGACTAATAAGAATATCATTACAAAAACTTGCAACTTTATCATTATTGCAATCAATTGAAATATACCTTATTGTATTATTCTTTTTATTAAGGTCAATTGCTCCCCTGCCATCAACTAGTCCAACTATAAAAGCTCTCATAACATCTTGTGTTGAACTCAATAAAGGTTGTTTGATTAACTCAATCAGTTCTTCAACAGAGGTTTGTTGATTTTCTTTGAATAACGTTGCAAACCCCTTCATTCTTTTAAATTTTGGAAAATCTATCCCGTTTTTTGAAAATACATCTTTCATTAATGTTGCATCTTTTTTCCCTATCTTATGTGCATTTACTCTTACTAAACTATAGTGCTTCTCCAGTTCATCATTTGTAATATAACTACTATTATGCCTTACAGATGCAGTCCAATATGTAGTACTATTAATATTAATTGTTTCATTACCAATTAAAATTCCTGCCAAAAAATAAGCACATTCGTTAGTTAAAAACTTTGTACCCATATCTATAGGCAAATCAATTTGTCTAATCATCTAGTCACCTCTCATAAAAATCAATCATAATAAACCTATACAACAATTATACCCCTTAATACCAAATAGTCAATAAAATACCATTTATATTCATCTTATTATTATACCCATTAATAAAATGGTCAGATATTGATTTTGCAAAGGTAACTATTACAATACAACGTAGCCGTCAATATATTAAAAGAAAAGGGCTTATTATCAAAGAAACTAAAAATGAATCCTCTGAACGTACCATCACTTTACCTATGACCCTAATTAATCAATTAAAAGCGTTTAAAATAAAGCAATCCAAACAAAAACTACTTTACTCAGACATATGGGAAGATAAAGAGAGTATATTTGTACATGAGCTAGGCAAGCCTGTAAGCCCTAATACAATATCTAATTGGTTTAGAAAGTTCATAAGCAAAAATGAACTTCCCTACATAACTTTTCACGGTTTAAGACATACTTCAGCTACCCTATTGATTTCATATGGCTTTGATATAAAAACAGTATCTACCCGACTAGGGCATTCTGAGATAGGTATTACATTAAATACCTACACTCATGCCTTACAAAAAACTGATAAAGAGGCATCTGACAAGTTAGAGAATATGTACCTCAAGGAGGCTGCATCATGTTATTAAATTACCTAACCATCTTATACATATAATAGGATGGTTTTATTTTTTATTAAATTCTAAAGTTACTAACAGATTATCGTCTTTCAACGCAAACTGTCCCCAATTTGTCCCCAACACTCTTTTTCCCATAAAAAAAGAGCCTACAAGCAAATGCTGTAAACCCTTCTACAGAGCGGAGAGAGAGGGATTTGAACCCTCGGTGCGGTTTTGCCGCACAGCGGTTTTCGAGACCACCACCTTAAGCCACTCGGACATCTCTCCAGATACACTTAACTATTATATCACTAAATTTTCCAATAAAAAAGACCTAAAGATAAAATCTTTAGGTCGATTTATTATAATTATAGACTTACGATATTTTCAGCTTGAGGACCTTTAGCTCCTTCAACTACGTCAAAAGAAACTTTTTCGCCTTCTTCTAAAGTTTTGAATCCGTCTTTTTGAATTTGTGAATAATGAGCGAATACGTCATTTCCTTCATCTGTTGAAATAAAACCAAAACCTTTGTCTGAATTAAACCATTTAACTGTACCAGTCATAATCTCTTACCTCCGAATTTTTATTTTTCCTTAAATTACTTGTAAATAATTCATCAATAAAAATTCGAACTATATTATTAAATCTAATATTAGATAATTCTCGTTTATTAACTTGATAATTTTTTACTTATAATGCAAGGTTCTATATAATCATATACTATTTCAGAAAAAAATCAAGGGTTTTTTAAAAATATTTTAATATTTTTTATAAAAAGTTATTTTATTTCACTAAACGCGTATTATTCTATCTATAATTGACTCCTTATTAAGCTTTTTGGTTATAAAATAAGTCAAAATATATTGGACAATTATTAGAATAACTAGCATCAATATTATTTCTTTTATTGGACTTTGCCATTTGGCATATGTCGCTTCTTTGCTAAATACTTCAAAACAGACTTTGGCAATACGTGTACCAAATATTGATGCCAAAACTCCACTGATCAACGAATAATACATTCCTTCTACTTGCAACATAGTATTTAGCTGTTTATCAGATAATCCAATGGCTTGAAGCATACCAAGCTCTTTTTTTCTGGTCAAGATACTAGTTATCATAGTATTAATCAAATTCAGCAAACCAATTAATCCAATAACGAAAACAAGCACCATTCCAATGAACTGCATGGAATTCTTTTGTCTGTTATACTCATCAAAAAGGCTTTTATATTCAACTACCTCTACATCATCATAATATGCTAGTAGCGCATCTAATTCTGTTTTAACCTCTTCTTCTGAATTTTCATTAACATTTACAGATATTTTTTTGTAATTATTCTCTCCCAGGTATTCCTTAACTATTTTTTCATGTGCTATCCAAGTAGGTCCTATACTATGTCTATTATTACTTATTGGTAATATATCTGTAACTGCTAATACTGTAAATTCTTCTGTAAAACTTGTATCATCACCCTTATTCACATTGAATAATACTTTGTCTCCAGTATGATAATTATCTTCTTCTTTATCTCCTGAATATATTACATACCTACCTTGATTTAATTTATCTAAATCCAAATTTCCATCCAAGATTTTATCAGTCAATCTTTTTAGAGTAACATCTTCATATCCATAAACATCACAGTTGACAGTTCCATCATAATTACCATATTGCTCCTTATGCTCATCCATCTTTTCACTATCATATTCCATTGTGACTATCTTATGTCTTGTTTTAACAATATTTTTTACATCTTCCATTTCAATAACTTGCTCTATGATATTGTTCATATCATCAATATTATCTTTTCCAGAATCAGTATTAACAATATCAAAATCTCCAGCTACGTAATTGCTTGTAAGATTATCTACTCTCATACTGTTAAAAATTGATGAGAATGTAATGAATAATATTCCACTCATCGTTAGAGACAGCATAGTCATTATTGTACGTTTTTTATTTCTCCATAAGTTCAAATAAGCCATTTTACCAACTGCACCTAGTCTAGTATGCTTAGTCTTTTTCGTAGTCTTTTTGCCTGTTGTACTAACCTGTGAATAACGTAATGCCTCTATTGGAGATATTTTAGCTGCTATTTTACTTGGCTTTACCAATGCCAGCCTTATTGTGAACAAGGAAACACCCGAAGCTATAAGAATAATATATAATGGAAATACCATTTCTATATTATTGCTAAGAGGTATCATAGGTACTAATATATTACTAATCAGATATCCCAACAATATTCCCAATGGTATACCCTTCATTGATGATATGATACCTTCATATATAATCATCTTTCTTAGTTGCTTTGGAGATGTACCAAGAGATGACAGCATACCTATCTGCTGTATCCTCTCCACAACAGAAATATAATAAATATTATATATTACTATGATAGTTGCAATAATAACCATTAATCCCAATATTGCAAAAGGTATCATGTTGGTTATGTTTTTTCGTTTTTCATTAAGAAGCATCTCATTGAACGAAATATTTTCATCCCCAATTTCTAAATCCATTGACATCTTTAATATCTTGTTATAAAAATCACTATCGTCCTTTAATTTAAGAGCTATATCCTTATGTACTAATTGGGGATCTATTTTCCTCATAAAACTCTCAGATATCAATCCTAACCCTGTCTTATTGACAGCCATCATATTATTTTCTTTCAGAATTCCTACAATCTTGAATTTTTCATTATATGAATCTCCATTACCTGTACTATATTCCATAGTAATGTTATGACCTAACTCTACTGGTAATTCAAATCGTTCTAATACCGAAGGTAATACAGCTATTTCATTATCTTCTTGTGGAAATATACCTTCTACCACTTTGAGTGATAATAGGTCTGCTCCTTCTTCATCAGCATATAATAAGGACAAACTATAATTATTCATATCTGTCACATCAGCTACATTAGAAAAAACTCCTGCTTCCTCTAATTGAATATGGTGTTTCAACATATCGATCTGTTTCTCATTGACATTAGTAAATCTAGCTTCTGCTTTTCCATAAGAATCAATGACATTATTTAGATTCATCTCTCTTATACTTACTGCAAAAGTCGCTATAGTTGTTATTAGACAAGTAGATAATATGATAGCCAATAATATTAATCCTGACTTACTCTTAGAGGATTTACCGTACTTTCTTGCTAATTTAACCATTACACTCATACTATCTACCTCCCTCAACTATTTTCCCATCTTCAATTCTAATGATTCTATCTGCCATACGGGCGATGTAATCATCATGTGTTATCATAACTAATGTTTGATGATATTTTTTAACTGATAGCTTCAATAGTCCTAGAACCTCTTCACTTGTCTTTGAATCAAGATTTCCTGTAGGTTCATCAGCTAATATGATAGATGGTTTTGAGGCTAATGCTCTAGCTATTGCAACTCTTTGCTGCTGTCCGCCAGATAAGGCACTTGGCAAGTGTTCTCTTCGGTCATGTATTTTGAGGGTATTCATCAAATCTTGAACATAATCAGTATCTACTTTCTTACCATCCAACTCAATAGGTAATGTTATGTTCTCGTAAGCATTGAGAACTGGTACTAAGTTGAAGAATTGAAATATGAACCCTATTTTTCTTCTCCTAAAAACAGCTAACTGCTCATTCTTCATTGAATATATATCTTGGTTTTCAATTAGAACCTTACCATCTGTAGGTCTGTCCAACCCTCCTAACAAATGCAGTAATGTGCTCTTACCAGAACCTGATGTTCCAACTATTGCAACAAATTCTTTTTCTTTTATTGTCAAATCAAGATTATTAACCGCTTTTACTATATTTTCTTTACCATAAAACTTCTTTAGATTTTTTGTCTCTAGTACGTTCATTTCTATTCCTCCATAGACTATATATTTGACTCTATCTTATAAGTAACTGGACTTAATTATCTTTATGTGAATAGTATATACTCCATAGCTTACATTTTTATTTCAATTTATCTTACAAATCTGTAAGGAAGAATAATATGCAAAATGTTGTACCCTTATTCAATGTAGAACGTACTGTAACTGTACCTCCTTGTTCTTCAATAATTCTTTTAGTAAGATATAACCCTACACCTGAACCTTCTTTTTTCTGTACTTCTTCTGATTCTCCTCTATAGAATCTGTCAAAAACTTTGAATTGCTCTTTTTGGGAAATGCCTATACCCGTATCCTTGATTACTATCTTAACGGAAGTCTCTAATCTTTCCATGTTTACAGTTATATTTCCCCCGTCTTCTGTATACTTCACAGCATTTTCCAACAGATTGAATATGGCTTCTTTTGTCCACTTTTTATCGTGATTTATATCTACGTTGATTAATTGTTCTATGTTAATATTTATTCCTTTTTCACCAGCAGACAGATATATCCCGTTTATGGCATCTAAAACAGTTTTTTTGATATCCCTATTCTCTCTTTTTAATTGAATCATTCCTGCTTCTAATCTAGATATATGAACAAGTGAATTAATCAACCACTCAAGCTTGATTATCTCTTCTTTGCTCCTTTCCAAAAATTTTACCTGATTTTCTTTATCAACTTCATCTTCCAGCATCAAAGAGTTAAATAATTTTATGGAAGAAAGAGGTGTCTTGAATTGATGTGATATATCTGTTACTATAGATTTTATTTGTTCTCGACTGTTCTTGATTTCTTCTATACTTAATTCCAATCTCCTAGTCATTAGATTGAATTGATGTCCTATCCTATCAACTATTCCTTCATTATTGGTAGCTAAATGTACAGAATAATCTCCATCCATTACTTTATCTATCCCTCTAGAAAACAATTCTATTTTTTTCATGATATATATAATACTCTTAGAAAAATAAAATAGTATAATTATAAAAATCAAGATAATCATTATTATGTTATATGTCATCATACTTTTCGCTTTAGTATAAAAATCTTTGCTGTAACTGATGTCCATATCCTCGGTGTATCCATATTTATTTAATAGCTTTTTCCCTGCCATGATATATTGACCGTTTTTTTCCTCTAAAAATATATTTGCGATTTCTTTTTCCTTATCAGGAACCAGAGTAGCTAAACCACCTATAATATTATAATTGTCCAATATCTGCTGTCTATGTAACTGTTCAACCATATTGCTGGATATCAAATAGAAAACTATCATTATAGCTGCCATTAGCCCCAAGGATATCTTGGAAATATTATATATGAAAGGTTCTTTTTTAAAATATCTTATCATTTTATCCTCCTGTAATTAACTCCATTGGAAATTATAATACCTTCTTATTCCATATGTAACCTACACCTCTAACTGTTTGTATGTAATCAGGTCTAGAGGGGTTGTCCTCTATTTTTTCTCTGATTCTTCTCATATATACAGCTAATGTATTCTGGTCTATATAATTACCTTCTATATCCCATAGATGTTCCAGTAGTTGTTCTTTACTTAATATCTGTTGCCCATTCTTCATAAAATAGTTCAGCACTTTATATTCAGTTTTTGTTACATCAATCTCTACAGCATTTTTATATATTTTCATTTTATCTGGATATAAAACCAGATCACCTGAAGTAAGGGTATTCTTTTTTTCTCTAACTGAAGTCCTTCTAAGTACTGCATTTATTCTTGAAATGAGTTCTCTTAACTTGAATGGTTTTGTTATATAATCATCCGCTCCCATATCAAGACCAGTAACTATGTTGACCTCTTCATCTAGTGCTGTAAGGAATATAACAGGTATATCCTGTACTTTCTGTATATTAGTGAACAACTCGTATCCGTTTCCATCTGGTAATGTTATATCCAATAAAGCTAGATCAAAACTGTTTTTCAGTATTTCTGCCTCAGCTTCTTTCTTGCTTTTTGCGTGTATTACTCTATAATTTTCCTTTTCCAAAGCAAATTTAATTCCCATGCCAAGTGAAAAGTCATCTTCAACCATTAATATGGTACTCATTGAATAATCCTCCTATATATTAAAAAGACCCATCAATAATACACTGCATTAATATACTAGCAAGATAGACTCTATTCAGCAGTATTTTCAGATTCTTATTAAACAAAATGTTTAGAATCCAAACAGCTGAACAGAGTCTATCTTACGGAAGTTATTAACCATATGCATTACTTAACTGATCCTTCCTATTTTTACTAACCAGATATAATTATAGCACTATACTTTGGTAATGTTAATCTTATTTTTCCTCTTTCCACTTCATATTTTTCTTTATCCGTATTGAAACTATCCCTAGTCGTAAGTATAACTCTTTCCATGCTCTGGGAATCCGTTATCCCTAATTCCCATACAGGAATATGAAAACTTCTTTCTTCATCATTATTATTAACTGCAATTGCTAATTTATCATTGTCATCCCATCTTCCGTAACTGATGACTCCCCATTCTCCATATAGATATTTCAATGAACCCGTCCTAAGAGCTTGATATCTCTTATGAATGGATATTATTTCTTTGTGGAATGAAAGTAATTCCTGATCTTCTTTTCCCCATGGAAATGTTCTTCTATTATCAGGGTCAGTCCATCCACATAGACCTGCTTCATCTCCGTAATATATAGTTGGCGCTCCCTGCCAAGTCATCTGAATTACTACTGCCTCTTTCATAATCCCTTTATTAATATTCTCATTAGCCTTCTCTGGTCCAAGATTATTGGTTCTACCTACCATGTGATTAGTTCTAGTCATAAATCTTGAATGGTCATGATTGGATAATTCATTCATGGCAGTCAATAACGAGCCAGTTAAAAAGCTTTGCATATTATGAGTCATGGTATCAAAAAATGCTTTATGATTATTAAGCAATTCTCCTTTATATTCATCACTATGTTTTTCTAGACCTGTCAAAAACCATGTGACAGGCTCCATGAATGCATCATAGTTCATGATTGTGTCCCATTGATCTCCTAAAAGCCAATCCCTTGAATTATCATAATGCTCTGCAAGGATAATAGCATCATCCTTAGCCGATTTTACAGATTTTCTGAAATCTCTCCAAAACATATGATTGAATTCTTGTGAATACCCAAGGTCTGCTGCCACATCCAATCTCCATCCATCAGCATTAAAGGGTGGACTAACCCATTTTCTAGCTATGTTCATTATATAGTTATACAATACTGCTGATCCTTCAAAATTAAGTTTGGGTAAAGTCTCATAACCCCACCATCCATCATAGTTGGTATTGTTTGGCCATTCACATCTACAATGGAAATGAAAAAACCTAGTATAAGGACTGTTTTTTGATTCATACGCCCCTATATCATATTCCGTTTGATTCTTATAAATATTCTCTCTATCCAGCCATTTATTGAAGGAACCACAATGATTGAAGACTCCATCAAGAATAATTTTCATACCTCTTGAATGTACTTGTTCAATGAGTTCCACCAATAATTGATTACTAGCTTCCAGATTCTCTTTATTAGTAGTTCTCATTATATATTTTGTGGCATATTCATTACATGGATTATCATCATTAAGAACTTCCCCTCCATCATTGACTATAACACCAAAATGAGGGTCAACATAGTCATAATCTTGGGTATCATATTTATGGTTAGATGGTGAAACAAAAATAGGGTTAAGATACAATACATCAATACCTAAATTACTTAGATAATCAAGTTTATCAATTATCCCCTTAAGGTCCCCACCATAGAAATCTCTTACACTATCAGCATCTGGGTACTTATACCAATCATTTATTTTTCTTGTAAAGTTACCTACATACAAATATTCATTATCTACAACATCATTACTTTCATTACCATTATAGAATCTATCAACAAAAATTTGATAGAATATGGCTCCTTTTGCCCAGTCAGGAGTTTTGAATCCAGGTGATATCCTGTAATTGAAATGGGTATTAGGTTCACGGCTGATACCTCTTTTATTATAATAACATCTAAAACTACCGATGTTTATTTCAAAATAATATTCTATTATCTCTTTTTCAAGGTTGATTTCTCCAGCATAATAATCAAATAATTCGTCAGTTTCATCAATTAACAATTCCAGTCTATTGCCATTGCAGATTACAAAAGCTTTGTCTATATTATCCTTCTTGGTCCTTAACCTAACTTTTACTGGTTCATCAGCTTTTGGTTCACAAGGTATTCTATATTCCTTGGTTCCATCACTAAAAACTGCTCTTTCATCTAGTATTGGTTTATTATTATCAATATACAGTAATAATTTTTGTGCTAATGAAAGTTCTCTAAAAGTCTTATGTAACATAGGATTAAGCCAAACCTCCTTATCTAATCTTTCCAGAACTAATCTTCAACGATATCATATCCCCAATTATATAAGTGATCAATTCTATTATTATATTTTGTTATAGCTTCTTTTTTTGAAGCAAATACATCTGTATTTATATAAACTATTACATTATTTCTTACATCATTTCCTATCTCAATCACTTTTTTATTATTAGCATTTAGTATCAATTTTATAAAATTATTTCTTTTCAAAAAACAGCTTTTATAATAAGTTCTCACTAACATCACCTCTATACACTATATTCGTTACTGATATAAGTTATACAAGTTAATATAGCTTAATTAAAATGTCGTCTTAATAACTTATCTTAACTATATTCTTCCCAAATATCAGTAAAGATTTCATAGTATACAAGAAAAGAGGCTACGCCTTGTCATCTGTAGGTACTTTTTCCTGTAAAATAAAAAAGACAGCCTACCGATCGGCTGTCTTTTTTCTTTAAGGAGAAGGTATTTGTTCTTATGGGGTGTAGCAAAAACTTTATTATTTATATATATTGTATTGGGGGGTTTTACAATAATAATTATAGCATTAACCCAGAAATAAGTGTGCATAAACTTTCAATAATTTGACTATTTTTATTAGTAGTATTATACAACTAATATTTTCATCAATTTATGTCCCTTTCAATTATATACAAAAAGGTCAAACTAATAAAGCTAGTTTTTGCACAGCCCCATTTTTTAACATTTTTCTTATATTTTTTTGTATAAATCCTTCTCAAAAATCTGTCTTACTTCACCTACATCTTTAGTTACTCCAAGGACAATCATAAGTTTGATTCTTGCCTTTTGTCCTGATAGATTATCTCCTAGTATTACTCCCATATCCCTTAGCTGTCTTCCTCCTCCTTGGTAACCATATGAATCCAGTACTCTTCCTTTTGAGCATCTTGATACTATGACTATTGGGATGTTCAAGTCAATTGCTCGCTGTATACCTTCCAACATGGTTGGTGGGAGATTCCCTCTACCTAAAGCTTCTATGACGATACCTTTATAATCATTATCAACAAGATAATCAATAAATTCTGAACCAAGACCAGCTACAGCTTTAATAAGAGCAACCCTGTTCTCTATATTTTCCGTAACAATCTTAGAAGCTTTTTTTCTGTTTCTATAATAGATGACTTGGTCAGAATCTACAATGCCTAGAGGACCGAAGTCCATACTCTGAAATGTGTCAAGACTTAATGTATGAGTTTTAGTTACTTCATCTGCTGCATTCACTTGATTATTCATGACTACCAATACACCCTTGTTCTTAGATTCCTCAGAACAAACTGTACATATTGAAGCAGCCAGGTTAGCTGGTCCATCATAGCCTAATTCTGAACCATTACGCATAGAACCTGTTACAACAACTGGTTTTTCCGAGTTGATGACAAGATCAAGAAAATATGCTGTCTCCTCTAGGGTATCAGTACCATGTGTGATTACTACTCCTGCTATATCTTCTCTGCTTAGAAGTTCGTTAGTGACTCTTGCAATGTCCAACATCATGTTAGGAACAATATGAGGCCCAGGATAAGCACCATAGTGTATAACCTCAATCTGTGCCATTTTCTCTATACCCGACACTTTTGAAATTATATCCTTATCAGACAGTGCTGGTATAGCTGCCTTCAGCCTTTCGTCAACCATCATGGATATTGTTCCACCTGTAAAAATCAATGCTACTTTTTTCATCTAAAACCCATCCTTTCAACTACATATATTGAACTTGAACATCTAAACACCCATTTTAAAAAGTTCAATATATTTCCCTTAATTACCTCTTACCCATATTTTGTTGATTATAAATTCTCCCAGAAACCATCAACCTTTTTCTTCAACAAATCACTAGATGCATACACAGCATGATTCCATTCATAAGGAAAAATCCTTTTGTAATGATTACTGCCAAATCTCTCATCTATAAGGACTACTATGCCAACGTCATTCATTGTTCTTATGACCCTTCCTGCTGCCTGCATAACTTTATTCATCCCAGGATACATATAAGCATACTCAAAACCGTTATCAGATGTATTGTCAAAGTAATTCTTGATAAGATTCCTTTCGTTGCATATAGAAGGTAACCCAACTCCTACTATAACTGCACCACTAAGTTTTTCTCCTGTTAAATCTATACCTTCACCAAACATACCCCCTAATACTGCAAAAGCCACAAATGAATCTTCTCTCTCATTATGGAACTCTCCTAGAAAATCATCTTTCTCACTTTCGCTTAGTCCTCTTTCCTGTTTTATGATATTTATATCATCATCTTCTATTATGTTAATAAAAGTGTCATACACATCATTCATATACTTGTAGGAAGGGAAGAATATGATGTAGTTCCCTTTTTTCCCCTTAATTGTATTGTAGATAGTCTCTACAACATTTATATAGGTTTTCTGCCTGTTCTTATATTTTGTAGATACCTTATTATTTATTAATAAACATAGATTCTTTTGTTCAAAAGGTGATTCAAGAGTCAATCCATAATTCTTTTCATTGCCTCCAAGTATCTTTACAAAATAATCCATAGGCGTTAATGTAGCCGAAAAAAGCACAGTAGACTTTGCATTTCCCATATAATCCCTTAGATTACCCGATGGATCCAAGCAAAAAAGCTTCATCAATACGTCATCTTGTATCTTTTCATAATATGTTATATATCTATCATCATAGAGTTCTGCCTTCTTCACAAAATCATAGCTGTCAAAGTAGAAGTCAAGTAATTCATCCATGTGTTCCCATTCTACCAGATTGCCAAAGATCTTTTCAGTTCTGTGTATGATTCCTCTAAGTATGTCTACAAAATCTTCTGAATAATATTCTTCTACCATGAAATCCCCTACAATCTCACATTCACGTCTCTTTTCAATCATAAAACTATTCAATTTTCCCAAGTATCTATAAAGGGTTTTATCTATATCTTTAACTATTCTCCTTAATTTCAATATAGGCTTTTTGTACATAGTAGCAGAATACATTTCCCTTGCCCTGTCAACCAGATTATGGGCTTCGTCTATTAAAAATAAATAGCTACCGTTACCTTCCACAAAAAATCTTTTGAGTACTGCACTAGGGTCAAAAGCATAATTGTAATCACAGATGATGCAATCACTAAAAAGCGCTAAATCAAGAGTCAATTCATAAGGACATACTTGATATTTCTTGGCATACTCTAAAATAGTCTCCCTGCTGTAGTTATCAGTTGCTGTCAACAACTCACCAATAGCACCGTTTATTCTATCGTAGTGTCCTTTTGCATATTTACAATATTTACTGTCACATTTTTTCTCTTCATTCAAGCATATCTTATCTTTTGCAGTTATAAGAACCCTTTTTAACTTTAGTCCATTGCCCTCAAGGAGCTTAATGGCTTTTTCTGCTACATCTCTTCCAATAGTCTTAGCTGTAAGATAAAATATCTTGGAATTCTTCTTTTCCATAGATTTTATAGCAGGATAAAGAGTCCCCATAGTCTTCCCTATCCCTGTTGGAGCTCTAGCAAATAATTTCTCGTCTTCCATTATTACTTTATATACACTATTCATAAATTTCCTTTGACCTTTTCTAAAAGAATCAAATGGAAATTGTAGATCTTTTACACTTTCATCCCTTAACCTATTATAAGTAATTATCTTCTTAGCAAACTCTATATAAAGATTTATTACACTAAAATAAAATTCTTCTAATTCCTTAAGAGTAAATTCATTCTGAAATTGTTTTATAGCATAGCTACCAAGCTCAACATATGTTAATTGAACTTTCAGCTTGTCTATATTATTTTGTTTCCCATATATATATGCATACATCTTGCCTTGGGCTATATGCAGCTTATTGTAATCTTCATCAATATTTTCCAACGATTTGTTTACTGATTTTATTTCATCAATAATTATTATATCATCAAAAATAATACCGTCAATACGCCCATTTATATCTAATTCTATATCATCTATTAATACTTTATCTTTTACCGGTACTTCCGATTCATAAGCATCATATTCCTTACTAAATCTCTTCTGAATCTTCTGGTGGGCTTTTATTCCATCAACTGCTCTGCTTGAGCTTAAAAAAACTGACTTTATATCACCAGAACGTAGAACAAATTCTATGAGCTCTCTTACTGATATACTTAATTTATTAGAAGACATTTCAATACACCCATTTCAATAAGTTCAATATATTTTCCTTGTTTACACAAACCTACTAGAACTAAACATCTGCCGGCTCTATAGCAATTATTTAAATAGGCTTGTCTATATTATAGCAAACAATCTAATATTATTGTATAATAATATTATTAACTGGACTTTCCCACTTCAATATTATATGCAGGTAAGCTAATCTAAGGTGGGAAAGTTGAATTATTAATCTATACCTGATACAAAATACAAAAGATGAATTTATTGTTTTTAAGGAGAGGTTTATTATCAAAATACTTGTTGATGGAGACGCATGTCCCGTAAAAAATATTATAATACGAATTGCAAAAGAATATAACATCCCTGTAGACATTTTTATAGATTCATCACATATATATGAAAATGATTACTGTAACATATTTGTCATTGGAAAAGGAAAAGATGCTGTTGATTTCGCTTTGATAAATAGAACAAAGGAAAACGATATAATAATAACTGGAGATTACGGCGTAGCAACCATGGCTCTAAGCAAAAAAGCCTCTGCTATCCACCCAAACGGCTTTATCTATTCCAACGACAATATAAATAGACTTCTTATGGAAAGACATATTTCCGGCCAAGCCAGAAGAGCAAAAAAACGTTATTCCAAAATGAAAAAAAGAAGCATAGACCACGACACCAAATTCGAAAATAACTTTCGAAAACTCATATTAAATACATTAAGTAATGATATTACTCTATAAAAAAGCCCTTTTTCACAACTGAAATTATGGGCTTATCTCATAAACTATAATTATGGTTTTCTTACTTATTTCAGAGCGCTAAAATACAAAAAAGACCATAAATAGTGATAATAACGACTTTACGGCTTGTTGCTCTACCTTATAAACAGATAAAAGCAACAACCGTAACTAGAGTGTATTATCACTATATATGGTCTACTATATCAACCGTTGTCTTTTACTAAATAGTGACCGATAATTACTTATCTTCTCCACTATCTACATCTAGTTTCACTTGCTTTTCCAAAGGAGCTACTACAACTGAATCTACATCGCTTTTATCTACCTTTTTATATTCTTTATCGAATAAAGCTGCAAATTCTTCTCCTGTTATTTTTTCTTTCTCAAATAATAATTGTACTGTTTTATGCATAACATCCATGTTCTCATTTAATAATCTTAGAGCTTCATTGTAAGCATTATCCACAATACGTTTTATTTCACTATCAATCAATCCAGCGATGTTTTCGCCATAATTTCTTGTATGACCCCAGTCTCGTCCAATAAATACTTCATCATTATCGTTTCCAAACTGGATAGGTCCTATCACATCACTCATACCAAATTTAACAACCATATTTCTTGCAGTTGATGTTACTTGTTGTAAATCACCGTATGCACCTGTTGTTATATCATCAAAAATGATTTGTTCAGCGGCTCTACCACCTAGTCCAACTATTATGTCTTGTTCCATTTCTTTTTTACTTTGATAAGTATCATCAGTTTCAGGTAATGGCATAGTATAACCACCAGCGTAACCTGTAGGTATTATTGAAATACTGTGTACAGGATTTACAAGAGGTAATACATGGAATAATATAGCATGACCAGCCTCGTGATAAGCTGTAATTTTCTTTTCTCTTTCGGTGAGTACTTTACTTTTCTTTTCTGTACCTACACCTAACTTAATAAATGCTTTTTGAACATCTTCTTGTTCGATAACTTTCTTACTAGCTCTTGCAGCATATATTGAAGCCTCGTTCAATAAGTTTTCAAGATCAGCACCAGTAAATCCTACTGTTGTTTTTGCAATAACATTCAAATTAACATTATCTGATAAAGGTTTCCCTTTTGCATGTACTTTTAATATCTCTTCACGACCTTTGACGTCAGGTCTTCCTACAACAACTTTCCTATCAAATCTACCTGGACGTAATAATGCAGGGTCTAATATATCTGCTCTGTTGGTTGCAGCTATAACAATTACACCTTCATTAACTCCAAATCCATCCATTTCAACAAGTAATTGGTTAAGAGTCTGCTCTCTTTCATCATGACCTCCACCAAGTCCTGCTCCTCTTTTTCTACCAACAGCATCAATCTCGTCAATAAAAACTATACATGGAGCATTCTTTTTAGCTTGGTCAAATAAATCTCTTACTCTAGATGCACCTACACCTACAAACATCTCAACGAAATCTGAACCAGAAATACTAAAGAATGGTACTCCAGCTTCTCCTGCTACTGCTTTTGCAAGTAATGTTTTACCTGTTCCTGGAGGTCCTACCAATAAAACACCTTTTGGTATCCTAGCACCAAGTTCTACGAATTTACGAGGACTCTTAAGAAATTCTACTACCTCTTCTAATTCTTCTTTCTCTTCTTCAAGTCCAGCTACGTTTTGGAATGTAATCTTTTTATTTTCATCTACTACCATTTTAGCTTTGCTTTTACCAAAAGACATAACACGGTTTCCACCGCCGCCTCCTTGGGCTTGATTCATTATAAAGATCAATAAGAAAATTACTGGAATAAGAATTATCAGTGATGGAAGTATCTGAATAAACCAACCTGGTCTTACAATATCTTTCACATATACCTTTTTCCCATATTGTTCCATATTTTCTTCAAATTTTGTTGTATTAGTGATTGGGAAACTTCTAGAATCAGTATTATCATAATAGATTGTTACAATACCAGTAGGTATCTCTGCATTCTGTTTAACTTCAATTCTGACAACATCATCAATTTCTTTAACTAAATCTTGATAACCATAGTCACCTTTCATAGTGTCAAATCTGTTACTTGATATAAAAACTGCGATAAGTAAAACTAAAAGTAAAAGCGCATAAAAACTAAATCCTTTAATATTTTTTTTCATGTGCTTGCCTCCTTTCCTATCTTTAGAATATTTACGGTTTTGTCTATCAAATATTAACTATCCATTGTTCCAATATATGGTAGGTTACGATATCTTTGTAAATAATCAAGACCATAACCTAGAACAAATTTATCAGGTATAGTAAACCCTGTATAATCGACTTGTACGTCATCTACAACTCTTCTATCTGGTTTATCTAATAATGTACATATTTTGATACTATTTGGTTTTCTGTCTTTTAAGATATTAACCAAATAACTAAGTGTTCTACCTGAATCTATAATGTCTTCAACAATTATTACTTCCTTACCCTCAATTGACTCATCAAGATCTTTTACTATTTTAACTACACCACTACTCGATACTTCATTCCCATAGCTTGAAACAGCCATAAAATCCATTGTAACAGGAATGTCTTGAATTTGTTTTGATAAGTCAACCATAAACATTACTCCGCCTTTGAGTACGCAAATCAAGTGAACTTCTTTACCTTTATAGTCTTCTGATATTTGTTTACCTAATTCTGCAGTTCTTGCGTTTAACTCTTCAGCAGATATTAATGTTTGTATATTATGCATCATAATATCCTCCTCTAATAATATCTTACTTCTAATATTTTTTTGGTTGAAGCAGTAACCTTGTATGCTTCACTTATTCTATAACCGATGACCCAAATTATATTGTTTCCATCAGCTAGAAGTGGTATAGCATCTCGTTGTTCTTTCGGAATTTTACAATCAATAAAATATTTTTTTAACTTTTTAGTACCATTAATTCCTTTTATGGCGATTAAATCTCCACTCTTTCTACTTCTAACCTTCAAATTATCTTTTATTTTATCATAATCAAACCATTTCGTATATAAATTTTTAGGAATATTATATTTTTTCTCCTCAATAATGCGAAAATCTAAATGTTTATTTAATTCCTTTATATAGATTTTTGATAAATCTTCTGCTTCATATTCAAAATCATTTATCTTATTTTCTCCCAAATTGGTTATTATGATACTGTCATACGTCTTTTTTGCTATTAATCCTTTTGGTAAATTTATTCTTTTACTTACTTGTTTATCGGCTAACTGAATTATCTCATTGATATGTTTGTATTCAATATCCTTCAATGAGCTAATCTCTCCGATGATGTGTCTTACCAGCCTTCTTTTAATGACTGTATCCAATTGTAAAAATTCATTTGTATCTATGGAATATTCTTTATTTTTTATCTTTACAATTTTTTCTTTTTCTTTTAAAACAATTTTATCTATATAATCATCTTCGCTTCTTACTAGATTAGCTGTGTTAACTAAGTTAGTAATGAAGTTCTGATTAAAATTATTTTCAATGTAAGGTATAACAGTATGACGAATCTTATTTCTAGTGTATATTTCCATCTGATTAGTGTAATCGTCTCTGTATTTTATATCATTATCCACACAGTATTTTTCAACTTCTTCTCTTGTACACTCAATCAATGGTCTAATGATATTGTCTCTTTTGGGACGTATGCCACCGATTCCTTTAATTCCTGTTCCTCTTAGCAAATTCATTATTATTGTTTCAGCATTATCATTAATATGATGTGCCAAAGCGATCTTGGTACCACTAAATTCTTTACTTGCATCTGAAAAAACCTGATATCTTACTTTCCTACCCATTTCTTCTTCGGATAGCTTATTTTCTTTTGCTAACTTTTTAACATTAAAATAATACACATGACATACAATACCTCTTTCATCGCAGAATTTTTCTACGAACTTTGCATCTTCATCTGCATCTTTTCCTCTAATACCATGTTGAACATGTACAACATGTAAATCTATATCCAACTTACTTTTCAAACTATATAGCATATGTAATAAACATACGGAGTCAGCTCCACCTGATACACCAATGATGATATTATCACCTTTGTCAATCATATTGAACTTTTGGATAGTGTTTAACACCTTATCTACCATACATCTTTACATCCTTTATAATTTCTGTTTAGCCATAAATAAGTGACTCTTTTAATATACTAGACTTGTTCAAATAAATCAATAGTCAAGTTAAATCTTTGTTATATATGCTTCATTATTAACAGTTTGTTAATATCTTGTATACATCTAACAGTCGCTCCAATAGTATAGGGGAATATTCCGTCAGCTAATTAAACGTCCATGTTTAAATTGCTGAGTTCGCCGTCCATGGCTCACTGCTCCATATTCCCCTATACTATTTACGCTCGATATTCAAATAATATTTATAGGAGCTTACTGTAGTATAACAACTATTTCATGTGCTAAAATAGTGTTTTCCGATAAGATTAAAAGCGGAGAAAACCTTTAATATTTCTCCGCTATTAGTACTTATAATAATAATTATCCCGCTTTTTCCCATATTCTCATAACCAGTACAGTCATATCATCTTTCAACATACCTCCTGTCTTCTCTCTGGCTGCTTCTAATATGTAATCAGCCATATCCTGTGGATTTCTACTATCCAATTTATGTAGAGACTCCTCTACCCACTTCTCTTTATCAATTTCCTCATCCTCACAATCTAATATTCCATCTGTAACCATTATAACCATATCGCCATTTCTTAGATTCTTGGTAGTTGATTCACTTTCTATTTCATTCAACATCCCCATAGGGAGTGATGTTGATTTTACTACCTCTACTTTATTTCCTCTCTTTATGAATGACGATGCAGCCCCAATTTTCACAAATTCACATACACCCGTATATCTATCAACTAAACCCATATCCAGAGTTGAAAAAGTTTGCTCACTAGATTTTAATACAAGTATTGAATTTATCATTTTTATTGCTGTTTCTCCATCGAATCCCGCTTCCAGCAATTGTTCCAACAATTCAATAGCAGCTTTACTTTCTTTGAAAGCTTTCAATCCTGTACCCATTCCATCTGAGAGTGCAACGATATCTTGTCCTTTCGGCAGATTCAAAAAGGTATAACTGTCACCGGATATGTCTTTATAGTCCTTACTGGCTCTAGCAACCCCTTTTGCTATTCTGTAAACCTCACTTTCAATAAATTTCACTTGACAATACTTACTCCCGTTAATATATTTGCACCCTTCTTCTAATCTCATTTTTTTCTTGGTGAATTTATTAATTACAGGAGTTATATCTTTCATGCTTTTCGTTTTATCTCCATCATATTTTATCTTGAGACTTACTTCCATCCTTTGATTCCTTGCTTTATATACCACCACATCTTTAACAAGTATATCGTCCTTTTTTAATTCCTCAGAAATTTTATTTTCCAAATCTGTATTAAACTCTATATTCTTATATAAATTATTTCCTAACTTGTCAATGATATCTGCAACGGAATAAAACTGCTGGGATATTAGTTGTCTGTTTTCAGCAATTTTATTTTCCCAAGTTAGATTTATTTTATATAATTCAAATAATCTATTTGTTGTTATGATGAATTCCTTTGGCTTTATACATTTTTTAATAAAGACTTCAGGAATATCTTCTTCAGTTATCTGATTTTTATTTTCTACAGCGGAAAAAATACTAAATACTGTTCTATATGTATCGTAAAACTCTTTTTGCCAGCACATTTTGCACATGCTACAGTCTTTACATACTTTTTCCGCTACATCATCTAAGAGTTTATTCACCTCCTCAGTTGTTAGATTCACTCTCCTTTCAGATATATGTTCAAAAGTCTTAGCAATATTTTGAAAAGAATCGGAAAAATTATTTAACTTCTCACTTATGATTCCTTGTACTTTATCTATATATTTATCCTCTTCTATTGAGGTTTTTTTCATTGAATATATCTGCTCTTGTTCGTTGGGTAATATAGCAAATATACCTACACTTACAATCAAGGCTTTTACTATCTGGAAATCCAGGTTAAGGGGAGATATGAAATACCATAAACCAATTGTACCTAGAGAGAATCCTATTATACTACCTACTTTCCCTAATTCCCGAAATAGCGCTGACAGTATCCCAACCATACCGAATATACCTATTATCTCCGGTTCATATCTACCCATCAGAACTAATACTATTCCAGATATCACACCTATAATGGCACCTGTACCAATTCCGTGCCTATAACCTAGAATCAAGATAACTGAGAATATCCAGATTTCTATGAATCCTAATCCCATAACAGTTATGTCAGCTATACCAGCAACTGCTGTACCCATTATTATGGCTTCACTGATCAGTATTTCATTAGTTGCTTTTTTATCTTCTTCGTGCTCAAATAAATATTTGAGTCCACGCCCATATATCAATACCAATGAAAATATAGAAGCACTTTCTAATAATGAAACAAGCATATTATCGAATACGTTGTTTTGTATGATTCCAGCAGTGATCGTAATAATCAAACAGCTGGTTGCAGCTATCACCCCCTCGTGGACCAGCAAGGGTTTCTTGCCTTTTATATCTAAAATAGAATTTACCGATACTATGAGTATCATAATTAGTGCATATTTCAATGCATCTATTAGCGGCATAGCAGTAAGTAAACCTATCAAAACTGAAAAGAACATCCATATCCGATTTTTCTTATCAATATATACCGCTGAAAAGTATGCCATTGCCATAGGATTCATATTATTAAAAATTACTGCTCTACCCATCATTAGACCTACAGCATACATAAAAATTAATTTTAGTATTTTTAATCCTTCTTTTTGTATTTTATCTTTTTTGGATATTAGCATCCTAGTTTGTCCTACTGTAATGTTAGTTTTATCCATAATACTCTCCTCCCCTTCTCAAAAAATTATTTAATTATGATTAATCACTGGTGGACTAATCCAATCATCTCTTGGTGAGAACTAATTATATATGATGCAAATGGAATTGTTTGTCATAACTTGTATCCAAAATAAAAAAACTTTTAGACAAATTTTCTCATGAATAGGTTAATTATCGAATAGAGGTGGGTTATTATGTTTATAGGTGGGGAACGGTCGTGGAGATAGTATAGGGGAATATTACGTCAGCCCGTTAAACGTCCGTGTTTAAAGGGCTGAGTTCGCCGTCCATGGCTCACTGCTTCATATTCCCCTATACTATCTCCACTCGGTGTTTAAATCATGGGTATAAAGATTATAAACATAAGGTGGTTTAAGCTTTTATAGGCTACAACCGCATTTTTTACTGGCTTAAGAGTGGTAAATATAGAACTAACCATATATAGTGATAATAACGACTTTTACGGCTTGTTGCCATACCTTATAAACAGCTAAAAGCAACAAACGTAACCAGAGTGATTATCACTATATATGGTTTCAATGTACAACCGTTGTCTATTCTAATCTTAATACTTTACCGACAGCCATAACATATTAAATACGATTATTCTTAAGTCTCTAAGAATATAAAAGCTCACAAAAAAAAGAGTATTTCCTTAAACAGGAAACCTCTTATTCTTCTTCATTTACAAATATTATTTCATCAGGTTTAACTAGTCCAAATTTTTCTCTTCCCAACTGTTCTATATACTCATCTGATTTAATGTATTCTTTTTGTTTTAACAGGTCTATGTGTTTTTCTTCTTCTGCTTCTATTTGCTGTTCTAGTTTCATCTCATCTTTCTCTAGCTGGAGATTCTTAACATACAGTGTTGATACTCTAATACTTACGACAACGGTTAGTAGTATTAATACTAGTGTAGAAAACAATATAGCTTTTGTTTTTTTTCTTTTTCTTCTCAAGTAAACTATCATTCCTTTCTCGTAACAACATTTGTATATGCTTAAAGCTGTTTTATCATACTTTAAGTTAATATATCTATTTCTTTTTAAATATCACTTTTACGTCCTTAATAATCTTCTTATATTTTATTATCAACCATTTGCCGAATTTTTTCAAGAGTTTATATATTTTTCTGACTACAAAATTGATAGGACGAAGTAAAAGTTTTATTGGTCCTATTATTATCTTGAACAAGAATTTTACTATTTTAGCTATGAAGGAATATATTTTCATGAATATCATTAATACTAGTTTGCTTATTAAGGAGAAATAGATTATTAAGCCTAAGAATACTCCTATGTATAAGAATCCTCTTAGGACACCATTATTGTTTTTAAATATGTCCAGGAATATTATAAAGCTTCCAAATAGCCAAAATATAAAATCTTGTACGTTGATAAGCCATTTAGGATGTTTTATTATTCTTCTAAGAACTCTAACTAAATCATACACAAATCCTAGAAAAAGACCACTTAGTATTGACATAATGAAGCTGATTGCTTGAGCACTTACTAAACTATTCATAAATCACCTAACCAAATAATTTTGACATAAATGATCCTTTAGACCCGTATCTAGCACCATCACTGTATTCTAAGCTTTCAATCTGCCCATCTAATTCTAATTCCTCTTTTTCTAGATTCAACCTATTAACATGTAGTTCTAAACCTTTAATGGTAAGCGTTCCCATCTCAGTCTCAACCATGACAACGTCCGTATCAAAAGATATGACATCAGAAACTCCTGTTATAGAAATTCTTTCTCTATCATTGATAACTAACCTATGGTTCATATTAGTATGCTTTTCTTCCATGTTTACCCTCCTCTTAATGTGGATTACCTATAATTCATTATATTAACCTATGGAGGGATTTATTCTAATCTAATGTGTTTTTATGGGACGTACCGTTAAAAAGATAGAAAAAGGCTGTCTCATCCATTGAAATCCTATGAGGCAACCTTTCGTTCTATAGATACTTGAACATATCTTTAGCTTCATCTTTTTTGACTGTTTCCTTTACAATTAATACTTCTACCTTAACCGCTTTATTACCGAACTGAATTTCTATTATGTCTCCAACAGATACTTTCGCTCCTGCTTTAGCTACTTTTTCATTGATCTTGATTCTACCTGCGTCACATGCCTCATTAGCTACGGTTCTTCTCTTAATCAATCTTGATACCTTTAGATATTTATCTAATCTCATATTACCACCTGCCTTTTAGTATATTAATATATATTTAAAACAAAAAAATCTGCACCATATAGTGCAGATTTTTAGAAATTAATTGTCTTACCTAGCGACCATTTACAGCGTCTTTTAAAGCTTTTCCAGCTTTGAATCTTGGAGCTTTTGAAGCTGCAATTTGCATTGGTTCTCCAGTTTGTGGGTTTCTACCTTCTCTTGCTGCTCTTTCAGTAACATCAAAAGTACCAAATCCAACTAATTGAATTTTGCCCCCATTACTTAACTCGTTTGAAACTACATCAATAAATGATTTTAACGCTTTTTCTGCATCTTTTTTACTTAATTCAGTTTGTTCTGCCATAGCCGTAACTAATTCAGCTTTGTTCATAATAACTCCTCCTCTACTTTAATATTATATTATTTTGAACAAAGGCGCATATATGCGCTGCTAAGAATATTCTTAGCTTTATAAACAATCGTTTAAACGATTATTCTTAATGTTCTTTAAGCTGCTCCCATAACTTGTCCAGTTCAGTCATTGTTATGTCGTTCATGCTTAAACCTTTTTGCATTACAAGGTTTTCTATTCCCTCAAATCTATTTATAAACTTTTCTGTAGCATTTGTCAAGGAAAATTCAGTATTTAATTTCAAAAACCTTGAAATATTAACCATTGAAAATAGTAAATCCCCATATTCTTCCATAATATTACAATTATCACCAATTCTCATGGCTTCCTCTAATTCTTCCAATTCCTCGTGTACCTTAGCAATGACTTGGCTTGTATCTGTAAAATCAAAACCTGCATCTCTAGCTTTTTTTTGAACTTTTACTGCTCTCATTAATGCAGGAAGAGCTTTTGGCACTTTTCTCATGTCTTCAGTATAGGAAATGTTGTTTTTTTCAACTTTTTTGATTTCATTCCACTTTACAGTAACTTCTTCGGGCGATTTATCTTGTTTTTCTTTGAATACATGTGGATGTCTTCTGATTAGTTTCTCACATATGCCATCAATTACATCATCAATATTAAAATTCTCATTGTCAGTAGCTATTTGAGAATGGAATACTACGTGTAATAACATATCTCCAAGTTCTTCTTGCAGGTTTTCCATATCATTATTATCAATTGCCTCCAATACCTCATATACTTCTTCTAAGGTACCACCTCTAAGGCTTTCATGTGTTTGAACTTTATCCCAAGGACAACCTTCTTCACTTCTCAATACTCTAATGATATTTTTGAGCTCTTCAAAAGAATAATTTTTATTATTTTTGTTAATTTTTGTCACCACAATCATTCCAATCAGATAATATATAACAAATTATACCATAATATAATTTACTAATAAATAAATATTTTTTGTAGTCTATGTAAATTAGTTTAATATTATCAATTTTTTTTATTTTACTATAGGTCGCATTAAGTTATGCCTCATAGGAATATATGCTCTTATGGATAGTCATATATTACTAATATTGAAAAGATGCATTAAATAAGACTGAGTTATCTAACCCAGTCTATTTCTTATTGTTCCATCTGTTTTCCTAAAAATCCTGCTGCTGAATGAGCCAGTTTTGTTTCAACTTCACCCATTTTTATTTTACTATCTTTACTCAAGAATATGACAGCTCCTATAGCGTCACCTTCTGATATTATAGGAGTTATAACTTCTGAAATATATTCGTCGTTTTCTCCATCATATAAAATATCTATAAATTTCTTTTCATCTTTGTTAGCAAGTATTGTTTCTCTTTCAGTTATTGCTTCTTCTAATTCTTTACTTATTTGTTTTTCTAAAAATTCTCTTTTGGAGCCACCAGATACAGCTATAACTTGATCCTTATCAGATATGCAAATAGTATGTCCTGTAGTTTGTGCCAAAGCTTCTGCATACTGTTTAGCAAATGTTCCAAGTTCACCGATAGGTGAGTATTTTTTAAGTATTATTTCTCCATCTTTATCAGTAAATATCTCTAAGGGGTCTCCTTCTCTTATCCTTAATGTTCTTCTTATTTCTTTTGGTATAACTACTCTACCAAGATCATCTATCCTTCTTACAATACCTGTTGCTTTCAAATTATTACCTCCTTTAGATAGTCATCACAAAGCTGTCAATAATAGTATGCAACAATTTAACTATAATATTCATAATTTGACAGTTTTAAACTTAAGACCAAATACCAATTTATTCAAATTAAATTTTACTCTTATCAGCTTTGATGATGTTAATAATAAAAAAAAGAACTAAGATTACCTCTTAGTCCTTATTATTAGATATTAACATTTATTTCATTCAATGTTTTTGTCACTTATTGGATTTTCATTAATATTACCGAAAATATCTATCCTAGCCCACAAATCTTCATTCAAGTCTACAACTGTATTATTTTTCCATTCATCATATATTTTATTAAATGCACTATTTTTTAGTTGTTCTTTATATTCCTCTTTCAATTGACTCTCATATTTCTTAAATTCTTCTTCAAATTCTTTTACTTCTTCATCTGTAGGAAGAATTTTTTCTATTACTTTAAATATGTGATATCCGTAATCACTCTTCTTTATGTCACTTATCTCTCCAGGTTCTAATTCTATTAGACTCTGGAAATTATCATCTAAAAGTCTAACTGGAAGTATATATTCGCCATTATTATCTTTAGTAGATTCATCTTGTGAATATTTCTTTACTAGACTAGCGAATTCTTCGCCATCAACAGCTTTCTTATATATATCTTCTATCTCTTTTTTGGCTTTTTCTTCAATATCAGGTGATATAAGCACATATTCACCGTTGTCATTTTTCTCATGGGTCTTAATAAATATGTGTACCACTTTTAAGCTAAGCAGCATATCTTCTAGGCTACTTGATTTTAATTTTGCATAGTTTTCATTTTCTAATAACTTGTTGTTCAATTCTTCTTCTTTTGGAACATATCCCTTTGTCATTTCAACAATGACCTTATTCACTAGTCTATATTCCTTAAAAGAATTGAAAATACTTTCTTTGGTTAAATGATAATTTTCTATATCTGCTTTTTCTAAATCATCATAGTATTTTAGTGCTTGGGCGTTTACATCTTTTTCTTCACTCTCAGTAATAGTTATCCCCATTTCATCTGATTTCTTTACCAAAATCTTAGTACGTATTAGATTATCAAGTACCGCTAATTTGGCAACATCTTCAGCCTTTTTCCCTCCACTAAAATCATTATGATCCCAGACATCTTCTCCACCTAATTCTTCAAACTCCATTTTAACCTGCAGTAAATATGGCATTACCTCATCAACCTTAATGTCTACATCATCAATGGTAATCAACTTATCATTGTCTTCATAGAAATTAAGTTCTTCTTTTACTTCTTTTTTACTACTACAACCCACTAAACAGAAGATGCACATGAAAAGCAGAATATACTTACTTATCAATTCATAAGTGCTTTTCATTTTTATCTCTCCTAACATAGAAATCAGTCAGCAACTTATATCCTGCTGGATATAGAAGTTACTAATTGTTCCCTAATTATATGTCTATCTTCATTATAGTTTAAACCTATGAATCCTTCAAATCTTTTATGTCTTGTAACACATTCTTAATATGTCTGAAAAATTGTTTTTTATCGACTCTGCTAATCTTATACGTAAAATATGGTGCTTTATTAATTGTAAAAAATAATTGATTTCTATATTTATTTAACAGCTCAGGTATTTTGTCAGGATTAATCCTAGCATCTTTTCTAGCTTCAAACTTGATGTTTTCACCTTTTTGCTCAATGTTCACGATATCAGCTTTATTGGCAACAGCTTTCATGATAGCTATATCCAATAGATTGACAACTGATTTTGGAAGGTCACCATATCTATCTTCAAGCTCTTCCTGCACATCATAATAATCTTTTTCGTCTTCTATGCTGGCAATCTTTTTATAAGCACCAAGTTTTCTTATTTCATCTTTGATATAAGTGGATGGTATGAAAGCATCAACATTCAATTCTACAGATGTTTCAAAACGTTCCTCTACTTTATCATCACTGACTTCATGGATTGCTTCTTCTAATAGTTTACAATACAAATCATAACCAACTGATTCCATATGACCGTGTTGTCTTGCTCCAAGAAGATTACCTGCTCCTCTGATCTCAAGGTCTCTCATGGCTATTTTGAAGCCTGACCCAAACTCTGTAAATTCTTTTATGGCTTGTAATCTTTTTTCAGCTGTTTCTTGTAATATCTTATCTTTTTTGTACAATAAGTAAGCGTATGCAACCCTGTTAGATCTTCCAACCCTACCTCTTAACTGATAAAGCTGGGACAAACCTAATCTATCTGCATCCTGAATGATTATTGTATTGGTATTTTGAATATCAAGACCTGTTTCAATGATTGTTGTACAGACAAGTATATCGATATCACCATTAATATACTCAAACATGATATTTTCAAGTTCCCGTTCATTCATCTGTCCATGAGCAAATGCCACATTAGCCTCTGGTACCATCTTACTTATCCAGTCTGCTACTTCATCAATCTTTTTGACTCTATTGTAAACATAATATATCTGTCCACCTCTTGACAACTCTCTATATATAGCATCTTTAATCAATTCTTCATTATGCTCAAGCACATAAGTCTGAATAGGATGTCTCTCTTCTGGCGGCTCTTCGAGCACACTCATATCCCTTATACCTATGAGACTCATATGAAGAGTTCTTGGTATAGGGGTTGCTGTTAGTGTTAATACATCTATATCTTGTTTTACTTTCTTGATTTTCTCTTTATGTGCTACTCCAAATCTCTGTTCCTCATCTATAATAAGTAATCCCAGGTCTTTGAATACAACATCTTTTGATATTATCCTATGAGTACCTATAAGTATGTCAACTAAGCCTTTTTTGGTATCATCTATTATCTTTTTCTGTTCTTTCTGACTTTTGAATCTTGATAACATCTCTACTCTTACAGGAAAATCTTTCATCCTTTGGACAAAGTTATTATAATGCTGCTGAGCTAATATGGTAGTAGGCACTAGATAAGCTACCTGTTTATCGTCTTGAACTGACTTGAATGCAGCCCTTATAGCTACTTCTGTCTTTCCATAGCCTACATCACCACAGATTAATCTATCCATTATCTTTCTGCTTTCCATATCATTTTTGGTCTCTTCTATAGCTATCAACTGGTCATCTGTTTCTTCATATGGAAACATCTCTTCAAATTCTTTTTGCCAAACAGTATCCGTTGTGAACTCATAACCTTCTTTAGCTTGTCTTTTAGCATATAAACCCACCAAATCTTTTGCAAGATCTTCTACTATACCTTTAACACGGCTCTTGGTCTTCTTCCATTCACTAGTCCCTAGCTTGTTTAGTTTTGGTTTCTTACCTTCTGAACCAATATATTTTTGGATAACATCCAATTGACTGGTTGATATATATAAGTTTCCTTCGTCTCTATAGGATATCTTGATATAATCTTTACTAATCCCATCAATCTCTATTTTTTCAGTTCCTCTGAAAATACCTATTCCATAATTTTCATGAACAATATAATCTCCGACTTTTAGCTCAGTGAAGCTCTCTATTTTACTTCCCTTGAACTTTTTCTTTTTAGTCTTTTTCCTTTTCTTGCTTTTACCTACTAGATCAGTCTCTGATATTATGACAAACTTAATAAGAGGATATTCAAATCCTTTGTGTAGGCTACCATAACTAACTGCTACTTTTCCTTTGGGAATCTCTGCATTCAATTTTGACAAATAGAAGGCATCTATTCCTCTATCTTTCAACTCATAAGATAGTCTTTCAGCTCTTGTCTTAGAGCCTGTAAGCAATAATGTCCTATATCTGTTATTACTCCAATACTTTAGATCCTTTTCCAAGACCTCCATACTTTTGTGATATGGATTAATTGATTTCACAGAAAAATTAACATTGAATTTATAATTGAATCTATCTATCTTCTGCTGTAGTGTGCTCAATAAAACACATGTGTAGTCTTCGAATTTTAATAATAATTCATCTATGGTTCTGAGTATTTCCGTTTGACCTTTCAATAAATAGCCTTTTTCAAATCTATTAATTATACTTTCATTGAATTCTTTTTTAGTGCTTTCCCATTTTTCATTTATTCTTGCTGGTTCATCAATATATAATAAGGTTTCTTTAGGGAAATAGTCCACAAAGGATACTGTCTCATCATAAAAATATTCAATGTATCCTTCAATACCATTAAATGTTTTTTGACTGGTAATTTTGTCCAGCAAAATAGAGGTAGATTGTTTTATTCTATCTACTTCGTCTTGTTTGTTATTGGCTTCGAATGTCTTAATTAACTGGTCTCTGTCTTTTTTAATCTTATCTATTGCTTTTGCTATCTTCTCTTTGTCTACAATAACTTCTCTTGCAGGGTATATCTCTATTTCATCAACTTTATCAATTGACCTTTGACTCTCTATGTTCATAGACCTTATAGAGTCTATTTCTTCGTCCCATAACTCAATTCTATAGGCATTCTTTTCTGTAGGTGGAAATATGTCAATTATTCCGCCTCTAATAGCGAACTGTCCTTTACTTTCAACTTGAGATACTCTTTCATATCCCATAAACATAAACTTCTCACTTATCTCAGTAAGATTCCATACATCCCCGACTTTACTTTTTATTATACTTGATTCAAAAATAGACTTACCTATTAATTTATCCATCAACGCATCTATTGATAGTATGACTGTATATCCTCTGCTGTCATATAATTTCTTGATTATATTTATACGCTGTTCGATAATGTCATTACTATGTACGTCAGCACTATAAAATATAATATCTTTTGCAGGATACAGAAAAACATTATCATTGCTAAAAAACTTCATGTCCTCGTAGATTTCTCTAGCTCTAAGTTCGTTATACGTAATAATAAGTTTGTTTCTGTTTTCACCTAGAGCATGCATTAGATGACATTTCTCTGAGTCTATGGCTCCTGTAAGATATATTGGAGATACTTTTTTATTAATTTTTTCAAGGGCATTATTAAAAGCCTCTAAATCTCTTAAAGGTTGTACTAGTGTTTTCAAATCATCACATCCTGATTTTTCCTATATTAAGAATGTACAAAAGTAAATATATTATATTATATACCAATTATTATATAATATTTCGAGGCAATTTTAAACAATTATATATTCTTATAGTAGTATTTTGCTTAGTTATCAATCATCCCATGTATAATCAATCTATGAGTAGCACCAATAACAGGATCACATGTAATCAATGTAATGACTTTTGATTTGCTGCTACCTCTCATAACTGATACATCATCTGGTTCAACTATTTTCTTGTCGTAAACTGTATAGATGAATTCCTTTTCCTTAGTGACTATGTTAATTTTATCTCCTTGTTCTAATTCATTAAGCCTATTAAAAAATACTCCATAAGTATGGCTTCTATGACCAGCTAATACTGAATTTCCAATCTCACCGAATTCACCACTTTCAGGCATATGTCCTATAGCATATTTCAAGGTTTCATGGTCAATACCATTAGCTATTGGCAAATGAACTCCTATTTTATCAATCTTAATTATGGCTATTGCTTTAGGTTTTGGCTTAGGCTTAGGTGCATCCTTCTTTTTCTCTGGTTCCGTATTTTCTACATCAGATTCTGGTGTGATATCATTAGAGCCATCATTAGCATTACTATCGGTGTCATCCACATTAGTTTCTTCAGTAACCTCATCACTATCATTCAAATATTGTTCATTTACTTCAATAGGATTTATACTTTCTTGATTTTCATTTTTGTCTCCCCAGCTGAATATATCATTCAAAACCATATTATTCTGTCTTGAGATGTCTAATTCCTCTTCATTTTGCGGCTGGAAATCACTGTAGAATTCTTCTAACATGGTTTCTTGCAATCTGTGGGTTCTATATTTACCAATCAGCGGTAAAGCTATAAGTATAACACCTGTAATAATTAACAATAATGATATTACTCTTCTCATTAATCACATTCCTCTCGTTTAATCTTAACATTATATACATTCATAGCTTTATCTATACCTTTTATTACTATATCTTCTATGGCATCACTGGCTCTTTTTATTTCTTCAACCATATTCTTTATTTCTTCATCATTGAATCTGCTTAATACATGGTCTTTTAGATCCCACTCAGGGCATTTGGCTCCGACACCTACTCTTACTCTTATGAATTCATTGGTACCTATGTGTCTAATAATATTTTTCATACCATTATGTCCACCGGCACTTCCTTTTTTTCGTATCCTTATTGTTCCTATTTCAAAACAGATATCATCATAGACAACTATTAAATCTTTTTCAGTACATTTATAAAAATCCATAATAGGTCTTATGCTTTCTCCGCTTAGATTCATATATGTTTGAGGCTGTACCAGAACGACTTTTTCTCCACCTATAACACCGCTTCCTAATACAGCATTGAATTTTTTCTTATTCAATTTGATATTATTCTCATATGCCAATCTTTCTATGACTTCAAACCCGACATTATGTCTTGTTGCAGTGAATCTCATGCCTGGGTTACCTAATCCAGCAATTATATACATTTGTAATCACCTTTCTAATTTATTTACTAAAAGCCCTAGTATATACTAGGGCTTTAACATAATCAAATTACCATATTTTCATACAATAGTCAATTTTTTAACCGAATAATTTTGAAACAGATTTGTTGCAATGGATTCTATGTATAGCTTCTGCTAGAATCTGAGCAACGGATAATTGTTTAATCTTATCGATTTTCTTTTCTTCTGGAAGAGCAATTGTGTCAAGTACAACTAATTCTTTTATGTCTGATTTTTGAATTCTTTCTATTGCAGGTCCTGATAATACTGCGTGAGTACAACATGCATACACTTCTTGGGCACCTTGTTCTTTTAATGCACTAGCTGCATTACATATTGTTCCAGCTGTATCAATCATATCATCCACTAGAATAACTTTTTTACCATTAATATTACCGATTATATTCATAACTTCTGAAACATTTGCTTCTGGTCTTCTCTTATCGATAATAGCCATTGGAATATCTAATTTTTCTGCGAAAGAACGAGTTCTTTTAACACTTCCGATATCTGGTGATACCATTGCAATGTTATCCATATCATCAGCAAATTTTTCTTTGTAATATTTTAATAGTAGTGGAGCACCTAACATATGGTCCACAGGCATTGTAAAGAATCCTTGAATCTGAGCACAGTGTAAGTCCATAACCAATACTCTATCTGCACCTGCTGCTTGTATTAGATCAGCTATCAATCTTGCACTAATTGGGTCCCTGGCTCTTGTCTTTCTGTCTTGTCTCGCATAACCATAATAAGGAATTACTGCAGTAATCCTGCCTGCTGAAGCTCTTCTTAGAGCATCAATCATAATTAATAGTTCCATTAAATTGTCATTTACAGGGCTTGATGTAGGTTGAACAATGTAACAATCTACACCACGAACAATTTCGTCAATCTTCACATACGTTTCACCGTCACTAAACTGGCCAACATCAGCTGCTCCTAAAGTTAATCCTAAATCAGCTGCGATCGCCTCTGCTAATTGGGGATTAGCACTACATGAGAAAATCTTAATGCCGTCATTGTTCCTAATTGTACTTGTCATATGAATCCTCCTATAATATTTTTAAAACATAAGGAAACCATTTCTAAATTTCTAGATAGAAACAATTTCCTTATATAGATTACCGTTTTTTTCTTACCCAATCTTGTATGTTAACTTGTCTAGCTCTTCCTATTCCTAATGAGTATTCTGGTACATCTTTCGTTATTGTAGAACCCGCTGCTGTATATGCGTTATTATTAACTTTGACTGGCGATACTAGATTAGTATTACAACCAATGAAAGCATTATCTTCTATGACTGTTCTATTTTTATTGACACCATCATAATTAACTACTACTGTTCCACATCCGAAATTAACATTTTTTCCAACGTCTGCATCACCAATATACGTCAAATGAGCTACTTTAGTATTATCTCCAACACTCGAATTTTTAATTTCAACAAAATCACCTATTTTTACATTAGAACCAATATGGGAATTCGGCCTAATATAAGCATATGGCCCAACATTGGTATTATCGCTTATACTGCTATCAAGAATTGTTGATGATTCAACATTTATGTTATTACCAATATTTGAATTTACAATTTTACTATTAGATCCAATAATACAATTATTTCCTATTATAGTTTTTCCTTCTATAAAAGAATTAGGGTATATTATAGTATCAGAATTAATACAAGCATCTTTACTTATGTAAGTACATAATGGATTAATTATGGTTACTCCATTATCCATATGCTTATAGTTAATTCTTTGCTGCATAATCTGTCCTGCCTGGTATAATTGGACTCTTGAATTAACTCCTAAAATATCTTCAGAGATATCACTGATCATAGCATTAACATTCAAATGCTTAGCCATAATAGTCTTAAGAGTATCAGGTAGATAATATTCCCCTTGGGCATTATCATTAGTCAAATAATCAAGAGCATTATTAAGTTCCTTTGCATCAAAACAATACATACCCGAATTAATTTCTTTTACCATTTTTTCTTTTTCTGTTGCATCTTTATGTTCTATACTTTTTATAAAAGTATTGGATTCGTCTCTGATGATTCTACCATAACCAGTAGGATCTTCTACTATAGTAGATAGAAGTGTTGCAGCATTGTTATGCCTGATATGGTAATCTACCATCTTAGCTAGTGTATCTCCAGTAATTAATGGTGTATCTCCAAATAATATAAGTACATTTCCTTCATCACCAATGAAATCTTTAGCCATCATTACAGCATGACCAGTTCCTAATTGTTCTTCTTGCAAAACAAACTCTACATTATACGAGATTTCTTTTTTAACGATTTCACTTTCGTGTCCAACGACTACTACGATATCTTCTGCTCCAGCTTCCATAGCTGCTTCAATAACATAATCAAGCATTGTTTTGCCAAGTATTTTATGTATAACCTTTGGTAATTCTGATTTCATTCTTGTACCTGCACCAGCTGCCAATATAACTGCTTTTAATCTACTCATCTTATACACCACCTTTGGTTTATTAACCCTAATCATTTTACACCACTTACTAAATATATGCAAGTTAAATAACTTACAAATTAATATATTAAAATTTCCAGTTTCCTGTTACTTTTACTAAGCAAAAATGTAAAAAATAGACAAATAAGAAAAGTATATTTTTGCATACAAAAAGGCACTTCATAATGAAGTGCCCTGAAGAATCATTCCTCAAACGATACTGCTATCTCATCAGCTGTATCATCGTTTGTAAGTACTAGAGTTTCATATTTTTCTAATACGCATTTCTGAATTTTTTCTCTAGTTTCAGAATTAATTGGATGAGCTATATCTCTAAACTCACCATCGAGTGCCTTTCTACTAGGCATAGCAATAAATAATCCTTTTTCTCCTTCAATCACTTTGATATCATGAACTACAAATTCATTATCAAAAGTAACTGATACTACTGCTTTCATTTTCCCATCTTTCGCAACCTTACGTATTCTCACATCTGTAATTTGCATGTGTTAACCCCTTTCCGTAACTTGTTGTTAAGGGGAAGAATCCCCCTCCACCTTACACACATATTTTTGCTTTAGTGATAACTCACAATAATTATATTACATATTTCAGAAAAGTTCAATGTTTTTTTGTATAATTAAAGCTTTTTTAATTATTTATCTGAACTACATATATATGCATTCTCTATTTACAACAATTTTGATATTTCCTTTTCTATCTTTATACGTACAATTATCGCCTATAACAGTATCCGTATTAACTATAGAATTCTCGATGCAACAATTATTGCCTATATAGGCTCCATCTAGTATAATAGAGTTATTAATGGAAGTATTTTTACCAATGAAAACTTTTCTAAAAAGTATCGAATTATTTACTTTGCCATTTATTATACATCCCCCTGATATCAGACTATTGCTTATCACTGAACCAGAATTATATTTTGCTGGTGGTTCATCTTGCACTTTGGAAGAAATGTATGGAAAATTACCAAAAAAATATTTTCTATTACTTTTATCTAAAAAATCCATATTACAATTATAATATGATTCAATATTTGCAATACTATTAAAATATTCATTATGCATATATGCATATATTTTTTTCTTCTTTCTATACCTGATTATGATATCGTTAACTATATCGTATCTTTCTCCAGATAATATCTCTTCAATCAACTCAATCAACAACCGTCTTCTGACAACATAAATGCCTGTAGATATGATTGTTCCCTGTGGTTCTAGAGGTTTCTCTTCAAAATCTATTATTCTGTTTTCATCATCCTTCAAAACCATTCCAAACCTTCTTAAATCCTCATTTGTGTTTTTCATATCTTTACATACTATGGTTATATCTGCCCTTTTGTCCACGTGGTACTCAAGTATCTTGTTATAATCTACTTTGCATATTACATTTCCAGAGGAAATAATTGCATAAGGTTCATGACTATCTTTCAGATAATCAAGATTCTGATAGATTGCATCTGCTGTTCCTCTATACCAAAAGTTACTTTTTTGAGACCTATTTGGACTAAAAATAAATAATCCTCCTTGTTTCCTCCCAAAATCCCACCATTTGGAAGAACTTAAATGTTCTATAAGAGGACGAGAATTATATTGAGTTATAACCGCTACCTTTTTGATTCCAGAGTTAGTCATATTACTTAAGGAAAAGTCTATTGCCCTATAACAACCAGCAATAGGCATAGCAGCTAATATTCTATTGTCAGTAAGCTCATGAAGCTTTTCATTTTTTCCACCTGTAAGAATAATTCCAATAGCTCGCATTAATCCACCTCTTCCTTAATTATCGACTTACCACTCATCAAAATTTTATCCTGAAAGTCATCAATATCCAATTTTCCATAGACAGCACAGTTTTTTCCTATGGTAATATTATCAGGTATACATGTTCTTTCACCCACCACAGAAATACCAGAGTTATAGAGTTCTGGATAATCAATGCTCTTAACATCTTCTCCTATACCCATCCTTACATTATTTCCTATGATTGACTCTTCTGAGAGTATGCTCTTATAAATCTTACAATCATCACCGATTGCAGTATTACTCATTATTATAGAATCCTTTATTACAGTATTTTTGCCTATACTAACATTGGACCCTATGACCGAATTATATATCTTACCCTCTATCTCTGTGCCTTCACCAATGATACAGGTTTCAATACACGCATCTTTAGAAATATATTGAGGCGGCTGTATCTCATTTTTAGTATAGATTTTCCAATAAGCCTCATATAGATTGAAATCAGGGATAAGATTGATTAATTCCATATTGGCTTCCCAATAAGCTTGAAGTGTCCCTACATCCTTCCAGAATCCTTGAAACTTATACGCAAATAGATTACCCCCATTACCTAATATAAAAGGGATAACATGTTTTCCAAAATCATTCTTTGGATACATACTATTAGTCTTTGCCAAAGCTTCTTTCAATACTTTCCAATTAAAAATATAGATTCCCATGGAAGCCAAGTTATTCTTAGGAACTTTTGGTTTTTCATCAAATTCTATTATCTTATTGGTTTCATCTGTATTCATGATGCCAAATCTATGAGCTTCTTCTATAGGCACTTCAAATACTGCTATAGTAGCATCTGCTTTCTTCTTGATATGATAATTCAACATCTTCTCGTAATCCATCTTATAGATATGATCACCCGATAAAATAAGTACATATTCTGGCGAATAGTTATTAATAAAATCTATATTCTGAAAAACTGCATTAGCTGTTCCCGAATACCACTCCCCTGTTTTTTTCTTCACAAAAGGTGGCAAAATACTGACTCCTCCATAATTTTTGTCTAGGTCCCAAGGTATACCAATCCCTATATGGTTATTCAATCTTAATGGCTGATATTGAGTCAAGACTCCAACAGTATCTATTCCTGAATTAATACAATTACTAAGAGTAAAATCAATAATCCTATATTTGCCCCCAAATGCTATAGCTGGTTTTGCCACATGTGTTGTTAATATTCCCAACCTGCTGCCTTGACCACCAGCAAGAAGCATAGCTATAATATTTTTTCTCTTCACTACTTACCTCCTAACATAGACATACTCTATTTTTTTTCACTATTATATTAATACCACTTTTGTTCCAAGTTTATTACAGGAAATTAATAATTTTTACTTCCACCTCTTAATCAACCATTAGATTAATAAAATACTGCTTCTTCCAGCTCAAACGTGACAATATACAAAAAAACCATATATAATGGTAATCCACAACTTTTACTACTTGTTGTCATCTCTTAAAAACAGCTAAAAACAACAAACGTAATTAGAGTGTATTACACTATATATGGTTTAAATATACAACCGTTATCTTTTTTACTTAAATCTTCTATCAATATTCTCCAATTATATTAATTAAACATTATTATTCTTTTTCCTGTATATATTGATCTTTTCATCTTTTTCATCAATACCATCGAATTCCAGCAAAGAATAATAATCCTTTATCAACTTATCTTCAGGTTCTTTCGTAGACATAACCACTGCTATCCCCATTACTTCCGCCTCAAATTCTTTCATCAAATCAGTTATACCTTTTGCAGTACCTCCTGCTTTCATGAAATCATCTACAAACAATACTTTAGCCCCTTTTGGTATAGAACGCTTAGCCAAAGCCATAGTATTAATCCTTCTTGAAGAACCAGCTATATAATTCATCTGGATAGTAGTACCTTCTGTAAGCCTAGCCGATTTCCTAACAACAATCATTGGTATGTTAAGAATATTAGCAGTCATAATTGCCAGTGGAATACCTTTGGTTTCTATAGTTACTACATAATCTATCTTTTTATCCAGATATGGTGAAGCCAATGACTTAGCAATTTTTTGTAAGATATTAGGGTCATAGAATATATCATTCATATACACATATCCGCCAGGAATGATTCTCTTCTTATCATTTATCAATTCACATAATTCATTGCATATATTCTCTATTTGTTCATCAGTAAGCTTAGGATTGTAGAAAATACCTCCAGCAGCACCAGGAATGGATTTGATCTCACCTAATTCAAAATTCTTAAAAACTTCTTCTATTACATCAATATCTTCACTTAAAGTTGATTTAGCATAACTAAGAATCTCCACGAAACTATTTAATGTAAAAATCTTGTTGGGATTCTCTACCAACATCTTTGTAATCACTGCAATTCTATCTGTTCTACTCACTTTTTTACCCACAAAAAATTCTCCTTATCTCTTCGTATTTTAGCTTAATTAAATTGTATGTAAATCTTTTTTAGGTAATTTAAGCAATACTTACTCTATTGCTACTCAACACTTGTCTCATATTTATTATTATACCACAAAAATCAGAGAATCCATCCATTTTAGCATTTTTTTATATTTCTCTTTTAAAAGTTAACTCATATAGTTATAATATTAAATAAGTGAATAAATTTCTTACCCATTGATTAATACAGGCATGTAAAATCCTTAATATTTTGTGCCGATTATATAATTAATTTTATATACTATATATTAGATAAGATTTTATCACTGCAACAGAACAAATTCGCTATGCCTTGTTACACATAGCGGTTTTATAGAAAAACAGTAACCCAGTAACGTTATTCTCCTAGAGAATATATCTTCCCATAAAAAAGCTACAACTTTTTTGTGGAATAAATATAATAGAAAATAAAAATTTCCTAATATAATAATAAAAATGAGGAGTGTTCAGTAATGTATACAATCGATTTTAATAAGCCATTAAATGTTCATTTTATAGGTATTGGCGGCATAAGTATGAGTGGTTTAGCAGAAATTCTTCATCAAAAAGAATTTAAGATAACTGGTTCTGATATAAAAACAACTCAAACAACAAAAAAACTGGAAGCACTTGGTATGAACGTATTTTTAGGGCATAGAGCTTCCAACATTTCTGATGATACTGAATTAGTAATATATACAGCAGCTGTAAAAGAAGATAATGTAGAATATATGACTTCAGTGGAAAAAGGTATTCCATTAATAGGTAGAGCTGAATTACTTGGACAGATTATGAAAACATATAAGTATCCAATTGCAGTATCTGGTACTCATGGAAAAACTACAACTACTTCAATGGTATCCCATATCCTTCTTCAAGGACAGAAAGATCCTACTATATCAATAGGCGGTATACTCAATGTGATAGATGGAAATATTCGTGTTGGTGATTCTGACTATTTTGTTACCGAATCCTGTGAATACTGTGATAGTTTTTTGAGGTTTAATCCTTTTATTTCTATCATACTTAATATAGAAGAAGATCACCTTGATTATTTTAAGGATATTAACCATATAAGACATTCTTTCAAATCTTTTGCTGATAAATTACCAGATGATGGTTATTTAATCATAAATGGGGATATAGATAATTACGAAGAAATAATATCTGACCTGGATTGTAATATCATTACTTACGGAAAAAGCAAAGATAATAATTATTATGCTGAAAATATACAATATAATGAGTATGGTTATCCAATGTATGACCTTATGTACAATGGTAAAAAAATAGAAGAAATCAATTTACAGGTCAACGGTATACACAATGTATATAATTCCTTAGCTGCCATTGCTGCTTGTAATTGCCTTAACGTTGATATTATTGACATGAAACAAGGTCTAATGAATTTTACAGGAACAAACAGGAGATTTGAATATAAGGGAAATATAAGGGGAGTTAATGTTATAGATGATTACGCTCATCATCCAACTGAAATATCAGCAACACTATCAGCTGCAACAAAATACCCTCATAACAAATTATGGGTTGTATTTCAACCACATACCTATTCAAGAACAAAAGCTTTCTTGAAGAACTTCGCTTATTCATTAAGTTCTGCTGATAATATTATATTGACAGACATTTATTCGGATAGAGAAAAAAATACTGGCGAAATTCATTCCAAGGACTTATTATCTGAACTTACTAAACTTGGAAAGCAAGCCTTTTATTTCTCTTCTTTTGACGAAATAGAGACTTTTTTACTCCAGAATTGTTATCCAAATGACCTGTTGATAACTATGGGAGCAGGAGACGTGAGAATTATAGGGGAAGAACTAATTAAGGGATAGTTGTCCACATTATCCACAATGTTGTCAACAGGAAAGCTGTGGTTAGTTAATGGCTAAATAGTTTACATAATATCGGCAGGTTAACTCTAAATTATTTTTTCAACACTTGATTTTTAGATATTATTACAGAATTTTAACATATGTTAATAAGTTATGTAAAACTTTATCCACACTATCCACAAAGTTATCAACAGGTAAATGTTAATGTTTTGTTAAACAATATACTCCAAATGTTAAAAAAACTATTACTTTCAACATTTTAACAGTAAATTTTCTGACACAATATAGAGTTTTCTGAAAACATTATTTACCACACAAATATAATTTTTTATGTTATACTAAGAGCGATTTATATATTAATGAACCTTATTAAGTTAAATAACCAAAGCTTAGTTTACATAAAATGTTGTCGGAAGGAAGATTTGTTTTATGAGTATGATTACTATTTATCCACAAAATATTAATCAATTTACCTTGATACCAAATAAATTCATTGATAAATTCTTATCAAACTCTAATGGAGATTTTGTGAGAGTGTACTTATTGATTATCAGATATGCTTCAAAAAATATACAATCCCTATCAATGTTAGATGTAGCTGATAAACTTCGTCTAACTGAAACAGATGTCATGAGAGCTATTCAGTATTGGGAATCAGCCGATGTCATGACAATAGAATATGATGATAAGAAAGTTATTAGGTCAATAAAATTCAATGACCTTACCAATATAGAAACTGTAGATGCCCTTGTGGATACACAGAAAGAAACCGCTGCTACAACAAAACAGTTAGATGCTAGAATCAATATCTCATCAAAACCTCAATATAAAATTGATGAGATTACATCTTTTATGAGTAGGCAAAATTATAAGCAACTGATTTACATAACTCAGAAGTATCTTGGTAAAATGTTGACTCAACAAGACATCAACACTTTAATAGGTTTTAATGATTGGCTGGGACTTCCTTTTGAAGTTATAGAACTTCTTATAGAGTATTGTGTTTCCAACAACCATAGAAATATGAGTTATATTGAAAAAGTAGCAATCAACTGGGCAGATGAAGGTATCAATACAATTGCGAAAGCAGAAAATAGAATTGAGACTTTTAATAATAGTTATTTTAAAATCATGAAATCCCTTGGTATTGGTGATAGGAATCCTACTCCAAAACAAATTACATATATGAAAAAATGGTTAAATGAATATAATCTTTCTATAGAAATTATTATAGAGGCATGTAATAGGACCATGGAAACAATTCATCAGCCTCAGTTCAGTTATATTGATGCTATAATCAACAACTGGCATAAGAACAATGTAAAAACTCTTAAAAACGTTAATGAGCTTGATGAAAAACACCAATCAAAATCTAGTACCAAGAAAACTGACAGTACTAAGAACCAATCTAAGTTTATTAATTATGACCAACGTACATATAATTTTGATGAATTAGAGAAAAAAGCTATGGAACTACTTATTAAAGAAACCGATGGAAGCTACTAATAAAGCACTACTTAAATCGTTATAAAAGAAAGGAAGAGCTAATATTATGAATCTAAAACGTTCTCAATATAAGTTGATCATGCAGAATTACGAAAAGAAACAACTTAATATCAAGCATGAAATTACTAAAAGAAAAGAAGAAATCTACAATAGAATACCTCTTATAAAAGTTTTAGATGATGAGATAGCTTCTAATAGTGTTAATACTACATATTATATTATTGAGCATCCAGATGAGGCAGAAAAAAAGATTGAAGAACTCCAAGAAAGTAATTTCATTCTTTCAGGAAAGAAAATACGTTTATTGCTGGATCATGGATATCCAGAAGATTATCTTCAACCAAAATATGATTGCAATCTCTGTAAAGATACAGGTTATATCGGTAATGAAAAATGTATTTGCCTGAAGCAAGCCATGATTGATATTGCTTATGAACAATCCAACATCAAAAATATTATTGAAGAAGAAAATTTCAGTACATTTTCTTTTAACTATTATTCAGATAAGATTGATTCAAGATTCAACTTGTCACCATTAGAAAATATACGCAAAATATATGGAAAATGCAAGAAATTCGTTAATCACTTTGATAGTGAATTTACAAATATCATTTTGTTTGGACAAGCTGGTCTTGGTAAGACTTTTTTATGTAATTGTATTGCAAAAGCTTTGCTGGATAGTTCTCATACAGTAATTTATTTGACATCCTTTGGACTTTTTAAGTTATTTGAGGATTATAAGTTCAATAATGGTGATGAAAAAGTTCCTGAAGAACAGATTGAGTCAATTTTTGATTGCGATTTGTTAATAATCGATGACCTTGGAACTGAATTCAATAATCGTTTTACAGGAGTTGAACTATTCAATTGCCTCAATACAAGATTATTGAATAAGAAATCAACATTGATATCCACCAACTTATCACCAACTGACTGGTCCAAGCAATATTCTGATAGGATTGTATCACGTATATTTGGTAACTATGAACCCCTAAAGATATTTGGTTCGGATATAAGATTAAAGAAATATCAATAGAGTTAATGATACATAGGGTTGTTATATACCATATACATATTGACTATTGTGATTTTAGTGATATAATAGGTTAGGTAAAAAACTTAATAGTGGTTTACAATACGCACGTGTGGCTCAATTGGATAGAGCATCCGGCTTCGGACCGGAGGGTTGTGGGTTCGAGTCCTACCACGTGCGTTAAATAAAGGGTAACGATTTTATCAGCTTTGTAGCTATCGTTACCCTATTGTTTTCTCATTTTACTAATAATTTTCCTATATTTAAAGGGTCATCAATTCCTATAATCTTTCCTATACCTACCTGGTGTAGTCCCTATCAGCTGTTTAAATCTTCTAATAAAGCTTGTCACATTATAATACCCCACTTCTTCTGCTATTTGATTAATTGTCATTTTGGTCGAAATCAATAATTCCTTAGCCTTATCTATCTTTAATGATGTTGTACAGTCTTGTATAGTCAGGTTTGTATGGTTTTTAAAGAATTGACTTAAGTATGGAACTGACATATTGAATTTTTGGGCTATACTCTTAACTGAAAAATCGCAGGATGAATAATTCTCTTTAACATAGTTGACTACTTGATTCGCTAATTCAGAAGTAAACATTTCCTGATTATCATTTATGTAAGAACATACATTTATACACACCCTCTTAATAATCTTCGTAAGATGGTCAACTGTCTCAAATTCGCTCAAAGAAAAGACATGAGGCAGTCTTTTAAAAGGAACAGCATACTCTTTATTAATATCATTCATTGTTTTAGTTACTGAATTAATAAGTTCATAACATAATCTTTTTACTATAAAAAGGGGTGGATTATTATCCTTAATATATGAGAGTATGTTAACAAGTATTTGGTCTACTTGCTCTGTATTTCCCTGCTTGATTGCAACACTTAATTTGTTAAGGTCATTAGGAGGCTTTACAAATTTTGAGGAGTCTATCACTATCTCGTTGTAATAGATAATCTGATCATTACCTTTTACAAATCTATAATCTATAGCTGTACAAGCTTCCAGATATGAATTGGGCATTTGATTTAGTTCAGTATAACTATTCCCTACACCTATTGTAATTATTAGGTCGTGTTCCTTAAAAAAATCTTGTATGGATAATAGCTTTCTCTGAAGAATCTCAATATCACTGTCATCTGAAGCAAGTAAAAAAATAACATTATTCTCATCAATAAGTTCTCTTCCAAAAGCTTCAAAAGGATTATTTGATAAAATATGTAATTGCTCAATAATATATATCTTCTTTTCTTTTGTATTTAATCCATTCAACTTAAACAAAATTGCTCTATAACAAGATTTTGTTAATGAAAGGTTTATTCTCTTACCTTTTTTATTAAAATCTTCGTTACTATCAATTTGTCCTTTGAACAAACAAAATAATAAGTAATCTTTTGCTGCAGATGTATTATCTTTAATAGTACTACTAAGTTGATTATTTTCACTGGTAAGTGTATCCATAGTACTACGTAATATCTCTATTGCATTCATACCTTGTTTTTCTGGTTTAATAAGATTTACTGCGTAATTCTTCAATTGTTTTATTGGTGTGTAGTTTATATGCATCGTATAGTAAATGACAATGATCCCAACAGCCAATATAATTATCAGGCTGTAGAAAATACGGTATTTGGTATGCTTGACTTTACCCATAACTTTATCAATAGGAACCATACTTACATATTTAAAATCGGTTTGCGGTGATTTAACATAGGTTAAGAAATATTTTTCATTGTCTAAAGTGACAGTTTCAGTATAATGATTAGCTGTAATTCCCTTCAAGTATGATGTAAAATCATTACTTCTTAGATATGGATTATCTTTTAGACAAGTTACTATATTGTTATTACCATCTAGGATAAATGAATTCCCTCTATAAGTGTTAATCGTATCTTTTAAGACACTCTGAAATGATTCTTCAGGTATCATGAAAATAATTGTACCCTCAATTGAAGTATTCTTATTAAGAGGATATAGAAGTGTTATATATTTTTTCAAGTGATCCTTGTTGTAAATGACATTCTCTGAGGGACGCAGTTGTGTTTGTTTCAATTCAACTATATCTTCATACATATCTTCCATAGACCAATCAGTATAATTGTAGATAGCTTTAAACATAGGAAAAGTATAAGAACTTGTGGATGAAAATAAATACTCATCCCCATGGTAGTATATAAAAATATTGTCAATATCCTTATTGGTAGTAACATAATGACACAGAGTATTTCTTATGGTATCAGCTTTAATCCAATGATAATGCATCTCATAAGATTTCAGTTTTGGAACAAGATTGATTTGGTTACTGATTTTTTCTATTTGTGTAAGATTCCCATCTATGACATACTGCACTTTTGATAAATTGTTCAAGGTATTAGTGATAATCTCTTCTGTTAATATATTTACGAAATTACTGTAAACCATAGCTCCTATTATTATTAATGGAATAAACAATATACCAACGTAGGATATTAAATAATTTACAAATAAACGTGTAGGTTTTACTCTTATTTTCAAATAGAACACACCTTTCAAAGTCGTATAATGTTATAAACGGTATAGTCATTATACTATAGTTCAAGCAAAAAAGTAGACTATTATTAACAATTGAATACATATAAACAATTGTATATATTTTAGACCTCAATTCAACTATATATTAATTGTAAAATTTAATCTAATATCATTTATACCAATAAAAATTATTAATTGCATAACATAAAACTAATGTATATATACAAAAGCTAATTTGTACTTTATGATTATTTCATACTAAAAAAATGGAGGCCAAATAATGGAAATATCAACATCCCACAAAGTAAGTTCAATCCCAAAATATAAAAGATATAGCAAAAACCGTTTTCTCAAGGTAATTAAAAAAGATTATCAGCTATACCTATTGATAATACCTACTGTTGTATATCTTATTATATTTAATTATATTCCAATGTATGGGGTTCAAATTGCATTTAAAGATTTTGTCGCTCAAAAAGGTATTTTCGGTAGTTCCTGGGTTGGTTTTAAACATTTTGAGAGATTTTTTTCTTCTTATCAATTCATAAAAGTCTTGAAAAACACTTTGGGTCTAAGTCTGTATCAATTGGTAGCAGGTTTTCCTATACCTATCATCATGGCATTACTATTGAATCAAACCAGAAATAAGAGATTCAAGAAAGTTGTACAAACAGTAACTTATGCACCACATTTTATATCTGTAGTTGTTTTGACAGGTATGCTTTATATATTCTTATCTCCACGTTCTGGTTTTATCAATAATATTATAGTTGCTCTTGGAGGAAAATCTATATTCTTCATGGCAGAAAACAGCTGGTTCAAAAGTATTTATGTATGGTCTGGAATATGGCAAAATACTGGATGGGGTACAATTATATACCTTGCAGCCTTATCAGGAATTAGTCCAGAATTATACGAAGCGGCTAGAGTTGATGGAGCTAATAAACGCCAAATCATAAAAAATATTGATTTACCATCTATAATGCCAACAGCTATCATATTACTCATTTTAAATATAGGTAAAATAATGAGTGTTGGTTTTCAAAAAGCTTTTTTGATGCAAAATGATCTGAATCTAGCTGCATCTGAGATAATAGCGACTTATACATATAAAATAGGCTTATTACAAGCTCAATACAGTTATTCTTCAGCTATTGGATTATTTAATACCATTGTGAATGTAATCCTATTAGTATCAGTTAATAAATTATCCAGAAAAATGACTAATAATAGTCTGTGGTAAAGAAAAGAGGTGGTTTTCCATGAGAAAAATGAAAATATCAAAAGATGATATAATCTTTGATACTATAAATTATATCTTGTTATCATGTGTCTTGATCATAGTCCTGTATCCTTTGTACTTTATTGTAATAGCTTCTATATCTGACCCAACAGCTGTAAGTAATGGACAATTGAAGTTTTTACCTATAGATATTACTTTTGAAGGATATAAAAGAATATTTCAGGATAGATTGATTTTATCTGGCTACAAAAACACAATAAAATATACTGTGATAGGAACTACCATAAATATCTTTTTGACAATGATGACAGCATATCCATTGTCCCGTAAAGATTTTTCTGGACGCAAAGCATTAATGATATTTTTAATGATCACTATGTATTTCAATGGTGGATTAATACCCACCTATCTTATTGTGAAACATCTAGGATTAATCAACAATTGGCTTATCATGGTTTTAAAAGGTGCAGTATCTGTTTATAACATAATTATTGCAAGAAGCTTCCTTCAAAGCTCTATTCCAGAAGAATTATATGAAGCTGCGGTGATTGACGGCTGCTCCCATATAAAGTTTTTTACAAGAGTGGTACTACCATTATCAAAAGCTATTATAGCTGTTTTAGTACTGTTTTATGGTATTGTCCATTGGAATGAATTTTTTACTGCTTTAATTTATCTGAGAGATGAAAAATTATATCCTCTTCAACTTATATTGCGTTCAATTCTACTTGAGAATCAGATGCAAGATGCAATGATGAATAATATTGATGATATAAATAACCAACAGTATATTGCTGATTTAATCAAATACGGTATGATTATCGTTGCAAGTCTACCTTTATTGGTTTTATACCCATTCCTGCAAAAATATTTTGTTAAGGGTGTTATGATAGGGTCTGTTAAGGGTTAGCAGACCTGATTATTTTAACATAAAAAAATAATGGAGATGAGAGCTTATGAAAAAAAAATTAATATCATTCACATTACTAGTGACACTAATATTTACTTTGACATTAACTGGATGTGGTGGAAAAAAAGGAGGTCAAAATGATGTAACAACAGCAACTAACAATGAAGAGAATTTTAATGAAGAGGGTTTACCTATTGTAAATGAGCCAGTTACAATTAAAATGGCTTCATCTAAGAAACCTTATGTGAGACCTTTTGATGAATTAAAGTTTTTTCAAGAGTTAGAAGAAAAAACTAATGTAAAAATCGAATGGGACCTAAGCCCTGGAGAGGGTTGGACAGAAAAGAAGAATCTTATTTTTGCAAGTAATGATTTACCAGATGCATTTTATGGTAGCTGGGTATTAAGTGATGATGAAGTCTTACGATATGGACTACAAGGCTTATTGATTCCATTGGAAGACTTGATAGAAAAATATGCCCCAAATGTTAAGAAAATGTTTGAAGACTATCCTGAATACAAAAAAATGCTGACTGCACCAGATGGACATATCTACTCTTTGCCAAGATTAGATGAGAGCTCACCACTTACAAATGATGTTCTCATGATAAATAAGACATGGCTTGATAAAGTAGGCAAACCAATACCTACAACTACAGATGAGTTTTATGAAGTATTGAAAGCTTTTAAGGAGCATAAAGACCTGAATGGCAATGGAATGGATGATGAAATACCTTTTACTTTCAGAGGCTCACATCATATTTCTGGTATATATTCTTTGATGGGTTCATTCGGTATCTTGGATAATAGCAAAAAAATAGCTGTTGTAAATGATAAGATTGAATTCATAGCAATCAAACCAGAATATAAAGAAGCAGTTAAATATTTCCACAAGCTCTTTACTGAGGAATTGGCTGATGAAGAAGCTTTTACACAGGATGGTAGTGTGTATAGTGCAAAAGTGTCCAGAACGAAACCAGAAGAACAAATAATTGGAGCGCTTACAGGTTGGGGTTTAGTTCAAACTTTTGGTGATAGAAATGAAAATTATGTTGTCATTCCTCCATTGAAAGGACCAAAAGGTCATCAAATGTGGAATAAGCGTGATGGAACTTTCAGTAAATGTTCATTTGTAATTACATCAGCTTGTAAAAATCCTGAGATAGCTATGAGATGGGCTAATGAGCATTATGAATCAGATATAGCCTACCAAGAATACTATGGACTATTTGATGTGGCTATCAAAAAGAATGATGAGGGTAAAATAGAGTTTATTCAGCCACCAGAAGGAAAGAATTTAAGTAATCTAAGACATGAACAATCCCCAGGTCAGAATGGTATGCATTTCTTGACAAAAGATATGGTTCAAAATATTAAATACTCCGAAAAGGACATAGAGAAAAAAGAGTGTGATGAAATGTATGAACCATATGTTGTTGATACAAATTATCCACAAATATATATGACTATCGAGGAAAATGAAGAGTTGGCAACTATTAAGACTGATGTTATAAACTATGTTAAAGAAATGACTGCTAAATGGATGATGAATGGCGGTATTGATGAAGAGTGGGATACATATATAAAGAAATTGAAACAAATGAAAATGGATAAGATGATAACTATATATCAAAACGCTTACGATAGATATATATCATCAAAATAAGTAATAAACAATATATTAATAAACACTCACTAAGAAATGATGTGAGTGTTTATTATAAATTAAAAAAGGGGTATAAACATGTATATTGGATCATTGAGTAAACCACAATCAAACGTAAAGATCAAAACTACTTATTATAAAAGAGGAACAACCCATATAATGCCACCAGATGGCACTTTGAATGATTATAATTCCAGTAATGGTCTATTATCAAAACCTGTTTTTTGGAATTGGAATTCCGTATTAGAAACAGGTGTAGATATTCATATGAATTTTTCCCAAAAATGTTTTATAGACCATGTTCTAATAAAACAAAGTAAGGATTCGGTTATAAAATCTGTTTCCGTATTATATAAAGGGAAGAATCGTAATTATATGAAAGCAGGAAAATACGAACCCAAAACAGATGGTTTTTTGGAACAAAGAGATATTAATGTATTGGTTGCTTTATCCTGTGGTAGTATTATTATACGTTTAGAAAGCTGTCTTAAGAACATTGTACTTGAGGAATTAGATGTATTCGGTTCAACCTTTGATGGAGCAGTAATTTATCCTATACCTAAAAAGATTGAATACGAATCCAGTAATAAATATATGACTGTCCCTAAAATAATTGTAGCTGATTGGGCAGATGCTGATGTATCTTTTGCGGCTAATCTATTGAAAGAAAAATCATCAAATTATTATTCTCTTGTAATGCAAAAAGAAAATCAGAATAGCAAAAAAGCTTTTATCATAAGAAAGTGTAATCATTCCGTACTAGGCAATATACAACCTGAACAATATGAAGTTCATAGCAACAATGGTAGTGTAGAAATCCTTGCATCTGACAGACGCGGATTGATTTATGGAGTTGAAGCTGTTCTTCAAATGATAGATGATAATAAAATTATGGAGTGTCAAGTTACAGACTCTCCTTATATGCCCTTACGTGGGGTTCATTTGGGATTACCTCCTCGTGAAGAAATTCCTTTTTTCTACCGTCTTATTAGATATTTACTGGTACCTATGCATATTAATACCATATTCTTACAAATTACAGCTGGAATGCGTTTTGATAGTCACCCTGAAATCAATGAGGCTTGGAGGAATGCAGTTAAGAAAAGTGATTCTGGTGAATGGCCTAAGTTACATCATAGTGACATGATAGCAGGAGGAAAGGTTCTTGAAAAAAGAGAGGTTACAGATCTAATTGAGTATGCCCGTAGCTATGGAATAGAGGTTATCCCGGAAATACAGTCTCTGAGTCATGTTCAGTATATTACACTTGCACATCCTGAATTAGCTGAAACATCTGGGACACCACAGGAGACTTTAGCTGTTGACAAACGTTCCACAGATCAGCCTCCAAACACTTTCTATCACCACAGCTACTGCCCATCAAACGAAGAATGTTATAAGCTGATTTTTGAATTGATAGATGAAATCATAGAAGTAGTACGTCCAACAAAATATGTACATATGGGGCATGATGAATGCTATCAAATAGGTATTTGCCCAAAATGCAAAGACAAGAAGCCTGCTGATTTATTTGCTATACACGTAAGAAGAATATACGAATACCTGAAAAAAAAGAATCTCAAGATGATGATATGGGGAGATATGCTTCAAAATACTACCCGTTATAAGACTTGTCCTGCAATTGATAAAATACCAAAAGACATTATTCTATTGGACTTCATTTGGTACTTCTCTCTTAATCATGATATTGAGGACCATCTATTGAATCATGGCTTTCAGGTGGCATTTGGTAATCTTTACTCCAGCCATTTTCCCCGTTTTGAAAATCGTATCAGGAAGAAAGGTATAATTGGCGGAGAAATCTCTACATGGTGTCGTCCTGATGAAAAAGTTCTAGGGCAAAAAGGAAAACTATATGACATGATTTATACTGCTAATGCACTTTGGTCGGATAAATATAATTCTAATATGCGTTGCAGCTATGAAAAGATTATTAGCAACCTCATGCCTAAAATTCGTTCTGACCTTCAGGGTGTTATGTCACCCTCTTTAGATAAATCCGTCAAGAGAGAGATTCTTCATTTGCCCACACCTTATGAAAAGCCTTCTTCTGAACTGGTTGAAGCTATTAATTCTGCCCAACCAATTATACTTAGAGGAATTTCATTTGATACTTCTAATATGCAGCAAATACCTCCTGGTAATAAAATTATAATCCATGAAGTGGGTAATCTTGAGAGTATTATATTCTTACATAGCGCATCACAAAGTATCTCGATTGTACCTTCTTCCAGTTTAGAAAAGATAGGATGGTATACTATCAACTTTGGGAATGGTACTTCCCAAGAAATACCTATTGAATATGGTGTATGTATTGCCTCATGGAACAAGCGTGCATTGGAACCAATGAAAATGGAATATTATCGTCATGCAGGATATTCTGGAACTTATTTTGCAGACCCTTATGTTGAAGCCAGAACCCCTAGTGGAGATTATGCCACACTCTACGGTTTTGAATGGATAAATACTTCTCATAAAGAAATTACAAGTATAGAATGTTATACTTGTTCTAATGCAGAATCGGATATTATACTAGCAGGGGCAGTAGGAATTCGTTGTTCCAATAACTGTCATTAATATTTAAAATGGATAACGATATTTGCTTCTTTCTATCGTTACCCATTCCTTTTTATTTTATGATAATCATAAATTCTTACTATCAAACAATCTTATCCTACAGAGCTATATAATTAAACTCTACATTAAGCCCCTTCAATATTTCTTCCTCTCTCCTATGACACGATAATATAATTATCTGCCTATCTAGATTCCCTAGGGTTTCCATAACCATCTTTAGTCTATCATTATCGTACTGGACAAAGCAATCATCTAGTATAAGTGGTAATGACTTATCCTCTTTTATTATGTCAATCAATCCTAACCTCAATCCAAAATACATCTGGTCAATGGTTCCTTTACTCAAAGAGTCTATGGAGATTAATTCATGATTTTCAGGTTCATATGTAAGAATCTCCATGTTAGGATTAATCTTGATATCATTATATTTTTTATTAGTTATGTTACTGATTATATCAGAAACTTTTTCGTTGAGTTTCGGTGCGAAGTTATTCTGTATATCTCTAGATATATTCTCAATAGCATCTCTTGCCATTGTGAGAGCCTTAATTTTCTTATCGTAATCAGATTTCATATTCAATTTGTTTGATATATCCTCTTCAATATCTACTATAGGTCTAACATCCTTTTGTAGATTAGCTATTTTAGTCTCATAAGAAGTTATATCTTTGCTAATATGTAAAATATCATTTACAAGGTTATCTTGCTCTATTAATAGTTCTTCTTTAGATTTATCAGTTGTCATTTGTACCTGATTATACTTTGTCAACTTTTGTTCCAACTCTATTAAAGTATTATCCCCAAGCAATCTGCTTAACAATTCTTTTTTATTATTGATATTACTTATCATGTTATGATATAGATATTTCTTGTCTTTTACTTGTTGCAATCCTTTTTCATCTTGAACATTATACCTATCAGCTACCTCTTTGATCTCTTTATTTAACTTAGATATTTGCTCATTGATGCTATTATATTTTGCTAATCTATTCTTTTTATCTTCATTTTTATGATTAATGTTTTTCCTAGTATCTTTAAAAATCTCATATTTTTCTTTAACTAAGTTTATATTATTGATATCTAGGTTCTTAGTATCCAATAATAGGTTTACATAATATGTTAACCTTTCTTCTTTTTGCTTCTTTTCTTCTTCTAATTTTTCTAGGTCATTAATAGCCTTTGTATATCTTTTCTTATTATCTTCATGAACTACATTCATATGAATTACTTTATCTTTTAGCCTCCTTAACTCGATCAGTTCTGTACACCTATGTTTCTTCAATATTTCATTTTGCTTTTGTACAATTTCATCTAGTTTATTTTGTTTTTTACCTTCTGCTGATTTGACCCTATTGATTTCATTAAGCAGAATATCTAATTTACCCTTATTTTTTCTATAACCCATTGTAGTGTATATAGCTACACCAGCAAACACTACAGATACAGCTATAACTATTATTTGAGAAGATATGATACCACTTACCAAAAGACCAACAAAAATCAAAAATGATAATGAAGATATTAATTTGCCATGTTTTTGATTAGCTAGCATATCTTGATATTTTTGTTCTTTTAATTCAGTTTCCACTGATTTGCTGTATTTTATCTCTTTTCGTTCTTCTTCCAGTCTAGTATATTCATATTCATCTTCTATAACCCCATTATTTTCTTTTTCACTATTTAAATTTATCTTAAGTTCCTCTATCATATCTCTTAATTCATTACATTTTTTCACCATATCATTATAGATATTATACTGGGAAGCTATACTGTCAATATCATTCAAATCTTTATCTTCTAATACCTTGACTTGATTATATATCTCATATTGTTTTTTTAGATAGTTCTCTATCTCTGTTAGTTCTGATTTTAATTCATCATGCTGCATTTTACATGATTCTAGATTATTAAGTTTCTTTATAGCCTCATCTATAAGTTCTATATCAGCATCTTTGAACTGTTCTATATCTTTCAGTTCAGTAGTTTTATTATCTATATATTCTTTTAGCCTTAATCCTTCTTCATAGGCTTTTTTAACTTCCTCTTTACTGAGATAATCAAGCAATTCTTCATTATCCTTTTTTCTATTTTCCATTTCCTTTAAGTTATTATTGATGTTATTCAATTCTTCTTGTTTTTCCAGAACCTTTTGCCAAGTTTTTTCAGCTTCGGCTTTTTCTTTTTTCAGGTTTTTTATTTCTTCCGTGAGTTTCCCATAAGGGGTTGTCTTTTTTCTGCCAGCAGTACCTATCTCATCTAATTTCTTGTTTAATTTTTCGATGACATTCCTTACTGAGATCTCCTCATCCTTACTTTCACCTAGATTGATAAGGCTGTCTTTAACTTCTTTCACCAGTTCGTCAGAGGTTTTACTGCTAAGCTGACCTATACTGATTGTATTATTGAAGGTTGATTTGTTGATACCTATATGTCTAGAGGCTGGTTGATATAATTTGGTAGCACTATCATACTCAAATTTTTCGGTAATATTTTCTCCAGTACCATTATCAAATATCTCTACCTTATCGTTACGTTTCATGAAGTTTCTCTCAATGCGGTATTCTTTTCCAAGATGTTTGTAAACCAATATTCCTTTATACTTATTACTATTATTCCATGGCAAGAAACGATCATAATCAGTTGTGAACTGCTTATTCTTTCTATAAGGCTTGTAGAAACCGTATAACATGCCTTCAATGAATTTATGTATAGTAGATTTACCTGCTTCATTATCTCCATAAATAACATTTATACCATCTGTTAATTCAATTTCTTTATCTTGGTATTTTCCAAAACTTATTATATCCATTTTATCTATGTACAAATCAGTTCACCTTCTCACTTAACAACGCTTCAATACCTTCATATAAAGCCAATTTTGATATTTCATCTTGGACATTCTGTCTTTCCATGTATTCAATATATTTCCCTATAACATTATTTTCATTTTCTTGTCTTAATTTATCAAGGTCATAATCAGGTGTAGTGTTATCAATGATCTCAGCATATATTACGTATTCTTCTACTCTTTCTTTTATATACTGTGTATCAAACAATATATCCTTGTCCCTTATACCCTTCAAATTGAATCTATATAGATTCTTGAAATCATAGTCACTAACTATGAGCCTTATATTCTCTATTATATCTTCAATTGTCATATCATCTTCAACTGTAACATCTAGCCCCACAAATTGTCTTTTGGAAAAAGGCAGGAATTCAACATCTAACTTATCTTTGCTGATACTTCCTTCTATAATTCCATGAACTCCTGTTTCGCCAAAATCAAGAGGTTCAGGACTTCCACAATAAGCGATATCAGGTTCTATAAGATCATGTTTATGTATATGTCCAAGAGCCACATAATCAAAGTTTTTACTTTTCAGATTATCCTTGTCTATAGGCAGATAATTGGACTTTTGATATATATCTCCATGGGCTAACAGTATATTGATGCGGTCACTATTCTCAACTTCTATATCATTAAAAACATTATCTTTTATCTCTTTCTTATTCCAGCTTAATCCGTATATATCAACATTCAATTCTTCAAATGTAATTTTTTCAGTATTTGTATTCATTATATAAACATTGTTTGACCAATCTATTAGGTTATAATATGATTTGTCATTTATTATGGGGTCGTGATTACCAGCAATCATTATTACTTTTGTAGAACTAATTTTACTGAAGCTATTATTGATTTCTTTTAGTTCTCCTATGGTAATGTATTCATCTTCAAATAAATCTCCACTTATGAGTAATAAATCAGCTTGTATTTCTCCTGCTCTCGAAACTATCTTCATAAAAGTTTCTTTTATCTCGTTTCTACGCTTTTTGGCAAATTCACTAGAGAAGCTAGCACTCTTGAATTCCATACCAATATGTACATCACCTGTATGAATAAACTTTATCATATACCCGTTCCCCTTTCTAACATTATTTTACTTTATATTAATCACTTAGTCACGTAAAACTTTCCTATAGAATACAAGAAAAGTAATCATGCTCTATTATTTTCTATAAAAAAAGAGAGTTCACTCACTCCCTTAATCTCCAAAACTCGCCCCAACCAATTTACCAGTACTTATTAGCAGATTATCTTTCTCAACTAGTTTCAACTTACCTGCTACTTGTTTTAAAGGTGTCGCCCATAATTTATTATTGACAACTGAAACTGTTTTTCCATAGTCTTTGCCCGCTATCATCTCAGCTGCATATGCACCAAGCTTTGTTGCCAATATTCTATCATATGGTGAAGGTGAACCTCCTCTTTGCTGATGTCCTGGTATAGTTACTCTTGTTTCTAGACCTAAGGCTTCATTAATCTGTTTAGCTAATCTATAGGATACTGATGGATATTTCATTTTTTCTCTTAGTTTTTTAAGTTCTTTTTTCTTCATATTGGATTCTTCTATTGAAAGTGCTCCTTCTGATACAGCTAATATTGAGAAGTCTTTACCTGAAGAATGTCTTTTGTCCAAGGAAGCTATGACTTTATTTATATCATAAGGGATTTCAGGAATCAAAATTACATCTGCTCCACCAGCAACCCCTGCGTGTAATGTCAACCAGCCTGCCTTGTGACCCATTAACTCAACCAACATGACTCTATCATGAGAATCAGCTGTTGTATGAATTCGGTCGATTACTTCAGTTGCGATATCTACTGCACTATGGAATCCAAAAGTTATATCTGTACCCCATATATCGTTATCTATAGTCTTTGGAAGAGCTATTACATTAAGTCCTTCTTCCCTAAGGAGATTAGCGTTTTTATGTGTTCCATTACCTCCAAGTGTCACTAAGCAGTCTAATTTCATTTTTTCATAGTTATTTACCATATTTTTTACTTTATCAATATTGTCTTCTTCAATTTTTCTCATTTTCTTGAATGGAGTTCTGGATGTACCAAGTATTGTTCCTCCCCTAACAAGTATTCCGGAGAAATCCCTTGGAGTCAACACTTGATAATTACAATGTATTAAGCCTTTGAAACCATCTTTTATACCGATTATCTCACAATCAATCATACCATAAGAAGCTCTTGCTACACCTCTAATTGCTGCATTCAAACCTGGACAGTCTCCCCCACTTGTTACAATTCCAATCCTTTGTTTCATCAAAACCACTCCGTTATTTTATTTTGTATTAAAAATTATCATATTCAACTTATATACCTAATGTAATATATATTATCACCTAAAATATATATTTACATTCAAGAAAAGTGACTAGGTCGTATATTTCTGTAGAGACTATGTTTTGATTATTGTACTCAAAGATATTTTTTTATTCTTGGTTTTATTCTATTTGCATATACGTGGAGGAAGTATCCTAAGAAGTAATCATATGCGATAAAGAATACTTCTGCTGCCAAAACCACCCACCATGTTACATTGAAGGGTAAAACTGCTACAAATTGCTTTATAACGAAGTAGTAAATTACCAATACCAGATTGAAATATACTATCTTCAATACGACTTCTATGATGACTGATAAGTTTTTACGGTTTATTAATATTTCAATTAAGTATTTGACTATACTATATAGCCCAAAAAACGCAATATATGTTATGATCTGTATCTTATCAGGTACTAATATAAGTGCAAGCAGACTGGATGCTATATAAAAACTCACACCACTGGCTAAATTGAATTCGATTATTACTACACCTATTAAGATAGCTGCTAGTGCAAATATAATTAATGTATTACTGACAAATATTGTACTTGACAACAATATAATCTGATTAATCGCCAGTAATATCCCTAAGTATGCTACTCTTTTTGTTTTTAACAACATGAAATTAAATCCCCTCCAAGACATTCACATAAGCAATCTGCACATATGAGTTGTGAACAGCATCCACAGGCATCTGAATTATTGTTCCCTCTATTATATTGATATGCTCTAGTATTATATCCATTCTGAACATTTTGAAGTCTTGATAGATGATTTCTATACTCTATATTGTTTGGAGCCATATTCACAGCTGTTCTAGCATATTCAAATCCTTGGTTGGTATAGCCTGTACCAACAAGACAGATACTCATTAGATAATACCATTCAGCATTTTTATCACTCATAGCATTGAGCATATTCATTGCATCTTGGAATCTTCTAACTTGAATATAACTTCTTACATTCATATATTCTGAAGATGTATACCCAGAACCTGAATTACTGCTGCTATAACTTGAATTTGTATAGTCATTAGTGTTCATCAATGATTCATACGCTTCTTGTACTTCTCTGAATTTCTCTTCTGCAAGGTCGTTCAATGGATTGTCTGCATATCTATCTGGGTGATATTTTTTTGCTAATTCCCTATACGCCTTTTTTATTTCGTCTTTACTTGCTCCTCTTTCTATTCCTAATACTTCATAAGGGTCTCTCATTGTCTTTTCCTCCTAGTAAGAATTTAATTGGTTTCTTCTAATCTGTTGCATTTATTGCAATCATCCTTGTCAAAAATTATTCTCATTCTATTTTTAATTCCAGAGTATATTATATTATCTAGAATAGGCTTTTCTTTTACCAAAGGTAATTTATCCAGTTCACTATCCAAGAAAGATAGATTCAGGTTCAATAGGTTCTTAGCATATTCTTCTATATTTTCTTCTTCACATAATAAAAATGGATTATAACTTTTATTCTTCTTATCTTTCTCTATATCATCATAGGCATCTAAAATATAAATATATTTTCCCAAATATAAGCCAATATTATTTAAGTATTGTTTCCAATGGTCTTGTTTATAAATCATAAGTTGTCCCATTAGATGTCCAAAAACATTTGATACCTTATCAATATCCTTACAATCAGCTTTTTCAAGTTCTTCTAATTCTTTTATGAATCTAATTATTACTTCATTCTTTTCTGGATACTTTTTCTTGGCTTTTCTATATCCTCTATTAAATAGCATCATTGCAAGAAGGCTTTTTATGCTTCTTTCATCTTTCCAGTCATCTTTTAGATTATTATATGCTAACATAATATTAAGTGCTGCACAATATTCACTTACCTCATTATCTATCATCAACTGTTTGTTATGAGGATGAGCCACACATCTGCAATTAGAGCAATTATTTACAGGTTCATACAGAGACGTCAAGATGATAACAAGGTATGTCATGTCATAATTCAATGTAAGCCTGCTAAGATTTCCATAATTATGCTTCAACGCCATACACAATCCACAATAATATCCTTTGTATGTCATATATTCTCTTACTTTTAATTCAAGTTTATCAATCTGCACATATCCAAACATTTTAAGTCCTCTCTACTAATTTATTAAAACAATATAGCACAAAATCAAGGTAACTATTAAGTTTTTTCCAAATAATACCGATATATTATATACATAAATGACATTAAAAATCTTAATATTATTAGTATAAAGCATAAGTAATAAAAGCTCAACACTACAATTATTAATTTTTTGTGTACAATTTCTATGTACTCCTGTCAAGGGAAGTTTCTAAAATTAAGCACATAAATATATAAATGCTATATCAAATTTTTATAAAAGAAATTTCATTTTATGTAAAAATCACATTTAATATTTAAAAATATATTTTATAAGGTAAGATTGGCTTATTTTTAGGGCAAAATCGCTAGTATACTAACATTTTTATATAGCAATTTTTAACTATTATAATATTTAATTAAATTAGCCCTTGCTTTTTTCTCCAATTATTGTAAAATAGGTGTTGTAGCAGATAAACCTTATACTAAAAATATAATAAAGTAGGGTGATGAATTATGGCAAGTATTGATAGTTTCAAAAAGTATACCGTTAACAAGTCAACTCCTATTCCTCTATACTTTCAATTCAAGAATATTTTGATTGAAATGATGAAGGATGAAGTTTTAAAACCAGGTGATATGATACCTACTGAGTTTGAGCTATGTGATATTTATGGTATAAGCAGAACAACAATCAGACAAGCATTGACTGAATTAGTTAATGAAGGTAAGTTTTATCGTGTAAAAGGTAGAGGTACTTTTGTTGCTCAAACCAAAATTAAACATGATTTTACTCAGAAAGCAGAGAGCTTTGATAATGAGATGTTACGAAATGGATATACCCCTAGTACTAAGGTTTTGGATTTTAAGGTAGTTTCCGCTACCCCAGAAGTTGCATCTGCTTTAAATCTCGCACCGAATACAGACGTTATCTATTTAAAGAGGCTCCGATTTGTAAATAATGAACCATTAATGATTTCTCAAACTTATTTACCTTATTCATTTTGTAAACATATTCTCGATAATAATATGAATGAAGAATCACTATATAGCATACTATCTAGCAATATTAATACTAAAGTCTATAAAATAGTTAAAGAAATGGAAGCTGTTGTTCCTACTAAGGAAGATTGTGAATTACTTGAAATCAATAAGACAACTGCAATACAATTATTTCATGTAAAAGGTTATAATAAATTTGAGACACCTGTAGAGTACACTGTCTCTAGATTTAGAGGAGATAAAAATATTTTCTCTGTAGAACAGTTTGTTTAATCAACGGTCAATATTTGCAAAAACCTCAGGTTAATTCCTGAGGTTTTTACTTTTATATGAATTATTTTGCCTGATATATATTGTTTTACTTATTTAACATACTCTGATAATAGTTTTAAGGTGTTTAGAATGCCCTCTATATGAGTTCTTTCCATTCCATGGGATGCATGTACCCCTGGTCCAATAAGCGCCCCTCTGATGTTGTTTCCTGCACGTAGAGCAGCAGATGCATCTGAACCATAGTTTGGGTAGACATCCAATGCATATCCAATCTCTTTATCTTTTGCAATTCTTACTAATTCATTGACCATATTATAGTCATAAGGTCCTGATGAATCCTTTACACAGATAGATACGTCATGTTCAGTACAGCAAAGGTCATCTCCCATTGCACCCATATCTATTGCAATCATTTCTGTTATATCTTGTGGTATATAAGAAGAACCATGTCCTACTTCTTCATATGTGGATATAAATATTTTTATTGTATTATCAGGTATTATATTATTATCTTTTATGTATTTCATTAAAGCAAAAATAGTAGCTATCCCTGCTTTATCATCTAGATGTCTAGATTTTATATAACCACTTTTTGTTATCTGCACTCTAGGATCGAAAGCAATGAAGTTACCTACTTCTATTCCTAGTTCTTCTACATCTTCTTTTGACAATACACTCTCGTCTATTCTTACTTCCATATTTTCTTCTATTCTTTTATGCTCTGATGCGTCAGAAAATACGTGAACTGAAGGTTTTGTAGTTAGTATGGTTCCGTCATATTCTTTACCGTCTCTTGTAAATATCTTGCAGTATTCGCCTTCTATACTGTTCATTAGATATCCGCCTATACTAGTGAACCTGATTGTTCCATTAGATTTAATGGATCTTACCATAGCTCCCAAAGTATCAACGTGAGCTGATAATCCTAGAACCTCTTTATTTTTACCTTCAATCTTTATGACTCCACAACCCTTGTTAGTGAATTCCATGTCATAACCCATGTCATTAGCTTCTTCTTTTATGAGTTTCATGATGTTTTGGCAAAATCCGCTGGGACTTTCCGTTTCCAGTATCTTTTTTAGAAAATCAAGAATGTAATCTTTGTACTTTTCCATCTATACATCTCCTCTGGTAAAAATATTTTATATTAGTGAATTCATATCATTAATGAATTCACTTTACTTAGCAATCTTACCTTCATTATTAACAATGTTTACATCCATATGTGGATAAGGTATTGAGATATTTTCTTCATCAAACTTAATCTTAATTTGTTCTATAAGGTCAAACTTCACCTGTAGATAATCTGTTGTTTTACACCATACCAATACAGCAAAATTGACTGAACTATCTCCATGTTCACTAATATTAATGTATGGTTCTCTATCCTTAAGTATGAGAGCATGTTTCTCAATAACTTCTTTTATTGCCCTCTTAACAGCAAAAGTATCCTCTTCATAAGCTACACCAAAAGTCAGATCAACCCTTCTGATATCCATTGTTGAATGATTAATGATACTGCTGTTGGATAAGCTTCCATTAGGTACAGTTATCACTTTATTGTCTCTTGTTCTTAGTGTTGTATAGAACACTTGAATATCTTCTACTATACCTTCATGTCCAAATGCTTTTTCTTCAATGAAATCTCCTACTTTGAATGGTCTCAATAATAATATTAAGATTCCTCCTGTAAGGTTAGCAAGACTTCCTTGTAGTGCCATACCAATACCAATACCAGTTGCTCCAAGAACCGCTATAAGAGACGTCATAGGAACCTCTAGATTTTCCATTATTATTATGCCAAGTAAGATTTTTAGTATTAGTCTTACTGCTGATAATAAGAATTTTGATAAGGATACATCTACTTTTGATTTCTTTAAAAACTTCTCCATCAACTTAACTAAATACTTAATTACTTTCGATCCAATAATTAATATAAGTAAGCTCATTAAGATTTTAAAACCATATACTGTCAATATTTCTAAAGCCTTAACTTTGATATTGTCTAACTGCTTCATAACTGTGTCCATAATGTCTTCCTTTCTTTAGTAATTTACTAACCTATAAATATAAATTATCTATTGATTAGTTTTTGCATCATCTTTGTCTGTATTTTTATCTTGTAATAATATAAGTGGAGATATATCCCTCCATTTATTTATTGCTGTTTCTTTTTTATAGACCTTATCCAAATAAGAATATTTTATTGAAAATACGTATTCTTCGTCATTAGTCAATTTCATAGAAATGTATTTACCATCATAAGAACAGTATTTTATCCCTACTTCTTTTCTGTCAGGTATTATATCTCTATATTCCAATTGGTCCAATACAGCATTTATATCTTTTTCTGATAGACTATATATGTTATCTTCAATAAAATTATCAGTTATAGTTCTTATATTAAATCCAGGATGATTAATACTAAAAGTATATAAATCATTAATGCCTGTATCTACAATCTTCCATGTCTCGTTCTTTTCAAGAGCAAATCTCTCATAGCTTTGATAATTATTAGACTCTGAGGCTATTACAAAAGCATATCTACCATCAGTATTCATATATCTTATAAATACCTCTGAAGCAAAATATTCTTTTATACTCTTTTCAATATCTTCATCATATAATACTTTTGTCTCTAGCGGTTTCTCGAATTGGTAACTTAAATAATCTTTTTCATCAATGAAATCATAGTTCGTCTTATCAACCACTGCATATTTATTATCATCTATCTTATATGCAATCATATAATTTTTATTTGCATAGTTATATAAAAAACTCATCTTGTCATAAACATCTTCTGGTATATCAAGATTATCTTTAATGATTATATCTTTTATAAAAACAGATACATCTTTGTCTTTGTCATAAGGATTATTTAAGTAAACTACGTACTCATTCTTAGGCAGTTTTTCTACTTGATCAAGTAATAAGGTACAATAATTTTTGATCTTACCTAGAATAAGCTTGTTCTTCTCATTCGTTATATCTTTTTTACTATAATGAGTTATATATTTTCTATAATTATTAAGAACGTAATCAATTTTATTCTCATCTGTCAGTATTAATATATTTTTTATTAGCTCTTCGTTTCCTATGAGTATATCTGTCAATATCATTTCTATATCTTCAGTTGATATTATCTCTTTATCAATGATATCTAAAACTTTTCCTCGAATATTGTCACTATCATTTTTATATATACCATAGAGTTCATCACTTTTAACCTTAGCAATGTCTGCTAGTAATTGTTTTGTTCTCGTTTCATCAATGACTAAATCTATAACCACTTTGTCTGACTCCATATTGATACTATGGATAGTTGCTATGTCGGGTATATTAAAGTCATCTAAGCTTATATTTAATATCTCTTTGTTCTCAATCAACTTAGCCTTTATAGATTCCTCTATAGATTTAGGTAGTGTTAAAAAGTTCTTGTTTCTTAGTTTCATGTTAGTAAAATTAATTTGTATCTCTCTATTGTCGTTATCTAGAGTTACATCCATGGATATTGGTATATTGATGCCATGTATAGTAGTGTTAATATATGCTTTACTTTCATTAGTATCAATGAATCCATTATTTATAATGTAACCATTTTGTTCGCTCATCTCTTCAATTTCATGATTGAATGCTGTTGTTATAACGTCTATTGGTATTTCTATGGATACATTGTTTTCTTTTATCTCAATAATCTTCCCTAAATCTTTATCATTAAAATATCCTTTGAATTCTATTTGATTAAAAGCAACTGTAAACGACGAATTATGCAAATATATTAATAGGAATCCTATAAATAATACAATAAGTGTAAGAAACCCCAGTCCAATCCTAAGAGCCCTTTTATATATTGCTTTCTTATCTATAGTCTTGGTATCCTTCAAATCTTTAGTGTCACTTTCCTTTTCTTTTTTTCCCATTGATATCATTACTTTGTTTTAATCTAACAAAGTTAACCTCCTAATAATTATTCCTATCATAGATACTCTTATTTGGATACGAGTATATTATATAGTTTGTTTTCCTATAAAACAAGTAAGTTTTATTATAATTATCGCCAAATTTACTTTAATTTACAATAATTATATGAAAAAACTTTAATAACAGGAGGCATCACCCCTAATATATCAATTCAACAGGTAATTTTACAGCATAAAATAAAAAAACCCGTAATTCCTATTGGAAAAACGAGTTTATATTATATGAGGTAGTCTTGGCAGACTATTTTAGATATCACAATTATTTACTGTTCTAGGGAATGGGATTACGTCTCTTATGTTACTCATACCTGTTATATACATAATCATACGTTCAAATCCTAATCCAAATCCAGCATGGTTGCATCCGCCGTATTTTCTTATATCTAGATACCACCAGTAATCTTCTTCTTTTAATCCTGATTCTTTCATCTTGGATATTAGTTTGTCGTAGTCTTCTTCTCTTTGGCTACCGCCGATGATTTCACCAACACCTGGAACTAATAGGTCCATAGCTGCAACTGTCTTATTATCTTCGTTCAACTTCATATAGAAAGCTTTTATTTCTTTTGGATAGTCGATGACGAATACAGGTTTTTTGAATACTTTTTCAGTTATATATCTTTCATGCTCTGTTTGAAGATCCGCTCCCCATTTTATAGGATAATCAAATTTCTCTCCACTTTTTTCTAGAAGCTCAACAGCCTCAGTATAAGTGATTCTCTCAAATTTATTGTTAAGTACATTATCAAGTCTTTCTGATAAACCTTTGTCAATAAATTTATTGAAGAATTCCATTTCTTCTGGAGCATTTTCTTTAACATAAGTAATGATGTATTTTATCATTTCTTCTGCTATATCCATATCATCAATCAAATCAGCAAAAGCCATCTCTGGTTCAATCATCCAGAATTCAGCTGCATGTCTTGCAGTGTTAGAATTTTCTGCTCTGAATGTTGGTCCGAATGTATATACATTCCTAAATGCCATTGCATAAGTTTCAACATTAAGCTGACCACTAACTGTAAGATTAGTCTCTTTTCCAAAGAAATCTAATTTGTTGTCAATAGCACCTTCTTCGTCTTTTGGAACGTCATTCAAGTCAAGTGTAGTAGCTCTGAACATTTCTCCTGCTCCCTCACAGTCACTACCTGTAAGGATTGGAGTATGAACATATACGAATCCTTTATCTGAGAAGAATCGATGTATTGCCTGAGCCACAACTGAGCGTATTCTGAATACCGCTGCAAAAGTGTTAGTTCTTGGTCTAAGATGTGAAATGGTTCTTAGATATTCAAATGTATGTCTTTTCTTCTGTAATGGATAGTCTGGTGTTGATGCACCTTCTATCTGTACTTCTGTTGCTTGCATTTCAAAAGGTTGTTTAGCACCTGGCGTCTCAATAAATTTACCTTTTACAATAATTGATGAACCAACATTCAACTTGGATAGCTCATCAAAGTTTTCTAATTCGTTATTAATTACTACTTGAAGATTATTAAAAAATGTCCCATCATTAAGAATAATGAATCCAAAGGCTTTTGAAGCTCTAACGCTTCTTATCCAACCTGAGACTGTTATTTCTTTATCTGTATATTGGCTGGTATTTCTAAATAATTCTTTAACTGATGTATATTTCATTATAGTTCTCCTTCCTTTCAAACTTTCTAATTGGTATTATACCATAGTCATTCAAATTTTTTTATATTTAAATGAATAATTTTTTACTTTGTAACTTAAATTATTAAAGTTATAAGTCTCTTAAATAATATTTATTATAAGTATAACCAATTAACTTATTTTTTTTACCTAATTATGTTATACTTATTACTAATTCACGGTACAAAAACAAAGAAAATTTAATATTGGTGTTTATATATAAAAGTATAGTAATTAATATAAAAACGATTCTTATATTACCGTGTACCACAAGAAAAGTTTACTACTAAATAAAAGAAAGGACGGATATATAATGGATTCAAGAATTGTAAAGTTAGCAAAAATTCTAGTTAATTATTCTTGCAAAGTAAAAGAAGGAGATAAGGTTTTAATACAGCATGTTGGTGATTCCACATTACCTCTTACTAGGCAATTGATAAAAGAAATTTATGCAGTTGGAGGTATTCCATTCGAAAAACATATAGATGAATCTGTACAAAGAGAGTTATTACTAAATTGCACTAAAGAACAAATAGATTTGATGGCTGAATCTGATTTGACGATCATGCGAGAAATGGATTGTTACATTGGTGTTAGAGCTTCTAATAACGTTAATGAGCTAAGTGATGTTCCAAGTGACAAAAGAGGATTATATGAAATGTATCATTTTACTCCTGTACACAGAGATGTTCGTGTTCCTGATACTCGTTGGGTTGTTATGAGATACCCTAACAATTCTATGGCACAACTTGCTAATACGAGTCTAGAAGATTTTGAAGACTTCTATTTTAACGTTTGTACACTTGATTATGGAAAGATGTCAAAAGCTATGGATAATCTAGTAGATCTTATGAACAAGACTGATAAAGTAAGAATCGTTGGTGAAGGAACTGATATTTCATTCTCAATCAAAGGTCTTCCAGCTATCAAATGTGATGGCGGATGCAATATTCCTGATGGTGAAGTTTATTCAGCACCTGTTAAAGATTCTGTTAACGGTGTTATCAGTTATAATACACCTGCTGTTTATAGAGGTTTTACTTATGAAAATATCGTTTTTGAGTTTGAAAATGGTAAAATCATAAAAGCGACTGCTAATGATACAGAGAAAATCAATGCTGTACTTAATACAGATGAAGGAGCTAGATATATAGGTGAATTTGCTATTGGTGTTAATCCTTATATCTTAAATCCTCTAAAAGATACTTTATTTGATGAAAAGATTATGGGTAGTATCCACTTTACACCTGGTAATTCATATGATGACTGCGACAATGAAAACCATTCAGCTATCCACTGGGATTTAGTTTATATTCAAACTCCTGATTTTGGCGGTGGAGAAATTTATTTTGATGATGTTCTTATTAGAAAAGATGGTATGTTTGTAGTTCCAGAACTTGAGTGTTTGAATCCTGAGAATCTTAAATAAAAAGAATACAAGGTTATATTAAAAAAGCGCTATCTAGCGCTTTTTTTACCTTTAGAATTTAGTATCACTTATTTAATTTATATCTATTGCATTAGATATAATGATATACTAGTTTTTAATTCTTTTTGAATATATTATTCTTTTGTAAAACAAGCAAGAGCGGTAAGCCAAGACCGTAACAAGCGATAGTCTGTCCTATTGCAACAAATATCATCAGCGATATTAATGGTAATGGTACTGCATATGCATACTTAAGGATTGACCCTACAACTATACCATTGATTACTATTGGTGGTATTGGTACTAGGTATTTATATCGTCTTAGCATATATACTAGTAATGATGATAGTAATGATGCCAAACTTCCAAATATTATATCGTAGACTATTGCACCACCTAAAAAGTTACCAAGTAAACATCCTACAAATAATCCAGGAATGGCAGCTGGTGTAAAGAATGGTAATATTGTTAGTGCCTCTGCTATCCTAACTTGTACTTCTCCAAAGCTTATTGGTCTAAAAGCTAATGTGAGTACAATATAAATAGCCGCAATCAAACCTGCTTGCGTCAAAAACTTTGTACTTCTATTCATTTTATGTTCCTCCCTAGTTTTGTTTAGTGTCAGGATGGTTTCGAACTGACAATAAAATAATAGCATATCTTACTTTATTAAAAAAGGACATTTATGATATTTTTAATTTTGGGTATTATTTATAAATATCTCTATTACAATCATTTTAATACATTGATTACAGTTCAGTATATAAAAGCTTTATATTCACTAGTCATTTATTATTGGACTAATGGAACGTTTAGAAAAATAACTATGGACGACTATGTAAAAATTCCCACTGAAAAATCCAAAGGTCATAAAGTTTTAGACAAAATAAGGAGCCTGTATAAGGCTCCTATGTACTAATCAGTTCTTTAATATACAGTTTATATCAATCAATATCAACTTCTATATCATATGGTTTTGTTAAATATCCCGCATCATGATCTATGTATACATGTAAGTAGTCACCTTTTTCTATGTCAATTTCAATGTATTCCCATTTATTACCACTAATGTTTGCATACCTTTCTAAAAGCTTACCTTTAGAATCTCTAATATAAAAATCAAAATCACCATCACTACTTGCATAACACATAAAATCAATTTGCATTTTTCCTGAATAATCTGCTTTTAATATAAAGTTATCTTCTTCATCTTGTTCACTAACATATCCTAATATATGCATTGGGCTTTTGTCAATACTAAAAACATTTGCACTTGATTTGGAATCATTATTTTCTTGTTCCCAATACGTACCAGAAGCTTTAATAGGCATTACAGATAAATTTAGAATCCCTAACACTAACATTAAATTTAATATTTTTTTCTTCATAAAAATTTCCTCCTTATCTTTTGATTAGTACATTACCTATAATATCACATTAATTTTGAATACTTTGTCATTTTTTGCTAATATTAAAATTTTTAATGTTTTTTTAATATAAATATGAATATTTAGTATTCTTTTTGTACTAATTGATATTAATATGTACTTATCGTTATATAATGCTCTACCTCTCTTGAGAATGTGTCCTTACATCTATTTTTTTGCTTTATTAGTAAAATTCCCTCATAATCTAGGTGCTTCTTAATATTTGATACTTCACTAAGTGTATTTTATATATCTATTACAAGTACAAAAATAAGAAGCCTTATTAAGGCTCCTATGTACTAGTTAATTCTTTTGCGTGGATTTCTTCCAAGTAAATATACTATTACTCCGAATGGTCCCATTAACACCAATGATCGTGAACATATAATATTATCATTTCTATGATCTTTACTATCTATCCACACCCATATGCCGGAAATTATCCATATAATAATCAACCATATCATATGCCTCACCTCTTTATCTGATTTGTTAGTATCTATATTTATAATATTAGCAAATATCAATCTTATATGCAATAAAAATTAGATTTATTTTTATTTATAAAATAATTAAAGCCATTTTCTATTTACTTATCTATTGTTTATAGTTTTTTGCTTTTTTAATATAAAATTTTTTTTGGCTACTTTTTAGTGGTTGATTATATTTTATATGCATGCACTAATCCCAATTACATATTATTCTGACCATATTATAGACCCATCAAACCCATAGCCATCATTAGCCAAATAAATCTCATGGGTATCCCCTTTTGAATCTTTCCATTTTATTTTTTCACTAGGAATCCCACATGGTAAATATGTTTCAATATATACTGCTTGATTTCTTACCTTTTCTAATTCGTCGATAACTCTTACTTCATCTAGTTTATCAGTTTCGTCATTCCATTTAAGCTCTATTAATTGAAAGTCATAAATACTACCAATTACTTCTGCTTTAAAATATTCTCCTTCACCTAATCCTTTAATCTGTAGTTTTTCATAACTCTCAACCATTTGATCAATATTATTACCTATGATTGATATAGGTTGTGATACAATATCGGTTTTATCAAAGATATATCTAATCTCTTTTTCATCAACAGTAATTATTCTTAATTCCTCGTTAGTAGGTAAAACTCCATCTACATCTTCTTGGTTTTTGATATTTTCCAACTGTTTGTTTAAATCAACGATTTGTTCTTCTAATTCCTCTATTTTTATTTTTGCATTATTTAATTCCTTTACAACCTCTTCATTTTCTATAGTAACAATTTGTTTTTCAACTACTTGTGATGTCACTTTGTCATTGGAAATACCTTGATTATCCTTACATCCCGTTAACATAACTACAAAAATCAAACCTAGCATAAAAACATGTTTCTTCATTATATTTACCTCTCATCTTTAGATATTCTAATACTATCAGATAATCTAATTATAATCAATAAATAAGACTTTGCATTTTAGCAAAGTCCTATACAATTAAATATTTAACTACATTACTCTTAATAACTTAGTTCTCTTATAATTTAATATATAAATACATGTCTTTCATATGGAATAGGCATTATTAGTGTTCCATAAAAAACTTCTCTGCTAGAAAAATCATATCCACTTATTGTCTCATGTTTATAACCATCTTCATATTCACGTAAAACTCTTTTAACCTCTGGAATCTGATAATAGTCATCCTCATAATGATGAGGTGGACAAGTTACATGATATCTATACACTCTTCCATCTTCTAACTGAACTGTAATATCAAACTCATACATATGATAGGGATCTTCATCTGGATAAGGTGGTGGAGTAGTAACGTTAGTATAAGTCACTTTAGTTTTTTTGTCATAGACTCTAAAAGGAACATAATCTGATACAACATCATATATATCTTGGCAAAAACCTGCATAAATATTACAATATCTAGCACTTGCTGGCGCATCTTCAGGGAATACATATGTAGTACCCTTTGATATAGAATATGATGCACTTTCCGCATTATGAGTTTGTAAAGTAGTGCTCATGGATGAACTAATCCCTTTTTCTGCTGATTGAAAACTTGAGGATGATGTACTGCTTGAACTCCAATCTACAGAACTGCTTCTTGTCGCTGTATAGCTTTCAGTAACTGATTTTGTTTGCCCTCTATATAGATTTAAAATAAATTGTGATTGTTGTAAAGTAAGATCTGTAGATTTACGTTTTATATATCTTATTCTATATTTATACTTGTTACCGTTACTATCAGTCATATCTTCATAACCTGCACTAGAATTCTCATCATAGTTATTACCAATATAAACAGGCTCCTCATCTTCCGTTAAAAGGTTTATAGGAACCATTTTAACATCTACATTACTAGAATTAGCACTTACAGGTAATGTAAAAGTTGTTAATATGATTATTAAAATAATAGCATACAATTTTTTCATTATACCATTCCTCCATAAATAATATTTTTTTATACCTCAAAATCAAATAACCTAAATAAAAGTATATCTTAACTAGATATATACAAAGATATTTTTTCATTATGATTGATATTTATAATGTATTTATACAATGAAACTTGTCCTATATTTCTATCATTTTTTGCATTTATCATATGTACTTTTATGGGTATTTTTAGATAAAGATTTAGATTCGTATTATTGTAACAGATGAGTTTTCATTGACAGGTAATTAAAAAGAAGTTCATATAAGCTATATTCATAGCAAAACTTTTTTATTCAATCCCCCCATTCTTTTAATTGTCTTTAGTTAATAACAATTAATTATTTTGTAATTAATTATACCATATTCATTTTATATATTCAATAATTCTTATAATAATATTTAATGCAACTTTTTTTAATTATTCGATATATTTATCTAGAGCATAACAAATATTGACACACATAAAAAGCAACCAAAATGGCTGCTGTTTTATTTAAAAATCTATATTTTAATAATTAAGTCATCTATTAAATTTTATTAGAATTATTATCTAGATATTCTTTTCTATTATTATCAATGTATATATCCAACGCTTTTATACCTCTTTTTGCCAGTTTTATCAATAATACTAGTAAGTATATTGAAAGTGCAAACAATCCAATATAAATAATTATTGTGATGATGTGTAAAATGATTTGAGACACCATAGCCCCACTAGGACTTATTATGTAACTTTGATTGTGCATAATTATAATCTCCCTTATTTTTAATTTATGGTATGTATTGGTTCAAATTAATAATCAATAACGCAACAAAATTACTTTGATAAATATTTTACCAAAATATTCAGTCATTATTCGTTATAATAAAATACGTACTCAACTAATATTGATTATTATAACTATATTTTACAATATCATCTATTATAATACAAATATATTTCAGTATTAACTACACCTGATTTTAAAACTGATTTACAATATATTGTTAATTTCATTGTTTGAAATATAATATTGAGTGGTAAGTAGATTAGATTGAGAATTATAAAAGATACTATACATAAGGGTAAGATAAATATAGGGGTTTGTAAACATTATTATTAAACACATGGGTAATTTTCATTTACCCTGTATTTTTATAGTCCGGACTAAGTAGCATAAAACCTTACAACAACTAAGTACTATCATTATTGCAACAGCGCTGTCAGGTACATTTTACCATAAAAAAGTATCTATGGGTTTCTGACTATGATTATTATAATCAACATTATGCAAATATTTAATCTTCAACTAATAATTCGCTTACTTTAACATCTAAAGCTTTTGCTATTTTCTCTAATGTTTCAATTGTAGGTGATTCTTTATAATTTTCTAATTTGGATATTGTTGCTTTGGATATTCCAGCTTTTTTGGCTAACTGTGATTTGTTGTAATTCCTGATTTCTCTAATTTCTCTAATTCTAAATAACATATGTCCCACCACGCAAGTCTTTTAACTATACTTTACATCAGAGATATAGATATTTCACTAGGTAAATACTGGAAAACTATTTATTACTTCAAACTCTTTTTTTACTTTGACTACACTTGGATTCAATAAATATGTAATCTATTATAGCATACAGATTCAATCTATACTAACAATAATTTTATAGGGACTGTCCTAAAATACATTTTATTTCAAAATCCAATAAAATATATAGACAGCCCCTAATCCATACTTAATTTAACACTATTTACTTACAATATACTCTATAAGCTTTCTACATTCTTCACTACCCGCTTCTCCTTCAAATGCATTCTTAAATAGTATATATCCTTCTTCGTCATCCTCCTGTAACCATCTCAATGCATTCTTGACTCCTAGAAACCATTTTCCTTGTAGTTCAAAATATATTTCTAACGAATCTTTTATCATCCAGTGATGTCTATACATACCTTCTTCATCACCTTTTTTTGTTCTTCTGAACATCTTGAGCAGCCAATCTCTATTAAACTGTTTTTTTCCTTCATCTAGTTGGGCTGGTCCATCATCATATACTTTTTGTATCTTATTGATAAAATTTTGTGCCATACCTTTATCATCTAATAATATTCTGTTATTTAGTATATGGAGATAATTTTCTGGTTCCTTCATCTGTTTTGTATCGTATATCCAAACATCCAATTGCTTTCCATTAAATACCTGAGTATCATTACAGCTTGCTATACCATCTCCGAAACAGATAATATCTATATCGCTCTCTTCAGTAAAATCTCCTCTTGCATATGAACCGTATAAAATGATAATATGACATTTATATTTTTCTTTTAGATAATCTTTTAATTCCGATAATAATTTATTCATATAAAGCTCCTTCAAATTTCAATATTAACAAATCTAAAATGCCCTATGATGTTATTACCATCACTCCATTTCAACAATCTATCCTCTTCTTTTGGATAATTATAGGCATTGTGTATAACATACGGTATACCATCTTTCCTTCTCTTATTAGATATGATTGCAATATGGTCTGGATGAGATAAAATCACAATATCTCCTCCCTGCCACTGAGTAAGATTATTCTTATCATATGGAATAACTTCTATAGGTAGATTAGTCATGTATTTCTTCATGAAAACATATTGATTCTTTACCCTTCTAAAATCAATATTAGTATCAATCTTATCAATTCTTGGATAATCATCAGGATTTAGTTCTATATCTTTATCCATGTTATCTTTTAAGATATAACCTGCATTATCAAGAGCTCTCCATATTACATCGGTACACACTCCTTCATCTTGGGGAGGATATCCTCCTGCATAATAACCACTTTTATATTTTGTATGATTCTTAACCTCTTTTTTAGCACCTTCAATTATATCTGCTTGATCGTTTAATCCATCTTTGTCCAAATCATTTACACAGCTGATAGTCTCTATATTGATTGACGGTCTAAAAACATAAAACACATCATCATGTTTATATTTATTATAAATCCCAAAAGCAATAAGTAATATAACTCCTATTACTATTAATTTTATACCCTTTTTCAATATTTAATCACCTTCTACTTATAAATCAAGATGGCTTGTCTCCCCATATCTTCCCAGCCGTTCTTGAAATCTTTTCTTGGCTTCTTCCTCAACATATTCTTGGATGGGTCATTAAAGTAAACGTATTTATCATCATACCCTATGACAAGTACTGAATGTGATGTATAACTTATTTCCATGATACCATTAGGGGTCACCCACTGTTGTATAGATGACATTGGCACTTTATTATATATATTAGGTGAGCTTACCCATACTGGTTTACCTGTTCCTACATAATATAAGACATCTTCAAAATTGCTTCCAGATATATTAAGAATATCAGAAGAGTATCTCTCAGCTAGTTCCACTATTGGTTCATTGTAAACAGAATATCCTTTATTGGCTACATTAGCTATATCACCAACAAATCCTGAATGTGGATTTCCAAAATTAATCATTCCATCAACAATTGTATATTTTGTGCTATCTTTAATTACTTCATTGGCTAACTGCATCTTATCCAACTTATCAGTCCTATAATGATTAAGCAACATAGCAAGACTGGTTACTTCACATCCTCTAGGCAACTCTGGTTTTTGTGGAATAACAGGTATACCTTGTATCTTCATTGAACTTCTAAAGTCATTTTGATACATTATCTTGTTATTATCCCTATCAGATTTTAAAATATAAGAATTATATCCATACTCTTTTTTTGCATTTAATGCTTGAGTCATATTTTCATAAACAGCTTTTATCTTACCTTGATTAATTAATTGGTAATGCTCATCTATGGAAGCAGGATTATATTTTATTCTTTTATTGCCTTGATATATATTCTTAATGGTATTTTTCTTCTCAACTTCATCACATTCTTCAAAATTATGGCTATTAATTTTAATTATATCATATCCTAGGGGTGATTCCATTGTATCTATTATGTAAGTTATTTCCTTATCCTTGGTATTCAAAACAAATTCCTCTTGTTTAGCTTTTTGAGTTTTTACTTTTGAATATCTAGGATTAGCATTGATTGTTTTAACTTTTTTTACCGTAGTCAATTTAATCCCATTTATTGAAATTTCCACATTGGAATAAAAAGTACCTTTGGTTGGTATACATTCTTGAATAACTTTACCTGTGGAATCCAATACTTGAACTTTATTATAGTAATAGCTAACTTCTCCATTTAACTTTTCTATAGTCTCATGTACGTCATAATAACCTATAATTATATAATCCTTATAATTGCCAATAAGATTATTATTATACGTCCCATCATTTATGTTTACGTCTTCTGCTGAACTGCCATTTATAATTATACCTTTAACATTTTTGTTTAATTTGATGTTACTATTTTCATTCCAGAAGATTGCTTTTCTATCTCTTGTGATAGTAATGTTATCTTTATTAAATGGAATATCATCAGTTATATTAACAACACTTCTATTAGCAAAATTAAATTGATATAGCCCTCCATCTAAAATAGTATACATTAGATTATTGCCTTTTGGTCTATAAATATAACTATTTATATAATAATCCATCTTATCAAATCCATAAGGTAAATTGACAAAACCTAAGTTTTCATTATTTCCTAGGTAATAATTAAATTCATATAATGAAATTCCATTATCACCTTGATATTTTCCTGTATTCATATACCCATATACAATATAATTAATATTACCTTCATCATCTAGGCTGTTAATCTTTATTTTATGAGCATTATAATTATCTACTATATAATCACTATCTAATTTATCAAAACCAAATACTTTAGTTAGTTTGTTGGTTGTATTGTCAAAAAGCCATAGTTGATTGTTTTTTACAAAGGAATAAAATCTCATATTATCAGATTGCTTTTTGGAAGATATGATATCATTATCTCCAGAACCGACTATTATTTGTTTACTAGCTTTGTCAAAATAAGGATCAGTTTTAGTATATCCTTTTCTTTCAAAAGAATTTATTATTGGCTGTTCTCTTCCTGCAATTTCATACTTTTCAACAAAATCCCAATACTCAAATTCATGATTTGCTCTTACTGCTATTGTATAAGATAATTCTACCTGATAGATGCTGTTATTATTATCAATATTAGTTATACGGATTATTGGTTCATTCATCTTTACAATGTCCTTTTCATAATCCCATATAATACTATCTAATGGTGAATTATTGTTGACATAGTTAAATGAACCGGATTCTGATGTGCCTGTTCCAGTTACTAAACTACTCACTATTTTTTTATTCTTGTCAAAAGTAGCATTATGAAACTTCATAACTTTTTCATTAATCTCATCAATTATTTTATTATCATCCAAATAAAAATGTTGATAGTATTTTAGAGATGTTTTACCTCTGTCATAATAATTTATATTTAAAACATAAGGATAATCCTTTTTATCTAACTTAGGAATAATTAAGTTAGCAATAGTATGATCATCTTTGATAATAATGTTTCTCTTATTGATATTTGATTTAATCACAGATCTACCCGTAAGGGTATCAATAATTTCATAAGTTATTTTAGCCGTTTTTGAAGTACTAGTCATATACAATTCTATTACCTGGTCAGAATTAAAATTCGTATAACAATCACCTGTAAGCATATCCATCTTATCTACATATGGATACATTACATTATATAGAATATTATCCTTTTTAATTATCATAATAGGAGATGTATCCAATCCCTTTGAAATAGTTGGTATCATATCTTCTTTATTTCTTATATATGTAAATGAAACCAGCATAGATATTAACAAAATCAATAATACTAATCTGAAACCTAGTTTTTTCACGTAATCACATCCTTGCAGCCCTCTTGATATTATATATTTAATAAGTAGCATATACTCTTATATAAAAGTTATCAGAGGCAACTACAAATGTCAATTATAATGGCATTTTTTTCTACAATTTTAGTTAAATAAGACTATTATTCTTATGTCTTTACTATTATATACCTGCTAAAAGTTATATTTTTAATATTTGACGTATCACAATTACATAATTACAATTAAACTAGATAGATTTATAATTAAGTCAAATTTGGGGAGGTAAAAACTTATGGTCAAAAAAACACCAAAAACTGATATTTGGTGGAAAAATGGGGTCATCTATCAAATCTATCCTAGAAGTTTTATGGATAGTAATGGTGATGGTATAGGCGATATCAAAGGTATAACAGGAAAACTTGATTATCTCAATGATGGCACAGAAAACTCTCTAGGTATAGACGCTATATGGTTGTCACCAATATATCCTTCTCCTATGAAGGACTTTGGATATGACATTAGTGATTACATGGATATTGATTCAATGTTTGGAAGTCTAGATGATTTTAAAGTCCTTCTGCAAGAGGCTCATAAACATAACATACGAATTATTATGGACCTGGTAATTAATCACTCATCCGATGAACATCCTTGGTTCATTGAATCCCGTAAAAGCAAAGATAGTCCAAAAAGAGACTGGTATCTTTGGCAGCCAGCTGATAAAAAACGTCCTAACAACTGGATATCATACTTTGAACTACATAATGCCTGGTGGCTTGACAAAACAACCAATGAATATTATCTTGGTACATTTACTAAAAACCAACCAGAAGTCAATTGGAGAAACAAAGACCTGAAAAAAGCTATGTATGATGTAATAAAATATTGGTTTGATATGGGTATTGATGGATTTCGGATGGATGTAGTCAATTGGTACATAAAAGATGAGAACCTAAGGAACAATCCATGGAAAATATCCTTTTCTCCTCCTTCATTACAAAAACATATATATGATAGAAATCAACCGGAAAGTCATCAGATATGTAAAGAGATTAGAGATATCGCTAATACGTACAAAGATAAAGTCCTTATTGGAGAAATCTATACCAATGATGTAAAAGAAGCAGTATCCTATCATGGTTCTAATAATGATGAACTACATATGGCTTTCAACTTTAACTTCTTATTCCAGAAATGGAGCTCAAAATCATTCTATAATAGTATAATGAATTGGTATAATCTATTGCCAACTGATTCATGGCCAAATTTTACTCTTAGCAATCATGACCAGCCAAGACATTATTATCGTTACAAAAAAGGTAATGACTCTGATGCAAGAGCCAAAGTCGCTGCTGCTATGTTACTCACCCTGAAAGGAACTCCTTTTATATATTATGGTGAAGAAATAGGGATGACCTGTGAGAAAATACCTAAAAATTCATTGAAAGATCCTCTAGGTATTAAGGGATGGCCTATAATCAAGGGCAGAGATGCAGAAAGAACACCTATGCAGTGGGATGATACTGATAATGCAGGTTTCTCCAATAATACTCCTTGGCTTCCTATCAATAAAGACTATACATATAAAAATGTTGCAAATCAGAAAAATGACCCTGACTCATTATTATCTTTTTATCGCTCAATAATATGGCTTAGAAAAAGAATACCTTGTCTATCAAATGGTGATATAGAATTCCTGATACCAGAGCCAAATAAAATTCTTGTCTATAAAAGAACTTATAAACAAGAACAATGTATAATAATACTTAATTTTTCTAGTAAAACTATTCCTTGTCCCATTAATACAGCTAAGAATTATAATGTTTTGCTTAGTACCCACAGAAAAAAAGACAGCCCTATCAAACTAGAGAATCTCAAACTTAATCCATATGAGATAATTATAGCTGAACAAGAAAATACTTGAAATGAACTTGACTTAAAATTATAATCCTCATAAATAGAGATATAGCAAAATTCTATCTATATAATCCTTATATGTGTTTGGAAGGGGTGAGTTATCGGGATTAAAGATAGAATTCTGCTATAAACCTACTTCATTAACCTAAAGCCACATCTAATGTCATCATTACTGCAAATCCAATCAAAGTACCTATAGTTGCTATGTCGGAATGTTTTTCGTATTGTGACTCAGGTATTAATTCTTCTACAACTACATATATCATAGCTCCTGCCGCAAAAGCTAAAGCATATGGTAAAATAGGTTTCATAACTATGACTGCCAAAGCACCAAGAACACCTGCTATAGGTTCCACAACACCAGAGGCTTGACCATAGAAGAAGCTTTTTCTTCTTGATACTCCTTCTCTCCTAAGAGGTATAGAAACAGCAGCCCCTTCTGGAAAATTCTGAATACCAATACCAATAGCTAGTGCTACTGCCCCTGCAATGGTTGCAGATGGTAAGTTTGCAGCTACTGCTCCAAAAGCAACTCCTACAGCTAACCCTTCTGGTATATTATGAAGAGTAATCGCAAGAACTAGTAGTATACTCCTCTGCCAGCTGGTCTTAATACCCTCTGCATTATCAGTGGAAGCTCCTCTATGTAGATGAGGCATTATCTTGTCTACTATACCTAGAAAAGCTCCACCTGCCAAAAATCCTACCAAAGCTGGAATGAATGAAGGTATAGAAGAAGATTCTTCTGTCATTTCAATAGCTGGTGCTAATAACGACCAAAAACTTGCTGCTATCATAACACCTGCAGCAAAACCTAACATACCATCAAGAACTTTTTTATTTATTGTCTTGAAAAAGAATACAAGCGATGCACCTAAAGCAGTTAAAAGCCATGTAAATAGTGTCCCTATTAAAGCTTGTATTACTGGATCCAGACTTAAAAACCAATTAACCATATTATCCCTCTTTTCCCTTGTATACTATATCAAACATTCAATTAATAATTATTATTTGTTAATTAGTATTATTATATCATATTTCCTACAATATGCAATACTATTTCATATGCTCAAAAAAGTTCCCTATAAGATTAAAAAGGGTATTCAAAAAAAATTACCCTTTTCAAATACCCTTTTTTATCATATATAATATTCGTCATCATCTATATTCTTCAACCATTGATTTTTGTTAATTCTTTTTGGTTTTACCTTTGGTTTACGATGATTATCTTTTATTTCTTTTGTCTTACCTTTAGTTTTATTATTATGCTTTTTTATCCTCTGTTCTTTATCAAGCTCTTTTACTACCTCTTTTCTAGGCATCTCTTTTCTTTCCTCCATTGATAATATATTGATCTTGTTAAAAAATCATTATACCTTTATATCTATAAAATCCCCCCAAATATATATTTTTATAAATAATTATAAATGCTATCATCTAATGTTCAGGAATTTTAATTCTATATATATTATTATACTATCTAACAAGAGATTTTCATAGTAGAAAATAATACATAATTAAAAATTCTGATAGCTTTATAAATTATTATTAAATGAATTTATTGAAATCGGTTATTTTTTCTTCGAACAGAGTCATTCTTCTATCTAATTTATCGACTTTCTCTTGTAACTTCTTTATTCTTTTGTCAACACTAAGGTTAGAATCCGGAACTATATCCTCAATGTTTCTGATACCAAAATATTGTAGACACCCCAGCAAAATTTTATCTGCCACGTCATCAATAAAATCTTCATCCTTCATCCAATCCACTTGTTCCTTCAGATCCATAAAACTTGAGTCAATCAGTATTCCCTGCATATTCAAATGTTTCAGAACATAGTTATTTGAAGCCTTTATAACTCCACTAATATTATCAAATTGATTTTTGATCAAATTAGCCAAATTCCTGCTTTCAGTATCATCATTCAAATATAAGATTTTCAGACTATTATCAGTATCATCCCAGTTACAAGCCTTAGGGTCATATTGCAAAGCTATGTAAACAGATACCCTATCACCTGAGATATCGTCGTATTTGTTTAAATATGTAGTATAATTCACATTAGCTCTATTTATTCGTATTTCCAATGACATATCATATTCTTCAGGAGCAACATCCAATACTATCAAATTTAGATTTTTAGCTTTTTCAATAAATTTATTCATTATATCATTATTAAATTTACTACGTTTGATATACTTGTCATCCTTCACTATGGGTAATGCCATTCCATCAGAACCATAAATCTGTTGACTATAGCCTGCATCAACAATTACCAAAGGAAGATATCCCAACTTATCCTTTAATTTCATACCAAAACCATCCATATATTCTTATTACTAGTATATGCATGTAAATAAAATTATACATATTATTTTATCAAATAACTTTATATTTTATTCAAATAAGTATTTATGGACAGAATATCTTAAGATAGTAGATATTCTGCCCATAAACATAAATGATGCTTAGCTGATAGCTTCAAATTGAGCCATATAAAGATTATAGTATATACCCTCTTGATTCATTAATTCATCATGGTTACCACTTTCAAGTATATTCCCTTTATCAACAACAAATATTCTATTTGCCTTCTGGATAGTTGATAGTCTATGAGCAATAACAAAAGAGGTTCTGTTCTTAAGTAATTCCTCAATACCTTTTTGTACTAATCTTTCCGTATGTGTATCTATACTTGAAGTTGCCTCATCAAGTATAAGAATCTTAGGTTTAGATAACATGATTCTAGCAAAAGCAATCAATTGTCTTTGTCCTACTGATAATTTTGTACCTCGTTCATTAACTGCTGTATCATATCCTTTTTCAAGTTTCATAATAAATTCATGAGCATGAACAGCTTTAGCTGATTCTATTATCTCTTCGTCTGTAGCATCAAGTTTACCATATCTTATATTATCCTTGATTGTTCCAGTAAATAAGAATGTATCCTGTGTCATGATACCCATTTGACTTCTCAGACTTTCAATAGATACGTCTCTAATATCTATACCATCTATTTTAACTGTTCCTTCATTAACATCGTAGAATCTGCTTAATAGATTAACTATAGTGGTTTTACCTGCACCAGTAGGTCCAACTAACGCTATTGTCTCACCTTCTTTAATATTGAAAGAAACATCCTCTAACACTTTCACCTTCTCATCATATCCAAATGTAATATTATTAAATGTAACATTTCCTTTTATGGAAGGCATGATTTTTGCATTTCTTATATCCTTAATATCAGGTTTAGTATCTAAGATCTCAAAAATCCTTTCAGCCCCTGCTATATTAGTTATCAGCTGGTTATAAAAGTTACTTAGATTCATTATAGGCTGCCAAAACATACCAACATAAGTAGTAAAAGCAATCAATGTACCAACTGTTATTTCATTCTTAGAAGATAAATTTACACCTATCAAGAAAACCATGATTGTACCGATACCCCAAGATATTTCAACCATAGGCCAGAATATATCATTGAGCCTTACAGCATTTATAAATGACCTTTTGTGTTCACTTAATAATTCCCTAAAAGTCTTACTTGTATATTGCTCAGCTGTAAAACTCTGAACTACACGTATACCAGAGAAATTTTCATGGGTATACGCATTCATATTGGAATTTTTCTTCCTGAATATCTGCCACCTTCTATGTGCTCTTACCTGTACAAAATACATACCAAATACTAATAATGGTAATAAAGCTAACGCACCTAAGGCAAGTTTCACATTGAGTACAAACATGATTATTAGTACAACTATCAATGTTACAAAATCAGGTATTAGTGAAATAACACTATTTGTCAAAACACTTTTCAATGAGTTAACATCTCCTATGACTCTTGCTAATACCTTACCTACAGGTCTATTATCAAAAAAGTTGAAGGATAATTTTTGAAGATGTTCATATAATTCCTGTCGTATTTCCATTAGTACCCTATTGGAAACCTTTGACATTATTACAATCCTTTTCTTCATACAATATCTACTGATCAAATTCATTATTATTGCAATTATACCTATAACATATAACCCTTTAGCATTAAACTTTTTAATGTAATCATCAATAGCAATCTTCATCAATATAGGATTCAATACGTTTACTGTGATTATTAAACCCATGATTATTAATACATGAATAATCTCTTTTTTATATTTCTTCATGTAACTGAACAATCTTAGTATTGTTACTTTTTTCAATTCCTCTTTTGATTGCTCATCTTCTCTAAAGTTATTTACTGCCATATTAACACCTCCGAATATTTTCTACATGTTTATCAGCCATAATTTCTTATACCGCATATCCTTCATATTGTTCTTTTAAGGTGTCGTAGTAACGGCCTTTCATTTTGATAAGAGAATCATGATTACCTCTCTCCACTATCTTTCCATCTTCAAGTATAATAATCTCATCTGCATTTTTTACTGCTGAGATTCTATGAGCAACTATTATCTTAGTAATATCATCTTTCTTATCAATTTCTTTTTGAATTCTGTGTTCTGTTTTCATATCAAGAGCTGATGTGGAATCATCAAATATAATTATTTTACATTCTTTGGCTAAAGCTCTTGCTATACTGATTCTTTGTTTCTGTCCACCCGATAAACCAATACCTCTTTCACCTATGACTGTATCATATCCATCTTCCATATGCTCAATGAAATCATCTGCTTTTGCACTTTGTGCAGAATTGATTATTACATCATTTGCTAATAACTCACCATACCCGAAACTAATATTCTCTTTTATGGTATCTGAGAACAAAAACACATCCTGCATAACCACAGAGATATTCTCACGCAAGTTAGCCAACTCAATATCATTTATTCTTTCGTTATCTATCAATATCTCTCCATCTGTTGTATCGTAGAATCTTTCTAGAAGATTGATTATAGATGTTTTTCCTGAACCAGTAGCACCCATGATAGCAAGGGTTTTACTTGGAAGAATCTTGAAATTGATATCATCAAGAACCTTTTTTCCATCTAGTTCAAGTGATACATTATTAAATTCAACTTTCCCTTTTGGTTCATCTAACTTAGCGGGTTTATTGGCATTCTTGATCTCTGGTTCTTCAACAAATATTTTATCTATCTTCTTAGCTGAAGCTTTTGCTTCTGCCATTAGATTACTAAGAAATCCAAACGACCTCATTGGCCAGATTACCATATTCATATAACCAGTGAATTTTACCAAAGTACCCACTGTCAAATCCTCACCAATTACCATTGAACCACCAAATACGATAACTAGTATTGGTAATATATTAGTCAGCATCTCAATACTAGGAAAAAATCTTGACCATATTCTTGCTTGTTCCATGTTCAATTTGTAATAACCTTCGTTATGTGCTAAAAATTTCTTTATTTCATGTCTTTCCCTAGCAAACGCCTTAACTAATCTTATACCAGCTATATTCTCTTGAGCTGTTGTATTAAGGGTAGCATTTTGTTCACTGATCTTCTCATATGTAGCCCCTATCTTTTTCTCTAACATGATTGCCATATAAGCAATAAAAGGTAGTGTTAAAAACGCTAGCACTGATAATTTAGCACTTATTCTAAACATAAATATTGTTGCAATAACAAAATATATTATTATCTCTATAAATAGCATGAGTCCAAAACTAATACCTTCCCAGACTCTATCAGCATCATCTTTGATCCTTGACATTAATTCCCCTGTATTTTTCCTATCAAAAAATCCAAGTGAAAGGCTTTGAATATGATCAAACAGATCTTGTCTCAGCCCACATATAATGTTTGATCCTGCAAAATCGAACATTATCTCTTTTATATATCCCAGTACAGCCCTACCTAGAGTAATACCGATAAGTGCAGTTATCAGACCTTTGAATATACTTATATTTCCACCCTCAATGACATCATCAATTATTGTTCCTGTTATCATAGGTGTAAACAAGTCTAAAACTATACTACTCAATAAAGCAATACTTCCGAAGAAATATAAATACCAATATTTCCTCATATAATGCAAAACTCTCTTCATATTAATCCTCCTTACAAGCCTCAAAATAATAGATTAGAATATAAAAAAACCATGGCATAATTATCCCATGGTCAATTAATATAAAATATCAAAAAAGCCATAGGCACATAACCCATGGCTCACTTATCATATAAATAGATAAAATTCTAATCTACTATCTGAGGCAGGGTCATCTCATATTTATCAAAGTTATTACTATTGATTAATTGATTTTTAGTGTCTTTAACTATTCTTATTTTATTTAACATAACTCTACCTCCTTTTTTAATATTTATTAATAATAATTCTTTTATAATATTACACAAATATTTTTATTTTGTCAAACACTTTTTTAATAATATTATATTCATCAGTGGTCCAAATATTACTTTTGGACCGAAAAAAAGCACCTGTATAAGGTGCTTTTTTAATATATGTTATGTAATTAGAGTATAAATATACATCTAATTACTCATATTGCTAGGAATTAGTTATTATCAGTAGTAGTATCTTCTGCATCATCTGTAGTTGCATTATCTTCTGAAGTTTTGTCATCAGAATTATCATCTTTTGATGTATCATCAGTTGTAGCGTCGTCTTTAGATGAATCATCAGTTGTAGTCTCATCTGATTTATCTGTATCAGTAGTACTATCTTCTTCAACAGCATTTCTTGATTGTCTTACTTCAATAGCCTTTACAACTTCTTCGTTTTCTTCTACTGTATAATCTTTTTCCCATTCTTTGTATTTAGCATCAAATGCTTGATACTTTAACTGTTCTATCGCAGAATCTTTAATTTTTTGTTCTTGATCTTTAAGAGCTTGGATATCTTCTTCTGTTGGTTCAATAATTTCTTCTAATTTAATAATGTGATATCCAAATGATGTTTCTACAAGTTCAGTAACATCTCCTGGTTCCATGCTGAATGATGCTTCAGTGAACTCTGGAGCAAAATTAGAACCTCTACCAAATGTATACTCTCCACCCTTATCTTTTGAACCTGGGTCTTCTGAGTATTCTTTAACTAAAGCTTCAAAATCTTCTCCTGCTTTAACTTTAGCTAAAACTTCTTCTGCTTTTGCTTTAACTTCTGCCTTTTTGTCATCAGGTAATGGTTGATTTGCATCATCTAAAGTTTTTAATAATATATGTCTTACTCTTACTTGTTTAGCATAATAGTCATATCCGTTTTCTTGATATCCTTTATACTCTGGACTTTGGTCTAATAAAGTATTTAATTCTTCTTCATTAGCTTCATAATCTTTCATTTCTTGTTCAAATAACGCTTGAGTCAATGTTTGTTGCTCAAGAAGTTTTTTAACAACATCTAGAGTAATTTCATCTTCTGCCATCTTTTCTTTACCGAATTGTTCTTCATATTTTTTTAAGAACTCTTCAGCTGATTTTTCGTTATTCTTAGCATCTTCATCAGATATTTCTACACCTTTTTCTTTTGCTACTAAAGCTAGTATATTAGAACTCTTTGCAGAGAATATGGCATTTTCTTTTGCTATATCAACTACTGTCTTACCCTCTTCTACTTGTTGGTCCCATACATCAGGTCCAAACATGCCTTCATATTGAGCTTCTATTTGCCTTAATCGTAAATTAACTTCTCCTAGATTAATATTATGTTCACCATTTATTGTCGCTACTACTTTTGTTTCTGTGTCCTTATCTTCAGTAGCTTTACCTTTGCTACAACCTGCGAACATAACTGTTGCCATTGCAAGCACTAAACATACTGAAATAAGCTTGTTGACTTTCTTCATTATTATTGCCACTCCTTTTATTTTCTTTAGTGAAATAAAAATATAAAATTATAAATTAACAATATATAACATATATTTCAATCTCTAGGCTTATTATATTTTAAATGATTTTCATAATAAAATCAAATTAAAATTAATTGGAAAATAATTTCTTATCTTTTACAAATTTTTTATTGTCATGTTTTTTTCTTTCTAGTATCAACAATTCAACTTCGTTTGTCTGACTAAGAACGTTGTTCTCAATATCTTTTGTTAACAATCTACGAAGTTTGCTTCTCATGGTTTGACCTAAAACTAATCTAGTTATTTGCATTGATTTAATAAATTCCACTATTTTACTTGGTACATCTTTACCACTTAAGAAATGGACTTCTCCACCTAACAGCTTTCCATACTCAAATAATTCTTCCAATAATTCTATAGATTCTTCATTCTTGAATATACTCATCCCTTTTTCAACATGTAGTATATGAAGCTCTCCATTTATCTCATTTGCGATTTCTGCACCTTTTCTTATTAATCTTTTTGAGTTCTTCTGTATAGTTATACACACTAGTACTTTTTCCACGTCTTGACTCATATACAAGCCCCCTTAATTACTCTTAAGGTAATATTTCAATTAAATGATTTACCTTAAGTACAGTGCCATTATAACATGTAATAAAATGTTATTCTACAAGTTAAAGAAAACTTCAATAATTGTTAACAAATTATTCATTATTGTTTATATTTACTTAGTAATTATTAAAAGTAGATTAAGACTTTATCAAAAAAGTACACCTATTTCTTGGTTTTCTATATAAAATAATAAAAAGAACTACAATTAAGTAGTTCTCATTGATTATCATTATAATGGCCCATTATCCTACCATAAACAGCTGATTTACTGTCATGCTTATATTTCATAGGAAATAATTTGCACATTCTGTCCATTAACTCTTTATAAAACAACTCTTCTGCATGTTCACTATTAAAATCGTTATTTTTTCTATTGAACCAATTTTTGTATTTTACTTCTTCAGATGATTTCAATTCTGACTCAATCTCTTTAACATCTTTCCATTGGCCAGTATTTAATATTTTTTCAATACTACTTTCAAGAGCAAAAACATCCGAATCCTTACATTTCACAAACTGTCACTCCTCGCAAAATTAGTTTTTAATATAAGCTATAAGATGTATTATTGTTTTTTAACTTATATATTAAATTTATTTTATTATTCCCTACTTCATTCATATTTATTACTTGAGGAAATTAAGTTGGTTATGACTCATTTATATTAAATGACCATTTTGTAAGAAAACGTATTACATACTTTGAATCTTATTCAAAAAAGTCAGGATATCTATAATAATATGGTTTTGGATAACATATTGGTTTTCTGTAACATCTTCTTCTAGATCTTCTACATCTTCGTCCATACATTTCATTCACCAGCATGACTTGAATAGTATTTCTTAACCATCTATTAGGCTTCCTGTAGAATCCGCATCTTTTGCTTGAAGGCTCTATTTCACTATCACCTATATTATTATTCTCTATTTTTTCTGTAAATTCCTTTATATCTATTGTATTATCTTTTTCTACTGCTTCGTAGATTTTATCTGTTATCATTTCTATGAACTCTTTTTCTGGATAATCGTCATACATGTAGCTTCCACTATAATCCATCTTATCACATTCTTCATCAATGTAATATTGAATTTTCTTGCATACTTCAGGATACAGGACTCTCATTTTCTTTTTATCCATTTCATCCATACCATTATAATCTTCTACTGGCATTTGGATAGGAACTTGCATATTAGGGTCCATATACATTCCAGAGTCATATTTTTTGTCATAGCCGTTTTTACTATATCGATTTTGGTTATATTTATTCTGATTATATCTGTTGTCATTATATCTATTTTGACTGGAACCATTTTTTCTATACCCATAATTACCGTACCCAAAGGTATCATCTCTTCCATCTGTCACAGAATATGGATTATAATAATATTGGTAAGGGTCTTTATATTTATCCACTTTAAAATCCTCCAATTTATATGTCAATATAAATATATGCTTCTAAAATGGTTTGGTTCTTAAATATATCAATATTTTTTTATATTAGCTCCTATGGAAAGAAATTTTTCTACTACGTCTTCATATCCTCTTTCAATATACTTTATATCATTTATTACTGTTTTACCCTCTGCACATAATCCAGCTAACAAAAGAGCAATTCCGCCCCTCAGATCTGAGGCATATACATTAGCTCCCATTAACTCATTTACTCCTACAATTACACAGCTTCGTCCTTCCACTTTTGCATTTGCCCCCATTTTAATCAGCTCGCCCACATGCATGAACCTGTTTTCAAAAATGGTCTCTACTATCACACTAGTTCCTTCTGCTATAGACATCAATGCCATGAAAGGAGCCTGCATATCTGTTGGAAATCCAGGAAATGGAAGTGTTGTTATATCAACAGCCTTTATTATACCATTACTTTTTACTCTAATTCTATCATCGTTAGCCTCAACGGTTACATTACTTTCTTCAAGTTTTGCAATAATAGGATTAACGTGATCAAGAATAATATTTTCTATAGTTAAATCACCACCAGTTATTGCTGCTGCTATCATAAATGTACTAGCTTCCATCCTGTCTGGAATTATCTCATGTCTAACACCATGCAGTTTGGATACACCTTCTATAATAATAGTATCAGTTCCAGCACCTTTGATATCAGCCCCCATCTTAAGTAGAAAATTAGCTAAATCTACAATCTCAGGCTCAATGGCGGCATTTTCAATAGTAGTCTTACCTTCTGCCATAACTGCTGCCATCATTATATTCTCTGTTGCACCTACACTAGGAAAATCTAAATATATCTTAGCTCCAATAAGCTTCTTGGCTATTGCTTCAATGTATCCGTGCTCCATGCTTATATGAGCCCCCAAAGCCGTCAATCCTTTTATATGAAGGTCAATAGGTCTATTTCCAATAACACATCCTCCAGGCATACAAATCTTGGTTTTTCCCTTTCTTGATAGCATTGGACCTAACATAAGGACAGATGCTCTTATCTTCTGTCCTATATCTTCACATGTCATATCAGTTGATTTAATATCATCTGCTCTGACATCCAATAATTTATTTTTTTTATCCCAATCAACTTCTACACCTATATTGACTAAAATGTCTTTCATATTTTTCACATCAGTCAGGTCAGGTACGTCTTCTATAAAACAATGCTCATTTGTCAATATAGATGCAGCTATAATTGGTAGAACAGCATTTTTTGAACCACTTATCTTAACATTACCTCTTAGCTTACTGCTTTTCATTATCTCTAATTTATTCAAGTCATCTTATCCTCTCATATAGTGCTATAAAAATAATAATCTCTTCTACTTACTTATTGATTAAATCTTAATAATCAATGGTTATAACTGGAATAGCAGCATATAAATAGGTCATATCTTCTAATTCATTATATGTCAATGCCAGATCAACATTGATTTTTTCGCCTTCAGTGATTATATGTTCATCAATATATCTGGAATATCCATAAATACTGTATATGTTTTCTGTTTTGAAACTATCTTTTACCTGACAGCTCATCTTATTAGCAATCTGCTTAACTATCTCTTTTGCCTTAGATTCATCCAACTTACCTTTGTGCTTACTAGTGATAGTGAGATTATCTCTCGCGTCCATATTCATTTCTTGGAATATCTCAGTGATCTTGTCTCTGAAATAGAGTATGCTGCCACATTTATCATTCAGAACAATATTTATGACTATATAATTCTCTACCTTTAATCCATTATTAGCCACTTCTTCTATAAGTTCCACTACTTTAATTGTTGTATCTGCTTCTTCTGTTTTCTTATTGATACTATAGACTTTTTTGAATTCTTCAGAGTTATAATCTACATTGTATTCTGGTTCTAATCCCAGCTTATTTACAACTTCTAGAGCAAGCTTTTCCATTTCTGGTTCAGTCATATAACTTTTACTATACTCTCCCCACATATTCAGATCGGTTTCACAGAGTGTAAAATTGACTTCGTTAAAAGTTGTCAGTAATTTTTCTTCACCATTGACAAGCATCTTTTCAACATCATTAGCTACTATTAGTGCAGCAAAAACCAAAATAATACATGTAATTTTCTTAAACATAAAAAATCCCCCAATCTCATACTTTAATATATTAAAAGTATGAACACTTAGGGGGAATTTTATTCAATTTACACCAAGTAATTATTATATATCATAATATTATTTTATCGTATAATTAGTCTGTAATACTCTTGATAAAATAGTCGCACATTGTTGTCTTGTAGCCTTCATATTAGGTTTATATGGATTATAGAAAACATCTATATCCCTAACTATATCAGCTTTTGCCATATTGACAAAGTTTTCATTGCTCCAGTGATTAACTGTAGGCGCTTTGTAACTACTTGATTCATCATGGAATCTAAAAGTCTTATCTATTATTTTCAAGACTTCACCAATAGTTATATCTCCCTTAGGATTACAGAGCCCATTACCATTTCCTGATACAATACCTTTATTAGCTAAAGTCATAATATACTTTCTGCCCCAAAATGCGTTATCTACATCTTTAAAGATGGATTCTGATTGAGTATCAATCTCATAATCAGCAGTCGCAGCCAACATGGCAAAAAATTCAGCTCTAACTACATTATTATTAGGTTTGAATGAATTATCTTCATAACCATTGATAATACCTCTATCATATAAATTAAGTATATCGTATCTATTTACTTTATCCTCTGGTAGATCAGTTAGAATATCTTGCTCAGCCTTTTGCATCTTCAAGATGATTCTCACTGGAAAATTTATTCTATCTATAGTCATTTTATTAAACCCTTTTGGAATGTTACTTCCAACTCTATATGTTACTTCCAAAACATTATCATTAGTCAAATAATAACTAATTATTTGTATCTCATCGTTATTATTATCAACATTCCAAGATAATTCTATCTCTCCTTTAGTTTCAGAGTACTGAGTAAAATTGTATATTACTCTACTAGAAACAGCTGACACCATGGTTGTGTTAATAAATAGACTGATAATTATAGTAAGTAGTATGACATATTTTTTCATTAAACTGATTCCTCCCCTCTAGACTTTTTTATCACTCAATCTTGGACCATATGCTAAATACTTCTCCATACTTCATACTGTCTTTTGCCCTTATATCATTGGCATTACTGATCAATCCAAGCTTTATTGCTTTTGCAATACTCTCCTTATAAGCACTATTAATAGTCGAATCCTGCTTAAGTTTACTAAGAACATTACTGTCATATTTTATTGATTTGTCATTCTTTATCTCATAAGTCCTAACAAACATATTGAATCCTGCTTCTCTTGACACTGTTGACTTGTCATGAGTACCTGTTTTACTTATTCCAGAATTAGTCAGATGTCTCATAGTATTCTTATCAATATATTTAGCTAGATCAATATTTCTTTCTTCAGTTAATACTCCATACATAATATTCAACATTTGATTTTCAGTAATATTATTATCTGGATTATAATTATCAAGACCACTTATCTTATATTTACCAGCTATCTCTTTTCTTGCAGCTTCAGACCAGTGAGTTGGAACTGTAGGAGTTACAGTATCCATTTTTTCTTGATCCGTTATATATAATCCAAAAACTCCTAATGAACCTGTGTTAAATGTAACGTTACCAGAGTAAGTATTATATTTACCGTCTATCTCCTGCCACTTATTATGTTTTGAATCCTTTCTATAGGTAATGACTTCTTTTCCATACAAACCATATCTAGGCTTGGCTTTTACGTTAATCATCATTTCTTTATCAGTATACTTTATTTCATTAGTACCTTTATCCGTTGAAATATACATTCCTAGTTTCTGAGGAATACCTACAGAGACCAATGCATCCTCTGGCATAAGTTCAGGTACATAATAATTACTGAATTGGTCTATATTGATACTGATGGTTGGAGATGCTCCGTACTGGGATACTTGCTTATTAATAGTACTTTTCAGTGATTCATATGGCATTTCCAGGGTCATATCACCTGCTTTTACCAGAATCTTGACTTTATGAGCATCAAAAGCTTCAATAACTGTATATGGAATAAGCACTTTTCTCTTAACAATAGGATTATCTTTATACTTGGATACATCTATTTCATACACATAAGTATTATGCTTAATCAAATTAGTAATAAGTCTTTGATCCACATTGTTATCAGCCAAATTATCTTGTCCAGTTCCAGTACTTCTGAATCTATAAGTTAACTCTTTTTTCTCTTTATCATATACTAGTTCGTAATCCTTACCTGGTAGTATTTCTAGTTCAGGGTCTGTATGACCATCATATTCAGAATTAGAATATTTAGTCAGCACTCTTATAGGATTGGAGAAGCTAAGAGAATCCTTAACTATAAGCTGACCTTTCTCTGGTCCAGTAACGGTTACACGAGTCTTCATTCTTATATAATAGAACCTGTTTCCAATAAGTTTATTTATCTTGACTAAATATTTTTCTAGTATTTCTACATTATCAGGTTTCAGGTCTCCTTCTCCACCAGCTACTTCAATGTAGATTGGGTCAATAAATAATCCGTTATCAGCCACTTCCATCAGATATGTGAACTTTTTCTCTATTGTTGATTTATCGCCTTCTGGCTTAGGTTTATCATCAACATGTAAAAGCCATTCTATACCTATGTAGTCTTCTGTTACACTGTCGGTATAATCATGTTTTTTCATAGATTCACTTGAGGCAACACCTATACCCCTAGGTGGTAATGGATTGGCTATATCTTTTGTAGTTCCTATAGCCACATTACTCCATGGTGATTCATGATTATTTGCTGGCTGAATACTCCTGATCCAGAAATAATACTGGGTGTTAGGGAATAAGTCATCCACAGTTACTTCATAATAGGCTCCATCCGTTGGATAAAGTGGATCTAATGGATCTTCAGGTAATTTATATTCCCATACCTTAGCCCCTTCAACATCTTCAGTAAGTGAGTATCTGATCTCATATTTAAAACTAGTATCATATTTCCATGTTAATGTCATAGTAGTATCTGTATAATCATTTATATAGAGACTAGGTACAGTTGGGTCAGGATTGACTACAGAATCTTCTGGTTTGGTTGCTACAACAATTGGTGTAGGGTAATGAGCCAATACCAAATCTCCAGAATATAATTCCCTATATGGATATAGCATAAACAGATATAGAGTATTTGGTAGTAATGCATCTTGTTTATAGTATTGGTAAGTAGCATCATCTACATCTTTTTCAACTTCAATATCCTGCCATCCTATGGTATTTATTCCATTCTTGTCATCACTTATTAGTTTATTATAATAATCTACAAAGGAGTAATCTGGATTACTCTGTTTTTGAAGATTGATTTCTCTTTGAACTTCAGTGTATGGAATCTTATGGAACTTATATTTAACGTCCGATACACCAAATTGGTCTGCACCCAAATCAATCTTTCTGCTCAATACCTCAAAACTACTGTCTATATTTTTTACATAATTGACAAATCTAGTTATCTCACTTTCATCTTTATAAATAGGAAAATATTCTGCTCCTTCAACATATTTAGTATAGATTTTGGCTGTACCACTATCATTTACTACCCACACTTGATTAGCCCAAGTAGAAAGAGTATCGTATGTTACTGTATCCTTAGCTATAACTTCCCACCATTTTTCTTTCCATTGAATAGCAACTTCTGTTGTAGTTGTATCTTTATCTTTTATTTTCAAAGGTGGTTTTGCAACTGATGGTGGTTCAAAAGAGTCTCCATTATATCCATAGTAAAGTGATACAATAGTTGGTTCTGAAACATTTTCTTCATCACCCCATCTTTTCTTAGCTACTATCTTTATGTAATATAAACTTCCAGGTGTTATTCTTTGCAATTCAGATTTATCTTTATCATAATAGTATTCCAAGTTATATTTAAAACCTACGATTTCATCAGTAGTACTCTTTAATATATTATTAGGAGAACTATCTCCGTACTTTTGATTATCAACTATTTTTCTAGCTCCTGCTAATGATTCTAGATCTCTAGTAACGTATATGTCATAATAAACATCTGTATCTATTATCATATTTCCATATGTAGGCGAACTGCTAATTACATCTTTCCTCTTGAAAGCCCCCCATACAAAATTTATGGAATTTCCTGCTTCTACTACATTGAAGGTACGTTTAGCCTCTAATAAATCACTGATATTTTCACTATATGAATCCCCTGGAACCAAGTATTTTTTCTCAAGCTCATTCTTTATTTCATTAATAGGCTTGGTCTTAAGAGTTTCAAGTATTGCTTTTGTCATTAAGTTAGGAACTACTGGTTTAGTAGGCTTTATATTCAATGCCAAAGGTACAAATGGAACTTTTTTTGACTTAGGTTCAATTGGTATTTTACTGGTATCTCCTACAGCCTCATATCTAAGCTGTAATTGATATTCCACAGATTGATTCGGTCTTCTCACTCTATAATATTCCATTGTGGCAGCATCTTTATCAAATATTGCAATGTTACTAGGCTGGTCATTAATATATTCAACTAAGCGTGCCTCAACCAATTCATATTCACTTTGTTCCTGACCGACTTTGAAACTTGCTGGTATGTTCCATTCTAATCTAACATATTCCCCATCTTCAAAAACCTTTAGATCAATATTAGTTGAACATGTCCATATATAAGGATAATTGACGTTCTTAACCAATGGTTTGCTATCATAATATTCTGTTACAGGTTCTATCATTACGGAGTATATCTGTCCTGGATATATATTCTGTTCCAATTTATATCTTAGACGATTTCTTTTCTTAACAGTATCATAATATTGTTGTATCTTACCAGATTCAACACTAAGATTATTGATTTCTCCTTCTTTGTTATTTATAAGTTCCTGTTTGGATCTATTGGAGTAATCACCTACTGCATATACTATTCTATATTCAAATGAATCTAATCCTATATCATCCCATACTACCTCAATACTATCATCTTCTGGTATCAATTCTACATTAAGGTCTGTTATTGCATATACCCTTTTTGCCGCTCCAGTTGTTGGTGCAAGCACCTGTGTCATCTCTCCATCAATTTCTACTTTATGATAGTGATAAGGTTGTATGAATACTTCATATAACGAACCTGTATCAAGAACTATTTCATCATGTACATTTATACTCTTAGCTGTAAATGCATCTGTTCCTGAATCAATTTTAATGTTTTCATCGATTCCAGAAGTTTTATTATTTACTCTTAATTCATAATAGTCAGGGTCATGCACATCTGTACCAGGAGCCCAGTTATCTGGTTCTTGCCAGCTGACTGTCATAGTAGGTCTAATGATAGGTTTTCCCGTAACAACGTCTTGTCCAATAATATAATAGACGTCATCAATTGATATATCTTTTACCGGTATCTGTACATTGGCCATTACCCTAATTGGTTGGACAAACATGCATATAATTATTGCTAAACATATTAATTTCTTCTTCATCTATTTTCCTCCTACCAATCAATCTTATTATTGATCCTTGTCAACATTTCTAAAACTGTTTCTGTAACAACTTCTTCATTGGGTAATAATCTGCCATCTGTCAATTTGATGATACCTAGATTTACTCCTTTAATAAGTATATCTCTGTATTCGTCCTGAATATCATTAGCATCTTCAATAATATTATAATCAGTAACATTAATACTATCTAAGTTCAAGTTATTCTTTATTGAATAAGCTTGCATCAATATATACATAGCTTCATCTTTTCTCATATGCCCGTACATATCATCTACAGGAATATCAACATTCTGTTCCTTTAACCATTCTTCATTATCATAGCCTTTTTCAGCCCCTAACACTCTAGCTGTAGCTGATAATAATTGATAGTTGTATACCTTATAATTAAGATTGCTAAGTTCACCACTGTTGAAGATATCTGTCAAACTGTACTGGGTTACCAAATCAGTAACCATACCATTATAGATATTATCTAATTTACTATACATATTTGACTTTGGTGCAAACAGATAGGAACCTGTTTTATCTGTTTCAATATTATATGAGCCACCATAGTTATCACTATTAACCCTGGTGAATGAACTTCCATCTTTTCTGTAACCTTGTAAAGTATCATTAACCATTCCAACATTAAATGCTAATCTAATGCTTTGATCAAATTCTCTTACAGTACTAGATTTAGTCTGGATATAACTTTTCATCATGCTATTGATATTAGCTCTATGAGTCTCTTTTACCAGTTTTAGAGTATCAGTTACTATTTTCAATAATTTTGCATCATCAATACCTGACTCTAGCTCTTTATCCAACTGTTCCATTAGGTAAGTTTTTTTACTTTCAACTGCCTGCTCGAACTTCTGTAAAATCAATCTTTCCAAATCATTTTCTGAGATATTGCTGCCTACCACCTGAACATCAAAATTCAATAGATTAGTTGATGGTGATTTTCCATTTACCTTGTCTTTGTATTCTCCAATGTTCATGACTAATCTTACATAATAATCTCTGGTAGAACTATTATACTTATTAATTTCATCAATCTTTTCTATTATTTCAGCTGTCTTGTCTTGTGATAAGGCATATGGTCTGATACCTAAATCACCATCTGGGAATTTTACCATGATAGTTATGCCATTATCATTAGCAGTCTCAATCATCTTAGCTGGCAGATAATAATCTTGTACACCTTTTATTGCATCTACCAAATAGTAATTTCCTTCTTTGACATATTTAAGATCTCCAATATTATAGTCTTGGCGATACTTTATGACTTGTTTCTTATCATCTTTTTCAATCTCCCAATAAGATGTTTTTATAAGTTCCTGCGCTTTATCTTCATAATACTTGATATACTCTATGTATTTATTTTCCTTATCATAGTCTTTCTGGTCAAATTCTGTACGTGTGCTGACTCTATCAGAAAAACTGGACCTAGGATATACTTTATCCCCATTTGGTAATGTATCTTGGGGCTTGGTTCTATCTTCTATCCTTACTTTTATGCTATATGTAGTTCCTGGTTTTAATCCACTGATCTTATAGAATACCCTTGTATAACCATCATTAGCACCTGTTACCTGCTCTAAATAGTAACTACTGTATTTGGTGTTGCTATAATCAGTGTCTTTATCACCTTTTACAAATATCTCTATACCATAATTTCCTGTAGTGTGATAATCAGTTGGTATAGGAGCATCAAATCTTATTACTGCTTCCCTTTTTGGGTCATAAGAATATTTAGGGTTATGGTCTACTATTAAATTGACTGGTCTTTTAATAGGAGCAGTTGTCAATGAATCCGCTACCCAAGCAGAGGCTGCTTTGGGAAGCTCAGACTCAATTCTTATTGTACGAGCATAGTAATAATATACTTTGTTAGGTAGATTATTATTATCAATTATACTAATCTTATTATCCTCAACTTTGAATGTCTGCGTAGCATCAATCCATGTTCTATTATTTTTATCATAATATTTCAGAACATATCTGTCATCTTTTACATAGAGTCTCCATCCTTCTATAACTGCACCTGTCAATAGTTCTGAGTCAAATATGTCTTGTAACATCTTTCCACTACCTAATGACTCTGGCAAGGATTTATTCTCAATACTGATTAATTCAAAACCATATTTATCTTCTACTAATTCAATTTCTGTAGGAAACTCCCATGAAATTTCACCTGAAATCATGCTATCATCCAAATGCTTAGCTTCCATATTTTCTGGAGCTAATGGTACTAACTCACTGTCTCCTGGGTTAGATGGAACAACTGGTGATGTAGCACTTAACATGCTTGAAGGTTCTGAACGTCTTTTATCAACAATAACACCTGGCGTAGTTAAATCAGAAATATCTAGCTTAGTCACTATTCTTACATAATAATTAGTATTAGGGTCTAGATTCAATAACTTCAATTCCTCAAATCCTGCATCTGTTGATTCAGTCTGTATGTCACTGTACAAAATATTATCAGACCTTAGTTCATTTATTTCATCTGGGGTCAACTCAATATCATCTGAGTAATCAGTTATTTTATATACTCCATTATTCTTTTCTCTGTCTAAATCATCCAAATCTAATATTTTCTTAACATTAGCACCATCATCAGTTGTCATCAATGAATCTAGATTTAATATCTTCTGTTTATCTTTAGATATATATATCCTGTAATTGATATTTTCAATCTTTTTATTGATTGGTGATATCATATAATCATCATAATTCTTTATATCAACAAGTTTGAATTTTACATTAAGACCTACTCTTGGTTGTTCCTCTGAAGTAATTCTTGGAGTATAATCTATGCTTCCAGCCATTGGTATGTCATATCTTAACATACTAAGTGAAATACTATCTGCAATAGAGCGGTCACTTTCTCCTACGCCGCCTGTAGATGTATCAATAACATATACAGATCTCATTTTAATAAAATTAATCCCTGGGAATTCATAATCATACTCATTATCTGCTTCTTCAGATTTTGTATAAGGTGTTGTTTTATTGGTTATATCTTTTTTTATTGGTTTTGACCATATGGTTGGTTTGTCAGCTAACGAACTGCCTTCGTATTTACCCCTGATAACAATGTTTTTTACTTGAAACAGGTTCTCACTGTCATTATATCCATCCTGATACCCCGATATTGTTGATGGAGTAGCTTGTTCCATACCTGAATCAACTTCTACTACTTTGATATCTGATCCATCTTTATATACCTTAAAGACTTTAGTAATCGTATATTGATTACTTGATTCTTCTATAGGCACATCATTGAATAACATCTCGTAATATATAGCACTACCTGTTGCTGATAACATATTATCCAACAAATCTTTATCTGGAGCATGCCATGTCAAGTCAAATTGCACTTTAGCTGGAGTGTCAGCATCTAAGTCCTCAGGTGGAACAACAGCCAAGTTCTTAATTTCCTTGATTCTTGGTACTGGAGGCGGTACGTTATTATCATTAGTCGGTACATATTTTATTGTCTGTGATCTAAGAGGTGATCCAGCAAACTGAACACCTACTTGATAATAATCCTGAGAACTTCCATTAGCAAATGGAACTGGAATATATATATTAAAGTCTGAATATTCTTGTTTGTGATAGTGTTTTAACCATATATCGTCCTCACCAAATTCTGTTTTCTCTGTTTTACTATGATAGATAGTATATTCTAAATCATCTGCATTACTACCTGCATAAGGCGCTATATCCAAATATGCATCATCCATACTTGCTCTTTTTACAATGTAATCCAGATATGTATAAGCATACTTATTGACAGGTTCATATTGATCAAATTGATAATTAGGACTTTCTTCTAAAGTAATAGCTGCTGTATATACTCTACTTGCTCCTAAGTTATCCCATTGCAAGAAACTTTTCAGTGCAATATTTGAACCATTATAAAGCTCTGACCTATCCTTAACTAACTCAATTGTATATGTTCCTGTTAATGCATTGTAATCAAATTCTGCTAAATCATTATTTCCAGTAGCTAAACTAGGTGGATTATCAAAATTCCCATCACTTAAATCCATAGGTACTATAATATCAGTATTATCACCATTATCTCTGATATCCTTTAATTCTAATACAGCATTAATAAGATCACCATCAGCTTTTTTCAATTGGTCTATTGTTGCTATTTTATACTCTAAGTCAGTATTATCAAATACTTTTGGTCTATCAAACGTTATTCTAAGACCTGGTTTACTACCTGGTCGTATATTAGAGCTATTTGGTATTTCTATAGTCTGAATATCTTCATTTGCACTATGAGCTGAATCCTCTACCCAATGAGTTGGTACTATCTTAAAGTTATCAAATGCTCTAAGTAATTGTAATGTTTCTACTGTCATATCTGGTGTCGTTAATTTAAAAGGAACGATACATCCTTTCTGAATACCTTTTGTAAGAAAGCTTACTGTCTTTGTCTGCATATTCCATCTAAATCTCACAGGTAAATTATTAATAACAAAAGATGCTCCTGGATATTTGGAACTCGCTCCCCTTACAATAGTAAATTTTAAGGAGTCACCATCAATTAATCCAGCTGGATTAGTTATTGTCTCCAATTGAGGGACAAGTAAACTATAATTCATCATAGCAAATGATTTAGCAAATTCTGTATTGGTAATACTAGTTTCTCCAGATGAGCAATTTAATATATTATATTTTACAATCAACTGATTTACTTGATGTTCAAATGTTACTTCTGTTTTAATCTTATCTGTAAGATAATATTCTAATTTGTATTCACCGTAATCTTCTAGATTCCAGTTAATAAGTACTTCATCATCCCCCGCTTTATTACTTACTACTTGCAGTAATTCATCCATAGTATCATTTTTCTTCCATTCAAACCCTAGATCTGATGCAGCTTTAATAATATTTGTATTATTTAAATTAATAATAGCTACAAATAAAAAAACTACTAAAGACATTGAAGTTATCCACAATGTTTTTCTTTTTCTCATCATTTATCCCCCTTATTAATGTTATTTGTTCATATTTAATCCCGTATCCATCACCAAAATATTAATATCCCACCTTAAGCGTAATAGATACTTGTATCTAATCTATTTCATCAGTATATAATTATTAAATAATTATCTCTGTTTCTAGAAAATAACATAAAAATCTTTTTCAATTATATATCGGCATTTTGCTTATAAAAATTGATAGAAACCATCAAATTAACCCATGATTTTTATTAGGAAAATTTCCCCATAAACATTGATTATATAGTTACTATTATTCATCATAATAAAAAACTCCAAAGTCTATACCTTGGAGTTTAATTATTACTTATGCTCTTTTATATTCTGTATATATACTAATCATAAATCTATTTAAGTTTAAAGAATATACGATCTTTCTTTTCCATACTAACATATTTTTGTATAGATAAATAATTTTCAGTGTTTTTATATACCCCTAAAATTATTTTACCTTCTACACTAAAAGATTCCTTTTGTCCTGGATGAAGCTCTTTATAACTTATTAATTCTTCTAGATTTCTTTTCAATGATCCATCAAAACCATAATGTGTTCCACCTATTATACAGTTTCCATTTTTCGCTTCAGTGCCCCATATATCAGGTAGATATGATATTAAGAAAGCATAATCCCTTGTACCTTCATATGTTGCATTACTTACATCTACTTTAAGTGTTACCATAACATAGTCAATTGATGTATCATCATTTGGTTTAAAGCCTAATGATGAAATCTTCTCTCTAGTTATTGGTTCTACATTTGATACAGTTAATTCATAATCAGCACACTTTGTCCAATTATCTATATCGTATTTATCACTATAAGAAATCGTTGTTCCTAATTCTACAGGATTATCAATTGAACCAGAGTTAGTTGATACATTCTTTTGTGTTGACTGGTCTTGCTTTGGTTGATTTTGAGTTGGACCATTTTGATTACTTGAATCATTTTTATTGTTAGCTGAAGGTAAATCAGTAGGAACTGCACCATCTTCTACTGAATCATTTGCCATAATTGAAATTGTTTTAGTTTGTCCATCCCATGTTATATCTGCTCCCATCATATCCGCTATTGCTCTAACAGGAAGATAAGTAGAACCGTTAATGATTACTGGATAAACGTCATTACCATGACCATCTTTTAACTTTTGAACTTGGTTGTTATAAGTAATTTTAATACCTTTGTTCTCTTTTCCAGCTATATTTCTTATTAAAGAACTCGCTGATAAAGATGTTGATAATGTAAGAATTAGAATTATTGAAGCTACTACCTTTGCAGTTTTTTTCATAAATTACTCCTTTTTCGATTTTTTTCGACGACATTTATCCATATATTACCATATAATTGTAATCCTTACAAGAAAAATAATAACATAGAATTCAAATATATGCCTATTTGTCGTTATATTAAAATTCTAATCTATCCAATGGCATTAATTTAAATCTCCACACAAAAATACCCATAGATTAAACACTTCCATAAGCATTATATCTACGGGTATTGTCATATTCTTATTATCTATTTATCAGAATCATCATATTTACTAACTTCAATTCTAACAACAGACCTAGCTAGAGCAGACTTCGTCCTAATCTCATTGAGATCGGCTTTATCAGCCTCAAGTCTTCTTTCTGCCCTTAATTTAGCTTCTTCAGCTCTTTTTATATCAATCTCATGTGGCCATTCTGCCGCATCTGTTAGTATTGTCACTTTTTCAGGAGTGATTTCCACAAAACCTTTATGGATTGCAGCTTTCTCTACTTTGGAATCATTCTTGATAACCATCATTCCACTAACCACTGGTGTAGTTAAAGGTATATGATTAGCATATACTCCAATATCTCCCTCACTGGTTTTGAATTCTACACGTTCAACATCATCTTCATAGAATATTCGTTCTGGTGTAACAACTTGTAATAAAAATTTATTATTAGCCATCTAATCACCTACTATACTCTGCTTAAAACATCATCAATGCTACCTGCCATCAAGAATGCATTTTCAGATATATTGTCATGTTTACCATCAAGGATTTCTCTAAAACCTTGAATTGTATCTTTTAGTGGTACATATTTTCCTTCTTTACCAGTAAAGTTTTCTGCTACAAAGAATGGTTGTGATAAGAAATATTGAATCTTTCTTGCTCTTGCAACAATGATCTTATCATTTTCTGATAACTCATCCATACCTAGAATTGCAATGATGTCTTGTAATTCTTTGTATCTCTGAAGTATTTCTTGTACACGTCTTGCAACATCATAATGTTCTTCACCTACAACTAAAGGTGAAAGAATTCTTGAACTTGAATCAAGTGGGTCTACTGCTGGATAGATACCACGTTCAACAATATCACGAGACAATACTGTCTTTGCATCAAGGTGAGCAAATGTAGTTGCTGGAGCTGGGTCAGTCAAGTCGTCCGCAGGTACATATACTGCTTGAACGGATGTTATTGAACCGCTCTTAGTAGATGTAATACGTTCTTGTAATGCACCCATCTCTGTAGCAAGCGTTGGCTGATAACCAACCGCACTAGGAACACGTCCAAGTAAGGCTGATACTTCAGATCCTGCTTGTGTAAAACGGAAAATATTATCAATGAATAATAATACGTCACGTCCACCTTCATCACGGAAATACTCTGCCATTGTAAGACCTGTTAATCCAACACGCATTCTCGCTCCTGGTGGCTCATTCATCTGTCCGAACACCATGGTAGTCTTATCAAGAACTCCTGATTCTGCCATCTCATGGTATAAGTCATTTCCTTCTCTTGTTCTTTCACCAACACCGGTAAATACTGAATATCCACCATGCTCTGTTGCAATATTACGGATTAATTCCTGGATAAGTACTGTTTTACCTACCCCTGCACCACCAAAAAGACCTACTTTACCACCTTTTTGGTAAGGACATAATAAATCAACAACTTTTATTCCTGTTTCTAGTATTTCAGTTTCAGTTACTTGCTCCTCAAATTTTGGTGCTTCTCTATGAATAGGCCAGCTATGCTTTGTCTCTGGTGCTGGTTTATTATCAATTGCTTGCCCTGTAACATTAAATATTCTACCTAAGGTCTTTTCACCAACTGGTACTGTTATTGGATTTCCAGTATCAATAGCTTCCATTCCTCTTGATAGTCCATCAGTTGGACCCATGGCTATACATTTTACAATGTCATCACCAAGATGTTGAGCAACCTCTACTATAAGGTCTGATCCATCAGCTTTTTTAATTACAATGGCATTGTATAGAGCTGGAAGATGTCCACTGAATTTTATATCCAAAACGGCACCAATAATTTGAGTGATTTTACCTGTTTGTTCTGCCATCTATTATTTCACTCCTTTACTTAAGCGCTTCTGCACCACCAACAATTTCTGATAGTTCTTGAGTGATAGAAGCCTGTCTAGCTCTATTATACTCAAGGGATAAGTCATCAATCATTTCAGTGGCGTTATTTGTAGCTGAGTCCATAGCTGTCATTCTTGCACCATGTTCACTAGCTACCGATTCTCTAAGTGCTCCAAAAATAATACTATTGATATATTTTGGAACAACTTGTTCAAGTACCTCTTCTGGTGATGGTTCATATGTCATCATATCACTGCTTTTTTCGCCTGTTCCTTTAAATTCTTCTGTATCTACAGGAAGAACTTTAATAAGCTCAGCTTCTTGCGTAAGTGCAGAAATAAAAGAAGTATATGCTATATAAACCTCATCAATGATACCTTCGGTATACATTTTTAACATCTTTTCGCCAATTAATATTGCATCTTTATATATAGGTTGTTCAATAACATCGTTATATTGTTCAAGTATTTCATAGCCATTTCGTCTGAAGTTATCAGCACCTCTTTTTCCTACTGCAACTATTTTGGAATCATTAGGTTCTGAGTTTTTCATTACAAGCTTAACCACATTTGAATTATATCCACCTGCAAGACCTTTATTGGATGTAATAACAATGTATCCTCTATTCTTAACTTCTCTTTGTGTTAGATAAGGATGATTTACTGCATTGCTTTTATCTAATATAGAACCTATGGTTTCTCTCATCTTGTCAAAGAATGGTCTTGACTCGGCAGCTCTTGTTTTAGCTTTTTGAAGCTTGGAAGTGGCTACTAACTTCATGGCTTTTGTAATCTTTTGGGTACTTTGTATACTATTTCTTCTTAACTTGATATCTCTCATGGATGCCATGGAATCACACCTCTTTACTTAGGTTTTTATATCCACTCTTAAACTCTTCAATAGCTGAAGCAATTTTTCCATCCAGTTCTTCATCTAGTCCTTTTTTACCTTTGATATCTTTTTCAAGCTCAGGGTATTTTGTGTCTACAAATTCAATAAGCTTTGCTTCAAAGTCTAGAATACTGGATACAGGAATATCCATTAAATATTTTTTTGTAGCAGCATATAGTATTATTACTTGATGTGCTACTGACATAGGCTTGTATTGAGGTTGTTTTAGAACTTCAATGATTCTTTCACCTTGGTCAAGTCTTGCTTTCGTTTCTTTATCTAAATCAGATCCGAACTGTGCGAATGCTGCAAGTTCCCTATATTGTGCCAACTCAACACGAATAGGTCCCGCAATCTTCTTCATAGCTTTTATTTGTGCAGCACCACCAACCCTTGATACAGATAATCCTGGATTAATCGCAGGACGAACACCAGCATTAAATAACTCTGTTTCAAGGAAGATCTGTCCATCTGTTATTGATATAACATTTGTTGGAACATATGCGGAAATATCTCCTGCTTGTGTTTCAATAATTGGTAGAGCTGTAATTGATCCTCCACCGTACTCGTCTGAAAGTTTTGCGGCTCTTTCTAGAAGTCTTGAATGTAGGTAGAATACATCACCAGGATAAGCTTCACGTCCAGGTGGTCTTCTAAGTAGTAATGACAGTGCACGATAGGCAACTGCATGTTTGGATAAGTCATCATATATGATAAGTACATCCTTACCGTTTTCCATCCATTCTTCACCAATTGCTACCCCTGCATATGGAGCAATATATTGTAATGGAGCAAGCTCAGATGCTGTAGCGGCAACAACTGTAGAATAATCCATTGCGCCATTTTCTTCTAATGTCTTAACGATTCCTGCTACAGTTGAGGCTTTTTGACCTATTGCAACATATATACATAATACGTCTTGTCCCTTTTGATTGATGATAGTATCAATCGCTATAGCAGTCTTACCTGTTTGTCTATCTCCGATGATTAATTCACGTTGTCCTCTTCCAATAGGAACCATTGAGTCAATGGCTTTTATACCTGTTTGTAGAGGAGTATCAACTGATTTTCTAGTTATTACACCAGGTGCAACCCTCTCTACTTCACGGTATGTATCCGTATTGATTGGACCTTTTCCGTCTATTGGTTGTCCTAATGCATTAACAACACGTCCAATTAGAGCATCTCCAACTGGAACTTCTGCAACTCTTCCTGTTGCTTTTACAATATCGCCTTCACTAATATTTTTATCAGAACCCATCAAAACTGCACCAACATTGTCTTGTTCTAGGTTAAGTACCATTCCGTATACTTCTCCTGGAAATTCCAACAGCTCTCCAGCCATCGCTTTTTCAAGACCATGAATACGTGCAATACCATCAGCAACTTGGATAACAGTTCCAACATCACTTACTTCTAGTTCTGTTTTATATCTTTTAATTTGTTCTTTTATAACTGAACTAATTTCCTCAGGCCTTAAATTCATGGTAAGGTTCCACCGCCTTTCTGTACATAAAGTGTATTCATTTTAACCTAACTGAATAGCGTATAATTCTTTTGAAATAGCTTCTATTTTACCTTTTATACTATTATCAATAATTCTATCACCTATTCGAACCATTAACCCGCCTATCAAAGTTTCATCTACATCTGTTATTAGTATTATTTTTTTACCAGTAGTTTCTTCAAGCTTGTTTTTAATACTTTCTAACTGTTCATCAGTCAGCTCTTGTGCAGATGATACATAAGCTTTTGCATTTCCTTTTAGACTATCAATTTCATCAAGGCAATACTCTATTATATCCAATAAGTCACTAGCTCTTCCTTTTTTTATCGCTATAACCAAAAGGCCTAAAATTTCTTTTATGATTTTATTATCAAAAGTATTTTCTACCATAGCAATCTTGTTTTCAACTACTACTTTTGGATGGTTCAATACTCCCATAAAATCTTTTTCTGTAAGAAGTATCTCTTTAATCAACTTTAATTGTTCTTCCACAAGGTCTACTTGATTTGTTTCTACGGCAAGCTCGAACAAAGCTGTTCCATATCTCTTAGCTATTAGTTCAGCCATGTTTCTTCACCTATTGAATCCAAAGTTTCTTCTAATAATTTATCGCTTACTTTTTTGTCAATAGATGATGCTACAAATTTGCTTGCCAAAATCTTAGCAACTTCTATCATTTCAACTTTAATTTCATCTTTAACTTTGTCTTTTTCTCTTTCTATCTCTTTGTTAGCTCTAGCCATAAGTCTAGCCGCTTCTTCATCAGCGTTTTTAATAATTTCACGTTCTTTTAATTGAGCTTTCTTTCTAGCTTCTTCTAGAATCTTGTCAGCTTCTTTATTAATATTAGCTAATTTATCTTTATATTCTTTTTCAAGCTCAGTAGCTTTTTGTTTTTCATCTTTAATGAAATCATATTCTTTAGCAATACCGTCTTTTCTTTTCTTCAAGACTTCTCGTACTGGATTAAATAATAATTTACTTAATATAAAGAATAATACAAGTACACTTATAACATGTAGAAGAATTGAAGCTACCATTTGAGCATCAAAGTTTATAATCCAGCTTTCTACTAAGTACATAAGCTTCTCTTTCCTCCTTTCGTTAAGGAGTGAAAGGGTAGGTCCCTTTCACCTTTTATTAGCCAATTAAACTCATATATTTTGAGATTAGTGGATTAGCAAATAAAAGAATAATCGCTACAATCAATCCATAAATACCTGTTGTCTCAGCTACCGCTGCACCTAATAACATAGTTCTTAAAATATCTGATTGAGCACCTGGTTGTCTTCCTACAGCCTCTGCACCTTTACCTGCTGCAAATCCTTGTCCAATACCAGGACCTATACCTGCTATCATTGCTAAACCTGCTCCTATTGCTGAACATGCTAAGATTAACGCTTTTCCATCGATTTGTTCCATTTTAACATCCTCCTATAATATTAATTTTCATATTATTGTTAATTCCAATCAATAATTTTTATTTTAAAACATTAACAAATAATAATACTAATGCAATAATCAGTGCATATATACCAGTTGTTTGAGCAACTGCTTGACCAAGTAACATAGTTCTTACTATAGGACTTTGTAACTTAGGTCTTTTACCAACTGCTTCTGCACTTTTACCTGCAGCAAATCCTTGTCCTATACCTGGACCGATTCCTGCCACCATTGCAAGCCCTGCACCAATTGCACTGGCTGCTAATACTATTCCAATTCCTTCTCGTGTTACCAAAGGATTAGCGAATAACATAATAATGGCTATTACCAAAGAAAATATTCCTGATGTTTCGGCTACTGCTGAACCTAATAGCATAACGATTGTCGCTGGTCTTCCACCTTCTGGATTATTTCCAACTGCTTCAGCAGCTTTACCAGCAGCAAATCCTTGACCTATTCCTGGGCCAATCCCTGCTATCATAGCTATACCAGCACCAATTGCTGAAAAGGCTAGGATTAATGCTCTTTTATCAACATGTGCCATCCAACCTATTAGCAAATCAAGTATGCCGTTCATGACCTCACCTCACTTGTTTTTATAAAACTCAATATTAATATCTTGTGATTTAACATTCTATTCCATAGCACTTGATACAAAAGTCATGCTCAACATAACAAATATAAATGCCTGCAATACACCTGCAAAAACATCAAAATATCCATGTAATGCTGTTGGTACACCAATAAGTGCAAACCAAGGTAAATTATAATATAAAGTCATGATAATCGTACCACCCAATATATTTCCGAACAAACGGAAACTTAGTGATACTGGATTAGCAAGTTCTCCAATGATATTAAGTGGTGTCATTGGCCATAAGGGTTCTGTTAAGCCTTTAGCCCATTTTCCAACACCTTTTACTTTAATTCCATAACCCTGCACCATGAAAAATGTAATGAGTGATAATGCAAATGTAACTGATGCATCAGCTGTAGGTGGTCTTAGGAAACCAAAACCTAATTTTCCATTATTGAAGTTAGGACCTAGTAATAAACCAGATAAGTTACAAACCAAAATGAATATGAACATACAACCATAGAAAGAAGAGAACTTTCTACCATTTTCACCCATTGTGGATACTGTAAAGTTATCTAATAATTCAACAATCCATTCAATAACATTCTGAACACCTGCTGGAACTTTTTTAGGTTTTAATATAGTTCTTCTTATGATTAATGCAATAACTATTAGAACAAGTCCTATAAGCCATACATTTACCATTGATTCAGTAATCCATAGGTCAAAACCAAAGATCTTTAAGGTTTTAACATGATGAATACCAATATCCATTAATTAACCCTCCTTTCCATATAGGAAACGTTAAAAATCTGACTCTTCTTCTTCATCTTCCCATTCCAGGAACTCTACAGAGCCATCTTTCGGCGTAGGTTTTTCTATGTATCCTTGCCAATATGCGGCTAATTTCACTGATACAATTGAAATAATAACACCTACTAAATTAATCGTTGGTTCTAATGCTCCAACAACTAATACTAAAATAGTTAATAAATACCTTAAAAAATAATGAAAATGTGCATACCTTTGAGCATCTTTTGGAGGTTTGCTTAATGCTTTTTTAAATGTTACTTCCATTAGTTTTAACTTAAGAATGGAAAATATTCCTCCAAGAGCCAAACCTTTACCATAAGCTAAAATATCTTCAACAAAAAACAGACCTATTGCAAATGAAAGGACTACAATGATTGTAATTTTAATTGTTAGTGGAATTAATATTGATTTTTCTGAGTTCATATCAAGAGTCCTTCTTTCTCTTTTTACTACTTTTCATAGCTATGACGTATAAATTGCGAAAGGCTGTCAGCATACCCAATATTGTAAAAATAATTAGAAATAGTACTCCGGTACTAAGTATCCTGTCCAAAAAGTTTCCAAACAGAATACAACCAATAATAGGTATCGCCATTAAAAAACCTATTTGAGTTATTAAAGATAAGCTTTTCATTATATTCGGATCAAACTTCATAAGTTTCTCCCTCTTAATAAAGTATTATACGCATGATTTTATCATATGTCTACAGTAATATCTATATTTTTACAATTTCCATCATATTACCTATGAATTTAGAAAACCCATAAAAAAACAGAAAAAGATAGACATATTAATGCATCTATTTTAAACTATTTATGATAATATCAACAATTCTACTTGATGCTTTTCCATCCCCATAAGGGTTAACAGCATTCGCCATCTTATTATATTCCTCAGCATCTTCAATTAATGATTTTGTAAATTCATAAATAGTATTTTCTTCAGTACCAGCTAATTTTAATGTACCAGCTTCTACTCCTTCTGGTCTCTCTGTAACATTCCTAAGAACTAATACAGGTTTACCCATTGAAGGTACTTCTTCTTGTAATCCTCCTGAATCAGTTAAAACCAAATAGGAGTTGTTTAAAAGATTATGCATATCCTGCATTTCAAGAGGTTCTACTAAATGTACTCTTTCATGCTTTCCTAATATCTTATGAGCCACATCCCTAACAGCTGGATTTAGATGTACAGCATATACAACTTCTACATCTTCATGTTCTTCAACTATTCTAAGTACAGCATTGCATATGTTTTCTAGTGGTTCACCAAGATTTTCTCTACGATGAGCAGTCATGGCGATGATCTTTTTGTTATTGTAGTCCAAATGATTTAGTAAATCGTTCTTAAATTTATAATCATCCCTTATTGTAGTACTAAGGGCATCTATAACTGTATTACCTGTTACAAAGATATCATCTTCTGATACATTTTCTTTTAATAAGTGTCCCTTTGCTGTATCAGTAGGAGCAAAATGCAGATCTGCCAAACATCCTGTAAGTTTTCTATTCATCTCTTCTGGAAAAGGTTCATATTTATTATATGTTCTTAGTCCTGCTTCCACATGTCCAACTTTTACTTTATTATAAAATGCAGCCAAAGATCCAATAAAAGTTGTTGTTGTATCACCATGTACAAGAACTATATCAGGTTCTACTTGGCTAATAATATTGTTAAGCCCCTCTAGAGCTCTGGTTGTGATTTGTGCCAGTGTCTGTCTCTCTTTCATGATGTTAAGATCATAGTCAGGCTCTAAGTTAAATACTTCAAGTACTTGATCCAACATTTCTCTATGTTGAGCTGTAACACATACAATGCTTTCTGTATGTTCATTTTTTTCTAGAGCTTTGACAACAGGACACATTTTTATTGCTTCCGGTCTTGTTCCAAAAATACTCATAACTTTTATCTTTGACATTGATACTTTTCCTCCTATATATATCTAAGTTTTCCATTTATCCTATTACAATATTCTATTCCTTTTTTGACAATTCATTTTATATTATACATCCATTTTACACCACTTGCAAAATATTTTATATAATTTTTATTTAATTATTCCCACTATTTCAATTATATATTTAATTATTAAGTTTTACATATAAATATGTATTTTAAACGAACAATTAACTCTATTAGTTTTATTTTAATAACTGATTTTTTTCAAATAATATTTGTTACCTAGGTTAGTATATGCTATAATCATTCCTATACTTTATTTTTATAAATTAATTCATAGGAGTGTTATATATGGATAAAATTATTAGTAAACTTAACATTACACAAAATGTAACTTTAATTACATTAGCTAACATACCTATTAATAATAAAAGCATAGCTGAAATATTCACTTCTCTGGCAGATGCTGATATTAATGTGGATATGATTAGCCAAACATCACCCTTAAAAGGAAAGATAAATATATGTTTTACACTACAAGATGACGTATTATTTAATGCTATTCAAACGCTAGGGACATATAAAAAACAAATACCTAGTCTCCGTATTGATGTTAATTCTAATAATACCAAGCTTTCACTATATGATGAAAATATGAAATACAAACCTGGAATCGCTGCTAAAACAATGGTTATACTATCAGAAGCAGATATAGACATAAAGATGATTACTACATCTGAAATAGATATTTCTTATCTCATATATGCATCTGATGAAGAAAAGGCTATACAATCACTTAAAAAAATAATAAAAGATTAAAATTTAGAAGCTATCTCTTAATATATTTATTTTGAGATAGCTTTTTAAAAATCCTTTTTTAATTATTTTCAAGCCATTTTGTCTTGCTTTCAATGAGCTTGTTAAATTCCTTAGGTACAGTTTCGCCTCTCTCATTCAAAAGATCAACTAATAATTTCATATCCTTTAGTGTTAATTCTCTATAATCAGTTAATCCATATTCACCATTTTGTTTTATACAATACCAAAAATCATTATTATCCTTTATCCAATCAATGTATGTGTCAATTATAGCCTGCTGCATCTGTTCAGCCAATATTATGTACTTATTATCACAATTATAATATTTATCATATATATATATTGCATTAATTTCTGATACTAGATGATTAAGAGAACAGTGTGTTTTTGATATTTTTTCATCTTTGTTCTTATAATCAGGTATAAATAAACCATCATTATCAGTTTTCCAATTATTAACATATGCATAATCTATAAAAAACGAAAAATAATTGTCGATTATCTCTTTTATCCTAGGCTCATCTATTATTTGATCCCAATAAATTAAAGCCATGATAGTATCAGTATTAAATCTTGTATCATAAAATTCATAATCAATATTATAATCTTCATAAAGCCATGTTGATCTTGGTAAACTAGGTATGTAATAATCTTCATTGAATTTATCTATGTAATCATATAATAAACTGATACCAACTAGCCTAAATAAATTATTGTCCTTAATATTTTCATACATTATTATGAGTGGAAACCCTGAAGGATAATTCCATTTGGATTCCCTTCCATAAGGTATATAATTATTAGCTATATTATAGTAGATACCATCACTTCTGAATATCTTTTTATCATATAGGTCCAATCTTCTTATTAAATCAAGAGTATCATTATCTTCAAAATCAACTAGTTTATTAGTTGATATGATAGCCTCTAGATTAGTCTCCATATTATCTTTAACATCAAGTTGTATCTTAGTATCAATTCCTTTGTTACTGTTAATATTCCATCCATTACTATTACTGATAACATCTATTACCGAATGTCCTAATTCTTCTACATAATAAGGATTACCCAATCTTATACTATAATTTTCACCATCCAGATATAATTGACTCTCATTATTTATATTAATAGAATCATTGGTTTTATTATTGAATTCCATTAAATCATTATTATCATATAAGCTTTCTATGATATTATTTACTTTCATTTTACTTCTAAGTCTAACATCCAATGAAAATTCCTTAGATTCTCCATTAGCTTTTAGAAAAAAGATATTCTCTTTACCAATCTTTTTATTGATAACTGCTACTGACCCAATCTTATCCTTTTTATCATATACAGAAAAATTGGTTTCCTCATTTATTAACTGAGTATATTCAGTAGAGTTCTTTTCTTCAACTTTTATGGCAAAACCATTTGTTGATCTTATAAATAAATCCAAGTCTTTGTTAATGGTAATCTGTACCTCATGGGAATCATCATTCTTAAAAAGCAGAAATAACATTCCTGCTATTGTTATAATCACTAATAGTACTATTTTCTTCATAGATTTTCCTCACATTATATAACTATATAATAAAATCGCCTATATTTACTATGATTATCACTTATTTTTAATCCTTCTAGCTATAAAATCAAGTAACCAAACTACTAGGATCAAACCAATAATTATAAGAGCGAACATTATATCGTTCATAGCTATCAGTATACCAGCAATACCGAACCCACCACTTATACCATACAAGGTGAGTACAGCTCTCTTATGGCTATAACCTCTGTCAACTAATCTATGGTGTAGATGTCCTCTATCCGCTTGCATAACTGGTTTACCATTAGCTATTCTTCTAAGTATTGCAAAAAAAGTATCGAATATAGGTAATCCCAAAATAAGTACAGCTACAATGATTGTTATGGCTGTATAACTTTTGATAAATCCCTGTATAGAAATAACTGATAATGTAAACCCTAAAAACGTTGATCCTGTATCACCCATATATATAGTGGCAGGATTAAAATTATGAGGTAAAAATCCTAAGCAAGAACCTGCAAGTGCCGCAGTCAATAGTACAGCAGTTGGTTCTCCGTTTAATATAGATATAAACATTAAACAAAGTGCTGCTATTGAAGATACTCCTGTGGCTAATCCGTCTAATCCATCTATCAAATTAACAGCATTAGTTACTCCTATTATCCATATAATTGTTATAACATTGCTAAAAGAACCTAATAGTAGAACACCGCCAGGTGCCCATGGCCAGCTTATTGCATGAATTGTTGTCCCAGTGATTATTACAATCAGAGCAGCTAATATTTGAAAAAATAATTTCAATTTAGCCGGCAAATCATATATATCATCCAGCAATCCAACAATAGTTATTACAACACCACCAATGATCAGACCAAGCAAATGAATTAATTCCAAATCCTTGATAGAAGGTGCAATCAGGGCTATGGTAACCAAAAAACCTAATACAATGGATATTCCTCCTGCTAAGGGCATTGGTTTTGTATTCATTCCTCTAGCTTTGGGCATATCAATAGCACCAACTTTATAAGCAAATTTTTTGCTGAGCGGTGTAGTAAAACATGCTATAACAAAGGCAATGGCAAAAGCAATTATATATATAAAATTACTATTTATACCTTTTAAAAAATCAAACATTTTCCTTCCATCTCCCCTTAAAAAGCTTATTCATACTTATCTACAATAATGCCTGCTTCTTTTAATAGCTCCATGGAGAGTTCATCTGGATAAGAGCCTTTAAAAACTACTCTTTTCAGACCAGCATTTATAATTAACTTAGAACATATAACACATGGTTGATCTGTTACATATATTGTACCACCATCAATTGATACTCCATGCATAGCAGCTTGTACTATTGCATTTTGTTCAGCGTGTGAAGCTCTGCAGAGCTCATGTCTCTGTCCAGATGGAATGTTTAATTGTTCTCTTAGACATCCAATCTCAGCACAATGTTTACAACCTGATGGTGCTCCATTATAACCTGTTGTAAGTATTCTTCTATCCTTAACGATAACAGCACCTACTTTTCTTCTTAAGCAAGTAGATCTGCCTTTAATTATCTCAACAATATCCATGAAATACTCGTCCCACGATGGTCTCATAATGTTATCCCCCGATATATTAATCTATTTCTATTTTATTTATTCTTCTAATATGTCTTTCATCATTGGAAAATTCAGTACTTAAGAATATATCAACAATCATTAAAGCTAACTCAACTCCAACAATTCTTCCACCAAGAGCTAATACGTTAGCGTCGTTGTGTTCCCTAGTAGCTTTAGCTGAAAAACAATCATGACATAGAGCTGCTCTAATACCTTTAACTTTGTTAGCAGCCATTGATATACCAATACCTGTCCCACAAATAAGTATTCCCTTTTCACATTCTTTATCAACAATTGCTTTACAAACTTGCTTTGCAAAATCAGGATAATCTACAGAATTCTGATCATAACATCCATAATCTTTATATTCTATTTTATTAGCTTCCAAATATTTAATCACTTCTTGTTTTAATTCAAAACCACCGTGATCACTACCAATTGCTATCATAATATTTCCTCCGTATTTTTAATTTTATCAACTAATTTATCAATTAAAACCTTAATATCTTCAGCGCACTTCACATAAACATCTTTTCCACTACCAAATGGATCAGTTATATCTCCTAATTCATCTACATATTCTTTTAATGTCAGAACATTTTCCTTGATATTTGGATATGTCATGTGTAGATATTCCTTATGTCTACCAGTCATAGTAAGTACTAAAGTTTCAGAATCAACTTCTTCTTCACTGAATACAGTAGCAACATGTCCTATTACATCAGGATAATGCTCTTTCACAGCTTCTATAGTATATTCACTAGCAGGTGATGGAAATGTTACAAGTATACCTCTAGACGAAACTTTGATGTCAATATCATTATCATCAAAATTTTTATAAGCCAAAGCTTCAGCCATAGGACTTCTACAAGTATTTCCAGTACACACAAAAATAATTCTCTTCATAAAATCACCTTTTTGACTAATCAATATTTATAATCTTATTACCAGCTGCTTTCAAAAGTCTATTCATAGTAGCTGTACCAATGTCCTTTTTGGAAAAAGCTTCACAATATATTATTTCAACATTCATTTCATCGAATTCTCTTAATACCCTAAATAAGTTAGATGCTATCTCTTCTGGATTATTTTTATCACCAATACTTATAATATTCTTACAATCATAGTAGTCTTCTGTTTGCTTAGTAGCTATAACACCTATTTTTTTATCTTTTTGTTGCTCTATATTAACTAATTCATTAATATGAGATACTACTTTATCACTTTTTCCCTTAAATACAATCAACTCTGCATTTGGAGCATAATGTCTATACTTCATTCCTGGTGCTTTAGGTACCAAATTCTTATTTGAAGACTTGATTGCAGGGTCAATACTGACTGAACCTATTACTTCTTCAAGCATTTCTTTTGTTATTCCACCAGGTCTAAGTATTGTAGGAGTAGTACCTGATACATCCAGTACTGTAGATTCAAGACCAATCTCTGAGAAACCGCCATCAACGATCATATCAACTTTTCCGCTTAAATCGTTAATTACATGCTTTGCCATAGTTGGACTTGGTTTACCAGACACATTAGCACTTGGAGCTGCAATAGGTAGATTAGAAGCTTCTATTATACTTCGTGCGATTTTATGAGATGGCATTCTAATAGCTACAGTCGAAAGTCCCCCAGTTATATTATCTGGAATGATATCCTTTTTCTCGAATATTAGAGTTAAAGGTCCTGGCCAAAATCTATCCATTAATTTTTCTGCTGTCATGCTAATATTAGTAACATATTTCTTAACATCTTCTTTACCTGCTACATGAACAATCAATGGATTATCAGAAGGTCTTCCTTTTGCCATATATATTTTTTTTACTGCATCAATTTCTAAAGAATTAGCACCAATCCCATATACAGTTTCAGTAGGAAATGCCACTAAGCCGCCATTTTGCAAGATATTTGCTGCCTCTACAATTATATTATTATCAATATTATTAATGTCTACTCTACGAATTATTGTCTCCATATAAATGTCTCCATAAAATGATCTCTATTATTTAATTCACCTCATATATTATACCATATATTTACCAAATTAAAAGTCCAACCTATTATTTAGTATAATGTCAATCAATGAACTCTATTACATCGGTTTCTTTCTTTTCACTCATCATATATATTATCCTTAACCCAATTATTGTCAACAAAACTCCAGTCCCAATAAACGTTAATAAATAGTTATATCCTATAGCTTTCCCTTGCACATTTGAAATAATCGTACTCAAGGAATTAATCACAATATGAAGTATAATAGAACTATATAGACTGCCTGTCCAAATAACTACATAACCTAAAATGATACCTATCAAAAATGCATATGTACCCTGTACTAAATTCATATGACCTATACCAAAAAATAAAGCTTGTATCATTACTGCTCCAAAAACACCGAATCCGTTTCTCAACTTATTTAACACAATTCCTCTGTATAATAATTCCTCGAAAATAGGAGCTAATATTCCTACACTAATTAGAGTAATATAAAAATTATTGCTGGAGATACTTGCCATCAATTCTTCGTATTCAGGAACCAGCTCATTTATATTTATCAAAGTCAAAATTCCATCTATAGCTATATTAATACCTATGCCACATACTACACATATAACTATAGTCTTTAATGGTAATTTCTTATTTAGGTTAGTTTCATTAATAAAATCATTTTTGCTTATTAGATATATCAATAGAATAACAGCGAAGGTAACAACCCAAGCAATTATAGTAATTAATAACGAATGATTAGCAAAAAAACCATATAAATCTTCTTTCCCAGTTCCATACACATTAAGCTTTACAGTAAAATAAATACCTGCAACTACAACTGCTAATACCTGTATCAACTTGGAGATCACCACGTATATCACACTATTCCCGAAAGCTTTCAATCTGTTCATATTTGCACCCCTTAATATCTAATTAAAAGGCTGTCTTAAAATACATGATAAGGCACCTGATTACCATAGATGTGTTTTAAGACAGCCCTAAAATTTATTTCTCTTCTAAAAATTTCATAATTCCAATGTAGATAGCCCATGCAATTTTATCTTGGTATATATCAGTCATCAATAATTCTGCCTCTGAATAGTTGGATAAAAAACCACATTCTACTATAACACCTGGTATATTAGTTTGCTTTAATATAAAATACGAATTACTATCTTTTACTTGTCGATTATTTTCATTGTCTACAAAAGTTTTTATTTCTTGCTGTATGTACTGAGCTAATTTTTTACCATCATCAGATGAAGCATAGTAAAAAACTTGTGCTCCTTTATATTTTTCTTGAGAAAAGCTATTTTGATGTATACTAACTAGTATATCTCCTCCACTAGTATTAATTATTTCTTTTCGTTTGTTCATATCTTCTCTTTTTTTATTATTGCTTGACTCATTATATAGACCGCCATCATCTTCACGTGTCATAACAACGTGTACTTTACTATATTCCAAGTATTCTTTTAATTTTATTGCAATTGATATGTTAATATCTTTTTCTAATTCACCATTGACCCCTACTTTTCCAGGGTCAAACCCTCCGTGTCCTGCATCCACCACAACAACATATTTATCTTCAACACTAGAAAAAACATTAATCACTCTATTGGCATATAATATAGTTGCTACTAAAAATATTAATATGATCAAAGACACTACCCACATTAGGACATGAGTTTTTTTAATAATTATTATCATATATCCACCAAGCATTTTTTTATAAATATATTAATTAAGACATACTTATTATGCATATATGATTTATTTTCTATCTATTTCTTCAAATAATCATGTAAGACATCCCATATTTCATTTTTTTCCAATCCTATTTTCCATCCTGCAACACCAGCTAAATCATTCTCAATTACCAGCTTGACCTTTTCTTCTATGGAACGTTCCTCTTCTAGCCAAATCTTATATACTTTATTATCTTTAGCATAATCACCGTAGAATTGTTTTACTTCATCATTCCATACTATTTCTGCATCATTATCATCAAGTATTTTTTTAGCCCTATCCATACTGTATGCTTTAGAAGATACATTAATCAAACCATCCACTTCTTCTTCTGTCCATAAACGAGTATAATATGGTAATCCTAGAATAACTTTTTCTTTCCTGACTTCTTTCAGGGTATCTAGGATACCTCTCTCAACAAAACCTATTGAGGCTACAGAACCACTTTCAGGTGATGTTGACCAGTGTTCATCGTAACCCATGATGATAACGTAATCAACAACCTTGCCTACTTCCGTTCTATTATAATGAGCTGTCCAAGCTGAAGGTACATAGGTATCTACTGATACGACTACGTCTTGAGCCTTAAGATAAGGTGTTAATTCTCTTATGAATTGCACAAAATATATTCCGTCTTCTTTTGCAACGTTTTCAAAGTCTATATTGATACCGTCTAAATTATATATAGACGTTAATGCTAATATTTGTTTTATGACTTTTTCTCTTTTTTCAGTACTGCTTAGTACATCATGAGTAATCTTTTTGTCAAATTTATTGCTGAATAGTGCCCATACCTGATATCCTTTTGATTTTGCATATTGTACGTATTCACTACTAGCGATATTGCTAATATCTCCGTCTGAATTCTTAATTGAAAACCAAGTCGGTGATATGACATCAAGACCTTTAACGTCTTCTAATACTTTTTTGATTGAGCTGTTAGCAGCCGTTCTTGTCACTTGGTGCCAAGCGATATTAATAAGACCATCAATATTCTTTTTATCGTTATACTGTGGATCGTCTTCTTGTTTTGCTATTTTTGGATATATGTCTTTTATTACCCCTAAATCAGTTCTTTTCATATAACCTAATAACCCGCTTTCACTTCTAACTTTTACCCATCCATCATATTGTTCATATACTCTTAGTTCATCATTAATGGATAGCTTTTCTACAACTTTACTTTTTTCGTTTGTGTCTATTCTTATGTAGGATTTTTTCTTGACAACATTAGATGTTTTATATTTATTACTTAGATAGTCAAATACAAGTATCTTAAGGTCTTTGTTTAGTTCGAATTCTATATCAGAGAATTCTAAGATAAAGTCCATAGGTATGTATGCCATGTCTGTTTCAAATGTCATTATGGGCATGTCTAATTCTAATGGTTCACTGTTCACAAAATATGTAAGATCGTCATTTTTCATTCTGATTACTTTATTGCTAGTTGTATAAGTTAATGTTTTTTCTTTTTCATCCCAATGATAATAAGGATCTATATATTTATTAACTAAATCCACTGGCAGGTAGAGTTTTTCTTCTACCAATTTGGGTGTGTAGTTTATTTCTACATTTTCATCTTCAATTATAACTGATAGTTTCCCTTTTTGATAGTTTGGTAATATTTCCCTCATGTTTGCTTGCTCAAAATTAGGCAGCATATCAATTATGTAATGATAAGCAAAAAATCCCCCTAGTAGCAAAAGTAAAGAAATCATTACAATTTTCATTGCTTTTTTCATTATTTATCACTCCTTGAAGGTATTATATCACAAACTTCTCGTTCATTTAACAGTTGTCGACAAAATAAATTGTTAACAAATTGTGACTAGGAATGATAGGAATTAACTTTATAAAATTTGTTTATTATTTTCACTGATGGCTACGTTGTGTTATATAGTTAAGTTTTACTTGCCTTACTCCAAAGGAACGGTCTGCGTAAAACTTAACTATATAACACTTTGTGGGTAGTGTTGGTTTGTAGGGAGATATGTTTAATATATGAAAATGTGTAAAAATATAGATTGTGAATGTATAGAATAATTTAATTTAGTGTACCTTAAAAGACCACTTATATATTGTTGGATAGCTTATTATAAGTGTAGAAGAATTTTATGATTTGGTTTTGGTTTTGAGCATTGCGTGTTGGATTAGGAGAAAGATTCCTATTAGGATGAAAATGTCGCCAATACTAATGATTTTTGGTAGGGGATAGGGTTTTAGTATTGGGATTATGTCGGATAGTATGTATGCTTTAGTTGTATTAGTGGCTAGTACGTGTCCCATATCAAAAGATGCGTTGGCACCTTGTGGTAGATGTACGGGCATTTGTCCGTTATTTAATGCTATAGGGATTAGATTAAGAATTGTACCTATGGATAATAGGTTCATGGATAGTAATCTATGGTTTATTACAAGTGGTATTAATAGTATTATGTATGATGATATATGTATTATGTAGAAAGCTGTTGTGTTGATATTTATTGTGTTTCCTAGGCGAATAGCTATTATTTGGAGTAGTTGACTTGCAATGATTAAATACCATGCTTTGATTTCTATATTTTCAAAGTTGATTAATCGTCCTTTTCTGATGTATGCAACTATAATAGATAAAACAATGCCTTCGATTATCATATGGTCTCCTTATTCATACATAACTTTAATAAATTGATCCACCAAAAGAGGATTGAACTGAGTACCTTTGTTTACTTTCAATTCATCTAGAGCTTCTAGTGAAGCCATGGCTCTTTTATATGGTCTATCTGTTGTCATTGCGTCAAAGCTGTCAGCTATAGCTAAGATAGCTGATTCTATAGGAATATCAGCACCTTTTAGGGCATCTGGATAGCCTGTTCCATCATATTTTTCATGATGATGTCTGATAATGTTTGATATCTCTTTTAATGAATCTACATTACTAAGTATTCTTGCTCCCATGACAGGATGTTCTTTTATGATATCGTACTCTTCTTTTGTTAGTTTGCCTTTTTTATTGAGAATAAAATCGGGTATTCCTATTTTTCCGATGTCGTGAAGAAGCGCGGCTGTTCTAATCATTTCTACTTCTTTTTTCTTCATACCTGATGCTTTTGCAAGTTTGACTGCATATTCTTGGACACGTGTTGCATGTCCTCCTGTGTAAGCATCTTTTACTTCCAAAGCGTCATTCAATGCATGTATAGTTTCCATTGCCATTGATTGGGATTCAAAATATAATTTAAATGAATATCTTGCAACTAATAGAGGGGCGAAAAATAGAACAACTACACCTTTGCCGTATCTCATATCAGCAAGAGCCATTATTATGCCTAGAGCACCAATTCCCAATAAGCTTGGAACAATACCTTTTAAGTTATTTACAAATGTTTCTAATATATTTTTTCCATGCATGAGATTAATCATAATCGCTACCAAGAATGAATTTAGAATTTCACATATTAATATTATTATAAGTACCACTGGAACTAATTCAGATAAAGTATTCAAAGTTCCTTTTGTATATCCAAGCACACCATATAATATTTCCCCGGCAATACCAATAACAACTACTACTTGAGAAATATTAAACATCGTTCTTGAAATCTGTGTATTAAAAATATGCCTTCTCTCTCCTTCAATTACAGGCATTCTGAAAATGAATCCTATACCAGCAACTATTGCACCAGTAGTGGGACCACATATGATCATAGCTGTTACAGTAACTGCTAACCCAACAGAAACAGCTACTCCAGAAGGAAAAGATATTAAAAAAGTTTCAGTTACAGTAGCCAATAGTCCCCAAAAGAGTACATCTTCCGCTGGACCTATTTCATACTTATTATAAAGGAAATATAAAACAGCTACAGCTAATATACTCATAAAAATAATATACATCAGCATACCCTTTTTATTTTTCATTCTTATACCCCCATATATATAAAAAGTCGACTAACCAATCATATATATTCTACCAAACGCTAATCCAAGCACCTGCTGATAAAACTAATGATAATAAGCTAACTAAAGCTACAATAATTTTTTTCATTGAATATAGCCTCCTTGTTTTTCATCTCTGCTAATCCGCTATGTAGCAGGCTATATTCCTCTCCGCTAATCTCTATAAACTGAAAAAACTATAATAATTTTAGATTAGTCGACCTCTTATAAACTAAAGTGTCAGCTGTAAAATGTGCCTATTTATTGAATCCATAGTAGCTCTTGCAAGAGCTTCTTTGGCATCATTACCAATCTTGGCTGAACCTGTATAGATTTCTTCTCTTCCTTTTAGTTGAGATGAGATACTAACAACCATAACTTCTACGTTAGATAGACTTACCCTTCTGGCATCTTCAAATACAAATACATCTTCTACCTGACAGAATTTCTCAACTGCTCTTAAAACCGTATTACCAAGTATTCTATTAATGTTACTTAATGTATTTATACCAGACATACTGCTTTCGTATGTTTGTCCACATTTTTCTAATACTACTCTTACTTCAACGTTAGAACCATTGTTATTATATTCTATACTCTTGATCTTTAGTCTTGGATCTGACTCTTGTTGTACAGCATCACCTTTTATCTGGGCGATACTTACTTTTTTATAATCAATGGATATGTCAAACTCAGATATAAGAATTGCTTCTATGTCTCTTAAGATTTGCTTAGGATTCCTTCTTAAATTAGATACTATATGAATCTCTTCTATGTTTTCATTCTCGTCAATAACTACTTTACAACCTTGAACAGATCTAATTTTCTTTAGATAGTTTTCCATCTTCTCGATATTCATTATGATATTAGCCCCCTCTCCAATCATTTAATGAATCTCTTTAAATTATATAGTATAAACCTAATAATTTCAATAAATATAAGATTTTTTAGGATAAATATACCATTATGAAATTATTATAAGCTTATTGATTATGCTTATTGATTTATATAATTTATTGATTAATTCCTTTTTTAGTTCTTCATAAAGTCTAAATATCAAACATTTTAGATATTATCCTTAATATATCTCCTTCCTCTATATCTTCAATATTTACACCATTATCTAGTACATCCTCTATAGATATCTTATCAACTTTATTGTAATCTTCAATGTAATTGATTGATGAAATCTTGAAATCATTGTTTTCTATGATTAATTCTATTTTCTTTACATAGTTTTTGTTGTCCAAATATGTATTAATATTAATAGTGTATTCTTCATTTTTAAATGTATCTAATAATTTTTTATTAATATCCCTATATTCTTCTTCATGGGTTATAATCTCATAAATATCTGTACTAGTTATATTGATGCTTAATTTATTAGTCATTATCTTTTTACTAAGGCTATTGATTGTTATTGGTCTCTTTCCTTCATTAGTTATACTATTATGTACATAATCCAACGTTTGTTCAACCTTACTCATATCCAATTTGCTGTCTATTTCTTCATTGGGCAAGTTATAATAATAGCTGTTTTTTTCTACTAATGGATCAATAACAATTTTATTATTAAATTTATAGATTTTACCTAACTCTTTTTCTATTCCAAGGTTATTTTCTTTTACATCAATACTCAATTTAATTCTATTATCAGAGTTTCTTATAACACCCTCATATAGAAAAGAAATAGCATCTATAATTGTATCTTCTTTCTTATTTTGAATACTTATTTGTCCAATTATGTTATAATCATCATTAACTAATTTATCTATGCCTTCACATAATTTTTGTACCGATGATTCACCTATATCACTTACTGAAACATTGACAATAATTATTAGGAAAATAAATATACCACCAATAGCTATTAGTGGTATCCTTTTAAAATCAACTTTCATATCATTTCCTCCAAAAATACTTTTTGTAATTTAAAAGAATTATAGATGCATTATCTCCTGCTCCATTCTTCAAAACAACATCCTTTATATCGTTGACAATTGATTGTAAGCCTATGTTGTTTTTTAGTCGTTCAATTACTATCTTATCCATTACTTCTTTTGATATAAAATTATAAATCCCATCACTGCATAACATGAACATGCTCATTCTATCTATATAACCAATCTTAGTAAATGGGTTAATATGCTTCTTCAAACCAATACATTGGGTTAATATATTTTTATTAGCATCAAAATACACACTATCTCTTGATAGTTGCCCTTGTCTTAATTGTGCTGCAACAAGAGAATGATCTTTGGAAATTTGTTCTAATGAATTAGTGTCTTTTATATATATTCTACTATCTCCAATATGGGTAATTACATACTTATCCCCATACACGAACAAAACTGTTAAAGTTGTCCCCATTTTTTTATCTTTATCCTTAGAATCGTATATTGTCCTATTGATATTCGTGAAACAATTTAACAAACTTATTTTGACAGCAAGAAAAATATTATCGGATTCCCTCATGATTTTCTCCAAATCCTTATCCCACCAATTAGTAAGCTCACAAATTGCAATTGTACTGGCAACCTCTCCTAATGAATGTCCTCCCATGCCATCAGCAATAACAAATAACCCGAATTCCATAGAATTGACTTGTCCTATCTTAATTAATATTCTATCTTGGTTCACTTCTTTAACTAGTCCGCATTCACTTATTACCCCATATTCAAACTTCTTTTTAATCAATTTTATTATCCTTCCCTATAAAACCGTTGTGACTATAATTCTCTTATTAAATCAATTGATTTCAAAAGTATATTCGCAATTGGAAATTGCAACGTGAGTTCCATCATGTAATTGATATCTCTTGTTGCTAACCAGCCTTTCTTCATCTAGATATGTACCATTCTTAGAATTCAGGTCAATCATATAATATTGTCCATCCTCTTTAATAATCTTACAATGAATTCTACTTACAGAGCTATTTTCAATTATATGATCTACTTGACTATCCAACTTTCCAATTATAAAAGGATTACTGGATATGATTACCTTATTAACTATATCTCCATCTTTACTTAATAGATATGGTTCAGCCTCAATATTCAATTTTTGTTTATAATCCTCTAATAATATAGTATCTTCAGTTGAATAATCAGTACTTCCTTGTTTTATAACCATCTTCTGTCTAACATTATTAGATTTTTCTTCTATGGGATTATCAATATCCCTTTTAGATTTTTTCTCTTCAGGGACAGGCTCATCAAAAAGCTTAGCTCTATTCTTATATTCAACATTAAAAGAATTGACAGATGGTTCATTATAGACTTTTTTCTTATTCATGTTTATAGAATTATTCTTACCTTCTTTATTCTTCATATAATCATATGCCTTTTTTGAACTATAAAGATTCACTGCAAGTAACATACCAATGCATGCTAATAATGAAGCCATTTCTATTTCACCGGTTACATCAGAATGTAATATCCTGGATTTTAGCATAATCAAAAATATTAGTACTGTCAGAATCTGAATACAGCCAATAATTATAAAATGCATATAATTCTTTTTATCAGTCGTTGATTTCCTATTATCATTCTTTTTATTTTGTTTTGGTTTAATCTCACTCTTGGTAATCTTATTCTTAGCTGTCATTTCTATTTTTTTGTTATGTGGGACTCTATTATTTTCTGATTTATGGCTTTTTGATTCTTCTGCTTTTTCTCTTTCCCTATTCTGTTCAATCAGCTTGGAAATAATAAAGTTATCTTCTGCATTTGGTTTATTTTCACTATTACTGCTCTTATGATCTTGTTCTATTTTAATCTTATTATCAGACTGAACTTGGGGACTAGTTGAACTATTAATTATATTTTCTATAGTATTTATATTGAAATCATGTTGCTTACATGCTGTTATTAATCTATGAATAATCATTACTGCATTTACATCTTCTTGACTAACTTTATCAAAAAAGAATTCAATAATATTTTTTGTATCATCAAGAATATCCCTATGGCAGTTATCAAAAGGTGTATATACATAACAAGGTAAAAAACCATTGGGATTAATATAAATCATATCCTGATGCAATAATATTTTATTAGAATTCAGATAATATTTTTCACAGTCTTTAATAATTCCTATTAGATTAGCAAAAAAATTGTTCAAATCACTAGAAGTCAACTTTTTCCTTTCTAGTACTTCTGTTAATTTTTGCTTAGATGTAATATTGTAGTACAGCTTTTTTTCTGTGTTAAGTGTTCTTATGTTAAGGTCCAGAAAGGAATCAATTGAATTCCTCTCCAACATCTCAACTTCATAATCTTCTATATGGATATCATCATTTGCTTTTATTACCAAATAACTGTTTATAGCGTCTCTTTCATATGTAATATTAGTATTCATCAATTACATCCTTTCATCATGTATAAAATTCAAGATTATGACTCTGCATCATATACTCCTTTAGCATCCCCAGTTATCTTTTTAAGAATATTTTCTACCAACTCAGTTATTTTATCCTTAAATATAACTGCTAAACCTACTAATACTATGATAATAAGCGCTATCTCAACAACTCCCATACCATCTTCTTCTTTCCAAAATCTTTTTAAAGTATCTAACATAGATTTATCCTCCTAATATTTTATTTATATGTTTTTCTATAGTAATTTACACTCCAAGAGACATGAACGCTGGCATCATTACAATAATAATAATGATGATGAACATGATACCCATAGGAATAAGCAGCTTGGAACTAGCTTTTTCACCAGCTTTTTTAGCTACATTTTTTCTTACATCCCATGCCTCATTGGCTTGATTTTGAAGTGCCATTACTAATGTATCATTACCTTTTCTTATATTTTGGACAATAACTGTAGTGAATCTCATCATTTCTGGTATCTTGCATCTCTTACCAAAATCTTCATAAGCTTTCACCTCAGATAGTCCATTATTAATTTCTTGAAGAGTTTCCAGCATCTCTTCATACAAGAATAGCTTACCAGCTCTGCCTGTTGTAATATCCTCGTAGTAATCCTTAGATATCTTATTCCAAGCACGGCTCAAAGTCATTCCTGCATTCAACAAGAGAGTTAGTTTTATCACAAACTCCGGAAAGCATTTCCTAATTTCTGAATTTCTGTCTTCAACTTTTTTCTTGACTTCATAATCCTTTAATAACACTAATAGAATAATTACTATCAAACCAAATATTAAGAACTTCAAACTATCATTGCCATCTGATTTTAATAACCAGCTTATTTTTCCCGTATGCCCTTCTATGGTGGTAGGTAAGATCACTTCATCATCAGATCTATTCAATAGATTATCAGTTGACAACTCCTCTTTTATGGCTTTTTCAATCAACTCTAGCTTTTCATCTTTTGTCAGTGTCTTTGGATATACTTTCAGATCTATTATCTTATCAATATTTTCCCCTGCATATGTCAGTTTTGCAGTAATATTTGTTTCATTACCCTTATCTGTAATATTGCTATAATCTAACTCACCATTCTTTTCTATGTATGGACAATCGATAGTCCATTTAATCTTGATATTTTTACCAGGAAACCACTTGACTAGATTTAATTTCTTATCTATGACTTTTAGATTGAGGTTATCTCCTAGTATATAATCAGGTAGTTCATCAGCGGCTTCTTTTAATATATTTCTTGCTTTTTCTTTGTCTGGATTTTCCTCTGGAATCAATACTGTTATATCCTTAACATCTTTTTTCCCATCAATCTCTATTTGTGCTTGTAAATCATAGGATACATTTCCCTTACCCAATGAAGGTTTTTTTATAGTATTATTTATAAGGCTGCTGCTATCATTACCCTGAAAACTCATAATCAATGTTATGAATAAAACACCAATAAGGGACATTATTGCAAGAGATATTTTTTCTCCTTGATGCATTCTTAGTCTAAAATCATATTCCCTCTTACCGTAGATTAGATATATATTATCTCTAACGTTTTTATTAGCCTTCAATTTTTTACCAAAAACTTTATCTAATATGAATAGAGATGTAGGAATTAATTCCTTTAGTTTATATTCCTTCTTATCAATGCATTCCATCTCTTCTTTATACATATTTTTAGTTAGGAAAAAAACTGCAAATAACCCTATAAGTATAATAAAGCTTATTATTCCAACTACCATAAGCTACACCTCTATATCCGTTATTTTTTTACCAACTCTATAACTAACAGCAAATAATATAAGGCAAACAGTCATTAATATTCTTCCTGTAAGAGTAGAATACATAACATCCAAATACCCTGGCGAGGACATTTGAAGATAGATGATGATTCCTGGAACCAATAGACTAAGTATCCTCTGTTCAAATTGTTTACTTGATACTAGTACTTCTATCTCGTTTTGTATTTCAATCTTTTCACTTATTACGTTAGAAGTATATCTTATTATGCTGATAATATTACCACCTGTTCTTTTTGCTGTGATAAATACATTTGAGAAATTAGTAATATCATCAATTGATGCTCTAGAAGCAAAATCCTGTATAGCATCTTCTATGGTTTCATTCATTTCAATCTTTCTAACTATATATTCAAATTCTAAGATAATATATGTATCTGGTTCAGGATATAATATCCTCAAATCACTTAGAACAGATTTGAAGGCACTTTCTATAGACTTTCCTGCTCCTAAAGAAGAAGATAATGCATAAATAGCCTCTTTAAATTGAAGCCTTAATTCCTTCTTCCTTTTCTTAATTAACTGAGGCTTCTTATATTTAGGATATAGTAATCCTATAAAAGAAAGTATTACCGCAATAATATGATTGTTATAAAATAACATACAGAGTAGATAAACTCCTGCCATAGCTATTGCCGAATATTTAACTCTTTCAAGGATATTCATATGATACTCATCATAATTAATCAGCTCATTATTAGTCTTATCATTCATATCTCTTCTCCAACTTCTACTCCTGCCATAATAAATTTATCTCTATGTATTAATTTATTACCAGTTCTAATAAGTTTCCCTTCAACTCTGGAATTGCTCTCATTGTTTTTACCGGATTCGTGAAATTCATATAGTGGATTAAGTATTATATTGCCCTTCTCATATCCTTTAACTTCAGTTATTTCAAGAACCCTTCTTGATTTATCCCTAAGTCTTCCTAGATGTATCATTATATCTATAGCAGAAGCTATCTGCTGTCTAATAGCCTCAAGTGGCATATTTGCACCAGTTAAGATCATCGTTTCCAATCTGCTTAACATATCTTTTGTAGAATTGGCATGTCCTGTTGATAAGGACCCATCATGTCCAGTATTCATGGCTTGTAACATATCCAGTGCTTCTTCACCTCTGACTTCACCAACAACTATTCTATCAGGACGCATTCTCAATGAAGATTTAATCAGATCTCTAATGCTGATCTTCCCTTTACCCTGGACATTTTCATTCCTGGTTTCCAATCTAACAAGATTATCAACCGATCTGATCTGCAACTCAGCTGAATCTTCAATAGTAATAATTCTCTCATCTCTAGGTATAAAATTAGATAGTACATTAAGAAACGTTGTCTTACCAGAACCTGTTCCACCGCAAATGAAGATATTATATCTTGCTTTTACCATCTTATCCAAGATATCTGCTACTTCTTTTGATAGACTTTCCCACTGTATCAACTCTTCTATGCTAATTGGCTTATCGGGGAATTTTCTTATAGTTACTATTGGACCATTTAAAGCTATTGGAGGTAAAACAATATTTATTCTTGAACCATCTGAAAGTCTTGCATCTACAATAGGAGAGGATTCGTTGACAATTCTATTAACCTTAGCTACAATCTGTTGAATGACATCTTCTAATTTGACAGTACTTTCGAAACACCCATCAATCTTATTGATTCTTCCTTTTCGTTCTATGAATATATCATCTTTCCCATTTATCATGATTTCTGTGACAGATTTATCTTCTAGAAGAGGCTGCAATACATCAAGTCTCCTGATGGAATTAAAAAGTTTATCCCCTAATTCATATCTTTTTGTTATACTGACATACTCTTCTCTAGATTTCTCTTTTATTACTTCGTCGATTATATCTTTAATATCTTCATCAGTAGGGTCTTTCGTCAAATCTATTCTATTTCTAACTATATCCTTTAAATTATCCAAATCTGCTGTCAACTATTTCCCCTCACTTTTAATATCTTTAGTTACATAATCACTTAATACTCTACCAAAACAACTATCCAGATTAATATTGCTTATCTCACCTATATCAATTAGTAAATTATTATCATAAGGGAGGTATATCTGTACTTCCTTATCCATCATGGATACCCCTTCTAACACTTCATTATCTTTTTTAGTGTTATTAATGATTATCCGTACATTAGCATTTACATCTTCTATATCCATCTTTTTTAAGCTATTATACATATGATTCAGTTTCGTTAAAGCCATCTTATCTATATTAGTCAATAACAGTACCTCTTCACATGCTTGGAGTAATTTCAAATTTTTCTCACTGAGATTAGAATCAAAATCTAATACTATCCTTTCATAATTCGAATTATCCCTTATATAATCTATTAACTCTATCCATTCATTAATGGAGACTTCATGAATGTCTTTGTAACAATATGGTGGTGAAAAATAGTCCATACCTGAATCATTATCAGTATTTTTCAATCCTTCAATCTTCATCATGAGATTTTTATTTTTTTGCTTGATGTAATATAATAAATCAGAGAGATTATTAGTATTATTACATTCCAATATGGTCTTGTAGGAAGCCATTTCTTCCAAGCTTAAAAATAAGGTTTTAAAACTATTTATGGCATATTGCTTAGCCAGTCCGACTGATACAGTTGTCTTGCCACTTCCCCCTATAGGAGAATAAACACCTATTACTTTTGTTCCAACAGTATTTTTCTTTACTATTATTTCATCCTTACTGTTTATTGAAAAAATACTTATGAGTTCTTTTGCGACAACATCTCCTGGTTGATATTTATTGATGTAAGGATATGTAAGCAGACTCTCTGGTACTCTATCAGGTGTATTGATTATCGTCACCTGTACATTTGACAAATCAAGATCTTCTGCCATTAGTTTTGGAGATATCAATAAAATATCTGCTTTTGCTGTCTCCAGATATTTCGTAAGCAACTCTTTCTCTGTAAAAGAAATAACATTATATTCTGTTTCATGCCATGAAGATAGAAATCTTGATATTGCATTTAAATAACCTTTGTCATAATCTGCTATAATAATATTTAATCTAATCATATCATCCTCACTCCAAGTATAATTTGGTACTCTTCACTATTAACCAAGTATCTTAAGCTCAAAAAGCATTTGATATATGGTCCCTGCTCCTATTGCATATGATAATCTTATTACATGACTTTTATCTTCTTTATTGAGCTGGTCATATATTCCAATCTGTCTATTGATAATAATGTTACGTATAAAATTGAAAAAATGTTTAAATCTGATTATAAGATTTCTTTCTATTAGCATTTTCACCAGTGCCATGACTCCAGCAGCTATAAGCATATACACAGATGATTTCATCAAGAACTCTAATCCTAATAGTCCACCGATGACTCCTATCAATTTAATATCACCAGCACCTAACATCCCAAGGATAAACAACACAAATAAGACTAGTATAGGTAATGATATTCCCATTAACCAATTAACTAATCCTGTAACGCCTAACTCAACACAATTGACAATAAGTCCAGCGGCTGCAAAGAATAGGATAACCGAATTTTTAACTGAATAACTTTTTGTATCCGTATATATTACGAAAATCAATAATATACAAACTAGAACGTACTTCATTATAGGAATCATATTATTGTTCCTTTCTTGCAAATAAACTATTATTAAATTTTATTATAAAATGATATTTGTAACTGAATCCATGACAATCATACAGAAATTAACTATTTATATATTGAATATATAACTAAATTATTAATCTAATTTACTTTTAAGATATAATAGATGTGTTAAAATAAAATTAATTAAAATTAAATATATTTTCCCCTCAAAACATCCCCTTAATACATATTATATGAAATTTATAGAGAAATGTAAAGATATTTTTGGTATTTACGTATATTTTGTTGAATTTTGTTATATTTTTATTTATTCATAATTAATTACTTTAGTTTCTTATTCTTATTAATATGAATAATGATAAACATATTAAATAAAGGTAATAAAAAAGCCACATATGATATTTTGACTTAATCATAGTGACTATAATTATTATAAAAACTTATCAACCAATGCCAGGGAATATAATAACAGAAATCCAGGGACTCCTAAAATGCCTACTACAAAACCATTTACTATATTCAACCCAACAAATAGTCCTAAGCCTTTTAGTATAAAATTGAAGCCATATATTGCACCTAAACCGATGCAGCCTCTTATTAAAACTAATAATACTTTCTTAACTGGTTTCATAAGCATTGAAAACAATATAATAATTAAACATAAAACAAAAATCCATATAATTAATTGATTGTTTTCCTTCTACCCCCTTTACCAAATGAATATCTATTAATTTTATCCGTGGTATCTTACATATATTGAGTAAACAAGTTATCATTTATTATATTATATGTTGTCTATACCTATATATTCTTATTTTAATAAAAAAATGTACTATATTCATTACACAAGAATCATCGTATTTTAGCAATGATATTCATTTGTTTAGCTTGGTTTATCAGGTACTCATATTTTAATTGCATAGCTTTAACCTCATATATGCAGCTATCGATTAATTCTGGGTCAGTAACAACATCAAAATTACTATAGGCAGTATCCAAAGCTCTTTTAGTGATTTCAATATTTTTAAGTAAAACTTCTTCTTCATTCAATTCACTAGCATTTTCATTTTGCATAGCTAAATTTACATTATTTATAAAACTCATATTCTATACCTCTTAAAAATTTATTTTATTATATAGTATAGTCATAAATTAACTATTTATTCTTTTTTTGGAAAAAACAGTAAATGAAAAATTGTAAAATATAGAATAATTGCTTAATGAATAATTAAAATGAATTGAACTATTTGATAAAATTTTGTTTAACTATATATTATTCAGCACTGTAAAGATATTTAATTTATTAATTATGTTGATAACTTCCTTTGTATCTTTTGTTTTAAACTTTCTTAGTATACTTCTTATTTGAGATTTGACTGTTGATTCTTCAACAAACCTTATATCGCAGATCTCACTTCTTGATTTGCCCTCACATAACAACTTGAGAGTTTCTAACTCAGTACTTGTAAGTGTAGAAACTATATTAATGTAAAAAAGCAAACTTTCTTCATTACCTTTTATTCTTTTAAATTCACCACGTAATTTTTTCGCGATATTGGGTCTAATAGGAGAAGAATCTCTATAGGCATCTTTTACAGCAGAAAGAATTACATCTGCTTTTGCATCCTTTAAAACATAATCAACTACACCTGCTTGAAAAGCACTGAAAATAAGTTCGTCTTCTTCATAAACTGTAAGCATAATAATTTTTATATTAGGAAAATGCAATAATATCTCATGAGTAGCCTTAATACCTGCAGTATGGGTTTCCATATGAATATCCATCAAAATAACATCAGGCTTGTGTAAAGAAGTTTTTAAGATCGCTTCATATCCATTTTGCGCTGTATGTATTTCCATTATTTCTGGATCTTTTTTCAAAATGTTATTAATTCGTTTACATACTGAAGGAATATCATCTACAATTAATACTTTAATACCCTGCTCCATCTATTTTCCTCCTCTAAAATTAATCATGTAAATGATTATAATTTAATTGTAAATCAAATGAATTAAAATTATGGGTTGAATTTTTTTCAACCTTTACATAATCAGTGGTAACATAATCTTTATGGTGGTACCTTTGTTTTTAGAACTCTCTACAACAGTATTGCCATTATGGATATCAATAATCTGTTTTACATATGAAAGTCCTATACCCCAATTATTATCCCCTGTCTTTGTTGTATAGAATGCCTCAAAGATCTTGCTTTGTATTTCTTTTTCCATCCCAATACCATTATCATGAACTGATATTATTACCCAATCATTAATAACTTCTGTTAGGATATTTATATTTCCATTAGCATCATCACCAGCTTCAATAGCTTCTATGGCATTCTTAATCATTACATTCAAGCACTCTCCAATGTGTTCTTCATCAATGAATGCTCTTGGATTCAAGCTGGTCAGTTTGTAATTCAGTGATATGTCATTAGGCATACTAGCAACCTGACTACTAACAAAGTCGTCAATAAAATCATTGATATAAGCAGGCTCAAGAATAATGCTTTGACTCTGGATACGTTTATGCATTTCATTCAGTCGCTCTATGGTCTGCTTTGATATATTATTGATAGTATTTGCAGTTTCTAATAAATCAGTATTATCCTTTAATTCATCAATCAATATCTCGCTCTCAAATTGTATAGCCAACAATTGATTCTTTAAGGAATGACTTAATGCCCTGATACCAAAATTATTCTTCTTCAAAATCTTATGTTTACTATGATGCTCTGAACTATATACTTTCTTCAAGGACTTATATTTCAGTGTAGCAAAGAGCATAATAGTGAAACAGAAAACACTTAGATATGGATAGATATAATAAATAAAAGAAGGTATCATTTTAGGTTGTTCATATATCAAATAAGTGGTTCTTTGATATATACTCACCAATATTGCTGGAGCCCATGAAAAAGTGATTAAATGAAAAGTAATGATACAAAGTAACCCTACTAGATTAAAGAAATAGTATTCTCTTATAATAGGAAGGTTCTTTCTTCTTAGAAATTCCATAATCAAAAATATCAATGGTATGATTAACATAAGCAAATTATAAACCTTGGTAAATGAGTAAAATGATTTATACAAGGAATTGAATGCATCATAACCAAGAATGTTTAGACTCAAAGTAATCTTATAAAGTTCTCTATAAATCTCTGGATCATATAATATTAATTGAACAACCAATAGAATACATGGAATATATGAAGCTAATCTAGGTTTCCTATATCCGTAGATAAAATAGATCATGTATAAATACATACATGCAACAAATAATAATGTACCAATATTAATGAATCTTATCACATTGATTATGTTGACTTCAGAATAGACTAAATCATTCCATACACCAAAAGGGACATAGAAGAAATACTTGACTATCACATATGATAAGTTCAATTTGGCTAGATATTGCAATAATCCCAATAAAGACATACTCCATCCTATAATACTACCTATCAGAAAATATGATGTAATGTTCAAAGGGTTCTTGGCAAACACGAAAATAGCAAAAACCAAAAATAATACGGTTATATATAACATGTCTTCACCTACAATTTCAAAATGGAAAATTAATGGACAAGGGCTGATAAAACATCAACTTTACATATGATACAAAATATATCATTATATTACTACAAGGTAGCATCGCTTGTAAAGATGATAATTTTGTAATTAGTTAGAAAAGATTATATACATAAAAAAATTATTCTCAGTTATAAATCATCTTTAAAAGCACAAGACTAAAAATATATAAATCATATGGGAGGAACAGAAATGAAAAAAATACTTTCAATTTTATTAGTAGCAATGATGATTGTCACATTAGCTGGTTGTGGTTCTAAAAACTCAGAGAACAATGAAAAACCAGGTGATAAAGATTCCACTAACACTGATAAGAAAATAACTTTAAAAGTTATGGATTGGAGTGACAGCTCAAAAGCTCAGAAAGAAGCATTTTTTGAAGAATATAAAAAGAATAATCCTAATATTAATATTGAATATACTTGCCTTACAATGGATCAGTATAAAAACACTATTTTATCAGCAATCAACTCTGGAGATGCTCCTGATTTATTCCCACTTCCAGGTGGCATGGATTTAGGTTCCGTTGTAAAAGAGGGTTGGTTCCAACCATTAGAAGGTCTAGTAAGTGATAATTTCAAAGATACATTTGTAGATGGGGTATTTAAAGAAGGCGTTAACGTAATAGATGGAAAAGTATATTCCATTCCAGAAGTACTTCAATTACCTAATTCAATCATATTTTACAATAAAGATTTATTTAAAAAAGCAGGTTTAGATCCAGAACAACCTCCAAAAACTTTCTCTGAATTAAGAGAATATGCTAAGAAAATTACTGAAGCAGGTAATGGTGAATTCTATGGAATAATTGAAGGTGGACAACAAGTAAACAGATGGAAAACAGCTGCTCATGACTTTTCTGCTCTAGGTGGCAGCGGAATGTCAGAATTCTCACCTGTCAGCTTATTGACTGGCGAATCAAGCTATGCTGATAAAGCTATGGTAGAGACTTTTGAATTATTTAAAGGTATGGCTGAAGATGGAAGTTATCATCCAAGTACAATGAGCATAAGAGCTCCTGAAGCTAGAGCGTTATTTGGTGCAGGAGAAGCTGGTTTTATCATTCAAGGTGTTTGGTGTATTGGTGTTTGGAATGCTAACAACCCTGATTTGGATCTAGGTATTGCATCACAAGTAATTTCTGATAATGGTAGACAAGGTTCAGTTGCAATGGCTACAGCAAATGCATGGATGGGTATATCAGCTACATCTGAACATCCAGAAGAAGCAGCAAAATTATTAGAAGCACTATATTCCAAAGACTATAATTACCAAAAAGATTGTGTTTCAGATGGAGTATTCTTCTCTCTTGTTAAAGGTGTCAATGATGAGTATTTAACAAACCCATTATTAAAAGATTATTATGAGGCTGCAACAGCAACAGCAACAGTAGCTCCAAATCCAAAAACTGAAAACCCTGCAACATCACAATTCTTCTTACAATATAACGATGTAAGCCCAGCGGTTGGAGATTTATTACAAGGTACAGTAGCAGGAGCAATCAGCGATATAGAAGGAAGTCTAAAAGTATTAGCAGAAAAAGTTAATAAAGAATTTGATAGAGCATTAAAAGCAGCTAACGAAAAAGGAGCCAATATTACTAAGGATGACTTCAAATTTGATTGGGACCCAATGACTAATTATTAATTAATGCTTATAAAATGCTGCGACCTAATAGTTGCAGCATTTATATTATCAAAAAGGAGAGAACATAATGCAGCAAGTAAATAGTAGGAAAAATATATTTTCTATTAAAGATAAAAAAAATGTAAAATGGTGTTGGATATTCATGCTTCCAACTATAATATTATATCTCATATTCACTGCATGGCCAATATTTTCAAGTTTCTATTACGCCACTATGAATTGGTCAGGATTAAGTGTAACCAAAGAATTTGTTGGATTAAAAAACTTCATTGAAGTAGCCAAAGACCCTTATTTTTGGTCTGCCTACTGGAATAGTTTTAAATTCATGTTTGGTGTTGTTCCAATTCATCTAGTAATTGGATTATTATTAGCTGTTGTTTTGAATAATAAGCTATTAAAATTTGCAAAAGTATACCGTACATTATTCTTTTTACCAGTTGTAACAACCGCATCTATTGTTGGTATCATCATGATTTTTATCTTAGGTGCAGATGGTCCTGTTAACTCATTATTAATGTCCATAGGTTTAATAAAGAACCCAATCAACTGGTTAGGTGACCCAAAACACGCTATGGGTTCCGTTATTCTTATATCTGGATGGAAAAATCTTGGTATAAATATGATTTATTGGTTGGCTGCCTTACAAAGTATACCATCAGAATTATATGAAGCTGCTAAAGTAGATGGATGTAATTCCAGACAAATATTCAGACATATTACTTTCCCATTAATTATACCTATTGGAGCAGTTATTGCTTTACTTAACATAGTAGGTTCCCTGAAAGTATTTGATATAGTCAAAACAATGACTAATGGTGGTCCTTTCTTTTCTACAGACGTTGTATCCACTTATATCTACAGATATGCGTTCTCAAGTGAAATGGGTCTTCCAAGAATCGGATATGCTTCAGCAGCAGGTATTTTCTTTGGAATAACAATAATTATTGTAGGTTTTACTGCAAACTATTTCAAAAAGAAAATCAAACAAAAAAGCTCATTAACACAAAACTAATAACTGGTGGTGAATAAAATTGAAACGAACTAAAATAAAAAACAAAAAAATAGGTTTAACACATTTAATATTGATATTGGTTTCTTTTGTATGGATTTATCCTTTTATCTGGATGGTAAGTGCATCTTTCAAGACACAAGATGAAATATTTTCACAAGGATTAAACCTTATACCAAAAAACTTTAATTTTGATAATTTCATTAGAGCATGGAATAACGCTAATTTTGAAGCCTACTTCCTTAACTCTATCATTGTAACAGTTAGTACTGTTTTATTAGTATTGATACTAAGTGCGATGATGGGATATGTAATGGGACGATACGAATTCAAGGGTAAAAAAGCAGTTTTACTCATCTTTCTAGCAAGTATGGTTATCCCTCTTGGATTCACTATTATACCAATATACCAAGCTATCAAAGCTTTAGGTCTTATGAACACAAGATTAGGTCTAATATTAGCTGAGTCAGGAGGCTCCCACATAATATTCATTCTCCTTTTTGCTGGGTTCTTCAAAGAAATACCAAAAGAACTAGAAGAAGCAGCTATTATGGATGGATGTGGATTCCTTAGGATCTTTATTAATATTATGCTTCCTTTATCTAAACCAATTATTGGTAGTGTAGTAATTATGCAGTTTATCTGGACATGGAACTCATTCTTATTACCACTTGTATTAACATTAAGTAAAGAAGGACTTCGTACATTAGCGGTAGGTCTTTATGCTTTTAAAGGTGAATATGTTGTAGATTGGACTGGTATAGCTGCCGGAGGTACTATTTCATTGATACCTATAATAATAGTCTTCGTAGTATTACAAAAATATTTTGTAGAAGGAATAGCTGGTTCAATAAAAGGATAGATAATCCTATAAGATATATTAAAAATAAAAAGATTAGTACAACAGACAAAAAAGCTGTAGATGATAAATATCTACAACTTTTTATTTATAATTAGTAATTTTTATTTTCCATACTAGCAAACTTAGTGTATTGTCCCATCCATACCAAATGAATAGTTCCAGTTGGGCCATTACGTTGTTTAGCTATTATCAATTCACCTTGATTCTTAGCTTCTGATTCAGGATTATAGTATTCATCTCTATACAAGAACATAACTACGTCAGCATCCTGCTCAATAGCTCCAGACTCTCTTAAATCCGATAACATAGGTCTATGGTCAGCTCTAGATTCACAAGCACGGCTTAGCTGGGATAATGCTACAACAGGTGCTTCCATTTCCCTGGCAAGGGCTTTTAACGAACGTGATATTTCAGATATCTCCTGTTGTCTTGATTCTGTTTTACCATTACCACTCATTAGCTGTAGATAGTCAATCAGTATTAGATCAAGTCCTTTTTCCAATTTTAATTTTCTACATTTAGCTTTCATCTCTGAAACAGTAATACCTGGCGTATCATCTATGTATATTGGAGCATTAGATAGAACACTTGAACCACTTGCTATTTTTGCCCAGTCTTCATCTTCCAAATCGCCAGTTCTAACCTTTTGTGCATCCACCATAGCTTCAGAACATAATAGACGATTGACAAGCTGTTCTTTTGACATCTCCAGGCTAAATATAGCTGTTGCAGCATTTTCTTTAATGGCTGCGTGTTGTGCCATATTAAGGGCAATAGCAGTTTTTCCCATAGAAGGTCTTGCAGCAATCAAAACCAAATCTGAAGGCTGTAATCCAGCGGTTTTATAATCAAGATCAATAAATCCGGTAGGTATACCAGTAACCTTACCTTGATTTTTATGTATAGTCTCTATTTTATTTAGAGTAGGCACCACTAAATCTTTAATAGAAGAAAACTCTTCTGTACGTCTATCTTGCATAATATTGAAGATTTTTTCTTCTGCACCATTAAGAACATCTTCTAATTTATTTTTCCCATCATAGCTTTCATCAATTATCTCTCTGCTGGTTTTGATTAATTTTCTAAGAACAGCCTTTTCCTTAACAATCTGAGCATAATTCTTGATATGAGCAGATGTTGGAACAGCTACAGCTAATTTAGATAAATAATTAATTCCACCTATCTGATCTAGAACACCTTCATCTTTTAATTTGTTTTCAAGTGTAACCAAGTCAACTGCTTTATTTTTATTATATAAATCAATAATAGCTTCAAAAATCACTTTTAGATCAGGTTGATAAAAATCATCAGGCATCAAGGATTCTGAACCTGTAGCTATTGCTTCTCTATCCAGTATCATTGAACCAATAACCGATTGCTCAGCCTCTAAGCTATATGGTGGTAATCCTTTTATTTCTGCGTCCACCACAATCCCCTCCAAACTATTAGTCCATACTACGTATATATATACATAGTTTAAATATATAAAATTAAACCTTATTAAAATGGGTGTATAAGTCTAATATATATATTACTTAAGTTAATTATAACAGCCTAGTTATCATTAATAAACTTGTATTTATTACTAATATAAAAATTACTTTAGTAAACATTAATTACATCTATATATATGTTTTTGGTAATGAAACATCAAGACCCTATAAGGGTCTTGTATTAATTTTACTTAGGTTTTATAACTCTTGAACTTTTACTTTTAACTCAGTCTTAACTTTTGCGTTTAATTTTATTGGTATGATATGAGTTCCTAGAGATTTTATTGGTTCTTTAAGCTGCATCTTCTTCTTATCAATGTCAAAACCTAATTGTTCTTTTGCAGCTTTTGTAATTTCTTTTGTTGACACTGAACCAAAGATTCTACCTCCATCTCCAGCTTTGATTTTTATTGTTACTTCACTACCTTTAATCTCTTTTGCCAATTCTTTAGCCTGTTCAAGTAATTCTTCCTGTCTTCTCATTTCAGATTGTTTCTTTAATTTCATATCATTAATAGAAGACTTAGTAGCTTCAACTGCTAATTTTTTAGGAAATAGGAAGTTTCTAGCATAACCATCGCTTGTATTAACTAGATCTCCTTTTTTACCTACCTTCTTAACATCTTCTAATAGTATTACTTTCATTTTTTCTCACCTTCCTCTAAGTATTCATCAATTGTATCTTTTAGGATTTCTATAGCACCATCTATAGTATTATCATGAAGTTGAGCACCTGCAACACTTAGGTGTCCCCCTCCTCCTAATTTTTCCATTATTAGCTGCACATTGATATCATCGAAAGAACGGGCACTTATATATATTATACCATCAACATTCGTTAATACAAATGATGCCTTAATACCAGATATATTAAGTAATTCATCCGCGGCTTGTGCAGTAACCAAGATTGGATTTTGAATATCTGATGGACATATTGATATAGCCATTTTATCCCTGTATATCTCTGAATCCCTAACTGCTGTTGCTCTAGCTTTATATGATTCCATATCATTTTTGAATAACTTTCTTACTCTAACCACATCTGCACCATTTCTTCTTAGGTAAGCAGCTGCTTCAAAGGTCTTAACCCCTGTTTTTATTACAAAATTCTTGGTATCTACTGTAATACCAGCAAATAAAGCCTCAGCTTCCATAGGTCTAAGCTTAACTTTATCTGAAATATATCTTATTATCTCAGTTACCATTTCACATGCAGAGGAAGCATAAGGTTCAATATAACTTAAAACAGTATTCTCAATATGCTCTGCTCCAACTCTATGATGGTCAAAAACAACAACATTGTTCACATATTTAAATAATTCTTCGCATTCGGTATAACTTGGTCTGTTAACATCAACAACCACAAGTAATGTATTTTCATTTGCATAATTTACAGCTTCTACATTATCTATAAAAAGGTCTTCACCATAATTATCATCTTCAATAAAACGTTCATACAAAGGTCTGACAGCTGATGTAATCTCATTAAGAACAATATGAACAGGTTTATCCAATAATCTTGCACAGCTATAGATACCTATAGCAGCACCTAATGAATCTAAATCTTGAACTTTATGTCCCATGACAATAACTTTATCACAATCTTCAATAAGCTCTCTAAATGCATAAGCTTTTATTCTAGCTTTTACCCTTGCACTTTTTTCTACTCCACGAGTCTTACCTCCATAGAATAGGAATTTATCACTTTCTTTTATAACAGCCTGGTCTCCACCTCTACCAAGAGCTAAATCAATAGCAACCCTTGCAAAATCCATTGACTGTATATAAGAATAATCATTGACTCCAAGTCCCATACTTAAAGTAACCGGTAATTCATTACCAATATTAATTTCTCTGATAACATCTAATATGGCGAACTTGTCTTCATGTAGATCTCTTAGATATTTCTTTTGAAATATTATCATATATTTGTCTTTTTCAAATTTACGAACAACACCATCAATCTTTTTGGCGAACTTATTTATATTCCTGTCAATAAGTGCAACCAACAGCGGTCTTCTAACATCTTCGATACTTTGAAATGCCTCTTCGTAATTATCAATATACAAAAGGCCAACAACTGTTTTTTGGTCATCATTCTTTGTTTGTAACTCTTTTTCATTAGTTATATCAAAAAAATATGTTGCATAGATAATACCGCTATCACTCATTCTATCATATGCGTCCAAAGTATTATCGTCATCTATTTCAAGACTGCGGATTATCACTCTATATATTTTATCATCTAAAGATATCTCTTTTTCAAAAACAGTATCATCTTCAACAGGCAAGATAGTAGAATTAAGGTGAGGTATAAGTGCATTGATGTTTTTGTCCAGAATCTTTTTTTCACCTATCATTGTCTCAAATTCTTCATTGAACCATCGTATTCTTCCATCAATATCTAACAGAATATAAGGTATCTGAAATTTTTGCAGAAAGTTCTTCTGTAAAGTACCAAAAGTAAGAGCATAATTTATTACCTCGCTCATTAAGTGTCTTTTGGAAACAACTCCAATAAAAAAACTTACAGCTACAGCAACTAATAAAAATGCCAGTGAAATGATACCTGCAGTAATATTGATATAAAATAATATTAAGGTCAATATAAATAGAAAGGCAAGATATATTAAAGGCCACCTAAAATAACTTTCTATTTGTTTATTCATTTGAATTTTCTTATTCATATAATCTTCTCCTTTAAGATTTAAAGAAGTTCCATATTATTATCTTCCTATTTTAGAATTTTAATGCTTATTATGCATTATTTAATTTAACTCTAATCTGGAAAACACTATCTATAAAACCTGCTACTACAAAATAAGCTTGGAAAAAGACAAGACAAAAGATAGAAACTAATATCAGTAGACTTCTTCTTCCAGCACTCCTAACTCTCTTGATTACTGATACTTCAAATAATATCCCCAATAAAAATAACATCACTGTTAGAATAACCAATATATTATTAATAGCTATAAGAAAATAACTATTGCTGCTTAAATTAAAAGCTTTGGTGCAAATAGTGATTAATAAAAACACAATCATGCTTCTAGAAACTTTCAATCCTAATATATTTCCTAATCCATGATCATAGAGCTTTGCTTTAATAGCTATTACTCTAATGCACAAAATAGATATAAAGGATATACCTAAACATAATAGATATAATAAAGCAGGATAATAATACTTCATGAAATGAAGAGTATTCTTAAATGTTCCTATAGCAATGGAATATTCTTGTATTGAATTAGTATTAGCTTTAAAAAATCCGCTATATACATTAGTGAATTCAATTTCCAATGCATCTATAATATTAAAATACCCTTCTATAACATCAATCTTACAGATATATTTCAATGAAATTATAGCGCCTAAAAAGCATACAAACATCAATAAACTTGTAAATGATAAAGCCTTTGAAAAAGCTATTTCCTCTTTTACTATATAACTAATGATAAAAGCAGGCAGTATTATCAGCATGCTATATAAAATAAAATCCTCAATACCGTATAACATATAAATCCCAATAGAAACTGCTAACATACAACATATCAATCTACTATCTACTTCGTATTGCAAACTATATATTGCAATAGGTATAAAAACGATAAAGCTTAAAAATATTACTTCTCCCCTTGTTAAAAATAGATAACTATATAAAGCATTAACAATCAATATTATTAAAAGAAGTATATATCTAGCATTACTACTTTTTTTCATAATAACCTCCTATATTTTGAAATACATTCAAAATATATTGTATATCTATATTTGTCTAGACTTATTAAGATGTTTTGATAATGTAAGTATCTCTTGTACCCATTCAGAATTCTCAGCATCCTGTAAACTAGCCAAACGTAATTTATTTATTAATTTAACATCAAGAGCTTCGTTTGAAACACCTAATCTATCCGATAATAAATAAGAAAGAATAATTATATCAGCTAAAATATCAATATTCTCATTATTGTCACCTGTATTGCCTTCAGCCATGTTTGAAAACAAAGCAGATACATTTGAAAGCAGCTGACTTTTTAACCTTTCAATAATCCTAATGGTCTTAGTAATATCAAAGTCCCCTTTATACATAGACATAACTACAGTCCCCTTTTACTTTTTATAATTATTTATATCTATTTGACATAAGTTATTTTATCTATTTACATAGATTAATCATATTATAACATTTAATGGAAGATATGAAAAGTTAAGAAATTATATTAATGAGTTCATGTCAAATAATTAATAAAGGCTCTGATTACTCAGAGCCCTAAAATATCTATATTAATCAACTGTATAAGGCATTAATGCTATATGTCTTGCTTGTTTAATAGCTACTGTTAATGCTCTTTGATGTTTAGCACAATTTCCAGTGATTCTTCTTGGAAGAATTTTTCCTCTTTCGGAAACATATCTTTTTAATTTACTTACATCTTTATAGTTAATTGTTGCTTTTTTGTCTGCACAAAAAATACAAATACGTTTTTTTCTTCTTCCGCCTTTTCTTTTTTGGAAAGCCATTATTTTACCTCCTTTATAAAAATCATATTATACCTAAAATGGTAGGTCGTCATCAAAACTTTCGTCTATAGGAACAAAACCATCGGCATTATTATTCTCTGGTGCTGGAACGGATGTTTCATTTGGTTCCATAGCCATTCTATTTTCAAATGAAGATTTACTTTCTGCAAAATGCTGTTCTTCAGCAATTACTTCTGTCATCCATCTTCTATTGCCGTTAGCATCATCATAAGATCTTATTTGCAATCTACCAACAATACAAACTTGTTGACCTTTTTTAAAAAACTTCTCAGCAAACTCGCCTGATTTACCAAAGGATACAATGTTAATGAAATCAGCATCTGGCTCGCCATCACGTTTGAAACGTCTGTTAACTGCTAATGTATATCTAGCAATTGCAAGAGGTTGAGCACTTTGTGAGTATCTCACTTCTGGATCCTTTGTTAATCTCCCCATCAATATAACTTTATTCATAAACATTACCCCCTTAAAATTAGTCTTCTAATCTCTTAAATAAGAATCTTAAAACAGGTTCCATAATACGGATTCTTTTTTCAATCTCAGCTGGTGCGTCAGAAGATGATTGGAATTGAATAAAGTAATAATAACCTTCTTTTACTTTATCGATTTCGTAAGCTAGTCTTCTTTTTCCCCAGTCGTCGATTTCACCGATAGTACCACCAAATCTTTCAATATAACCTTTGATTTTTTCTAAAGCGGCTTCTTTAACTTCTGTTTCAACTTTCCCGTTGATTACAACTGCTAATTCGTAATTATTCATTAATTACACCTCCTTTTGGACTTTGGCCCTTATTAATAATAAGAGCAAGGATAATAATCATTACAATAATGATTATATAGCTTGACATAAAATTACTATTTTATCGTCACACTACAATTTAATATATTAACACAGTTCTTCACATTATGCAATAAGAAATTTATATTTTACCTTAATATATAAAAGATACCACTATTCTTTGATGTTTTTGATATTCTTTTCTAATTTCTTTCTTGGGATCATTACCTGGTGACCGCATCCTAAACATTTTATTCTAAAATCAATTCCAGTTCTAAGTACTTCCCATTCATGACTTCCACAAGGATGTTGTTTTTTTAAGTGTAGAATATTTCCTACTTTTATATCCATCATTAATCACCTCTATTAATTATTAACTTTTATTAATAAAATTATCCTGCATACTATTATAAATTAAATCCATGTAATAGTAAATATAATCTGTGTTTAAATAATATGCTTATTCAATGTTTTTATTTACCTGGATCCCTATCTCATGTTATAGTTATTATACTGCTATCAAATAAAAGTTTTGATGAATATTACATTAAGAAAGGAATTAATTAGAATCAGTAGTTTTTTATAACTAACATAACTTTAGTTTTGTTTGGGTATCTCTAATTTGTGGTGAATACATATGTTAAAATCAAAAAAATATTTATATGAAGGTCTTTTATTTATTGTGGCAATTATCTGGGGTAGTGGATTCATAGCTTCCAAAATAGCTTTAAACATGGGGGCTACTCCTATATTAATACTAACCCTAAGATTCTTGACCGCAGCCATTATGCTTAGTATTATTTTCTTTAAACATCTTAAAACTATCTCAAAATCAGATATTATAGGTGGTTTTATTGTTGGCTTATTCCTCTTTCTAGGTTTTATATTTCAAACCTTTGGAATACTATACACGACGCCATCAAAAAATGCTTTTTTAACAGGTGTAAATGTAATTATCGTTCCATTCTTATGTTGGATACTATACTGTAAGAAGCCCCCGCTTAAATCATTTTTATCAGCGATCATTTGTTTTATTGGAATTGGTTTATTAACATTAGATACAGCTACAGGTGTAAATTTAGGTGATTTACTAACTTTGATATGTGCTGTTTTCTTTGCACTTCATATAGTGTTTAATGGACATTATAGTAAGAAAATCAATCCTATAAAACTTTCTATTATACAGATGTATGTAGCATTTATTTTATCTTTAATATCCTTTGTTGTCATGGACATTAATACGGTTAAATTAGACATAACCCTAAATGCTATTTTAGCTATTCTATATTTAGGTATTTTCTGTACTTCTATTGCATTCTTCATCCAGACTTATGCTCAGAAGAAAGTACCAGCTAATAAAGCAGCAATATTCTTATCCACTGAATCTGTATTTGGAACAGTCTTTTCTGTAATATTATTGAAGGAATCACTGAATATCAAATTAATATTAGGTTGTATTGTTATTTTTATAGCTATACTTATATCAGAAGTTGAAGTGAAGAAGAAACAATGCTAATAACAAATCTTATCTTTATAGATGATAATTGTATTGATTATCATCTATTTATTTTTGCCTAATCTATACTTACTCTAATAGAAAAGTACCTTATTAGATGAACAATATATTACTTCTCTTAATAAACCAGTATAGTATCCTTCTATATATGATTAATTATAGACAATCATAATAGCTATTTACTATGAATTATAGATTCTTATGTTAGATAATAGCAATAAAAAAACAGCTAATAAGCTGTTAATAATTGCGGAGAAAGGATTTGAACCTTTGACCTTCGGGTTATGAGCCCGACGAGCTACCAGACTGCTCCACTCCGCGCCATTATAAAATTAAATTGTTTCGAAGGCGCCAATCGGATTTGAACCGATGATGAAGGTGTTGCAGACCTCTGCCTTACCACTTGGCTATGGCGCCATAATTTATTATATGCATAGTGCATTAATTTTGTCAATAACAAAATCGGCAGCCATCTACTCTCCCAAGTCGTCTCCAACTAAGTACCATCGACCGTTTATGTCTTAACCATCGTGTTCGGTATGAGAACGGGTGTTTCCCATAAACGCATTACCACCGAAAATGACTCGTAGGGGAATCGAACCCCTGTTACCGCCGTGAAAGGGCGGTGTCTTAACCGCTTGACCAACGAGCCTTATTATAAACTCCCCGAGTGGGACTCGAACCTACAACCCTTCGGTTAACAGCC